>Ga0209624_10000571_pt1 | contig 32538 bp, 20 predicted proteins | sample JacPinW_OM2H0_O1_FD_188565 | JGI IMG/M metagenome (GOLD analysis project Ga0209624, IMG submission 188565) | Forest soil microbial communities from Algoma, Ontario, Canada - Jack Pine, Ontario site 1_JW_OM2H0_O1 (SPAdes) (version 2) | ecosystem: Environmental > Terrestrial > Soil > Boreal...
ACTGCCTGCCTGAAACCACAACCGTCGCCGCACTCGAAGCGAAACGCGAAGCCGCACGGGGTGAGTGCTTCATCGACTGGGCCGCCTGGGGTGGTGCCGTCGCCGACAACCAGCAGCACATCCTGCCCCTCGCCTGCGCCGGCGCTCTCGGCTTCAAATGCTTCCTCATCTACCCTGGCTGCGACGGCTTCACCATGATCGACCAGCAACAGCTTGAGGCCGCGCTCCCCAGCATTGCCGAATCAGGGCTCCCGCTCCTTGTCCACGCCGAACTGGCCGGCCCCATCGACCTCGCGACGGAGCGACTGCGCAATGCGGACTGGCGAAGCTACTCTACCTATCTCGCATCTCGCCCCGATGAGGCCGAGCTTCAGGCAATCCGCCTGATGATCCGGCTCTGTCGCCAGTACGGCTTCCGCCTGCACATCGTTCATCTCTCCACAGCACTTGCGCTGGAAGATCTCCGCGCCGCACGGTCGGAAGGCCTCCTGATCACCGTCGAGACCTGTCCGCACTATCTCCACTTCGCAGCAGAAAACATCGCCGACGGCGCAACCCTGCTGAAGTGCGCCCCTCCCATTCGCAGCAAGGCCAATCAAAATGCGCTGTGGCACGGTCTTCGCGACGGGATCATCGACATGGTGGTGACGGACCACTCGCCTTGCCTGCCCGAGATGAAGCGCCCGGAGACAGGTCGCTTCGACCACGCCTGGGGTGGCATCGCCAGCCTCTCCGTCGCGCTCTCCATCATGCACACGGAGTGCCACCAGCGCGGATTCACGCTCGATCATCTCGTCCGCTGGATGAGCATCGCTCCTGCGGCTCTGGCAGGAATCAGCGATCAGGCCGGCTCACTCGAAGTTGGCCGCGAGGCAAATTTCATTCTCTTCGACACCGAGGCCACGCACACCGTAGCCGCCGACAAACTGCACTACCGTCACGCAATCTCTCCTTACCTGGGAGAAACCCTGCGCGGTGTGGTCAAGGCAACCTACCTGCGCGGCGAGCCGGTCTATCGGGCGGGCAACTTCGCGGCGACGCCATCCGGACGCGAGCTCGCGTTATGCTAATCCAACGCTTATGAACAAGGTGCTCGCCCGATGGAACTCGCTTGACGCCGCCGAAGCCGCCCGCGAAGCCCTGCCCTGCTGCGGTTCGCACGCGTGGGCCGTCGCACTCGTCGCCAAACGACCTATCGCAGACGAGGCTTCACTCGTGGAAGCGTCGACCGCAGTCTGGTGGGCATTGCCCGAGCAGGCATGGCGCGAAGCATTCGACAGCCATCCCCGCATCGGCCAGAAACAGGCAGGGTCTCACGCGACATCGGAGTCTCTGCAATGGTCCGCGAAGGAGCAGCAGAATATCAGCGCAGACGAAACAGCCACGCAGGCTCTCGCGGACGCAAACCACCGCTACGAGCAGAAATTCGAACGCATCTTCATCGTCTGCGCTACGGGAAAATCCTCCACAGAGATCCTCGCACTTCTCCAATCCCGTCTGCAGAACGACCACGCAACTGAGCTTCGCGAGTCCGCCGAACAACAACGCCAGATCACACAACTTCGCCTGAACAAATGGATGAACGGAAGCTAACCATGAGCATCTCAACACACGTTCTCGACACGGCTCACGGCCGCCCGGCTGCGGGAGTTCCCCTCACGCTTTCCCGCCTTACCAACGGTGTCTGGTCTCTCCTCAACGACGACCACACCGATGCCGACGGTCGCTGCAAGCTTCTGCTGCCGCCCACCCAGACCCTTCAGGCGGGCGTCTATCGCATTCACTTTGAAACCGCCGTCTACTACGAACGGCAGCATCTTCAGGGCCTTTACCCCTTCGTCGAAATTGCGTTTGTCGTCTCGGACAGCAATCAGCACTATCACATCCCGCTCCTGCTCACGGCCAACGGCTACACCACCTATCGAGGAAGCTGACCCGATGATTGAACTTGCTGAAAATCGTTACGGAAAATCCCGCGTCCGCCTGATGAAGGTCACGCGCCACGAGTATGGCAATGACCTGCGCGAGTGGACCGTCCAGGTGCTGCTCAAAGGGGACTTCGACTCTGCCCATCTCGATGGCGACAACAGCAAAATTCTTCCGACCGACACGATGAAGAACACGGTCTACTCCGTCGCACGCACCTCCACGGCAACCTCGATGGAGGACTACGCGAAGGAGCTTACCGACTTCCTGCTCAAGCGAAACCAGCAGGTCGAATCCGCCTCCATCCGCGTCGAAAGCACTTTGTGGAAGCGCCTCACCGTCGACGGCGAGCCACACCCCAGCGCCTTCATGCGAGGCAGCAGCGAACGCCAGACCACCAGCGTCGAACGCGCACAGGGAGGCGCATTCCACATCCTCTCCGGCCTCGACGACCTCATTCTGCTCAAGACCGCAAACTCCGGCTTCGAAGGCTACATCAAGGACTCGCTCACCACACTGCCGGAGACAAGGGATCGCCTCTTCGGCACCGCCGTTCGCGCGGAGTGGCGGTACTCCTCCAACGATCTTGACTTCGACTCCGTCCGCACAACCATCCGTGAGACGCTGCTTAGAACCTTTGCCAACCACGAAAGCAAATCCGTCCAGCAAACGCTCTACGCCATGGCCCAGAGCGCGCTCGAAGATACACCTCAGATTGATGAGATCGAGCTCATCATGCCGAACAAACACTGCCTTCTCGTCGATCTCTCGCGCTTCGGCCAGGACAATCCGAACGAGATCTTCGTTCCCACCGACGAGCCGCACGGCTACATCGAAGCACGTATTCGCAGAAAGCCCTGACCCTTCAAAATAAGCAACAATGAAAAGCACAAATACACACGCTAACTGCATCATCGCCCGCTGCCGCCAGCTCGCCAGCTGCACCGAGGTAGCTGGCGAAACAACACGCCTCTTCCTCTCCCCGCCGATGCACGACGTACACGCACTTTTGAAAAGCTGGATGGAGGCCGCGGGCATGACAGTTCGCGTCGACGCCATAGGCAACCTGCGCGGCGTCTGGCCCGGTCTCACAGCAAGCTGCCCGCGTCTTCTCATCGGGTCCCACCTCGACTCCGTCCCCAACGCCGGAGCCTTCGACGGCATCCTTGGCGTCGTGCTCGGCCTCGCTGTAGTCGAGCAGTTAGGCGGCCAGCATCTTCCCTTCGCTATTGAAGTCATCGGCTTCTCCGAAGAAGAAGGAGTGCGCTTCAGCAAACCTTTCCTGGGAAGCCTCGCACTGATCGGCGAACTCGATGCAGAGACACTCGCACGCACGGATCGAAATGGCATCACTATCGCTGAAGCGATTCGCAACTACGGCCTCGACCCGACCAATCTCTCAGATGCCCTCCTGCCCGAGGAGGCCTTTGCCTATCTTGAGTTCCACATCGAGCAGGGTCCAATCCTTGAAAGCGAAGGAGCCTCGTTAGGAATTGTCGAAGCGCTGGTCGGTCAGACCCGCATGCAACTCACCTTCACGGGCCAGGCCAACCACGCCGGAACCACCCCTATGCATCTGCGGCACGACGCCATGGCCGCCGCCGCAGACTGGATCGTCGCGGTCGAAGCCTACGCCAACGCCAACGCTGGTCTCGTCGCAACCGTCGGCAAAGTGGAGACATCGCCGGGAGCCGGCAACGTCATCGCCGGACGAGTCACCGCCTCGCTCGACGTGCGCCATGTGGACGACCAGACTCGCCAAACGGCCATGTCCTGGTTGATGGATTTCGCAAACTCCGCTGCAGCGAAACGCGGCGTGCAAGTCGGCGCGCTAACTCAACTGGAACTATCTGCCGTTCCGTTGAATCCACTTCTTACCCAGCTCCTTCAAACCGGCGCCAATAGGGCGGGCTTTTCCAGCCGCAGAATGACCAGCGGCGCAGGCCACGACGCCATGATCGTCGCCCAACGCCTCCCTTCAGCCATGCTCTTTCTGCGCAGCCCCGGCGGCCTCAGCCATCATCCTGACGAGTCCGTTCACCCCCAGGATGTGGGGGCCGCGCTCGCAACAGCAATGGAGTTCCTCAGGTTATTGCGCGATGATAGAGCAACCCTCAAGGAGCCCCATGTATAGGCTAGGACACACCCGCAGCACCAACCAGCGCGACCATCTCGTCCACACCCCGGACAGCTTTGTCCGCTCCTATCTTCCCGGCATGGAATGCGCCGCCGCCGTCGTGCACATCTCACCCGCCGGCGGCGCAGCCTTTACGCAATACACCGCCGAGCTTGAACCCGGCGGCAATCTCGGCCCAACCTCTGCACAGCGCTTCCTCTACGTCCTCGAAGGCGCGGCCGACCTCGCCACCGACACAACCTTCCACACTCTTACCGCTGGCAGCTACGCCTACCTCCCCGAAGACGCGCACCACACGCTCAGCGCACAGCAAACCACACGCGTCGCCGTCATTGAAAAGCCCTACGAGCCTCTCATCGGCACACCCTCACCCGAAGTCCTCGTCGGGCATGAAGACAAAGCCCTCGCCGTCCCGCTCAACGACGACCCTGACCTTCTGGTCCGCAGCCTTCTGCCCAGCTCTCCGCAGTTCGACTTCGCCGTCAACACCATGACCTTCCAGCCCGGCGCCGCCCTCAGCATGGTCGAAGTCCACATCATGGAGCACGCCCTGATCATGCTCGAAGGTGGCGGCATCTACCGTGTCAGCGACCAGTGGTATCCCGTCACGGCCGGCGACTTCATCTGGATGGGCCCCTACTGTCCGCAGTGGTTCGGAGCCATCGGCAAAACACCCGCAAAGTACCTCATCTACAAAGACTGGAACCGCAACCCCCTCGTCTAGAATTTTTTGGGAGTCGCTGTAATCCGATCGACACAAACAGGAGTTTTCGCCTCATGCAGATCCAGATCAACGAACACCGTCTGCTCGACGAACTCAAGACCCTCGCCACGTTCACCGACGCGGAGCCCTCCGACGTAGGCACAGCCGTCACCCGCATCGTCTTCTCCCCTGACGACCTCCGCGCCCGTGCCTGGCTGAAGGAACTCGCCACCAGCGAAGGCTTGCAGGTGCACGAAGACGCCGTTGGCAACACCTTCATGCGCTGGCCCGGCACTCAGCCTGACCTCCCCGCCGTCGCCACCGGCTCCCACACCGACGCCATCCCCCACGCCGGCATGTACGACGGCACCGTCGGTGTCCTCGGCGGTCTGGAGGCGATCCGCGCCCTCAAACGCGGTGGCCTCCAGCCCCATCGCTCCATCGAGCTTGTCATGTTCACCGCGGAGGAGCCCACCCGCTTCGGCATCGGTTGTCTCGGCAGCCGACTTCTCTCAGGTACCCTCGGTTCCGGCCGCGCCGACGGCCTCACGGACAAACAAGAGGCCACGCTCGCCAGTGTCCGCACCGCCGCCGGCTTCGCAGGACCGCTCTCCTCAGTACGCGTGCCGCCCAACCATTACCATGCGTGGCTCGAGCTCCATATCGAGCAGGGTCCTCTGCTCGAACGCGAAGGGATTCCCATCGGCATCGTCACCAACATCGCCGCCCCTGCAGGCTACCGCTTCACCATCACCGGCTTCGGCGGCCATGCCGGCGCCCTCCTGATGCCCGACCGCAGGGACGCCCTCTGCGCCGCCGCCGAGCTCATCCTCTCCATCGAAAGACACGCCCTCGCTACCGGCGTCATCGACACCGTCGCCACCGTCGGCACCTGCGACGTCCATCCCGGAGCGGTCAACAGCGTCCCGAGCCGAGTCGTCCTGCAACTTGATATTCGCGACACTGACCCCGACCGCCGCGAGGCCGTCATGCAATCCATCCGCCGCGACTGCGACGACCTCCGCCGACGCCGCAACGTCTCCATCACCGAAGAACTCGTCAACGCTGACGCCCCCGCGCAATCCTCCCCGCACATACTCCAGCTTCTCGAAGAGACCTGCGCCGAGCAAGGTATCCCCTACAAAAAGATGGTCAGCCGCGCCTACCACGACTCCAGCTTCATGGCTCGCATCGCGCCCATCGCTATGATCTTCATCCCGTGCCGTGACGGCGTCAGCCACCGCCCCGACGAGTACGCCGCTCCCGCTGATATCGTTCGGGGTGCGCACCTGCTTGCCTCGGTCCTTGCTAAGCTAGCATCAGAGTAAGTTGCTTCCCGGAGGGCGCTCAGGCATCCATGGCAATCGAATCGATCAATCCCGCGACTGGCAAGCTACTCCGCAGCTACGATCCGCTCGACGACGAGGCCACGCGAAAAAAAATCGCCCTCGCGGAGGAGGCCTTCCGCACCTACGCCACCGTACCGCTCGACCACCGCGCCCTCTGCATGCGCAAGCTCGCCTCCATCCTCGAGCACGAGATCGAAGACCTCGCTCTCCTCATCACCCAGGAGATGGGCAAGCCCCTCAGCGCCTCGCGGCAGGAGATCCTCAAGTGCGCCGACGCCTGCCGCTACTTCGCCGACCACGCCGCCCGCATCCTCTCCTCCGAATCCATCCCCACCGAAGACCATCACAGCTACGTCCGCTGGGACCCGCTCGGCGTCATTCTCGCCGTCATGCCGTGGAACTTCCCCTTCTGGCAGGTCTTCCGCTTCCTCGCCCCCGCGCTGATGGCGGGCAACGTCGGCCTGCTCAAACACGCACCGAACGTCCCCCAGTGCGCCCTGGCCATCGAATCCCTGGTCCGCCGCGCCGGCTTTCCTCGCGGCACCTTCCAGGCCCTGCTCCTCGAAGCTCACCAGGTCGAGTCCGTCCTGGGCGACAAGCGCATCGCCGCAGTCACCGTCACCGGCGGTGAGGCGGCGGGCCGTGCCGTCGGCGCACAGGCTGGCTGGCTCATCAAAAAATCCGTCCTCGAACTCGGCGGCAGCGACCCTTTCATCGTCATGCCCTCCGCCGATCTCGATCTCGCCATCGAGACCGCCGTCCATGCTCGCTGCGTCAACAGTGGTCAGTCCTGCATCGCCGCCAAACGCTTCATCATCGCCGACACGATCTACGACGAGTTCGAATCCCGCTTCGTCGCCGGCATGGAGGCCATGCGTGTCGGCGACCCCATGAAGGACACAACCGACATCGGCCCTCTCGCCACCGCCCGCGCCGTCGACAAGCTCGAGGCCCAGGTCCAGGCGGCCAAGGCTGCCGGCGCCCGCATCCTCACCGGCGGCGAGCGCATGGTCGGCGAAGGCAACTACTTCGAGCCCACCGTTCTCGTCAGCGTCCCGCGCACCGCCGCAGTCTACCGCGAAGAGCTCTTCGGCCCCGTCGCCATGCTCTTCCGCGTGCAAAGCCTCAAGGAGGCCATCGAGGTCGCCAACGACACTCCCTTCGGCCTCAGCGCCTCTGCCTGGACGCGCGATCCCGCCGAGCAGCAGCGCTTCGTCTCTGAGCTCGAATGCGGCGGCGTCTTCCTCAACACCATGGTCGCCAGCGATCCCCGCCTCCCCTTCGGCGGCATCAAGCGCTCCGGCTACGGGCGCGAGCTCTCCGCGGCCGGCATGCGCGAGTTCCTCAACGCAAAGACCGTCGTCATCGCCTCCGCCGGCTCCGTTAGTGACAACTCCAACAAGCCCTATCTCCTCTCCGCGACCGACCCGCCCCTCATCCACTAGCCACGTCTCGACACGAAACCCCTCTTTTCGGTTAAGCTACGGTGTTCCAGCGAAGCGCCCCTGGCCCGTAGCCAAACTTCGCAAGCACAGTCGTATCTTCGCTAGAGAGGATTTACATGCCTGATCTCAAGTTCTTCACCGGCTTCGGCAACGAGCACGCCACCGAGGCCGTCCCCGGCGCCCTTCCCATCGGCCAGAACGCCCCCCAGAAGGCCCCGCTCGGCCTCTACACCGAGCAACTCAGCGGCAGCCCCTTCACCGCGCCGCGCCTGCTGAACCGCCGCACCTGGACCTACCGCATCCGTCCCTCCGTCATGCACAAGCCCTACGAGCGCATCGCCAACGGCCTCGTCCGCTCCACGCCATTCAACGAGGTCGAGACCACTCCCAGCCAACTCCGCTGGGACCCATTACCACTGCCCACCTCTCCGCAAGGGGTCGATTTTATAGACGGCCTCACCACCCTCGCCGGCAACGGCGACCTCACCATGCACTCCGGCCTCGCCATCCACATCTACGCCGCGACCAAAAGCATGACCGACCGCTTCTTTTACACCGCCGACGGCGAGCTCCTCTTCGTCCCTCAGCTCGGCAAGCTCATCCTCCACACCGAACTCGGCATCCTCGACCTCGCTCCAGGCGAAATTGCTCTCATCCCCCGCGGCATCAAGTTCCGCGTCGAGCTCCTGTCCTCGCCAGGGGAAGACAAGCAAGCCCGTGGCTACCTGCTCGAAAACTACGGTGCCAGCTTCCGCCTCCCCGAACTCGGTGCCATCGGCGCCAACGGCCTCGCCAACAGCCGCGACTTCCTTACCCCCCACGCCGCGTATGACGACCGCGACGACGCCACCTTCCAGGTCGTCGCCAAATTCCAGGGCAACCTCTGGGCCACCGACTTCGACCACTCTCCCCTCGACGTCGTCGCCTGGCACGGCAACTACGCCCCCTGCAAATACGACCTCGCCCGCTTCAACTGCATCAACTCCGTCAGCTTCGACCATCCCGACCCATCCATCTACACCGTGCTCACCTCTCCCAGCGAAATCCCCGGTACCGCCAACGTCGACTTCGCCATCTTCCCCCCGCGCTGGCTCGTCGCCGAGCACACCTTCCGCCCTCCGTGGTTCCACCGCAACTTCATGAACGAGTTCATGGGCCTCGTCACCGGCGAGTACGACGCCAAAGCCGAAGGCTTCGTCCCCGGCGGTGCCAGCCTCCACAACTGCATGAGCGGCCACGGCCCCGACGCAGACACCTTCGCCCGCGCCAGCGCCGCCGAGCTCAAGCCAGTCAAACTCGACGGCACCCTCGCCTTCATGTTCGAAACCCGCTTCGTCTGCCGCCCCACCAAATTCGCTATGGACACGGCCGCACGCCAACACGAGTACTACACCTGCTGGCAGACCCTCAAAAAGAACTTCAAACCCAACCCATAAGCAAGCCCGTTTTGCGGGCATTTTGGGAACCCATGTAGTCAGTCGTTATCACTACTTGCGTAGAATCGTCTCCTATGAAGAAGACAGGAGTGATCTGGGGAGGAACGCTATTTTGTGTTGCGATAGCGCCCTACGCTTATGTTCAGTTCCGTCTTCGTTCGCACAACTGGTCGCCTCTTAGTACTCCTGTAACTCTGGTTGAAGGCGGGGACGTGGCAACGCCAGAGTTCAAGGCCGACCTAACAGGCTTTTATGTGGTGGCGCTGGATTTCGCTCCGACCAACGTTGACCTTGAAGAATGCCTAGCCGGTGACACCCTTTTTAAAGATTCATGCAAGTCTGTTGGTAGCGGGCTTGCTTTGGATTGGAGCGTGGTTCGCCATCAGCTTCCAAAAGATGTGACGGTTGTTGATCACCAAATCTTTAAACCTCAAGGTTTTGGTGGATCAGGCGTGGTCGAGGCTGTACTCGGAACCTTTGATGCTCAAGCAGGTGAGAAATACAGAATCCTTGTGCATGTCAGAACGATTGCTCCAGAGCTTGGCTCCGCGTCTCCGAAGATCAGCGTACAGGCTGGAAGGATCTATTGGGAGAAGTGGATAATTTTCGCTCAACTAAGCCTTCTGTTCGCAGTCCCAGTCGGCATTTGTGGGTTCGTCGTCCTGCTGTGGGCTGTCTTCAAGGGGCGGAAAGCAGTTGAGCTTAAGTAAGATCCAGTTCCCTATCAATCTTTTGAAAGATCAACACCCCTGCAAAGTCGCATTTTCAGCAACTTCAGTCATTCACTCCAAACTGACCCACTACCGAACTACAAAGTATTTTGCTGACGGAGGCGATGAACTTGCGGCTAAACTCCAGCGGGTCGCGGCTCAAGGTACGGATGCCAAAAAATGGTCCACCCCCCAAGACCTGTCAACCACCAATCCACCAAAACCCGCGTCAATCCAGCACATTCGCCTGTCCTATCAGTTCCTGTCAACCAGCTATAATTGAAATAGAGAACAAGAAAGCCCCGGCAACCACCGGGGCTTTCCTGTCTGTCCACGACCTAACCTGTTTGTAATCTATATTTTGCCTGCGACACGTTTAGAATGAATAGTTTGCAAGCCATCTAAATCACAAGTCATTGCATCGAAGCAACTTAGCCACCCCTACCCCCCGGGGGGGTACAACAAGGAGTATCGAGCCAGGGAACGAAGCGGCGCAACCGCAATGGTTGCGCCGTGTCCACCCTCACCCACTGTCTAGAACGTAAAGGAGGTCTGCAGTACGATCTGCCGAATACCGGAGGTACCCGTAAACGGTCTTCCGGCAAGCTGGGTCGAGACGCCAAACTGTTGTGACGTCAGCTGCCCATTCGGCGTAGACAGGTTCGCATCGTTGAAGAGGTTCAGAGCCTGAACGCCGAAAGCAAGGTTGTAGCGTCGGCCCGTGTTGGAGCCGCCAAACCCGCCCATTCCACCCGGGCCGCCACGTCCGCCACCGCCACCTGGGCCGCCGCGTCCGCCGCCCGGACCGCCGGGACCACCTTGTCCTTGTACCGCCGCTCCGGTCTTCGGCCCAAAGCCAAAGGTTTTAGTAACCCGCAGGTTCGTGGTGAACTGCGCCGGCCCGGTGCACAGATTGATCGGGATCGGCGTGTAGGGCGTTCCCGCAACCGGTGAGACGAAGCTGCCGCAGCCGCTGATCGTGTTCGATCCCTGTCCCGAAGGCTGACCATTAGGCGGACCAAGCACTGGCCGATCGTTGTACTGCCCGTCGCCGTTCAGGTCGCTGCCGGTCGTAATATTGTACGGCGTACCCGCGGACAGAATCATGATCGGACTTGCTGTGATCCCGTGCGGTAGATTGAGCGTCCCGTAAAGGAACATCCGATACCGGGTATCGAACGTCGCCCGGCCATAGTCCTCTCGAATGTCGTAGGGGTTGACCGACGGAAACGACGTGATTCCATTCGTATCTGACTTGGCATCGTTCACGACAAAATAGCCGCCGACGGAGAAGAGACGACTCGAACGGATGTTCACGTTGGCGATCAGCTGATTCTGATGGAAGATGCCTCCGGACTCGTACGTGTCGAGAACCAGTGGATGAGCGTTACCCACAGGCGGTATCGGATAGACAAAGTTGCCATTCACTACACCGGTCGGTGAATTGAGGTTCGCGCTGTAGAACTGGTGCACCCCGTCAGCACGAATGTAGTTGACCGACAAAGTCGCTCCACGAAAGAGCTGCTGGTCCACCCCGACGGCATAGTGCAGCGTGTACGGAGCGCGAAGGTTCGGCGATGCCGAATACGTCTTGTTGCCTGTGGACTCAATACCTCCCGTGCAGGCGGCGATATCCTGCGGGGTGCAGGCAGCGCTCGGGTTCTGAATCTGCGTTTGTATCTGGTTCATCCCGTTTGATTCAATGGTATTCATGATGTTGGGCAGCATGTACCGGTCATAAAAAATTCCGAAACCAGTATTGATGACCGTCTTCGGCGAGCTGGAGTGGCCCAGGCCATAGCGCAGCGACACACGCGGCGCAAAGTCGTGGTGGTCGGAAAGATAGTTCTGTGTCTCATACCGAATGCCGTAGCTGATCGAAAGGTTTGGACGCGGCTTCCAGTCGTCCTCCGCATAGAGGCCAAGATCAACAATGGTCGCCGTCACAGGATGCAGGATCTGCGTGATGCTGAACTGGCTGGCCTGCATGTTTTGATACGACGCGACCGAACCGTTGCAGAGCGTATTCAGCAGGCAGTTATACGTAAACGTTCCATTCGTTCCCGCCGTCGTGCTATTTGCGTCACGGGTCGACCGCAACCGACCTCCCAGTCGAATGAAGTTCTTCGCTAACTGAATCGAGGTGTAGTTCTGTGCTTCAAAGTGAACCTGATGGTCCGACTCCCCGCCGGTAGGCGCGCCGCCGCCGGTGAAGTTTCCCTGTACCATGATCGTCGGAGAGGTACTGTTCGCGGTCTCGGTCGCGTAGTCGCGCTGGTATTCGAACCGGGTTTCGTTGATGATCTTCGGACTCACAATCTGGGTATCACTCATCTGCAGCGTCACTTCAGACGCGCTCGAGTAGTAGCCCGTGCTGGGAAGATTGAGGCCGCCGACCCCGACGTTGTTCTGATCGTTCACTTCATACTCGAAGCGGGTCACCAGCGTATTCTTCTCGCCCAGTTGTAGATCGACGCGAGGATTGATATCGGTCCGGGACTGCGGTGTCGGGCTTGCTACGGAATAGTTGCAGGAGAGCTGACCCGCTGGACAGGTCAACACCGGGTCCTGATTCGTCGGATTGAAAATCGTTGCACTTACCAGACTGTTGTCCTCAATCGCACGATGCGAACCGGACAGCGTGAACGATGCGTTCCTTGCAAGCGGTCCCGTCAGGTTTCCCAGCACAAAGATCGTGTGATACGGGGGCTGCGTCTCGAGTGGCTGTCCTGGGGTGTTGAACGCATTCAGCAGCGGGTTGCCCGTGTTCAACGCAGAATCCTGACCCTGCAGATTGAACTGCCCGTGAAACTTATCCGTGCCGGGCTTGGTGAAGACCTCCACGCGCCCGTAGCCCAGCCGGTCATACTGCGCCGAAAACGGATTCTGATTGATGCGAATCTCACGGATCGACGACTTGGGCGGAAGCTGTCCCCCGGTAAAGCCGTCCACGTAGATCTGGCCGCCGTTCGGCCCGGCAGCCGGCCCAGCCAGCGCGGTCAGCTCCGACGAAAGCTCGTCCGGATCATCCGAGAGCGCATCGAGATCCGCCCCTTTGATCGTCGTGGAACTCGCATTGTTGTCCGGATCGACGCCGACCTGCGCCGCCTGTGCGGTCACCTGCACCGTCTGCGACTGCTCCTGAATCGCCATCTTCGCGTCCTGCGTCAGGTTCTGTCCCGCAGTAATCTTCACCCCTTGCCTCACATACGTCGCGAAGCCAGGCATCGTGATCGTTATGGAGTAGGTCCCTGCAGGGACACCGCGCAGCGCATACGTTCCATCACTCTGCGATTGCGTAGTCAGAGCTTTGCCCGTTGCCGGGGTAAGGGTAACGGCCGCACCCGGAATTACCGCATTGTCCGGATCAGCCACCAGCCCGTGTACCGTAGCCCCCAACTGCTGAGATCTTGCAACCATCGGCGCGAATGCGGCTAAAAAAAACACAAAAAACTGCAACGTTTTACGAAATGACATTACTACTCCTCAAAGAATTCCATCGTTGCAGTCGGCAATTGAAACTATTGGCCGCCGCCGTCAGGTGAACCCGAGCCGACGTTCCACGGAGATAGGGTCATCGCCGGCGTCCCGCTTGGCGTAGCCGCCAAAATCGGTTCCACTCCGGACAACAGGGTTACCGCTGTGACCGTGGCGCTCCCCGGATCTGCCTGGGATACCACAATCATCACTGCGTCGCCGACCTTCAAGTCACTGACTGACCCGGCAGGAAGTCTGCTCACCATCTGAGTCAGATCACCCCCCGACCGTCCCGCACCACCACCTGAACCGCCCATTCCGCCCGAACCATGAGCAGCGGCCTCGCCGCCGTCCGCTCTTGCCTGACCGCCGCCGGCACCCCCCGCCCCGCCGCGGGCACGCGCCGCCAACATCGCAGCAGCCTGTGGCGGAAGCGCGCGCACGCTGGAGTTAGCCGTAATTTTCACCGTCATCATCTTCTTTGTCGCAAGGTCCTTCAGGGTCAAAGTTCCGTTTGCGGCATCCAGCGTAGCGATCACCCCCGCCAGATTCTTGAACGAACCGCTGACCACCTCTTCCGCTTGAATCGAAGAGCCATCGTCCGACTTCGCACCGCGCACGCGCAGTTGATCTCCTGGCTGTATCTGCGCCAACGTACTCGGCACGGCATCTTCAAACTTCACAGAGTCACCCGAATACCGCCGGAATTTTGTGCTGCTGGAAGTGTTCACCTGGATCTTCTTCGTTCCGGCCGAGACCATCAGCACGCCTGTCCCCGCGTCGATGGAGTTCACAATGCCGCCTGTCCCGCGCTTCTGCCAGTCCGCCTGCTCCAACTCGTGCTTCTGCGCAATGTCTCCAGACTTCATCAGGATCACGCGCGTTGCAGCAAAGGTGCCCGCCTCGTCCCCGGCCTTGCCCGTCACCAGCACCCGGTCGCCAGTCGCGATATCCGCCAGCGTGATTGTCTGTGCCGTCTTCAAATCCGTGCTACCCGGCGCAAGCTGAAGGATTCGCGCCCCGTCTGCCACGTTTACGACCACCGGCTGCCCGGCATCCGTCGTCAACGTGATGCTGGTTCCGGAGATCGCCTTCACCGTTCCGATCTGCCGCCCGGCCGCAGGCGCCGCCGGAGCCTGTGCCAACGCACCGGTCATGGGCAAGGGGAAAGACAAGGTCATAGCAACAGTCAGGCATGCTCCCAGCAAGGAGGGTCGAAACATTCCACAAGATTTACTCATTGTCTCCGTCCTCAATATCTACATGTCTGCCGGGCGTGAACACGGTCGCTTCAGGTTGGATGCCGAAGTCGCCGGTCTGTTATGGTATGGAGACGAACCAGAAACCCAAAAGTTTCCGCTAGAAACAACGCTATGCAAGCAGGCGAAAACAAAGCGATAGCAATGTCTCTGCCTGTCACTCCATTCCGAGTGTTTGCAACACTCACCAATATTATTGGACAGCCAACAACTCCCTGACGGCACGCTCCAGTTGGGCGTCCGTGCCCGCTCGCGTCTCACCCAGCGGACGTTCCACTTCGACATCCACCGGCCGCGGGTTCATCTCCATCGTCTGTCCCCGCAGGTCCTGTATTCTCCATCCCGGCACCCTCACCGATGAACCGTCGATAAGAGGCTCCGAGCCCGTAAAGATAATCCATCCCGCCGTCGGCTGTCCCACCACCTTGCCCAGCTTCAACGTCCGATAGCCTTCGGTGAAATCCTCCGCGTCCGACAACGACGATTCGTTGGTCACCAGCACCGTCGGCAGCCCAAGCGCCCGCTGTCCAAGATTCTGTCTGGAAGGAACCGGGGGCAACCCACGCGGCGTCATCGTCAGATAGTTCTTCCGTGTAAACACATCCAGCGCATATCCATTGATGTACCCTCCGTTGTTGTTACGCACGTCGATGACAACGCCCTGCTTCGCCTCGTTCTGCGCGTCGAGATCGACATAAAGCTGCTGCAGCGAAGCATCGCTCATATCCGCCATGTGAACGTAGCCCACCTTCCCGCCGCTCACCCGGTCCACAAGGGCGCGCCGTTCCTCCACCCACTGCCGGTACAGCAGGCCCACCGCCGCGCCCGAGGCCACGGGCCGCACCACTGCATCGCGAGTCTTGCCGGCAGTCTCGATGCCTAGCACCACACGTTTGCCAACCGTATCCTCCAGCATCCCATCAAGATTCTTCCCCGCCACCGCCTCGCCATTGACGCTCACCAGACGATCGCCCACCTCGATCGAGCCTTCAATCGCAGCCGGCCCCAGTTCGATGACCTCACGCACCACCAATCCACGCCCGGCCTCATACGCCTCGCGGTCGAACCGCAAGCCAAGGTTTCCCACCTGCACCGGCGGCGTCGCTGCTGTTCCACCCGGCCCCATCGGTCGATTGATGCCCGAGTGCGATGCATTCAACTCGCCGATCAGCAAGTTGATGTCACGGCGCAACTCATCGCTGGTTTTCGTTCCAGCAATATACGGCGCCCACTCATCATGCAGCTTCAGCCAGTCTTTGCCGTGGAACTCTGCGTCATAAAACCGCCGGTTCAGCGTCTCCCACACCTCTTCAAACACAACCTTCTTTTCAACGTCGAAGTCGATCTGCATCTCCGCGCTCACCGCGATACTCTTCGGCACCCGCGCCTCGAGCGCAATCGACTTCACCGCGCCGTTCTCCAGATAGAAGACCTCCTTCGCATCCGGAGTGAACGCATAATCGCTCTTCCGTCCTGGCGTCGAGGTCAGTTGCCGAGCCACCGGCGGTTCCTTCGCAAGTTCATCCAGGCTGTAGGTGTACAGACCCGGTTGATTCGCCGACCGCGCCGCAAACAGCAGTGTCTTGCCATCCGGACTGATCACCGGTGCATCCGCGCTCACCCCTAGTGGCAGCAGAGTCAACCTGTCGCGGATTCCCTCGAACACGATCTTCACCGGCTCCGGCTTTTTCTTGGGCTCCGCCGTGGCCGCAGGAGTTGCCGGCGTCTTATCCTCGGACGAATGTTCTGGCTCCTGCGTCTGCGGTGCTGCGGGCGCTGGCGTCACGCCTGGCGTCGCCGGTGTCGGATTCCCAGGAGATCCCGGCGTCTTCGAAGGCCGGAACAGCTCGCGAAACTCATCCTCACGATACTTCGGCACATGCGGCAGCAGATCGACTCGAGCAATCTGTACCTGCTCACTCCTCTGCGCCGTATCGAACAGCAGATAATGTCCGTCCGGCGACCAGGCTATCCCGCTCCCCGTCTCCCCGTTGGCCAGAAAGCTCACCGGCCGCGACTCGCCGCCAACCGCCGGCACAACATTCAAATTACGAAACGAGCGGTTGTCATCCGCCGTATACGCGATCCACTGTCCATCGGGCGACCACGCCAGCACCGCCTCCGGCATCGCCCCGGTCGCGACAACCTTGTCGGTAACGGCCGCGTCCTTCTTCGCGGGAATCGTCAACACATGCAGCTCTTTTTCATCGCGCACATACGCCACGCTCTTGCCGTCGGGAGACCATTGCTGTGCGTCATCCTCGTTCCCAGCCTTCGTCAGAACGCGTTCACTCGAGGTCGCAAAGTCATACATCACCAAGTTGTGGCCACTGCCCTTCCCAGTTCCGGCCTCAGCCCGGTACAGCAGCTTCATCGAGTCCCCCGACCACAAAGGATCGCTCTCCGCCGCCGGCGTATGCGTAATCCGCTGGGCATCGCCGCCATCCTTGGCCGACGCCGCGAAGATCTCGCCATGCGCAACCACCGCCAGTTTCTTCCCGTCCGGCGACAGCGCCATCTTCCTGAAGTTGGTCTCCGACACATGCGTCACACCGGGCGAAGCCGCAACGCCGCGCAGTGTAATAGGCACCTGTTCCGCTTTACCGCTCGCGGTGTCCACCTTCCATATCGTGAAGTTGCGCTCGAACACAATCGTCCGTCCGCCATCGCCAATGCTGGGCCAAAGCACACGGCCGTCCTTGAACTGGGTAAGCGCCTTCGCCTCCGCAGGCGAAGCCACCGGTGCAGCCCAGATATTCTCCGCACCCGAAGCGTCGCTCATGTAGAACAGCGTCTTGCCATCGCCAGACCACATCGGCCACGCATGTTTCGCATCGGCCCTGAGCAGCCGTTCGTACCTCCCGGACTCTGCCACCGGCTTCAGCCACACCTCGGTCTCATCGATATGCGCGTGCCCGTCCCTCCACCACTGCGTACTGCTGATCCCCCTCGCCACCAGCGCAATCCGCTCTCCATCCGGCGAAGGCGCACTCTCAAACTCATTCAGATAGCGCTCGTGGCTCACCTCCAGCGGCGTACCACCTGTAACGCTCACGCGAAAGATATCGCCCTGTCCCGCAATATCGTTGATCGACGAAGTGAAGTAAATCCACTTGCCATCCTGCGACCATCCATCGAGCGCATCCAGCCTGTCGGAGTAAGTCAGCCGCGTCAGTTCTCCCGTCGCCAGCGTCACCACGTAGATATTTCCGCTACCCGTGCGCGTCGACACAAACGCCAGCTTCGTCCCATCGGGCGAGTACAGCGGCCTCGACTCAGTCGCAGGATGCGTCACCAGCAGATGCGCCTCACCGCCCGCAGCCGCCACCGTCCAGATGTCCCCGCCAGAGACAAAAGCAATCTCCCGCCCGTCCGGCGAGATCGTCGGATCGCTCAGAGAGGGTAACGATGCCTGGGCCACCAGAGGTCCTCCCATCAAGGCCAATACAAGAAATGCAAACAAGGAGGATCGACGCAGTACAAGCCGCATGGCAGAGATTTCCCTTCAGAAGAAAAAAACGAAAAGTAGATAGGGAAATACTATCCGCTAAACCCTTTCTCCAGAAAATATCGCGAGAGTATCAGGCGGCAACATAATTTTTTCTTCCGCAACCACAACATCCCCACGTGAAGCCAACACAATAGAAGTCCGCTCTGGCTTACGAAACTCGACCGGCGCAGTCCCCAGATTGCTGAACACCTTCACCAGGCCGCGCTCCATCGTCAGCCAGCGCTTCTTCTCGTCAAACTCCACCCTCACGTGTCCGAGTTCTCCATCGTTCAACGAAGCGGAGTTATGTCGCAGACGAATCAGCTTGCGATACCACTCCAGCATCTCCGCGTGTTGCCCCTCATGTACTTCGTCCCACTTCAGCTTCGACCGTTCGAAGGTCTCCTTCTTTCCCGGGTCGGGAATATCATTCGGATTCCACCCAAACGCAGCAAACTCTCCCCGCCGCCCATCCCTCACAGACCTCGCCATCTCCGGATCTTCATGGTCTGCAAAATACTGGAACGGCGACGACGCAGCGAACTCCTCCCCCTGAAAGAGCATGGGAACAAACGGAGAGGTCATCACGATCCCCGCCGCGACCTTCGCCCGATCAAACCCAATCACATGCTCTAGCCGGTCCCCGATCGCGCGATTTCCTACCTGATCGTGAGTCTGGATATATCCAAGAAAGCGATGCGCCGAGAGTTCCTCGACGGGTCGCCCATGATGACGCATACGATACTGCGAGTAAGCCCCGTCGTACACAAACACCTTCGTCAGCGATTTCGCCAGACCTTCAAGCGATCCAAAATCGACGTAATACCCCTTTTCATCACCACCGTCATTCAGTACCGCAAACAGCGCATGATGAAAGTCATCGCTCCACTGCGCATCGATTCCGTAGCCGCCATCCTCGCGTGCAGTCACGATTCTTGGGTCGTTCAAATCGCTCTCTGCGATCAACACCAGCCTGCGCTTAAGCGAAGCGGACAAATCTTCGACCTCCGCTGAAAGCTGTTCCAGAAAATGCACCGCCGACCGATCGACAAACTCATGCACCGCATCCAGCCGAAGACCGTCGATGTGATAGTCCCGCATCCACATCAGCGCGTTGTCGCAAAAAAACCGCCGCACCTGGTCGCTTCTTCCATCTTCGAAGTTCACGGCATCGCCCCACGGCGTGCGATGCTTCCCCGTCATGTATGGCCCAAACATGCCGCTGTAGTTCCCCACTGGACCGAAGTGGTTATAGACGACATCCAACAGCACAGCCAACCCCCGCGCGTGACACGCATCGACGAGCCGCTTCAGCCCATCCGGCCCACCGTACACATCCGTCACAGCAAACAGCGAGGCCCCGTCATAGCCCCACCCATAGCCACCCGGAAACGCCGCCACCGGCATCAACTCAACGTGAGTCACACCAAGCTCGAAGAGATAGCCCAGCCGCTCAATCGCCGCATCGAAAGTACCCTCAGGAGTGAACGTCCCCACATGCAGCTCATAGATCACAGCGCGGCCTAACGGCGGCGCATTCCATTCACGATCACTCCATCGGAACGCGCTTTGGTCGTACAGCCGCGATGCTCCGTGAACTCCATTCGGCTGCCACTGCGAACGCGGATCGGGGTATTGTTTCGGATCGTCGTTGAGCACGAACGCATAGTCGGTACCGGGTCCCGCTCCCTCGACCGTTACGTTCCAGTATCCCTTCCTGTCCGGCCCACTCATCGGATACCGCGCATCGCCGATCGCAACAGCGACTCTCTTTACGTTTGGCGCCCACACTTTAAACTCATGCATTGCTACGACCACCCTCCGCGCCGCTCCTCACCAGCAGCGCCACCGGAAAATCCTTCAACAAGCTCTTTACCAAAATCGTCCCGCCGTCTACGCTGCCGCCTGTCAGACGATTCCTCCATCTGCCCTCAGGAAGCGTCACCACTGTGTCCTTCCACGCACCGTCAAGCTTCAGCGTCAACCTCGGCACCACCGTCGCCACAGCGTCACCCCGCACATAGGCAATCACATGATCGTGCTTGGTCCCATCGACCTCCATCGCCACGTAAGCAGCCTCCGTGTTGAAACACTCCGGTCTCTCCCGCCGCACTTCAAGCGCCTTATGAATCGTCCACATCTTGGGCAGACCTTCCTCTGCTCGATACATGATCCGCGCCGCCGCATCCTCTCCCGTCATCTGCTTCAGTTCATGCAGCAGCCGCTTCCGCACCGCATAGTCCACCGGCCGCCGGTTATCAGGATCGACAAGACTCAAATCCCACAGCTCCGTTCCCTGATAAAGATCGGGCACTCCCGGCGCCGTGTATTTCAGCAGCGTCTGCGTCAGCGAGTTCACCCGCCCCGCATCCAGAATTCTTCCGACAAACTGCTGCAGCTCCTTCAAAAACGGCGCGTAGTTCAACGTCAGTTCAATGAACAAACTCAACGCATCTTCAAACTCTTTATTATTCGCCACCCACGAGGTCTGCTGCTTCGCCTCGCGAACGGCTTTCAGCATATAGGCCTGCGCGCGATCCATCGGAAGCGGCCATGCACCAATCAGCGTCTGGTAGTACAGATACTCCGTATTCCGATCCGGCATGGGGCCTGCTCCGGGCCTCTGCGTCCGAAACGCGCTATTCATCCGCGACCAGCGCTGCACCACCGCGCCGAACCTTCCCGGCAGCTCCGACAGCACTGCCAGCCGCGCTCTCACATCGTCGCTGCGTTTGGTGTCGTGCGTCGAAAGCGTCGTCATCGTCGCGGGATGAGTCGCCTGCATCTTCTCGCAGTAGGTATGGAACTCGGCAACGCTCAAGCCATTGCGACCCGGATCGCTCCCAACCTCGTTCATGCCCGTCAGCCGGTCGAAGCAGTAGAAGGCAGTATCCTCCACTCCCTTCGCCATCACTGGCCCGGTGAACTGCTGGAACCGAAACACAAACTCGCTTTCCTTCCTCCCCTTCGCCACCATCGTCAACACATCGCCGAGAAAATCAAAGAGTCCGCCATCAATATCCTGCCGATGCTCCTTCGCGCACTCAACCGCCTGCATGATGTGGTTTCGGTCTTCCTCCGTAATCTCTTCTCGCTCCGGAACCACATACGTCCGATAGATCGCAAAGCACGCCGCAACCTCGCGAATCGCCCGCCTCACCTCAGTCTGCGTATAGTCCCGGCGGTCACGATTCGCCTCGCATATCTCCACAAACAACGAGGTCAGCCGGTTCACATCGCTCGCCAGCCCTTCCTGTGTCACGCCGATCTTTTTTTCGTGTGCGATGGATTGGAAGTCCGTAATCTGGTCCGTAAAATCGCCATATACAGAGGTCAGCTCCGCCATTCCCTCTGGCGCAACCAGCACACCCGCGGCAACATTCAGGAAGTCATATCCGGTCGTCCCTTGAATCGGCCAGTTCTCCCGCAAATACTCACCAGGCTCCAGAATCTTCTCACCAACCACCCACGCATCCGGTGCTCTCTCCCGCAACCGTTTCAGATACTCCAGCGGATCGCGCAGCCCATCCGGATGGTCCACACGCACACCATCGATCACGCCTCGCTTCAGCCAATCCAGCACCAGCGCGTGCGTCTCTTCGAACACATAATCCCGCTCCACGCGTAGCCCGATCAGCGTATTCACGTCGAAGAACCGCCGATAGCTCAACTGCTGGTCCGCAGTCTTCCAATATGCCAGCCGATAGTTCTGTTGATTCAAAAAATCATCCAGCGCATCCAGATTTTCATCCAGCTCAGCTACGGCGTGGTCCATCGCTTCAAGGATCTCCGGCTCCTCCGCACACAGCCGCTCCAGCAGTGTAAACAGCACGACCTTATCGCGATGCCGCGCCAGAATCGTCCTGCGGTCAACATACTCGGGCGCCGGCAATCGACCGAACGAGGCTGCGAGAAAACTCAGCGTGTCCGACTTCGCATACTCCGCCGCCCGCGAAAGAATTACCGGAAGCGACGGTGGCGACACGGGAAACGTCTGCCCCGCGCACTCCACCTGAAACTTGATTCCCCGTCGCACCACCTTGATGCCACCCGTCTGCAGCACCCGCCCATACTGGTCGCCGAGTATCGGTACCAGCACTTTGTCGCGCAGGCGCTCCTCCTGCGGCTGCCAGTCGATATCGAAGAACGAGGCATACCGGCTCGACGTTCCATTCTCGAGCACATCCCACCAGTAGCGGTTCTCTTTGCCCAGCGACATGTGGTTCGGCACAACATCCAGCACCTGCCCCAACCCGACCTCACCCAGCCTGGTACAGAACCGATGGTGCGCCTCCGCCCCGCCTAATTCCTTGTTTACGGTCTGATGGTCCACCACATCGTACCCATGCATACTCCCCGGAGCCGCCTGCAGGTACGGCGAACAATAGACATGCGAAACCCCGAGTTCGCGCAGGTATTCAGCGATGCCCGCAGCGTCATCGAACGTGAAGTCCTTATGCAATTGCAATCGATAGGTAGAACCGGGAATACGTATCATCATCAACCAATCAAGAAAACATGCTCACGAGAGCCAAACAGCAGAAAGTAAGGATAGATCAAAATATGTGATTAGAGGCACATAACGCTATGTTGGTTGCACTTCCACAGAGTCCGCGCCTCAAGCGCCCTTGCCCTTCGGGCGTGACCGCGGAGACCATGCGCCGGACATCACGAACGCCGAATGAATCAGCGCGATGTGCGACAACGCCTGCGGAAAGTTCCCTACCAGGCGCTTCTCAATTGGATCATATTCCTCTGACAACAAACCCACATCATTACGCAACGCAAGCAGCCGCTCAAACATCGCAGTAGCGTCCGCATGCCGTCCGATCAGCCACAGATTGGTGACCAGCCAGAAGCTGCATGCGAGAAACGCACCCTCGCCGCCCCCCACGCCATCCCGTGATTTCGTCGTGTTATACCGCTGCACAAGTCCGCCCTTCATCAGGTGCTTCTCAATCGCCTCCACCGTCCCGCGAATGCGCGGATCCTCCGGCGGCAGAAACCCCGCGAACACAATCTGAAGACACGAAGCATCGAGCACCTTCGACCCATACGACTGCACAAAGCTATTGACCTTCTTGTTGAAGCCCTTCTCGCACACCTCTTTATGGATCATGTCCCGAATCTTCTTCCAGCGCTTCACGTCGCCGCCGCCTCCGTCATAAAGCTCGTGGTGTGTAATCGCGGAATCAAGCGCCACCCACGCCATCACCTTCGAGTGCGTAAAGTGCTTCGGCCCTCCCCGCGTCTCCCATATTCCCTCATCCGGCTCCTGCCACACCTTACAAAGATGGTTGATCAGCGCCGCCTGTACTGAGGTCGCCGACACCCGTATATCCTTCGCAGCCCGCGGCGTCCTGGCCAGCGCCCCCGAAACCTCGCCAAAGACATCCAGCTGAAATTGGTTCACCGCCGCATTGCCGATTCGCACTGGCAGCGACCCCTCGTACCCCGGCAGCCAGTCCGCCACCCACTCCACAATCTGCCGTTCCCCCCCGATCCCATATATCGTCTGCACCTGGTCCGGAGCCCCCGCGACCGCTCGCAGCAACCACTTCCGCCAATCCACCGCTTCGTCGACATAGCCCGCCAGCATCAACACGCTCAGCGTGAACGCAGTGTCCCGCAGCCAGCAATATCGGTAGTCCCAGTTACGCGGGCCGCCAATCTTCTCTGGCAACGATGTGGTCACCGCCGCCACAATTCCACCGGAAGGCCTGTAGGTCATCGCCTTCAGCATAATCAGCGACCGTTCGACAGCCTCTGCATAAGGCCCTCTGTACTTGTTCTCGCGGCTCCATTGCTTCCAGTACCTCTGCGTCCGCGCAAGCGCCTTATCTGCCGGAAGTATCGGCGGAACCTTGTCGAGCGACGAGGAATTGGTCAAGGTAAAACTCATCATCTCGCCCTTGCGCACGGTGAACTCGCTGCGTGTCGTCATCCCCTCGCCCTGCAGCGGTGCCTTGGTCCGCAGCGTCGCCATGTCATCGCCTGCAATCGCTCTCAGCTCATCCTTTGTACTCGTCACCCATGGAATCGTCCTTCCGTAGTCGAACCGGATCGCAAGGTCCATCTGCATCGCCACCCTGCCGCGAATCCCGCTCACGATCCGCACGACATGCGAGTGTCTCTCGCGCGGCGGCATAAAGTCGATCAGGCACACCTCGCCATCCTTCGTCTCAAAGGTTGTCTCCAGCACCAGGGTGTGCGCCTCATACTGCCGCCGAATCGCCTTTACTTTACCCGCTGGCGCTATCTGCCAGAAGCCATGGTCACGCGTGCCCAGCAAAGCCGCAAAGCATGCGCCCGACGAAAAAGTGGGCCAGCAAAGCCAGTCGATCGAGCCCTCACGTGACACCAGCGCAGCGGTCTCCAGGTCGCCGATGAGGCAATAGTCTTCGATCCTTGAGCCATGCAGCGGCCCGGCATTTTTTTTCTTCGTCTGTGTCAATGGTCCTTATCCTCGTATCCCTAAATCGCACCTCTGCTTGCACGCTCTTGGCAAACGCAGAAACCAAAGCGCGCATCTGTGTTAAAGATAAAAAACTACATAAAACAGTAAGATGCATGTAGCAGCTGTTTTGTCAGGATGAAGTGCCAAACGCTGAAAAACAGAATCTGAGAGCTTGATCGAATGAAATCTATTGCACATCTTGAACTCCTCATGCACCTGCAGATACCCTCGAGACCGGAAGCATACTCACCGCAGCAATACTTGTAATGACTCTGCGCTAGCTGGCAAACTCATCCTCACGGCAGGTACATTCGAGCAGTCGCTCACCGCAGTCCACAGCAAGGTCCAGAAAACCGATGGCTTCCACCCAGACCAACGTCGACATCGCCGCTGCAGCCACCGTCCCCACGGGCAGCCTCCTTGTCAGCCTCGTACCTCTGTCGCCTGAGGCGCTCGAGGCCACGCTTGCCACCCTCTCCCTCGCCTTTGCCAATCAGACCGTCCTCGTCGCCACCCCGGACACCGCGCCCAGCCTCTCACTGGGCGGTCCGCTGCGTCTCCTGCCGTACACCCCCACCGCCGTTTCCGACACCTCCTGGGTCCTCACCGCGGCCGACTACCTCAACGCCTTCAAACTGGTGCAGGAAAATCAAGCCAGCGCCTGTCTGCTTCTCGGCGCCGAATCGCACACCCTGCACCCCGAAGCCATCCGCGCGCTGGCGGCAGCCACCGCTACCTCCGACCTGGCCGTGGCCCGCTACGACCTCGGCCCGCGCGAAGGCCTGGTCAACTCCGCGATTCTCTACCCCGTCACCCGGGCCCTCTTCGCTGCGCGTCCCCGTTTCCCTCTTGCCATCGACCTCGGCCTCTCCGTGCGCATGGCCCAACGCCTCGCTGCCGACGCCCAGCGCTTCACCGCCAGCAGCCAAAACGATGCCCTTATCTGGCCCGTCTCCGCAGCCGCAGCCGCCAACTTCTCCATCAGCGAGATTGACGTCGGCACCCGCACCTTTGCCCAACCCGTGGCCTCCGATCTCAACAGCATCCTCGCGCAGATCGCCAGCTCTCTCTTCACCGACGTCGATGCGAAGGCGTCCTTCTGGCAGCGCGCCCGATCGACTCAGACCGGACGCTCCGTCGCCCCAACGAGCCCCCCCATGGAGCACCCAGCCGACGTCGCCCCAATGCTCGATGCCTTCCAGATCGCCTACACCAACCTCCACGAAATCTGGGCGCTCGTCCTTCCGCCCAACTCGCTCCTCGGCCTCAAACGGCTCTCCGCCATGCCGCCAGCCAGTTTTCGCATGCCCGACAGCCTCTGGGCACGCATCGTCTACGACTTCATCCTGGCCTTCCGTCTTCGCACCATTAATCGTGGCCACCTCCTGGGCGCACTCACTCCGCTCTACCTCGCCTGGGTCGCATCCCATCTGCTTCTCATCAGCAGCGGCACCGCACCCGAAAAACACATCGAAGACCTGGCCTCAGTCTTCGAGGCCGACAAACCCTATCTCGTTTCACGCTGGCGCTGGCCCGACCGCTTCAACCCTTAGCGACCGCAGGCCCACAACGGCAACACAAGAAGACGGTCAGCAATCCTGTAAGGAGACTTTCCATGTGGCAACAAGTTGAACTCGCACTAAGCCAGTCCGCACACCGAGTGCTCTTCAAACTCGCCAGCTTTCTCCCTGCCCTGCTGGCTCTTTTTCTGGCGGTTCTTGTGCTCTCAGCAATTGGTGCGGGCCTCTCCGCGCTCCTGCACCGCATCCTCACTGCCGTAAAGTTCGACGAGCGTGTCTCTCGCAACCAGGTCGGCAGCGTCAGCGACTGGGCTCCCTCACATAGCCCCACCGCCCTCGTAGCCCGCACTGCCTTCTGGGCCTGCGTCGTCCTCGGTGTCTTCATCGGCATCTCGGCCTTCGACGCCGCCTATCCGGGCGAGTCTCAAATCGCCCTCTTTGTCATTCCGTATCTCACTCACTCCGTCGGCGCTGTTATCCTGCTCATCGCCGGCACGGTCATCGCCCGCTTCCTCGCACGCTCCGTTCTGATCGGCGCCGTCAACGCCAAGCTCCAATACGCCCGCTTCCTTTCGCTGGGCGTCAAATGGCTCGTCCTTGTCCTCACCGCCGCCATGGTGCTCGACCATCTTCAAATCGGCGGCGTTGTCGTGGAGCTGGCCTTCGGAATCCTCTTCGGCGGAATCGTCCTCACTCTCTCCCTCGCCGTCGGTCTAGGCTCCCGCGACATCGTCAGCCGCTCGCTCGAACGCAGCACCGAACTCGTGCCCGACCCCATCCCCGGCGACCACGAATCCAGATCGCCTGCGGAGACCCTGCGCCACTTCTAACCGAAGCCCTCAGTACGCAGGCCCCGAGAGCAGCGTCCGTTGCGTCGACTGGTAAAACCCATACAACGCCACGCCGCAGAACCCTGCCAGTGGAACGACATATCCCAGCGCCAGGCTTCCCGTCTGCCGTGCAATCAACCCCAGCGCCGGCGGAAAGATCGCTCCGCCCACAATAGCCATCACCAGCAGCGACCCGCCGATCTTCGTATTCCGCCCCAACCCCTTCAACCCCAGCGCAAAGATCGTCGGAAACATGATCGACAAAAAGAATCCGCTCGCCACCACGGCGCAAGCCCCCACTAACCCCGGCCGGGTTACCACCAACAACATCAGCAACACATTCGCCACGCCATAGAAGCCCAGCATCCGGCTCGGCCTGATGTACTTCATCAGCGGAGTCGACACAAACCGTCCGATCGCCATCGCAATCAGCACCGCGGTCAGATAGTGGGCAGCCGTTCGTTCGCTCACCGCCGTGTACTGCTTCATGTACGGAATCAGGCTGCTCCACGACGAAATCTGCGCTCCCACATTGCAAAAATTCGCAACCACCGCAATCCAAATCGCCGGAATCCGTAACAACTCCCCGAAGCTCCCGTGGTTCTCTCCCTCACCCTCGTGCTCTACTTTCATCACAGGAAACCTTATCCGCGAAAGAATAAACGCGCAAAGCAGAACGACCACTCCGAACGTCAGGTACGTCGGCACCACCCGCATAATCTCCATGTGGAGATACGCATGGTACGTACCCGCAGCCTTCATCGCTGCAACTTCGGCGCCCTTCTTCTCCACTCCGGAAAAGATGAAGTACGTCCCAATCAGCACCCCCGTAATCGTCCCCGGCGGATTGAACGACTGCGAGAAATTCAGCCGCTCCTCCGACGTCGCAGGATCGCCAAACTGTGCAATAAACGGGTTCGCCGCCGTCTCCAGAATCGACGCCCCACACCCCACCGTAAACAGCGCAATCAAAAACGGAGCATACTGTCCGCTCACCGCCGCCGGCCAGAACAGAATCATCCCCGCCCCAAACATCACCAGCCCGGTCACCATGCCGGCCTTATACCCCCATCGACGCATCAACAGCGCCGCCGGAATCGCCATGCAGAAATACCCAAAAAAGTTCGCCGTCTGCACCAATTGCGCGCTGAACTGCGACAACTCGAACGACTTCCTGAACTGCTGCACCAGGATATCCGTCAAGTTGTTCGACATCCCCCACAGAAAAAACAACACCGTCACCAACACAAACGGCAGAACGTGCCCCACAGGAAACACCGGGTGCTTCTCTCCCGTTTTAGACTTCGCACCTGCACCAACCGACGTCGAAATCTGCACTCAAAACCTCACTCTTCCAAAACTACAAACCATAGACATTCATAGCCGTCGTCCCAAACACAGCATCACGCTCCGTTTCACTGAACCCCGCAAAGTAATCCCGCAACACCTCGAACCACCGCCCGTACTCACTCGCCACCAGGCACACCGGCCAGTCCGACCCAGCCATCAGCCGCTCGACCCCGAACGCCTCCACCACCACATCCAGATAAGGCCGCAGCGTCTCGGCATTCCACCCCGCCCACTCCGCCTCAGTCACCATCCCCGACACCTTGCACCACACATTCTCTCGCTGCCCCAACTCACGCATCCGCTGCGCCCACGGCTCCATTTGTCCTGCGGCGATCATCGGCTTCGCCATGTGGTCCAACACAAACACCTGCTGCGGATGCTCGTCCACAAACTCGATCGCCTGCGGCAGATGCCGCTCGTAGATCAGAATGTCGTACACCAACCCACTCCCCAGTATCGCGCGTATCCCGGAGTTGAAGTCCTCTCGCAAAATATAGTTTTCGTCCTTCTCCCCTTGGATCACATGCCGCAGCCCCTTCAACTTGGGCCTGTCCTCAAACTCCTCCATCACCTCTGGAAAATCCTCCCCCGCAATCGGAGCCCACCCCACCACGCCGCGAATCGCATCGCACTCATCCGCCTGCCGCAGCAGCCAGCGCGTCTCCTCCATCGTCTGCCGCGCCTGCACCGCAACCGTCCCGCCGATACTCGCCGCAGCGATCTCCCGCATCAAATCCTTCGGCAAAAAATCCCGCCGCAGCTCCTTCATCGGCTCATCCAGCCACGCATACTCCTGCGCCGAATACCGCCACAGGTGATGATGCGCATCAATCCGCTCTGCCACTCGCTCTCCTACCCTTCCTTCGTCCTAAGACTCCTGAAACCAGCTTTTCAGCCACAAAAAAGGAGTGCCCAGTCTATCCCACCCATCCACAACCCAGGCAGCACGAATATTGTTCTCATTACTCCTCGTTCTCCACAGCCGCAGGCATACTATGGAGCGAGCAAGTCACCTGACAATCACGGCCCTCTCACAATTCATCCCCAAATTGGAGAACCACATGGCAACGAAAAAGAAATCCATTCCCCACCTCTCCGCTTCACCTCGCACCGTTCTGCCGGGCAGCGAAAAAGCCTCCTTCGTCCCGACCGCCAGCGAAAAGCCCGCACCCTCCGGCACCAAAATCACGGTCTCCGTCGTCGTCAAGCGCAAGAGCCCTCTCAAAGCCGCCAATCGCACCGGCCAAGAGCGTCTCACCCACGCCCAGTACCGCAAAAATCACGGAGCTGACCCCGACGCGGTCAAGCTCGTCCGCGCCTTCGCCAAAGAGTTCGGCCTTACCGTCGCGCCCGACACCCCCGGTCCCGAGCGCCGCACCATCAAGCTCTCCGGCACCGTCGCTGCCATGCAGAAGGCCTTCGGCGTCACGCTCGTCCACAAAACCCACGATGGCACAACCTACCGCGTCCGCGAAGGCAGCATCACCCTGCCCACCGCGCTCGTCGGTCCCGTCCAAGCCGTTCTCGGCCTCGACAACCGCCCGCAGGCAAAGCCCCACTTTCGTGTCTTCGGCGAAACCGGCGACATCAGCGCAAAGACAGCCCAGGGCGAAGGCTTCGCTCAACCTCACGCCGGCGGCACTAACACCTCCTACACCCCACCGCAGGTCGCGGCGCTCTACCAGTTCCCCGTCAACGCATCCGCCGCAGGCGAAACCATCGGCATCATCGAACTAGGCGGCGGCTACAAGACCACCGACCTCAAAACCTACTTCAAATCCCTCGGTCAAAAGGCCCCTAAAATCTCCGCAGTCCTGGTCGACGGCGGCAAGAACGCCCCCACCAACGCCAACAGCGCCGACGGCGAGGTCATGCTCGACATCGAGGTCGCCGCATCCGTCGCGCCCGGCGCAGCCATCGTCGTCTACTTCACCCCCAACACCGATCAGGGCTTCATCGACGCCATCGCCACCGCCGTCCACGACACCAAAAACAAACCCAGCGTCATCTCCATCAGTTGGGGCGCTCCCGAGTCCGGTTGGACCGCCCAATCCATGACTGCGCTCGACGCCGCCTGTCAGTCCGCCGCCGCCCTCGGCATCACCATCACCGTTGCCGCCGGCGACAACGGCTCAACGGACGGCGTCACCGACGGCGCCAACCACGTCGACTTCCCCGCCTCCAGCCCGCACGTACTCGCCTGCGGCGGAACCAAACTCGAAGGCAGCGGCAACACCATCTCCTCCGAGGTCGTCTGGAACGAGATCACCAACAACGAAGGCGCAACCGGCGGCGGCGTCAGCAATGTCTTCCCGCTGCCCTCCTGGCAGGCCAACTCCAATGTTCCGAAACCCACTACCGCAGGCGGAGGCCGCGGCGTTCCCGACGTCTCCGGCGACGCGGATCCATCCTCCGGCTACACTGTCCGCGTCGACGGCAAGAGCCTGGTCATCGGCGGCACCAGCGCCGTTGCGCCTCTCTGGGCCGGCCTCATCGCGGTCGCCAACGCGCAAAACGGCAAGTCTGCCGGCTTCCTCCAACCCGCCATCTACGCCGCCAAAGGCAAAGCCGCCTTCAACGACATCACCTCCGGCACGAACTACTCCGGCACACCCGTCGGCTTCAAGGCCGGCCCTGGCTGGGACGCCTGCAGCGGTCTAGGCTCACCCATCGGCACCCAACTAATCACCGTCGTCAACCCAGGCAGCTCCGCCAGCGTCTCGAAGAAATCGAAGAAGAAAGCAGTGAAGAAAGTTCCCCCAAAAGCCGCCGCAAAGAAAAAGAAAGCGTCCAGATAGCTCAGAAGGAACTATGCGATGCAGGAGACAAAAAGCGGTTGCCCCATGTCCCGTCTCTGAGACATGGGCTTCCGCGTACCCAAACTTTAGCGGAGAACCGCTTCTCTAATCCCGTCGCGCCCCCGTCCGCCATGGCCACCACTTCATTGCGATTGTCCTGGCCCAAAAAGACTTGTCATTCTGAGCGAAGCAAAGAATCCCCGCATTTTGCATTTGCATTTGCATTTGCTTCAGCCCAAAAACGCATGTCAAGCCCTCAGCTCACCTAACCCATTACCAGCCAACGACATCCGCCTGACCTACGAGTTTCACTCCAACCGCTATACTGAATGTATAGATCAAGAAACAAACAAGCCTCGGGATACTCTCCGAGGCTAACTTATTGATAACAAGTATTTTAGTCGCAACCCATTTATTATGAATATTTTGCAGACATCAACCCTCTGCAACTCATTGAATGCAAGGATTTTACGCCCAAAATACCCCCAAAGGGGGAGGGGGGTACCCCACTGAGGGCCATGGCGAACGGCTGAGCAGGTAAAAAAGCCAATGGCCCGGTCATCGGACGGCAAAGCAAAGCTGGGCACGAAGACGGCAGGACACCGAATCCCATCGGCAGCCGTTCACAATATCAATACTTCGCGCAGTGCCGCTTTCGTTCTATCCTTGTCCAACCCACATGACCAACCCACACCAGATCGTCGGGAGCTCCCCCTTACGCAAAGAGGGAACAGCCAAGGTGCTCGGTCGCGCCCAGTATGTCGATGACCTCACCCTCCCCGACATGTGGTTCGGGGCCACCGTCCGCAGCACCATCCCCCGCGGCCGCATCACCTCCATCAGCTTCGGCCCAGCCATCCCTTGGAGCGAGTTCACCATCGTCTCCGCCGCCGACATTCCCGGCGAAAACACCATCGTCCACCTCACCAAAGACCACCCCTGCCTCGCCGGGCATTACGTCAACCACGTAGCCGAACCCATTCTCCTCCTCGCCCACCCCAATCGCTCCGCCCTTCCCGCCGCCGTCGCCGCCGTCCGCATCCACTACGACAACACCATGCCCGGCGTCTACACCATCGAGGAGTCCGAAAGAGGCGACAACCTTATCTGGGGCGACAGCTCCGCGCCCAACACCTTCAAGACCTTCCTCATGCAGAAGAACCAGACACCCATCCCCGAAGAGGTCTGGCAGCAAGCCGACTTCATCGTCGAAGGCGAGTACCGCACCGGCGCACAGGAGCAGCTTTACATCGAAAACAACGGCGTCATCGCCGAATACGATCCCGAATCCGGCGTAACCGTCCGCGGCTCCATGCAGTGTCCCTTCTACCTCGTCCACGCTCTCGAGCTCGTCTTCAACCTCCCCGCCGAAAAGTGCCGCGTCATCCAAACCGAAACGGGGGGAGCCTTCGGCGGCAAGGAAGACTTCCCCAGCGTCATAGGCAGCCACGCAGCGCTACTCGCCATGAAGTCCGGCCACCCGGTAAAGCTCTGCTACGACCGCAGCGAAGACATGGCCGCCACCACCAAGCGCCACCCGAGCCGCACCCGCCACCGCACCGCCGTATCCAAGGACGGCAAACTCCTCGCCGGAGAGATCGACTTCGCCATCGACGGCGGAGCCTACGCCACCCTCTCGCCGGTAGTCCTC
>Ga0209624_10000572_pt1 | contig 32526 bp, 26 predicted proteins | sample JacPinW_OM2H0_O1_FD_188565 | JGI IMG/M metagenome (GOLD analysis project Ga0209624, IMG submission 188565) | Forest soil microbial communities from Algoma, Ontario, Canada - Jack Pine, Ontario site 1_JW_OM2H0_O1 (SPAdes) (version 2) | ecosystem: Environmental > Terrestrial > Soil > Boreal...
CGACATCTGCATCGGGACGCGCGACCCTGGGAAGCGTGGTGCAAGCGCAAGACATGTTCGCGTTGAGAATTCCGGCCGTGCTGCTTGGCGTGCTGGTCTGGTGGGGAACGAGCACCCGGCCGACGAGAGGCGTGCCCATGCTCCTCTCCGCGATGCTCATTGCCTTGTCGGCATTCGCTTTTCCCGCGGCGTTCAAGCAGCCCCACACGCTGGCCTCGGCCGCGGACGCCCGTGAGTTCGAGGACTGGGTAAATGCCATTCCGCCGAGCAGCACGGTTCTCGTGACGCCGCCGCGCGATGTGGGCGCGTTCGTTTGGTTCACGCTGGGCCGGCCCAATTACCTGGCGGTGGATCAATCGAGCGGCGCGGTCTTTTCACGTGCCACCGCCCTTGAAGTGAGACGCCGCTCGGAAGTGCTGCTGCCGCTCATGGATCCCGACTGGAAGATACTGACCAGTCTGCGCGCCGAATCCGGCAGTGGGCACAAAAGCAAGGCCACTACACGTCCGCTGACACATGAGAACTTGATCCAAGTCTGCGCGGATCCCCAGCTTGGATTCGTGATCTCGCCGGTCAAGGTGGGATTCGATCCCCTGCGTCACGATCACGCCGGAGCTTGGAAGGATTGGAACCTCTACGACTGCAGAACAGTCAGATCGGCCCTGTCGGCAACATGAAGACGTTCTTCCGGGAAGCAATCAGGTATGCCGCCGTGTCCGCGTGCGCGTTCATCATCGATATCACGGTCTTGTTTGTCTTGGTCCACTATCTCTCCTGGTGGTATGTTGCGGCTGCGACCAGCTCCTTCCTGGTCGGTTTGCTGATCGGCTATGTGCTGTCCGTCAGACTGGTGTTCAAGTATCGGCGGCTCAAAGACCCGCGCGTCGAGTTTGCGAGCTTTGCGGGTATCGGAGCAGTCGGGATCGCGATCAACGCCGCCGCCATGACCCTCGGCGTCAAAGTGTTCGGCGTGCACTACCTCATTGCCAAGTGCGGCGCGGCCGGCTTTACCTTTGTTTGGAACTTCGTGGCGCGCCGTCAGTTTCTATTCGCCCAACGCGGCGCCGCCTGAATACAGCTCCATGCCCGCCAGCGACAAGAAGCAGACAATTGCAGTGATAGCGGGCGCAGGGCCCGCCGGCCTGACGGCCGCCCTCGAGTTCCTGAGGCGGACCGATATCACGCCCATCGTCATCGAGGCCGACGGCCAAGTGGGCGGCCTTTCCAAGACGATCAACTACCGCGGCAATCGAATGGATCTCGGCGGTCACCGTTTTTTTTCCAAATCCGATTGGGTGATGCGGTGGTGGCAGGAGATCCTGCCGGTGGCCGCTGGAGAGACGCAGCCAACGGGCGCGCTGCGCATCCACTACCAAGGCCAATCGCATGAGCTGACGCCCGAGGGGATAGCGCCCGCCTCCTCCGACGCCGTCATGCTGGTTCGTAAACGCCTGTCGCGAATTTTTTATCGGCGACGGTTTTTCGACTATCCACTGACACTGAACGCACGCACGGTCAGGAATCTTGGGATTGTCGAAGCTATCAGAATCGGACTGAGCTACGGCCGAGCGCAACTCAAGTCCCGATCACCCGAGAAAAGCTTGGAAGATTTTCTCATCAACCGATTTGGCAGCCGTTTGTACCGCACTTTTTTCGAGGACTACACCGAAAAGGTTTGGGGCGTCCCATGCACTGACATTTCAGCGGAATGGGGCGCGCAGCGCATCAAAGGCCTGTCGGTGGCGAAAGCCATTGCGCATGCGCTGACGAGCCCGTTTCGCAACTCGTCCGACGCTGCTCAAAAGGGGACGGAAACCAGTCTGATAGAGCGATTCCTGTACCCCAAATTCGGACCCGGTCAGATGTGGGAGGAAGTGGCCCGGCGTGTGACTACACTGGGAGGAGCGGTTCACTTGCGGCAACGTGTGGTCGCCTTGGAGCATGTAGCCGGCAAGATTGTCAGTGCCGATGTGTTCGACGAGACTACCGGCGCAGTGCGGCGCATGGCTTGCGACTACTTTCTTTCGACTGTGCCCGTCAAAGATCTGGTCGCGATGTTGAGACCTGAGGACTCAAGCATCGCGCGGATTGCCGCCGATCTTCCCTACCGAAGCTTCATGACCGCGGGCCTGCTTCTGCGAAGTATGCGGGGCCGCCCGACTCCGTCCGACAATTGGGTCTACATCCAGGAGCCTGATGTGCGCATCGGGCGACTGCAAATTTTCAATAACTGGAGCCCCGCGCTGGTTGCCGACCCCAGAACCGTCTGGCTGGGTCTGGAATATTTCTGCGACCAAGGCGACGATTTATGGGTCATGAAGGACGAGGAATTTCTGAACTTCGCCGGCGGCGAACTAGAGAAGATCGGCCTCATTGACCGCAAAGATGTGATCGGCGGCACTGTGGTACGGGTCCCCGGCGCATATCCTGCATACTTTGGCGCATACCGCCAGTTTGGCGAACTGCGCAATTATCTGGATCGATTCTCCAACCTTTACCCGATCGGCAGAAATGGAATGCACCGGTACAACAATCAGGACCATTCCATGCTGGCCGCCAACGCCGCGGTAAACGCGATCGCCAAAAGGGCGCCGAAGGAGGTGATCTGGAACGTCAACGCTGAAGAGTCTTACCACGAAGAAACCGTGGCCGCCGACGCCGTCCGCCATGCCTCAGCACCTTCGTGATGTCCTGAAGCCGTGCAACGCGCTTCTCCCGCTCTTGGCCAAGTAGCGCCGTATCGATGGTACGTCTTCGCCGCGTGCGCGGCTTTGGCGGTTGCCTTGAACTATGTCTTCGGCAAGGAAATGGCATCGGACCTGCTGCAGTACCACTTCTATTCGGGATTCAGCGCGCTCAACGATCGGTTTGAGCAAGATTACTTTGCGGCGGGACTTCAATCATATTTCAACCCGTACGCCTACGTCCCATTCTATGTCCTGGTGAAATCGGGTCTGCCGGCACTGGCGGTAGGCAGTGTGTTGGCAGTGATTCACAGCGTGGTCCTGTGGCTGACTTACGAACTCGCGTGCAGAGTATTTCCGTCGGAGGACCGCAGGGAGCGCTTTCGCTTCGGCTTGTGCGCCACCGTGCTGGCGTTCATGAACCCCATTTTGCTGCAGCAGATCGGCGCGAGTTTTTCGGACATCACCACCACGGGCTTGGTACTCGCGGGATGGCTCTTTTTGGTTCAAGCCGTCCGATACCCGCGCACGATGCCCGTGGTTTTCGGCGCGATCCTGCTCGGGATTGCGACCGCCCTGAAGCCGACCAACAGCATCCACGCGTTCGGTGGATTTTTCTTGGTGGCCTTTGTGCCGCTGCCGTTTCTCGGACGACTGCGTAGTCTGTTCTACTTTGGCGCGTCGCTCGTCGCGAGTTTCGTGGTCACCGCCGCGCCGTGGTCCTATCGGCTGGCAAAAACGTTCGGAAACCCGATGTTTCCGTTACTGAACAATGTATTCAAATCTCCCTACATTACAACTGCGACAGCAAAAGCCTACCGCTTCATACCCGATTCGCTGACCGATGCCCTGCTGCGTCCATTCGCAATGTCAGGCACTGTGGGCATGATTCACGAGGAAATGTCGTCTCCGGACATTCGTTACGCCCTGTTGCTCTTGGTGTTTCTGGTTTTTGTTGTTGCCCGGATCTGGCAGTCCGTCAGACGTGTATCGATTCCTGCCCCGGCTCCGTCCTCTGAATCGGCAACCCGCGCGCTAATCGCGCTTGGCTGCGGTTTCACCGCCGAATGGATCGTATGGCTGGACGGTTCCGGAAACAGCCGATATTTCATCCCGATGGCATGCGTCGCCGCCGTGCTTGCGGTCGCTCTATTGTTTCGACTGCTGGCCAATCATACCCTCGGCCGCAATGGCATATTGCTCGCTCTGTTTGTCGCCCAAGGGACTCAGCTTGCGCTTGGAACCGACTATCGCTGGAATCAGGCGCCCTGGGACGGGCGCTGGTTCGAAGTGGAAATTCCAGAGAAGCTCGCAAGCCAGCCGAACTTATATTTGTCGATTGGCATGCAGTCCAATTCCTACATCGCTCCATTCCTCCCAAAAGGATCCGGCCTGATTAATTTTGCCGGCGGGTACCCGCTCGGACCCGACGGGGCAACCGCGTCGCACCTTCGCGCCATGATAGCGCGCAGTGCACCCCACCTGCGCGTTCTGGTTAGCGGGGATCGCATTCACGAGGATTCAGCGTTACGCGCACCGCGTCAATCGGACGTTGACGATGCTCTGCGTACCTTTGACCTCCGCGTCGACATGAGCGACTGCGAGACCATCACCGTGCGTGGCTCACGGCCAATGGTTTGGCGGCCGCTGGGAAGTTCTCTCCCGGGCGCAGTGATACCGTCCGCCGGCAAGCTTCGGTACACGAATTATCTTGCAAGCTGCCATCTCGTGGCCGACATCAGCGATGGGTCGCGGGAAATGGCGGCTCGTCGAGCGGTCGACGTTGTACTGAATCGTTTGGAGGATGCCTGCCCGGCTTTGTTTCAACCTCCTCGCCCGCAAACTGAGCACGTAAATCAGTTGTGGCTGCGAACGTATGGGGCGACTGACTTGACAGCCTGGGTCGGCGAGGGGGAAGTCAAGTTCATCGACCCGACCCGAGACTTTCAAGAGATTTTCGTTGGGCGCGAAGAAGCATGGGCTAAGGGGCCCCTACCGATTGAATGCGGGCGCCGGCATGGCAGCTACTTCGCTAGATTGAAACAGGCCGGGCAGTGAAGATCGCCGCAGCACCTGGTGTCGGCGCACCCTACCGATTGCCGGTCTATATCGCGTGCACCGTCCTTGCAGTGGTCACCAATTACCTCCTTGGTAAGGACATGGCATCGGACGCACTGAGCTATCACATTTATGCGGGATTTAGCGCAGTCCACGACCGTTTCGCTCAGGACTACTTCCCGGCCGGCCCGCAGTCCTACTTCAATCCTTACATCTATGTGCCTTTGTATTATCTGATCAGCAGCAGTCTCTCGTCGCTCGAAATCAGTTCGGTACTGGCAATAGCGCACAGCGTCATACTCTGGCTGACCAACGAACTTGCCCTCTCCGTGTGCCCGTCGGACGACAGACGCCAGCGCTTGATCTTCGGCCTTTGCGGAGTCGCGTTCGCCCTCATCAATCCAATCCTGCTGCAGCAAATCGGCTCGACTTTCGCGGACATCACGACTGGAGAACTAGTGCTGGCCGGCTGGCTGCTGCTCGCCCTCGCGGTGCGCACACCGAGCGCTGCACGGGTCATCGGCGCCGGCCTGCTGTGCGGCGTCGCAACGGGGTTCAAGCTCACCAACGCTGTACACGCCATCGCCGGCTTTGCCATATTGACCATGCTGCCTCTAGCCCCGTGGGCGCGGATCCGCCAAGGCCTTGCGTACGGCATTTCGCTGGGAGTTGGATTTCTCGTCGTCGCCGCGCCCTGGTCCTATCGTCTTGAGCGCAGGTTCGGCAATCCCCTGTTTCCCATGATGAACAACGTGTTCCGTTCACCGGAATTCACGACCGAGACCGCGCGTGCTACGCGTTTCATTCCGGACTCATTTGCCGAGGCACTCTGGCGCCCGTTCGCCATGATCGATCCTGTATCGATGGTGCACGAAGAATTGCGGGCGCCGGATCCGCGATACGCCGTTCTGCTGATACTGGTGGGCGCCTTTTCCGTTCGCTGGCTGTGGCGGCGTCGCGCGGCATCCGCAGGTCAACCGGTAATAAGCGCCGATGCAGCCTCAGCGCGCACACTTGCCGCGCTTGGCTGCGGCCTCGCCGTCGATTGGGTGACCTGGCTGAGCGCTTCCGGAAACAGCCGCTATTTCTTGCCGATCTCGAGTGTCGCCGCGGTGGTGGTCGTGGGGTTGCTATATCGATTCTTTGCGGCCCAGCCAAAGGCTCGCAACTACATTCTCGCAGGCATTCTTGGGGTTCAGGGCGTACAGCTCTGGATGGGAACCTCTTATCGCTGGAATGACACGCCTTGGGATGACCATTGGATCAACATTACTGTACCGGCTAGGCTCAAATCGGAAGCTAATCTATACCTCACCATGGGCACCCCGTCGAATTCCTTTGTGGCTCCCTATCTGCCTCCTGGTTCCGGTCTGGTCAATTTCATAGGCCTCTACACACTCGACCCAGAAGGAGCCAATGGGGCTCGTATCGCGTCACTAGTCAATCAATTCGCGCCCAACATACGCATTCTCATCCTCGGTAAGAGACTCTATCGCAAAGATGAGCGGCGTGCGCCGAACGCGGCTCAGATCGATGACGCATTGAGACCATACAGTGTGCGGGTCGATGAGAGTGACTGTGCGACGATCACTGTGCACGGCCTGCCTCCCGACGTGGAAATCATCATGGCGACCTCGCAGCCGGCGGAGCCGCAATCGCTCGACACCACTTACCTTTTGACCTGTCGAGTGACGCCGGACAAAACCGACTATTCGGCGCAGATACCGGCGCACCGCGATGTCGACCTTGCGCTCGACCATCTCGAAGACGCCTGCCCGGCGCTTTTTCAGCCACGCCGCCCGCGCACGGAATACAGTGGCGACAGTGGAATCAGGCGTTACATGGGTAGCGATTTGAAGGCATGGGTCAGCAATGGCCGGGTGAAGTTCCTGCAGCCGATGGTAGGGGGCGATGTGATTTATGTTGGCCCTGAAAACGAGTGGGCAAAGGCACCTATCCAGCTTCAGTGCGGCCGCCGCAACGGGAGATACTTTGCGAGGCCGCTGAAATCGGCGGGAACGCCGTAGGGGTCGGCATTCCACCGGTGCGTTGCCACGCTACAATAGGTATATGCCGAAGCCCGCTGTCTTAGTAGTCGACGATGAACCGGATCTTTGCGAGTTGCTGTCAATCACACTGCAGCGCATGGAGCTTGATCCTCGAACCGCAAACAATGTGGCCGACGCGCAGCGACTGCTCAAGACCGAACGCTTCGATTTGTGCCTGACTGACATGCAGCTGCCCGACGGCGACGGCTTGGAGTTGGTCAAATGGATACAGATGTACTCGCCCAGCGTGCCCGTGGCGGTGATCACTGCGCATGGCAATATGGAAACGGCGGTGCGCGCGCTCAAACTGGGTGCATTCGATTTCGTTTCCAAGCCCCTGGATCTTTCCGGACTTCGCAAGTTGGTCGCCAGTGCCATCAAGCTGTCGGGCTCCCAGGACAACGACACGAGCGTATTCGGTCCGCGTTTGCTTGGAATGTCCGCGGCGATGCAGCACCTACGCGACATGATTGCGCGCGTGGCGCGCAGCCAGGCACCGGTGCATATTGTCGGCGAATCCGGGACCGGCAAGGAGCTGGTGGCGAAACTCATCCATGAATCGGGTCCGCGGCGCGATGGTCCATTTGTGCCGGTGAATTGCGGCGCCATCCCGACGGAACTCATGGAAAGCGAGTTATTCGGTCATAAGCGCGGCAGCTTCACCGGAGCGGTGAGCGACAAGCGAGGCCTCATTCAATCCGCGGAGGGCGGCACGCTGTTTCTCGATGAGATCGCCGACTTGCCTCTCCACATGCAGGTCAAGCTGCTGCGGGTCATTCAGGAGAAGGCGGTTCGGCCGCTCGGTGAGCAGCTCGAAGTCGGCGTCGATGTGCGCATCCTGTCGGCTACCCACAAGATTCTCTCCGCCTTGGCTGCCGAAGGAAAATTCCGCGAAGACCTGTTCTATCGAGTCAATGTCATCGAGTTGCGCGTACCGTCATTGCGTGAAAGACCGGAGGACGTGCCGGAACTCGCAGAGGCCATACTGCGGCGGCTGGGACGCCGCATGAAGATTACGCCGCCGATGCTGGGCAAGGACGCGCTGGCCGCGCTCGAGGTCTACGCCTTTCCAGGCAACGTGCGCGAACTTGAAAACATCCTCGAGCGCGCCATTACCTTAAGCACCGGCGGCGAAGTAAGCGCAAGCGATGTCCAACTGCGGCCAACCCGCGGCGATGCGCCCGCCGCCCCCAACACTCAAGGCGCAGGCGGGCTGGGGAATCACCTGGAAGATATCGAGCGCGACGCCATTCGAAGAGCCTTGGAGCAGACCCGATATAACAAGACCGCGGCGGCAAAGGTGTTGGGGATGTCGTTCCGGGCGTTGCGGTACCGCATCAAGAAGCTGGGTATCGAATGAAACTTTCGTGACTCAAAGCACAAAGCGGTATTGTGTGATTATGTAATAGTCAGAGAATAATCACTCTCATGCCTCGAGGCTTGGATACAAAACGATGATACTCGCGTGGTTTAGCGGGCGTGAAGCTGCCGAAATCGGCGTTGCGCTAGCCGACCAATTTGCGCCGAAGCCGAATTCAGCCGTGCCGCAAGGGTCGCTGCAAAGCGCTGTCTCCGGTTCGATGGAGCAATTGCTGCGGCGTGCTGATAACGATGTACGCCCATTGCGCCTGAATTTTTACAAGAAGGCGAAACTCGCGAATTCCTTCAAGTGGCGGTTGATCGAGAACGGCGTCGCGAGAGCCACCGCCGACGAAGTCACTCAGTCATTGATAGTGCATCTTTCGCAGCGTCAGATTCCGGCCACTAGTGGGAATTCGGCTGAAATCCCGACCAATCCCTCCGACCGGGCCAAGGCTCAACAGCTCTTCCGCCGGGGCAATAAATCCTTTGAACGAGGCGCCCATTCCGAGGCGGCCGCCCTTTTTGAGGAAGCGGTCGCGCTTGACTCCTCGCTTGCGGAGGCGCTCAACAATCTGGGGTCGTCGCTGTCCTTCCTGGGTCGTTATGATGAGGCGGAGCAGTACTTTCGCCAGGCGATAGCTATAAAGCCGAATTACTCTGACGCGCATGGCAATCTTGGGAACTTTCTGCGACTGAAGGCTGACCTCGTCGCCGCCGAGGTGTCACTGCGGCGAGCCCTCAAGTTGAGGCCTACTTTTACCGAGGCAAGGATCAATCTCGGATTGACTCTCACGTTTCTCGGCCGGCTGCGCGATGCCAGAGCATGCTTTGCGAAGGTACTGAAGGCGGCGCCCCGCAATACCCAAGCCTTGTTCGGGATTGGGCAGGTCACCGCACTGGAGGGCCGATTCGAAGAAGCCGAAACGACGTTCAAGCGCATCGTCGACATCGATCCGAAGATGACGTCTGCCTGGGCGTCGCTGGCCGGCACGCGCAAGATGACCAATGCGGACGGCGAGTGGTTCAAGAACGCGGAGAAGCTCGCGGCGAGCGATGTCCACCCATTGGATGAGGCGAATTTGCGCTTTGCCGTGGGCAAATATTTCGACGATATCGGTAACTTTGCGCCGGCCTTCCAAAATTTCAAGCGCGGCAACGAGTTGTTGAAGACTGCGGCGGGAGACTACGACCGGAAGGGACGCTCACGTCTCATTGACGAGTTGATTCGGGTTTACACGAAGGAGGAGATATCGAAAATACAGATCCCAGGATCCGCCTCGTCCAAGCCTGTCTTCGTGGTCGGGATGCCGCGCTCGGGCACTTCCCTCGCTGAGCAGATTATCGCGTCGCATCCAGCCGCCTACGGTGCCGGAGAGTTGCATTTTTGGGCGGCTCTGATCGCGAAGGAGGCTGGGCTCACGCGGGGTATTTTGAGCGAGCCGGCTCGCGCCAAGGTGGCCGAAGAGTATCTGCGCATTCTCGAGGCTTCCTCCGCGAATGCGTCGCGCGTCATCGATAAGGCGCCTGTGAACTCGGATTTTCTGGGCCTGATCTACTCGGTGTTCCCCAACGCTCGAGTCATCTACATGCAGAGAGATCCCATCGATACCTGCCTGTCCTGCTATTTCCAGCAGTTCTTGCTGGGCCTTGACTTCACGTTCGACCTGTCGGATCTCGCCCACTATTACCGCGAACACCGGCGGATGATGGTGCATTGGCGCAAGGTACTGCCGCCCGGGTTCATTCTCGACGTGCCCTACGAGGAACTGGTCAGCGATCAAGAAACCTGGTCGCGCAAAATGCTGGATTTTATCGGTCTCGAATGGAACCCACGGGTGCTGGAGTTCCATACGAACCAGAGGCAAGTGGTCACTGCCAGCGCCTGGCAAGTGCGACAGAAGATTTACCGCAGTTCCGTGGCTCGCTGGCGCAACTACGAGCAATTCATCGGTCCGCTGAAGGACCTGCAGAAGTAGTTTCTCTGCCGGGAGTCGCCGGTCGCACGCACTCATTGACAAATTTCGTCACTTATTGACGTGCTGGGTCTCCCATGACGCTGCCGAACGACGCAAATATGTCAAGACTCCAGTCAATTTTCTCCTTCTTATGGAATAAAATCATATAGTTACGTGGAGAAGAGCGGGGTGGCATGACGCTTGCTTATTCCTAAGTCACTGGCGCAAGCCGTGGTTCGATTAAGTCTTAAGTTTCGTGTTCCACCCCTAGGAGTAGAAATGTTTAACAAAATGCAAAAGGGCTTCACCCTCATCGAATTGATGATCGTGGTAGCCATCATCGGTATCTTGGCCGCGATCGCCATCCCCGCGTATCAGGACTACACGGTCCGCGCGAAAGTCACGGAAGGCCTGAATCTTGCGGATGCGGCGAAGACTACGGTTGCCGAATCATTCCAGTCGGGCGGCCTGATACCGGGACTGTCCGCGGCTGCGGCATCTTGGAACGGAAGCTTCGTCCCGACCAAGTATGTGTCGAACGTCCAGATTGCACCGGCCACCGGCGCAATTACGATTAGCTATAACACGACGATGCTCGCCCCGTTAACCGGCGCGAACGTGCTGATGCTGACGCCGGACATTTCGGGTGTTGCGCTCGCCGCGACCTCGACCGGCAATATCGACTGGGCCTGCACCTCGGCCGGCAGCAAGACTGCGGCCGCGCAGACCTTGGCGTTCGTTGCCGGCGGCAGCGTGCCGACCAAGTACGTGCCGTCCAACTGCAAGTAATGACGATTCGCGGCCGGCGGTCGATCCGCCGGGTATGCACCGGAAGCCCCTCTCTAAAGAGGGGCTTCTTTTTTTGAGCCCCTTCCTCCTGGCCAACCTCTCGATAAGGCGCATTTTGCGATCAAAGTCACGAGAGCTGCAGCGCCAATGTGCGAGTATCCGGGGATGATTTGACAATTGCTCTGCCAGCTACAGATAGTAGACTAGTACCAGGCATGGGGTTTAGTGTAAGTCCATGAATGACAACGCAATAGCGTCGGTTGGGAACGCCAGTCGTGTGGCATTGGGCGGTCTTGCCCAGCGATTGGTGCAAGACGGCCTGCTGGATGAGAACGCCATGCAGGACGCTATCGCCAAGGCGAAGGAAAAGCACGGCAGTCTGGTCACCCACCTGGTGTCGATGAACCTGGCCACCGCGCGGGATATTGCCATTTCTGCTTCCAATGAGTTCGGCGTGCCATTGCTGGATTTGGACGCCGTGGCCATTGATTTGGACGCGGTCCGTGCGGTGAGCGAAAAGCTCATGCAAAAGCATCGCGTTCTGCCGCTGATGAAGCGCGGCAAGCGCTTGTTCCTAGCTGTTGCCGATCCCACCAATCTTCACGCGCTCGATGAGATTCGCTTCCAGACCTCGATGAGCATCGAGTTCGTGGTCGTCGAGGACAACAAGCTGCAAGCCGCGGTCACAAAGGCCATCGAGCAGGCCGAAGCGGTGATGCCCAGCCTCACCGACGATGACTTCGATCTCGAGAATCTGGAGGTCACCGGAGGCGACGAAGACCCAAGTGGGGATGCATTAGGGCGTGACGATGTCGAAGATGCGCCAATCGTGCGCTTCGTGAACAAGATCATGCTCGACGCGATCAAAAAGGGCGCCTCGGACATTCACTTCGAGCCCTACGAAAAGTCTTTCCGAATACGCACTCGATTGGACGGAGTTCTGAAAGAAGTAGCCGTGCCGCCGGTGCAATTGGCGGTCAAGATTGTTGCCAGACTCAAAGTCATGGCGCGACTCGACATTGCCGAGCGCCGCGTTCCCCAAGACGGACGCATCAAGATGCGCCTGTCAAAAAATCGCGCCGTCGATTTCCGCGTCAGCACCTGCCCAACGCTTTTCGGCGAGAAAGTGGTGACGCGTATTCTCGACCCCTCCAGCGCGATGCTGGGCATCGATGCGCTTGGATACGAGCCTTTTCAACGCGAACTTTACCTTAAGTACCTCGCCAAACCGCAAGGTATGATCCTGGTCACTGGACCTACGGGCAGCGGCAAGACCGTATCGCTCTACACGGGCTTAAATATCCTCAACACCGAGGATACCAATATCTCGACAGCCGAAGATCCGGCCGAAATCAACTTGCCCGGGATCAATCAAGTCAACGTCAATAACAAGGTGGGACTGACCTTTGCGTCGGCGCTTCGAGCATTCTTGCGCCAAGATCCCGATATCATCATGGTTGGCGAAATCCGAGATCTGGAAACGGCCGAAATTGCCATCAAGGCGGCGCAGACCGGCCACTTGGTGCTTTCAACATTGCATACTAACGATGCGCCCCAGACGCTGACTCGACTGGTCGACATGGGCGTCAAGCCCTATGCGATTGCCACCTCGGTGAGCCTCATTATCGCGCAGCGACTGGCACGCAAGCTGTGCAACAACTGCAAACAGCCCATCGATATCCCGGCAGAAGCCGCCAAAAAAGAGGGCTTCGAAGCGGCAGACATCGCTAACGGTATAAGGGTATTTAGGGCCGTTGGCTGCGCCCAATGCACGGATGGTTATAAGGGACGGCTGGGGATCTACCAAGTCATGCCGGTCACGGACACCATCGGCCGCATCATCATGGAAGGCGGCGGCGCGATGAATGTTAACGATCAGGCCGTCAAGGAAGGCGTGTGGAATTTGCGCCGCTCCGGTCTGGAAAAAGTAAAGGTCGGTGCAACAAGTTTGGAAGAAGTAAACAGCGTCACCATCGAATAGGCAGTGACTGCGAGGGACTGATTTATGGCGATATCCGCAACAGCAAGCAAAAAAGACATCCAATTCATATGGGAAGGCAAGGACAAGCGCGGCCATAAGGTTCGCGGCAAGGCACTCGCCGCGAACGAACAAGCGCTGCGCGCGGACCTGCGAAAACAGGGCGTCGCACCCACTCGCGTCAAAACCCAGAGCGGGATGAGGGGCGGTGGAAAGCCTCAACCGCAAGACATCGCCGTATTTGCCCGTCAGCTCGCGACCATGATGTCTGCCGGCATCCCCATGGTGCAGGCCTTCGAGATCATCGGCAACGGGCATGAAAAACCGTCGATGCAAAAGCTGGTGCTGGATATCAAGTCCAACATCGAAGGAGGCAGCACGCTGCACGAGTCGCTTGCTAAGCATCCTCTTTATTTCGACGATCTTTTCGTAAATCTGGTCGAGGCCGGCGAGCACGCGGGCGCATTGGAAACTTTGCTCGATAAAATCGCGACCTACAAAGAGAAGACAGAGGCGCTAAAGAAGAAAATTAAAAAAGCACTGTTTTACCCCATAGCGGTCCTGGTGGTTGCAGTCATAGTCAGCGTCATTCTTTTGATTTTCGTGATTCCGCAGTTCGAGTCGTTGTTCAAAGGTTTCGGTGCCGACCTGCCGGCGTTCACACAAATGGTCGTGAACATGTCGAAGTTCATGCAGCACCAGGGGTGGGTGGTCGGTCTCGTGGCCGGCGGCGGGATATATGGATTTATGTACTTTCATAAGCGGTCAAGAGATATGCGTCGCTTCCTAGATCGCATGGCGCTGAAATTCCCCATTATCGGACCCATCTTGGTCAAATCGGCGATTGCCCGTTTTGCGCGAACACTGTCCACGATGTTTGCGGCCGGTGTGCCCTTGGTCGAGGCGATGCAATCCGTGGCCGGCGCCACGGGCAACATCGTCTATGAAGAAGGCACCTTGCGCATGAAAGACGAAGTGGCCACGGGTCAACGCCTGCAGCGCGCCATGGAAAACACCGGGCTATTTCCGAATATGGTGGTGCAGATGATCGCAGTGGGCGAAGAATCCGGATCTCTGGATACCATGTCCGGAAAAGTCGCCGAGTTTTACGAGTCCGAAGTCGACAACGCGGTCGACAGCATGGCCAGCCTCATGGAACCCATGATCATGGCGGTTCTCGGTGTGCTGGTCGGCGGCATGGTCATTGCCATGTACCTGCCCATCTTCAAGCTCGGCCAAGCGATTTAAGTCGTCTTTCAGGCATACGACCGCTATCGTTGTTTAGCCCATGCTGAACGACGTCGCGCTGCTTTATTCATCCAGCCCCGCATTCTTTGCGGGGTCCATTTTTTTAATAGGCTTGATCGTCGGTAGTTTCTTGAATGTCGTCATCTACCGATTGCCCATCATTCTGGAGCGCGAGTGGCGAAGCCAAGCCGCGGATGTCCTTGCAGGGGGCTCAGCCTCTGCAGAGACTGCAAATGAGCGTTTCACCCTAAGCACCCCCCGCTCCGCCTGTCCCAAGTGCAAGGCGCCCATTACAGCCTGGCAGAACATCCCGATTGTCAGCTGGATCATGCTTCTCGGACGCTGCGCTTCCTGTAGGACAAAAATTTCCGCCCGCTACCCCTTGGTAGAACTGGCCACTGGCTTACTGTCAGCGTGGGTGGCCTGGCACTTTGGCTTTGGCGCGCCCGCGGCGTGTGCTTTGCTGGTCACGTGGAGCCTAATCGCCCTGACCGGCATCGACATCGACCATCAACTGCTGCCCGACAACATCACCTTGCCGCTGATGTGGGCTGGGCTGGTGGCATCCGTCGCGATAGGCTCAGGCTTGGGTACCGCTCTGCCCGTGTCCCCGAAGGATGCCGTCATGGGCGCGGCGGCGGGCTATCTGAGCCTCTGGCTCGTGTTCCACGCGTTCAAGCTGGTTACCGGCAAGGAAGGCATGGGCTTCGGAGACTTCAAGTTGTTTGCGGCCCTGGGTGCCTGGCTGGGCTGGAAGGTGCTGCCCTTGGTCATCATCTTGTCCGCGGCCACCGGCGCGGTGCTCGGGATCTTGATGATCGCGCTGCGCGGCCGAGACCGCAGCGCGCCGATGCCGTTTGGACCGTACCTGGCCGCTGCAGGCTGGCTGGCCATGATGTACGGCGATTCATTGGTGAATGGCTACCTGCGCGTGTCGGGCCTCAAGCACTAAGTCATGAGTCCACGCCTGCGAATCGGCCTCACCGGCGGCATCGCAAGCGGCAAGAGCACCGTCACCCAGCGCTTCGCCGAACTCGGTGTTCCGGTGATCGACGCCGATGTGGCAGCGCGACACGTCGTCGAGCGAGGCAAACCGGGGCTGGACCAAGTAGTGGGGCGTTTCGGCCCTGGCGTGCTCGACGCGAACGGCAACCTCGATCGGCCGGCGCTGCGAGCGCTGATCTTCAGTGATTCCGCTTCGCGGCAAGCGCTTGATGCCATCCTGCATCCGCTGATTCGCGCCGACATGGAACGCCAAGCGGCTACCGTGAAGGGGCCTTATCTGGTGATGGCCATTCCCCTGCTCATCGAGGGCGGGCCGGCGCGCGACCGAGTTGATCGGGTGCTGGTGGTGGATGTCGATGAAGCGCTGCAGCTAAAGCGAGTCCAAGCGCGTGATGGCAGCTCAGAAACCCACGCCCGCGCGATTCTCGCCTCGCAGGCCAGCCGCGAGGCCCGATTGGCCGCCGCAGATGACGTGCTGCAAAACTCCGGAAGCGTCGCGGATTTGCGCCAGGCGGTCGATCGCCTACACGAGAAATATTTACACTTGGCGCAAACTTCGTCTTCCCCACAAGATTGACCCTAAATCCAAGGTTTACCATAAGGGTTAGGTTGGCTCACAATAGGAGTCATGAACTCTTACCCTGACATTTCCCCCCAGGCAGATCTTGAGGAGGCGCCCGTCGTTTACGAGCAGCCCCTCAGCGAGCGCATGCGCACCTTCCTGCGCCTCGAGTTTCTCTACACCCAAGCCGCGTATCACACCGAGTCGCCCAGTCCCTGGAGTTCACGCGCCGCCGTTTCGAGTCTGCTCGAGATCCTCGCGATCACCGCGCGCGGCGACTCACGCGGCGATGTGCTCAAGGAACTCGAACGCCAGGTGAATGTGCTCAAGGAATACCAAACCAAGAGCGGCGTGGATCCGGCGCGGCTCAAGTCCTTGATGTCGAATCTGGTCAAGCTGCGCAACGACCTATCGGCCATCGGCGGCAACTTCATGGCGCCGCTGCGCGATTCTGAATTTTTGAGCGCGGTAAAACACCGCAGCGCCATCCCCGGGGGCACCTGCGATTTCGACCTGCCGGATTATTCCTATTGGTTGAATCGCCCCGCAGAAGTTCGCGCCGCCGAGTTCGACAGCTGGTTGGCCCTGATCCGGCCGCTGTGCGACAGCATTGTCGAGCTGCTATGGCTGACTCGGCAGAACGCGAAGTGCAAATCCGAAGTTGCCGTCGGCGGAATTTTCCAGTTGCAGTTCGATCGCGAGAGTCCCTGCCAATTGGTTCGCGTGGAATTGCCCGCCGATACCGATTTGTTTCCCGAGATGAGCGCCAACCAGCATCGCTGCACCATTCGCTTCTTGAATTGGCTGGATGCCACGGCGCGTCCGATGCACATCGAAGTCGATGTGCCGTTTCTATTGACCTGCTGCGCTTAAAAATTTAGGTTCAAGGTCGATGGCAGCGATAGTCAAATGTCCCACGTGCCTACGCGATGTGGAATGGTCGCCGGCATCGCAATACCGGCCCTTCTGCAGCGACCGTTGCAGGCTGATCGATTTAGGCGCCTGGCTCACCGAGCAGCACAAGATCCCGGATGAACCCGGGACTGCGGAAGATCAATTGCATTCGGACTCTGCCGAGGAATCCTAGCGCGTGCAGCCTGAGTTCTGGCAAGAGCGTTGGCGCACAGCTCAAATCGGCTTTCATCAATCCGCTGTTGATCGGCATCTGCAGGCGTACTGGCCAACGTTGCAGCTAGCCGCCGAGAGCCGCGTGTTTGTCCCGCTGTGCGGCAAGAGTCTCGATCTGCTGTGGCTGCGCGATCAAGGTCATCGGTTGTCCGGCGTGGAACTCTCAGCCATCGCGGTGGAAGCATTCTGCACGGAGCAAGGGATTCCTGCCCGGCGCCGCTCACTCGGCGAGTTCGATGCGTATGAGGCCGAAGGGCTCACGCTATTCCGCGGGGATTTCTTCAAACTCACCCCTGCGCTGCTCGGACAGGTGTCCGGAGTTTACGATCGCGCATCGCTGATCTCTTGGACACCGGCATTGCGTGCAACGTACGTAGAGCATGTTACCGCTCTCACCAATCCCGGCACCCAAACTCTGTTGATCGCTGTTGAGTATCCGCAAGCGCAAATGAGCGGCCCGCCCTTCCCCGTGACAGGCGATGACATCCACAGTCTCTACGCCGCTCATCATTCTATTGAGCAATTGGCGCGCCACGAAATATTGGACTTAGAACCCAGGCTGAAGGCGCGCGGGCTGACTGAATTGCACGAGGTCTGCTACCGGCTCACGCGACTGTAATACACTCCCCATCTCACGCATTAATCACAACGAATAGGGCTGACATTCATGACCGACTCTCGTAACTCGGGCCGATACCTGGCGCCGGCTCTGGTGGCGTGCGCGGTGGCCACAGGCGCAAGCGGCGCAGAACTCACCATCGACCGCCTGTTCGATGCGCCGGCCTTAGGCGGTCCCACGATTGTGGGCCTGAAAATCTCTCCCGACGGCTCGCGCGTCACGTATCTCAAAGGCAAAGCGGACGACAAGGACCGCCTCGACCTGTGGGAGTACAACATTCATGACAAACAAGCCCGCGTTCTGGTCGACTCCAAAGCTCTCGCGCCAAAACAGGAAAAACTCTCGGACGAGGAACTGGGACGCCGTGAGCGGCAAAGAACCGCGGCCCTGTCGGGCATTCTGGAATATACCTTTGCCCCCTCGGGCGATGCCGTGCTATTTCCTTTGAGCGGCAAGCTGTACTACTACCAACTCGCCAAGAAGAAAGCGAAACCGGTGGTGGAACTCATCGATACACACGGATTTGCAACCGACGCGACGGTATCACCGGCCGGTGGCTACGTCGCGTATGTGCGGGACCAGAATCTCTACAGCTATGACTTCGTCGCCAAGCAGGAGAAGGCGCTGACCACGGATGGGGGCGGCGCCATCAAGAACGGCATGGCAGAGTTCATTGCTCAGGAAGAAATGGACCGCAGCACCGGCTATTGGTGGGCACCCGATGGCAAACACATCGCCTTTGCGCGCGTGGATGAAACGCCGATCAAAGTGACCGAACGATTCGAGATCGCGGCCGACAATGTCGCGACCTTCGCGCAGCGTTACCCCACCACCGGCGGACCCAATGTCCTGGTCCGGCTGGGGGTCATCGATATCAAGAGCGGCGCGGTCACCTGGATCGACTTAGGCCCAGAACAAGATATCTATCTTGCCCGGGTGAACTGGCTGCCGGACGGCAAGACCTTGAGCGTGCAACGTGAAAGCCGCAATCAGAGAAAATTGGATCTGCTCTTTGCCGATATCGATAACGGAAAGGCTCGAACCGTTCTGACTGAAACCAGCAGTACCTGGATCGATTTGAATGACGAACTGTCGTTCCTGAAGAATTCCCATGAATTTGTTTGGGCATCCAGCCGTGACGGCTACACGCATTTGTATTTGTACGACTACGACGGCCATTTGATCCGCCAGCTCACGGCGGGCAACTGGGTCGTGGATGATTTCCGCAAGCGCGCCGTCATGGGCATCGATGAAAAGAGTCGAACCGTCTATTTCACGGCCACGGAAAAAACCCCCACCGAGAGACATCTGTACAGCACATCCCTGGACACGGCGGATCCGCATGTAGTCCATCGGATCACTCAGAATGACGGCGTGCACGGCATCGCCATGTCCCCCGACGCGCGCTTCTATATCGATAATTTCACGAGCAGCGCTCAGCCGCCGCAGGTCAGTTTGCATTCGGCGGACGGCGCCCTTAACGCCTGGCTTCTCGAAAATAAACTGGATGGGCAGCACCCGGATGCTCCCTACCTCGCGGATAACGCCATCCCTGAAGTCGGCACGCTCACGGCCGCGGATGGCCAGACGCTTTACTACCAATTGTTCAAACCGCTGCATTTCGATCCGACTAAGCGCTATCCCGCCATTGTCGATGTCTACGGCGGCCCCGGTGTGCAGCGGGTACTCAACAATTGGCATGGTAGTTCCTTCACGCAGATCCTCACCCGAGCGGGCTATGTGGTGTTCACGCTGGACAATCGCGGCAGCGCTTTTAGGGGCACCGCATTCCAGGCACCCATTCACCGTAAAATGGGCGATGTTGAAGTCACTGACCAAGTGCAGGGAGCGCAGTGGCTCGGGAGCCAGAGTTTCGTGGATCCTAAGCGCATCGGAGTATGGGGCTGGAGTTATGGCGGCTATATGACGCTCAATTTGATGTTCAAAGCACCCGATGTGTTTCGCGCTGGCGTCTCAGGCGCTCCGGTGACCGATTTCGCGCTGTATGACACGCACTACACCGAGCGTTATTTGGATCGCCCTCAGGACAACGCTGCAGGCTATGCAGCAACTTCAGTGCTGCCTTACGCCAAGGATCTCAAGGGTAATTTATTGGTCATGCATGGCATGGCCGATGACAACGTACTATTCCTCAACAGCACCAAACTGTTCCGCAAATTGCAGGACTTGAGCAAGCCCTTTGAGGTGATGGTATATCCCGGCGCAAAGCACGGGCTCATGCGCCAAAACGACGGGCGGCACGGCTATAAAATGATCAAGCGGTTTTTTGACGAGAACTTAAAGCCGTGAGCGCCCGCTCTCAATCTCGCTGCGCTGATCCCGCAGAAACGGGCGGTCGATCTGCTCGGCATAGAGATCGATATCTCCGCGCGTCACGCCGCATGCCATGAAGTGCTGCTGCCATCCGTCAATCACCTGCGCAACGGCCTGCGCCTCTTTGACGGCCTCGTTCTTGGCAAGCCCATACATTTGTGACAGCGACAACGCGTTGGCAATCGTCGAGTCGGCTTCTTGTTCGCCCACGCGCATCTGCTGAAAGCCGAGCGCCTGCCCTGAGGGCAGCACATCGAACGCTGGGGAAAGCTCGTATTGCTGCGCATCGGTCATGAGCAGCGCATGATTCTTCTCGTGATCGTCGGTGTTATCGATCAAAATGTTGAACACCATCCGGCGAAATACCTCGCGCATCTGTGCGACGTAGGCATCACCGTCGGTCAGGCCTCTGCGACGTAGCAACTGGGCCAGTTCCGGGTATCCGAAGCGTTCGCCCGCGGCGCGCAGCGCCACGCAGGCGGATAAGCTGTGCAGACGCAGACCACCCAAGCGATCGAAGCGTTTGATCGCGACGGCATGCCCGTGCGTCAAGCGTACGGGCATGGTCTGCGCGGTGCGGATGCCGGCCTTCTGCGCCAGTGTCATCGCTGCGTGCTCGATCAGTGGGGTATCCGCGGGGTCTCCGTCGGCAAACTTGATGACCCATTGCTCGCCTGCAATCTCAATCAGCGCTTTGGGTCGAGCGCCGCCCATGGTCACGCCGGGCGCGAGCAAGCGCTGCTGCGCCGGCGGGACTGGCTCGTTGTTTTGCACTTTGCGAATCAGCTCCTGAAGCTCATCCGCATCCTTGAGCGTGGGCAGGGGACCTAGACGCCGTGGCAGGTACTCGTCCGGCGAAGTCGATACTCCTAGGGCGCCGAACCGGTCGTCTCCGGCAAAATAGAGATACTCGAGGAGCGACAGGCGCGCGGGTTTGTCGATGTAGCGGATCACGCGCTCACCCCATCGGTCCGGTCGAGCGTCGTCGACGGCGCCGACGGCAACGCCTTTCTCAGCGGGCAGAAATTCCTGGTCGATGAGCGGTAAATCTTCACTTAAGGGGAAGCCGCGCTGCAACCAAGCGTCGACATAGCGCAACGACACGCCTTGGCTGGAGCGGACGAGATTGAGTACACCAATGGAAACCGGCTGCTGCGGCCGCGTCAGCCACCAAAGATAGAGTCGGTCCGAAGGCTCGTAGCGCGCGCCGGCCATTGCTCAACCCTGCTTCAGCGTTTTGCGAGCAAGCCGCGCTTCCGCTGAAGCCGCTGACCGGACCGCACGCCGGGTCGTGGCCGCACGGACATCGAGTTCGAGCGCGCCACGGTCTTGGGCTGGTGCAGCCAGTTCAGCCAGGGCGCTCGACCTCCCGATCAACCATAAGGCAGTCACGTAGATACCCGCGCCGACCCCGGGATCGCCCCGCTCCATGCGGATCAGCGTCGGAATCGAGACGCCGAGGCGTTTCGCCCAAGCGCGCTGTGATTCGCGCCGTCGGTTCCGCGCGATCGCCAGATTTTCCCCCAAGGCCCGCAACGCCTGAGCCGCGGCCGGCGGCATGGTCAACAGCGCTTGGGGGCTCTTTGGCATAACATAGAGTTTATCAAAAACGCCTATATAGTCAATTCTATGTTCTTATAAAAACGCCCTAGCCGCTGATCTCAACCACTCCCGTCGCCCCGAGCCCCCACGCCTCCTCGAGGCCAACGCCCTTCACATACACCGGAACGGCAACCAACTCGCATATCGACGTGATTTCGGCGTGAGCGAGCTCATTCCGCAGCACCAGAAAATCCGCGCCGGCATCGCTCCCCGCCATGGCATCCGCAAAACTCGCGCACCAAACTCCGCGCAGGCGCCCGCCGCTATCGGGGCCACCTAACTCACCCACGGCGTAGTGGGCGGTCGACGCCTGCGTCAATCTCTCCGGCAAGCGCAGCGCCGCCACGATCGGTCCATCCGCCGGCAGCAACTCCACCGCCTCCAGTTCCTCTTGGGACACCCAGCGCAGCGCCTGTCCGTCCAGGCCCGAAAGCTCGCCGCGGTAGTGCCGCACCACCCACATATCAATCAGCACGCCGCCGTAGTCGTAGGTATGGCGCACGCGAATCAGGGGACGGGGTGTCGATATGGTGATCCCGAGCTCTTCGCGCAGCTCGCGTGCGAGTCCCGCTCGGCGATCTTCGCGGGGTTCGAGCTTGCCGCCGGGAAATTCCCACCCGCCGGCGAGATGCTTGCCCGGCGGGCGCTGCGCAATGAGCACGCGGCCTGAAGCCTCAGTCACCGCCGCGGCGACGACATGCGTGGCCAATTGCTTCAAGTCAGGATTCAACCGCTCGCTTGCTGCAGAGTTCCGTGGCAGTGCTTGTACTTTCGGCCCGAACCGCAGGGGCAGGGTTCATTGCGGCCCACCTTGGGCATGGGACGGACGAAGGGCGCCGCCGACTCAGGAATCGAACGCGGCTCCAATTCCATGATATTGCCGCTATTGCCCCCCGATCCCGGCGGGGGCACGCTTGAGTCGTCGGCGCCGGGCATGGCGATCGGTGAAACGGCGTCGGCATGTTGCGCCTGCAATGCGCGCGCGAGGCGCTGCTGCCGCTCGAGTTCTTCGCGCTCGATCTCGGCCTGACTGCGCACTTGAATCTTCGATACCGTCGTGACGGTGTCGAATTTGATGCGATCGAGCATGCCGGAGAACAGTTCAAATGCCTCGCGCTTGTATTCCTGCTTCGGATTTTTCTGGGCATAACTGCGCAGGTAAATGCCCTGGCGCATGTAGTCCATGGCCGCGAGATGTTCGCGCCAGTGTTGATCCAGCGTGCGCAGCGTGATTTCCTTTTCGATGTAGCGCATCACCTGAGGCCCGACGTTGATCTCTTTCCGGGTGTAAGCCTCTTCCAGTCCGGCCACGATCTTATTGCGCAATCCCTGACCGTCGCCGGCTTCTTCCGCCTTGACCCAATCGACGATGGGCAATGCGGGGCCGAAATCGCGCTCGATCGCCTGCGCCAACCCCTTCGCGTCCCACTGTTCCTCGGGCGCGCCGGCCGGAACGTACTGATCCACCAGCTGCGCGACCACGTCCTCGCGAATGCCCTTGATCGCTTCGGCAACGTCTTCGGCGCCCATCAAGTCGGTGCGCTGCTGATAAATGACGCGGCGCTGATCGTTCGCCACATCGTCATATTCCAACAGTTGCTTGCGCGCATCGAAATTGTGCTGCTCGACCCGCCGCTGGGCGCGCTCTATTTGCCGCGTCAACATGCCGCTCTCGATCGCCTCGCCGGCCTTCATGCCGACGCGGGTCATGAGCGCCTTCATGCGCGTGGGATCGCCGAAAATACGCATCAAATTATCTTCAAGCGACAGATAGAAACGGCTCGACCCCGGATCGCCCTGGCGGCCCGAACGGCCGCGCAGCTGGTTGTCGATGCGCCGCGACTCGTGGCGCTCGGTGCCGATGATGTGCAAGCCGCCCGCCGCGGTCACCTGTTCATGACGTTCACGCCAAGCGGCGTGAATGCCCTTCAGGTCAGCCTCGTTGGGATTCTCGATCGCGTCAATCTGCGTCTGCGGACTGCCGCCGAGCACGATGTCGGTACCGCGTCCGGCCATGTTGGTTGCAATGGTGATGGCGCCGGGTCGGCCGGCCTCGGCGATGATATGCGCCTCGCGCTCATGCTGTTTGGCATTGAGGACTTCGTGAGGAATTTTCGCGCCCTGCAGCAGCTTGGCAATCCGTTCGGACGCCTCGATTGAGGCGGTGCCCACCAACACCGGTTGCCCGCGCTTCACGCAATCCTGGATGTCCTCGAGAATGGCCTGGAATTTGTCCTGCTCGGACAGGAACACGAGATCCGACTTATCCTGGCGGATCATCGGTTTGTGAGTCGGGATCACCACCACTTCCAGCCCGTAAATCTGCTGGAATTCGAAAGCCTCCGTGTCCGCGGTGCCGGTCATGCCGGATAGCTTCGAATACAGCCTGAAATAGTTCTGGAAGGTGATGGACGCGACGGTTTGATTTTCCTCGCGGACCTTGACGCCCTCTTTCGCCTCCACCGCCTGATGCAGGCCGTCCGACCAGCGCCGGCCCTGCATGGTGCGGCCGGTGAATTCATCGACGATGATGACTTCACCCTGGCGCACGATGTATTCCACATCGCGCTTGTACAACGCATGCGCGCGCAGACCCGCGTTCAAGTGATGCATGAGACGAATGTTGGTGGCGTCGTACAGACTCTCGCCTTCGCGCAGCAGTCCAATCTCGGCCATCATGTGCTCGACCTTTTCGTGGCCGTCTTCGGTCAAGGTGGCCTGCTTGGTTTTCTCATCGACGGCGTAGTCGCCGGGGCCGTTTTCCTCTTTCTGTTTCACCAAGCGCGGGATCAAGGCGTTGATCTTGATGTACAGCTCGGTGCTCTCTTCCGCCGGCCCTGAAATGATCAGCGGTGTTCGCGCCTCATCGATCAGGATCGAATCGACTTCATCGACGATGGCGAAGGACAGCTTGCGCTGCACGCGATCTTCCAAACGAAACGCGAGGTTGTCGCGCAAATAGTCGAATCCGAATTCGTTGTTGGTGCCGTAGGTGATGTCGCAGGCATAGGCCGCGCGCTTCTCATCCGGGCTCTGTGCGTTCTTGATGACGCCGACCTCGAGCCCCAAAAAACGAAACACCGGGCCCATCCAATCCGAATCGCGCTGCGCCAGGTATTCATTGACGGTGACGACATGCACGCCCTCGCCGGTGAGAGCGTTCAAATACGCGGGCAGCGTCGCCATCAGCGTCTTGCCTTCACCGGTGCGCATTTCGGAAATCTTGCCGGCATTTAGGGCCAGGCCGCCGATCAGCTGCACGTCGAAGTGGCGCATACCTAATTTGCGGCGCGAGGATTCGCGCACGAGCGCAAAGGCCTCGGGAATCAATTCATCGAGCGGCGTACCCGCTGCAAAGCGGGCTTTGAGTTCACGCGTTTTCTCGGGAAATTGCTCGTCGGTCAAGGCACTGACGCTGGGCTCGAAGGCATTGATGCCCGCGACGGTGCGGCTCAGCTCCTTAACGAGGCGCTGATTGCGGCTGCCAAATACTAGCGTCAGAAGCTTCCACACGCGGGTAGAGTCCTTAAGAAAACTGGGTATTGTACGGATAGACCAGGAGAGCTGGAAATCGTTTCGACGGCGACCTTTTTCAAGGGCCTTTAGGGCTTAACGATCCTCTCCAATAAAGCGCAGGGGGTCGACCTGGGCGCCATTCTTTAATACTTCAAAATGCAAGTGCGGGCCGGTCGAATGGCCGGTGGAACCCATCAACGCCACATCCTGGCCTTTGCGAATCATATCGCCCTGCTTTACCAGCAGCTTTTCGTTGTGACAGTAGCGGGTGGCCAGTCCATTGCCATGGTTGATTTCGATCATTTCGCCATACCCCGCGCGCTCGCCGGCGTAGGTCACGATGCCCGCTGCCACGGCGGTGACTCTCGAGCCTTCCTGACCGGCGAAGTCCAAACCCTTGTGCATTGCGGAATAACCGGTGAACGGATCCGCGCGCCGACCAAAATAAGAAGAAATCCAGCCTTCTTGGACCGGCCTGCCTTCGGGATAGACCTGCTTACTCAGCTCGCGATTCAAAATCATATTTTCAAGCACGCCCAGCTGTTGCTCGCGGCTCGATAGCTGGGACTGTAAATCATCGACCATGGCCGTAAGATCCGGGATCTGGGCGGGCTGACCGTCCGCGCCGCTCTCCGCGCCGCCAATCGCCGGCGGGTGACCGAAGTCGAATTCGCCGTCGTCCAGATTTGCCATACGGGTCAAGCGCTTGCCGAGGGCGTCTAAGCGGATCACGTTGGCATTCATTTGACCGACGCGCATCGCCAGGGCGTTCACCTTCTCCTGCAAAACCCGCTTGGTGTCTTCGAGCTGCGCCTTCTGATGCAGCAGCTCCGCGGACCAATTCCCCAGCTGATCGATGGGATTGCCGCTACCATGCCGCGCGCCTAAACCAACACCTATGGAGAATGCCGTACCTAGGACCCCGACAATCAACAGCGCTCCAAGTGACATAATCACGGGATGTCGCAGGTCAAATTGTTTCACTCGGCCCGATTTACGGCCGACAAAAATGACATTCATACGGATTAATTCTTCCTACGCCGACACGATGCTTCACTTAACGCCTATGTCGTCCGTGGCAATCGATAATGCCCCGAGCAGTATGGGTAGACTATGCAGATAACTGTCTCAAAACAAGGATTTCCGCACGGTTTCTCCATGCCAATCCACGGGTCAAACTGCGGCCTGGTTCGCAGCTGAAATGCAAAACTCTAAGAGTCTCAGCGAGTTACTGGCGAGAGGTGGCAAGAGACTTTCACTACTGAAGGAAAGGTCTGACGAGCGGTCACAGGTTTTGGCGCAGGTGCGCGCCGCCCTTCCCGCCCGGCTCGCCCAAGCAGTCGCCAGCGCCGGTATAATTGAGGGCCGCCTGACCATCGGCGTGGTGGGGGCCGTCTGGGCCTCGCGCCTGAGATATTCCACGGAGATCATCCGCAAACGCGTGGCCAAGTCGGCAGGGGTCGAAATACTCACCGTCCGGATACGCGTCGTCCCGCCCACCAACTCCTGACTGCTGCAGCGTTCCGTTTTAGGCGTGCGCCGCCGCAGCCGCGACATAGGATATGGGCGCGTCGGCCAGGCTCTCGAAGGTGACTTCCTGCCACGCGCTCTGCGTGGCCATGAGGCTGCGCAGCAATTTATTATTGAGCGCATGCCCCGACTTGAAGCCGCTGAATTCACCGATGAGGCTGTGGCCCAATAGGTACAAATCGCCGATGGCATCGAGAATCTTGTGCTTCACGAATTCATCTTCGTAGCGCAAGCCGTCCTCGTTCAAAACGCGGTAGTCATCGAGCACGATGGCGTTGTCCATATTGCCGCCGAGCGCCAGATTGCGCGCGCGCAAGCTCTCTAAGTCCCGCATAAATCCAAAGGTTCGCGCGCGGCTGATCTCGCGTAAAAACGACGTCGTGGAAAAATCCATGGAAGCCACTTGCGAGTGCTTCTTGAACGTCGGGTGATTGAATTCGATTTCAAAATTCACTTTGAATCCGTCATACGGATCAAAGCGCGCCCACTTATCGCCATCATCGACCTGCAGCGCTTCTAAGATGCGGATGAATCGCTTCGGGGCCTTTTGCTCCTCGATACCCGCCGATTGCAGCAGGAACACAAAGGGTCCGGCGCTGCCGTCCATAATGGGTACTTCGCCGGCGCTGACTTCCACCAGCGCATTGTCTATCCCCAACCCCGCCAGGGCGGACAGCAAGTGCTCGACCGTGGATACTTTGACGTCGCCGCGATGCAGGGTCGTTCCCATCATCGTATCGCCCACATTCTCGGCGTGGGCACGGATGTCGACGGGGTGGCCCAGATCCGTGCGGCGAAACACAATGCCGGTATCCGGCAATGCCGGCCGCAGGGTCATGAGGACCTTCTTGCCCGTGTGCAGCCCAACCCCGGTGGCACGAATCGAATTCTTCAGTGTTCTTTGATTCAGCATTAAGTGAAACCGGACTATGTTATGTCCCAAAGGTACCACAGGGTACACCCTGGGATGAAACGCGAAAATTGCCGAAAGGCAACAAGAGCACTGTCCGACCGCAGGACGCTCGCATAAGTTCGCGTCTTGGCACTTCTCCACCAAACCGGCGCCCTTAAGGGTCTCCTACAGAGCGCCAAAATTTGGAATGTCGAACGTCGCCTACTTAATCTGCCTGTCGCCTCAAGAAAGCCGGAATATCCAGCAAATCCTCCGAATCGACCTCGGCACGCAAGCCATCGCCCACCGCGCGCTGCCGTTGCACCGTCGGCTTGTCCAACATGGCGTAGTCGGTGGGTGCCATCGGTGATTTGTGGCGGATCACCCGCATGGTGAGGGGCGGCGCGTGATGCGAGACGGCCGGCTGCGCCGCGACCCGCACGACGGGCTTGCCCAATCCGGTCGCCACCACGGTGACGCGAATCTGGCTGGCCATCTCCGGATCGATCACCGTACCCACGACCACGGTCGCATCGTCGGAGGCGAACTGCTTGATGACGTTGCCCACTTCTTGGAATTCACCGATCGACAAGTCCATGCCCGCGGTGACATTGACCAGGATTCCCTGAGCGCCCGAGAGGTTGATGTCCTCGAGCAGCGGACTGGAAATGGCCGCTTCGGCCGCTTCGCGCGCCCGATCATCGCCCGAGGCCGTTCCTGAACCCATCATGGCCATGCCGGTTTCCGACATCACCGTGCGAACGTCTGCGAAGTCGACATTGATGAGGCCCGGTCGCGTGATCAATTCCGCAATGCCCTGCACCGCGCCTTGCAGCACGGTGTTCGCTGCCTTGAAGGCATCGAGCAGCGTAGTGCTGCTGCCCAAGACCGACAGCAATTTTTGATTCGGAATGGTGATCAGCGAATCGACATACTTGGACAATTCCATCATGCCCTGATCGGCGACGCGCGAACGCTTGTTGCCTTCCATCTCGAAGGGCCTCGTCACCACGGCGACGGTCAGGATGCCGAGTTCCTTGGCGACTTGCGCCACCACGGGGGCTGCGCCCGTGCCGGTGCCGCCGCCCATGCCGGCGGTGATGAACAGCATGTCGCAACCCTCGATCAGCTCGATGATGCGATCACGATCTTCCATTGCCGCCTGCCGGCCCACTTCCGGGTCGGCGCCGGCGCCCAAGCCCTTGGTGATGTTGCAGCCGATCTGCAAGGCAGTGCGCACTTTGGAGTGCTTCAGCGCCTGCGCGTCGGTGTTGATGCAAATGAAGTCCACGCCTTCGAGGCCGGCTTGGACCATATGTGAGACTGCGTTGCCGCCACCGCCGCCCACGCCCAGCACCTTGATCACGGCGCTTTGACTATAAGAATCCATCAGTTCGAACATTCCAGTTCTCCTACGTTGAGTTTTCTAATCAGCTCTAAAAATTGCCCTGAAACCAGGCCTTCATTCGCTCCAGCACGCTCTTCATGCCGCCCGCCAGCAGCGGCACTTGCGTGCGCTGCACCTCTAAATTGCTTTTTGCGTAAAGCAGAAGACCCACGCCCGTGGCATGGATCGGATTGCTCACCACCTCGGATAATCCGGTGACGTACTGCGGCACCCCTAAGCGCACCGGCATGTGAAACACTTCTTCCGCAAGCTCGATCGCGCCCTCCATCTTGGCGCTGCCGCCGGTGAGCACGATGCCGGTGGCGACCTGCTCTTCCAGTCCCGCGCGGCGCAGTTCATCGCGGATCAGCCCGAACAGTTCCTCGTAACGCGGCTCGACGATTTCAGCGAGGGTCTGGCGCGCCAGGCGGCGCGGTGGACGATCCCCCACGCTCGGGACCTCGATGGTTTCGTCGGGATTGGCGAGCTGCGATAGGGCGCAGGCGTATTTGATCTTGATGTCCTCGGCGTACTGCGTCGGCGTGCGCATGGACACCGCAATGTCGTTGGTGATTTGATCGCCCGCAATCGGAATCACCGCCGTGTGGCGGATTGCACCGCCGCCAAAGACCGCGATGTCCGTGGTGCCGCCGCCGATATCCACCACGCACACGCCTAAGTCCTTCTCATCTTCGGTAAGGACCGCGTAGCTCGAGGCGAGCTGCTCCAATACGATGTCATCGACCACCAGCCCGCAGCGCTGCACGCACTTGACGATGTTCTGCGCAGCGCTGTCGGCACCGGTGACGATGTGAACCTTTGCTTCCAGGCGCACGCCGGACATGCCGATGGGATCGCGAATCCCTTCCTGCGAATCAATGATGTATTCCTGCGGCAGCACATGCAGGATCTTTTGATCCGCCGGGATGGCTACCGCCTTGGCGGCGTCGATGACGCGCTCCACGTCGCCCTGCACCACCTCTTTATCCTTGATGGCGACGATGCCGTGTGAATTGAGGCTGCGAACGTGGCTGCCGGCAATGCCGGCATACACCGAGTGAATCTCACAGCCCGCCATCAACTCCGCTTCTTCGACCGCGCGCTGAATCGATTGCACCGTGGATTCGATATTCACCACTACGCCTTTCTTCAAGCCGCGGGACGGATGGCTGCCGATGCCGATGATTTCCAGCGCGCCATCGGTCTTGATCTCGCCGACGATGGCGACGACTTTGCTGGTGCCGATATCGAGCCCCACCAATAGATTGCGATCAGAACGCTTTGCCATGTCTTTTGAAAATTCCTCTATGCGTCGGCGTCGTCTGGATGTTTGGCGGAACCCGATGCCGGCGTACCCTGATTGCGCCAGCCAATGGCGAAGCCGTTGGAATAGCGCATGTCCACGTAACTGATTTCGGTCAATCGATGGGCGATGACCTGCGATGCGGTGTGAATGAAGCGCTCGATGCGCTCATCGACATCGCGCCGCCCTAAGCGCACGGTCACACCGCTGTCCAAATCCATTTCCCAGGCGCCGCGCTCATCGAGACGCAGCGCCGCGATGCGCATGCCGGCCTCGAGCATTCGCCCTTGAGCCGCGAGATAGCGTTTCGCCACCTGCGGCCATGAGCCCTCCGGGCCGCTCAAGTGCGGCAATTCCGCAGGCACATGCGTGGCGGTGCGGACGAAGAGTTCGCCGCGGGTATTGAGCAACCCCGACTCTCCCCAGCGGGCCGCCGCGGTCTGCTCGATCACCGTCACGCGCAGGCTGTTGGGCCAACGACGCGCGATGCGTGCATGGTCCACCCACGGGAGCGTTTCAACGGCGCGCTGAATGTCGGCGAGGTCAGCCGACATGAAGCCTTGGGTTGCGAAGGGTGCCACGGCCTTCTCGATTTGACCCGGCGAGACGCGCTGAAAGCTGCCGTCGATGGAAATCACCCGCACCGGGCGATCGAGCGTCCAGCTCAGTACGCTCAAGGCTCCGACGAGCACCAGCAACAGCGCGCCGCGGCGCGCGTAAACACGCCACTCGGTCAGGAACTCGGGCCACTTCCAGCGCGACCTCTTGAGTAAGGCCTTGCTCTTGAATCGGTTGCGGCGCCAGACGGTCATCATTTGCGTTCTCTCGAGAAGCTGGTTTCGAGCACGCGCCACACCAGCTCTTCGAAGTCGATGCCGGCCTGGCGCGCGGCCATCGGCACCAGGCTGTGGCTGGTCATACCGGGCGTGGTGTTGATCTCGATAAAAAAGAACTTATTCGTGGCCCGATCGCGCATGAAGTCCACGCGGCCCCAACCGTGGCAATCGGTCACCTTGAATGCCGCCAAGGCCGCCGCCTGCAATTCGGCCTCGTCCTTCGCATTCAAGCCGCTCGGACAGAAGTACTGCGTGTCGTCGCGGAAATACTTCGCCTGATAATCGTAGAACTCCGTCGCCGGCACGATGCGGATCGAAGGCAACCCTGCGCCGTGCAATAGCGACACCGTGTACTCGTCACCGGTCACGAACGCCTCGGCAAAGACGATGGGATCGATGGCATGTGCCTCGGCGAAAGCAGCCGGCAATTCGTTCGCGGCTTTGACCTTGGTCATGCCGACGCTCGATCCTTGAGAGGCGGGTTTGACCATCATGGGCAAGCCGATGCGCTTCAGCGCCGCCTCCAGATCCTTAAGATCCGACAACACGGCATACTCCGGCGCGGCATAGCCGGCGCCGACCACCACACGCTTGGTCTTGAGCTTGTCCATGGTCAACGCGGATGCCAGCACGCCGCTGCCCGTGTAAGGCACGCCTAACCATTCGAGCGCGCCCTGCATGGCGCCGTCCTCGCCCCCGGGCCCGTGCAGCGCGATCCACACCCGGTCGAATCCCTCGCTGCGCAATGCCGGCAGCGGACGATCCAAAGGATCGAATGCATGCGCATCGACGCCGCGGCGCTTCAGCGCGGCCAACACGGCATTGCCGCTCAACAGAGAAATCTCGCGCTCGCTCGAATCGCCGCCGAGCATGACCGCGGTCTTGCCGAAGTCCTTTGGGCTCGAGGCGCGGCGGTTGGCGGCGTTCATGGTCAGCAGACTCATGCCGGCTCTCCGACGATGCGCACTTCGGTGTGCAGCGCGATGCCGTGGGCTGCGGCGACGGCTTTCTGCACGTGCAAGATCAACGTCTCAATGTCGGCCGCGCGCGCCTGGCCGTGATTGATGATGAAATTGGCGTGTTTCTCCGACACCGAGGCATCGCCGATGCGAAAGCCTTTCAGGCCCGCGCTTTCAATCAAGCGCGCGGCGTGATCGCCCGGCGGATTGGTGAAAACCGATCCGCAACTCCACTCGCCGATGGGCTGCGTTTCGCGGCGCTTATCGAGCAACTCGCGAATGGCATCGGTGTTGACACCGGGCTTGCGCTCGAACTCCAGCCGCGCGCCGATGAACCACTCGTTATCGGGTCCCTTCACCTGGCGATAGCCGATTGTGTACTCGGCCGGGGTGCGAGTGTGCCGCACACCGCGGCGGTCCAGCACCTCCACTTCAACCACATGTTTCCAGGTCTCGCCGCCCCACGCGCCTGCATTCATCGCCAAGGCGCCACCCAAGGTTCCCGGGATTCCGGCGAAGAATTCGGCCGGCCCCAAACCCCACTTCACGCATTGCCGCGCGATGCGCGCACAGGGCACGCCGGCTTCCGCGCGGATGCGCGTGACGCTGTGACGTTCGAGCGCGCCCAGCGCGCCATGCGTCGAGACGACGGCGCCGCGGATTCCGCCGTCGCGCACCAACAGATTGCTCCCCAAGCCGACCCACAGCAGCGGCACTTCGGGCGGCAACTG
>Ga0209624_10000573_pt1 | contig 32524 bp, 28 predicted proteins | sample JacPinW_OM2H0_O1_FD_188565 | JGI IMG/M metagenome (GOLD analysis project Ga0209624, IMG submission 188565) | Forest soil microbial communities from Algoma, Ontario, Canada - Jack Pine, Ontario site 1_JW_OM2H0_O1 (SPAdes) (version 2) | ecosystem: Environmental > Terrestrial > Soil > Boreal...
GTTGTGCAGGAGTGCAAATATCACGCTCAAAATCAAGGCAGCCGCCCAGACGTTGATTTTCCGCTTGAGCCAGTCGAGAAGGAGTCCGCGAAAAATCAGCTCTTCGGCCAGAGGTCCGATGATGGCAATCAAAATTAACGCGAAGAAGAGTTGACTTAGGTTACGCGGCAAGATGTCAGGCGATGGCAGCGGCACCACGTCGATGCCAAGCCAGCGCAGTAAAATGCCGACGGCGGAAAGCAGCACGATCAATCCAAGACCGCTGGCGGCAGCGGCCAGAAGAACCTTGGGTCGGGTCCTTGAGAAGCGCGCTTGCAAGCTATCCCAGCCTCGAGCTTTCGCCAGCCACTTGTAGCCGATGAGCCAGGAAGCGTAAAACGCCGTCCCCCCTACCATCCCTGCTACAAATTTTGAGGGGGTAAATAATCGGGCCACCGCGACAGCGATCACGCCGAGAACTGCGCCGACGATGATGGCGCCGATCACCAAGAGCGCGACATCGCGTAGACGGATTTCAGGCATCAAGGCGAGTTCTTGAGGCAGCTCTGTCACAGCTGTTCGAAGGTCTTACGTGTGTCGGGGGCCAGCGATTCAATCTCGTGCTCGGTCAGTACGCGCCATCCGCCTTTGGGCAAATCGCCCAATTGCAGCGTGCCGACGCGCACTCGCACCAAACGCAGCACGGCAATGTCGAACGCACGCAGCAGGCGGCGTATCTGCCGGTTGCGCCCTTCGTCGAGCGTGATTTCAAGCCACGCGTGCTTGTCGCCGCTGCGTAGGCAGCGCGCGGATTTTGCTGCCAGCATTTCGCCATCAACCTTCATGCCGCACTCAAGATTCTTGAGCAAGGCCGCGTCCGGCAAACGGTCGATTTGCACATGATAGGTTTTGTCGGGCCCGGAAGAGGGGTGGGTAACACGCGCCGCCCACATCGGATCGTTGCTGAATAACAAGAGACCCTCGCTGGCCTTGTCCAGTCTCCCAACCGGTGCCAGCCATGGCAGGGCGGCACCCTCGAAGCATTTGTAAACAGTTTCGCGGTCCTGCTCATCGCTCGTGGTGGTGACCAACCCTCGAGGTTTGTTCAGCATGACGACCAATCGCGCCGGCGTGTCTTCCCGGCCGGCCACTGCGATCCGGTCGCGGCTCGGGTTCACCGGAAATTCGGGATCCTTGACGAGCCGGCCGTTAACGCGAACTTGGCCCTCGCGTACCCACTGTGCGGCCTGCGTGCGAGAACCCAAGCCTAACTTCGAGATCATCCGAGCCACCCCGTATCGAGGCGACTTTGAATTCACGGATGCAGCGATACCGCGGCTTTCGATACCGCAGCCAGTGAACTGCCGGTGCTGGGGTTGCCGAGAACCACGTAGAACACGTCAGTCCGCTTTCGCGATGCGCTCGGAAGAAGTTTGATAAAGAGACTCACCGTGTGCACGCCGGCTGGGAAAGATATCGACGCCGGCGCCTGCGGCGCGTAATCGGTGCCGGCCAGCGCGGAGCCAGGCTCGGTCCACCAATCGAAACTCGTACCGCCTTTTGATCCAGTCGAACGGTGGACGCGGATTTCGGCAAATTTCTCGCCGCGCCGAACCGAGTACGAATCGGATACGACACCGATCTTTTCGGTCTTGTCGATCGGCCGGGCCGCCGCCGGTGCGCCGGAAGTTCGGTTCTTGACCGCGGCCTTAGGAAGTGCCGGTGCCGGCGCCGCCTCGGCAGGCGCCTGAGACTCTTCTTTTTCTGCAGCCGCCAGCGCGCGCTCGACGTTCAGGGGAGCATTGGCTGCGGTCTCGGATTCGACGGCGACGCTCGGCGCCTTCGGCCGACTCATCACCGCCCAGGTGACACAGCAGATCAGAATGCCGGCGGCGAGCGCGATCAATCCGGAAGGCACATTGCCCTTCACCAGCGGCAGCGCCTTCGAATCCTGCGGATTCGGCAACGGTCCCAAGGGTTCGCTGCCCAGATCGAGATCTGTCAGCCAAGCGCGCACCCCGCGCGGTCTATCTGCGCGATCCCATGAAAGCGCCGCCGTGAGCGACTTCCATTGCCGCCCCGAAAGACCGGGGGGACGCTGCGGCGTCATCTTGAGCGAGCGCGCCTCGGTTGAACGCCGCTGCTGGAACGGGTGCTCTCCGGCCAGCAATTCGTAAGATAGACACGCGAGCGCAAAAAGATCATCGCGCGGATCCGGCTCGCGGCCTTCCAGCAGCTCGCACGATGCGTAGGCAGGTGTCAATGTGGGGGCCGACTCACGCGACGTTCCAAAATCAAGTATGCGCAGTTCCCCATCATTGGTGACCATCACGTTTTGCGGTTTCAGGTCGCCGTGAATCACACGGCGGTCATGCGCATGCGCAAGACCGGCACCCACCTCGCGAATGACCGCCCAGACGTAGTCGCGCGGCAGCGGCAGCGGATGAAGTTTCTGCATCACGCTGAGCAGGCTTTCGCCGTCGATCAACTCCATGGTGAAGAACGAGAAATCGTGGTCGAGATCCAACTCGTAGACCTTGATGACATTGGGGTGCGAGAGAGCCTGCGCCGAATAAAATTCGCGGCGCAGTTTCGACACCACTTCTGCCCGACCCCGGGTCTTTTCATGCAATATTTTTATCGCCACACGGGCGTCAATTTCGGTGTGCTCACTGCGCGATCGGTCGAGCGCCCTGTAAACGGTACCCATCCCGCCGCTGCCCACCTGACTTTCAATCACGTATCGGCCGCGCAGCACAAAGCCGCTGCCCGGCCGCGCCGGTGCCGATCGGGGCGCGGTTTCCGGCGTCTCGCGGCGAATTTCGGGGGCCACGCGCAACAGGTCGACCGAAATTCCCTCGCCCACGGTCGATTTGTCGCGCTCGGCGATCCTGGATCGGATGGAGTGAAATAGATCATCCGGCTCTAGCGAGTCGTCGATCGGAGTGCGCCGCTGTTGGGTCATGGGTGTCTGTCGAGGTCCATTTATTGGCCCAAAGCCTACAACGTTAGTGACCATAAGACTGAATACCGATCCTCACAAAAGCGCCGTATTAACCCTGAATATCTGCGACTGTGCGCTAAATCACACTCCAAGCGCCCTTGATCGATTGGCTGGGCCACTACGCGGCTTTTTGGCCGCATTTCACTTGCCGAGCAGAGGACTGTCGGCGATGGGTGGCTTGGAGCTATTGCCCGGGACTTTCACAATCGATAAATCGTCAAAGAGCAGCGCGGGCACGACATAGGACTGCAGCGGCGGCTCGCCGATTTGCGCGTTCATGTTGGGTGCCGCGCGCGGTGGAGTCGCCTCCGTGTAGACGTACCTCTGATCGGATACGGCCACGATGTCCTTGAAGTTCGCGACATTCATTCCGGAAAGCTCCGCGTTGCGGATCAGCTCCTCATGGCCGTCGGCATAGATGCGGTACGCCAAGGTCGCCGTCTTGCCGGAGAGTCGGCGGATGACGACTCCGAAGTGATTCCCTCGGCGCACGGCGGACTCGACCAGCTGTTTGCGCAACTCCGCCACCGCGATTGTCTTATCCGCATTCACGAACACATTGCTCGCGGCCACACCCCTCTCGCGCAAGTTCCCTGTGCTTTCAGGCACGCCTCGTACGGGAGTGCGTGAGCTAAGCACTGTTTTCAGTATCCCACCGCGCACAACGATGGTCTGCTTCGCAACAACGCCCTCCTCGTCGACTTTGTATCCGCCGAGGAGCAGAGTCTGCTTTTCCCGGCTTGCCGTGGGGTCATCCACCACATCGATGAAGTCAGGAAGCACGCGGGCACCCAATTTATTCAGCAAGCCGGCCGATTGCTGCTGCCGCAAGGCGTCTTCCAGTTGTGGATTGTTTGATATCAAGCTCGGTTGCACCTGCAAAGCTTCCGCGAAGTTGCGCGCAAACACCTCGGCTGCGGCCTGCTCTTCAAAGAGAACGGGGCCGTTATAGCGGTCTTCAAGCGAGGCCGCTTGCAGCTTGTTCAGCCCCAGTGCCATGCTGCGAATCTGCGACTGCAGTTCGGCCTCGGACGGCAAATCTTGCAGCGTGCGGCCGTATGCGCTTACGAAATCGCTGAGCGGCATGCCGTCGGGCGCCTGCGTTGACGCTGTGATCCGCAATGAAACCCGTGGGATAAGGCGGGTAAATGTACCGCCCTCGCTGTTGAGGTAGCGCTCGAGCCGGTTGTCCGCCGAAAAATGTACTTGAGATGCCTGAATCGACGGCGCCTGTCTGAAGACAGCGGAGGTTTCACGGACCAACCGTGCGGCATCTTGGCCCTCCAAATCGACGCGCGGCGCCAGATCCGTGACTGAGACCGGCATGGCTTTGCTGAAATCGGCAATGTCGTCGGCGCGGTTCTTATTTTGCAAGGCTGCCCGTTTCCCTGAAATATCTTCAAGCGCCTTCTTGTACGCGCCATCCGTCGCGAGCCAGATGTCCCTGCGCAGTTCATGGTAATTGTCATCGAGCGGCAGCGCTGCGATGCCCGCGAACATTGTCGCGAAGCCGGAGCCGCCGCCGGACAGAGACAGGAAATTGCTGTTGTCGAACGCATAGTCGCCCACCCTGACGGTCACCGTCAGCAAGCGCGCGCGGTTCTCGGAGTTTGTCAGCAGACTACCCAGAGTGGCGGACATATCCTTCGACTGAGTGTCGACGACGCGATAGGAGATGAAATACGGCCTGTCCAGTTTTTCCAGCTGCAGCTTCTGAATCGAGCGCTGCATTTCGTCCTGCATGGCTTTAAAGACAACGTCCTCGCCCGCGCGCGCGCCAAAGCCGGCGAGAAGAAGGCAAGCAAGCAGCGGCCATTTCATGTCGAGTGTCCTTTCCTACTTGTCCTCAAACGGCGCGGGCAAAATGGGCGCGCGCTCCTGGGACTTCGGCTTCTTCTGCACTTCGATCTGCGAAACAAGGATGGCCGGTGCGGTCGCTGAAACCGGCACGGCACCCGATTCGGCACCGCAGATTCCATTGAAAACGGAGGTCTCGTCGTCCGCGGCTAGAATCTTGCTGAAAACGGTCAACGGGGTGCCGATCAGATCCACTCCGCGCACCAGTTCCTCGCGGCCGTCCGGATAGACGCGATAAACCATGATCGGAAGCACATTGAACGCGTTGGGAATGGTGCGGCCGGTAATCGTGAACCCGCCCTCAATCTGGTCAAATAGCAATCCGAACGGCTTGTCTTGCTTCTTGATTTGCTCGAGCAACAGGTTCTTGAGCTGGCTGCGCGACATCGCCTTGGAATTGAGCACGAGCAAATTGGATTGCCTTGCCACGGGCGTAAAGCCCGGCTGTGCCCGTCCATGTCCGTTTGAATTGGGATAGCCATCGATCGGGGCGCGGGACATGAGGAAATTCTTCAATATGCCGTTCTCCACCGCATCGACGCGGCGCGCCCTGACCCCCTCGTCGTCGTAAGTATAGGAGCCGAGCAAATCAGTGCCGGCATAGCGGCGCAACGTGGGATCAAAAGCCACCGACAGAAAATCGGGCAGGATGGGTTGACCGACCATTTTTCGAAATGTTTGGCCTTCGTTTTCGTTCTTTTGCCGATGGCCTTCGATGCGGTGGCCGAACACTTCGTGGAAGAACACGGCGGTTGCGCGACCTGAGAGGATGGCGGGACCCGTGAATGGATCGACGAGCGGGGCTTTGCGCAGCGCTTCCAGATCCACGATCATCTTGTCCACCGCTTTCAGTACTGTGGCATCGTCGGGAAGGCCTGCCGGCGTAAAGGAGAAATAGGACTCGTACCGCGGCAGTTCCATCCCATCGTCGGCTTTGGAGAAAGCCGCAACTATCAGTCTGTAATAGGTCTGCGAAGATTGAATGGCAGCCCCGTCGCTGGAAACGAACCAGCGCGTATCCTGATTTGCCGATAGAGTTGCCGTGGCCTGATACAAATTCCCGAAGCGCTGAAACGGCGCCGTGTACTTTCGTATCTTGTCCTCCCAAGCCTTGCGATCGACCGCAAGAGGCGCAGCAGCCTCGACGCTTTGTTGCGCGGGTTCCCTGGAAAAATCCGCCGAATTGTCTTCCTGCTGCACTTTCACCTGACTGTTGGTGCGTACCGTCGTCAGTTCCTCGAGCGCCCTCTTGTATTTCTTGTCCGTCTGCAGCCAGAGGACATTTCGTATCGCCGTCGGATCATCCTCGATCGGCATGGGAATATTCGAAAAACGGTCGACCGGGTTTAAGGGGTTGCCGCGCACCTGACGCGTGTTGTCCAACGTGTAATCGCCCACCCGCAGATCTATGTGTAGTTGCCGCCGCTTGTTTTCACTGCTGTGGGTCAGCGTGCCGAATGACCCTGAGACGGTGGCGGAATGGGTCTCGACAATCTCGTAGCTCAGAAAGTAAGGCGGTACTTCCTGTTTCTTCAACTGATCGAGAGAATGTGCGAGTTCGGCCTTCTCGGCATCGAGAACCCTAGAGGTTGCGGCCTGGGTCTGACCTTGCGGTACGAGCGCCCCGAAGCCCAGGATAATCAAGCCAACAGCGTGTCGCGAGTCCATTCGAGCCCCTTCCACCCTCTCAATACAGCATATGCTATCTGCCACCGGCCGGCACCTTCGCAATCATGACCTTCGGGAGCGGAAATAGTTTAATCGGCGAAGAAAATCGTCGATCGCCGGCGCGGTGAACTTAGGACGCACCCGTACGTTTTAGGGGCACGATCAAACTTTGTTGGGAGTCGCCAGAGTAAGCGCTTCACGGGTTAAAGCGTGGTCGGCGCCAAGCCCGTTTGTCAGACAGCGCGCGGCTCGCTCGAGCAGGGGCTGGGCTTCTGCAATTCGGCCTTGCGCAATTTCGGCCTTTGCGAGGAGAAGCAGTGCCTCGCCTACATCGGCGCTGGTGTCGGGCCCGCGAGCGACCGCTTCGGTCAAATGCAGCTCCTCGCGAGCGAAGTTCTCCGCCTCCACGGATCGGCCCAGTGCCAGCGCTGCGCTCGCGGCAAGCTTAAATGACGCGTGTGCATCCAGTACTTTCCCCTTCGCTTCGGCGCCGATAGCTGCGAGCGCCGCATTGGCGCTTTTCAGAGCGGTCGCGGGGTCGCCGCGGCGCAGCTCCAGAAGCCCGCGAAGCGTATCCGATAGGCCTCGATTGCGCGGATCCATCGTCGTTGCGCCGTTGCCCAGAGCGGTTGTCATTTCTTGCAACGCGGACTCAGCTTCGGGCATCTGTCCCAACTGCAGATAGCCCAGGCACGCAGCGCGCAGCGCGAAGATCAGCCACCTCGAGTTGCCGACGCTTCGCGCCCGTACGCTTGCGGCGCGGGCCAGGTCGACCCCGTCTTGCGCTCTTCCAAGCCTTACCAGCAGCGACGCGGCATTGACTGTCATTGAAAGGGGCTCAGACGCGTCACCTTCAATCGCATGGCGTCGATTGCGGACGTCCTCAGCGACGGTGAGCGACGAGCGGAATTCGCCCATGTTGGAAAGTACGACAGACTCGTTTTGAAGCGCTATGACCCGCGCGCCGGTGCCGCCGCGCCCGTACTTTTCGTGTGTTGCGCCGATGAGCTTCGTCATAGCGAGAGCTTCACTGAGCCGGGCCGTGTCGTTGTAAACGCCGCCAAGATCATTGAGCACCGACGTATATGCAAGCCGATAGGTTTGCCCCGTCTCTTCGAGCAAGCGTCGCGCACCCTCGAGGATCTGCTCCGCTGCCGCGGGATTCCCGGTTCGAACCGCAAGTTCTGCTTCGGCTCGACGACAGTGGACCTGCAAGATCACCGATGGCGTTTGGAGTTGTGCGATGAGCTGCTGCGCTTCGGCCAGGCGCTGCGAGGCGCCCTCGGTCACGCCGGAGGTGGTTTCGGCATACGCGGCCTCGCACTGCGCAAGCGCCATTAATTCGGGGTCTTGAGCATCTCGTCCGAGCGCATACGCACGGGTGTCCAACGCAACGGCCTGGCGCGTAAAGGTCTGACCACGATATTGGTCGCTGAGCTCAACCAACATGCGCCCCGCAAAGCGCGGGTCGTCGCGATACTGGAGCTCGAGCATACGGGCGCCCAGTTCAATGCGCGCGGCGGGCGAGAGCGACGCCTGGCTGGTGCCGCCATCGGACTGGAGCAGGAAGTCCAAGAACTCGTTCGCGGACTCTGCGCGGCGCGCCTCGAACTGCGCAGCGTCCCTCTGCCGGGTCACTTCGATCTTCTGCAAGAACGTGATAATGGTCGCCGCGCAAAGAACCAATACGGTCAGTACCCCGGACAAAACACCTCCGCGATGCCGCCGGACGAACTTCGTCAACCGATAGGTTGCCGTATCGGCACGAGCTTTGACGGGTTCGTGCGTCAAATAACGCTTCAGGTCGTCAGCGAAAGCCTCAACCGAGGCGTAGCGCTCATCGGGCGCTTTCTTAAGCGCCTTTCCGAGAATGTTGTCGAGATCGCCCTCCAGTGACCGGCGCTGGATCGTTGGCACACGGGCGACGGTTGACGCGTGCGGCGGCTCCTGCGTGAGTATCGCCTGGATGAGATGTGCGCTCGAATCGGATTCGGCGAGGATGGGATGCCGGCCGGTGAGCAGAACGTACAGCACCAGGCCGAGGGAATAGACATCCGTAGCCGTCGTGACGGGCTTGCCGAGCAATTGTTCCGGAGCCGCGAATTGCGGTGTCAACGCTGTGGCGCTTGATTTCGTCAGGGCGGCCGAACCTGTTGCATCATCGAGCAGCTTGGCGATGCCGAAGTCGAGGAGCTTGACCGAGCCGCCGCGGGTAACAAAGATGTTGGTAGGTTTGATGTCTCGGTGCACGATCAAATGACTGTGCGCGTGGGCTACCGCCGCGAGAACGCCGAGAAATAGTTCGACACGCGCCTCGACGGTGAGCTTCTGCGCAGTGCAGTAGGCATCAATCGCCTCGCCCTCGACGTATTCCAGTACGAGATAGGGGTGTGTCGCATCGAGAAGGCCTGCATCGATGAGACGGGCAATATTTGGATGGTCGAGGCGCCCGAGCATCTGGCCTTCACTGCGGAAGCGCTGCTCCCCTTGCAGGCCGATCCAGCTCGCATGCAGGAACTTGACGGCAACGGTGGTTTCGAATCGATCGTCAACGCGGCGGGCACGCCAAACGCTACCCATGCCGCCTCGACCAATCTCCGCCTCGATAACATACGGGCCGACGCGGCGTCCAATCAGGGTCGCACCGCCGAGGTGTTCGTTGGCGAGCAGCGGTGCCGCCAGAAACTCGGAATAACCCTTGCGATCACGCTGGGAAAGCGCGTCGGCAACCGCGGCCGCGAGCTGCGGACTGCTCTGCGCTAGCGCAGCCAACCACGCAGCGCGGTCCGCCTCAGGCAGGTCGAGCGCTTGATCTAGATATTCGCTAAATGGGCGCCATTGTTCCGGCGGCACCGTCGCCATCTCGATCCCCTTTTAAGGTCGCGGTCCGATGCCACCAGTATTAACAAGAATCGGATTCGCGCGCAAAAATAGGACATTGCAAGACGCAAGTCTCAATAATCAGGGTTTCTTCCTGGAATGTTATTAATGTAAAATCCCCGTCCGCCACAATAAAACGGCTATTACAGGGACGTTCCATATGCCCAATCCCACCCGGAATCGGCTGAGTATTATGTGGGTTTTGACCGCGGCGCTCCTCGGTGGATGCGGCGGAGGAGGCGGTGGAGGCGCCGGCACGGCACCTCCACCTGCGCCGACACCTACCTCCTGGGTGCAAGGACAGTTCGCATCTGAGTCGACATTTGCGGCCATGTGCGTCAATCCACGCACAGGTATCGATCCGGGAACGATGAAGCCGTATCCGGACGCCCAGGGCACGTTGCTCGATGAATTGAATTGGCTGCGCTCTTGGACCAATGATCTTTATCTGTGGTTCGATGAAGTCCAAGATCAAAATCCGGCAACCTTTACGACAGACGCCAGTTATTTCACCGCCCTCAAAACCACGGCGCTAACACCTTCCGGAAATCCAAAAGATAAGTTTCACTTTACCTACCCAACGTCCACATGGGAGGCGCTCGAGGGGTCCGGTATCCAAGCTGGATATGGTGCGAATTTCGTGATCATTGCAGCGACGCCCCCGCGCAATGTCGTCGTTGCCTATACGGAGCCTGGCTCAGAGGCGGCGACCGCCCCCGCAAGCCTCTCGCGCGGCGCACAAATCCTTGATATCGACGGCGTCGATTTGGTAAATGCCACCGATCAGGCCAGCGTCAACACGCTCAATGCAGGACTTGCGCCGCAAACCGTCGGCGAGAGCCATACTTTCACAATCCGCGACCCTGGCTCCGTGGCGTCGCGAACGATCACACTGGTGTCGGCCGATGTCACGGTGTCCCCGGTGCAAAACACGCATACGATCACTGCGCCGAACGGCGCGCTCATTGGCTACATGCTGTTCAACGATCATCTCGCGACCGCGGAAAGCGCGCTTGTCGCGGCGTTCGCCCAGCTTCAGAGTGCCGGCGTGCAAGACCTGGTCCTCGACATCCGTTACAACGGCGGCGGACTCCTCGATATCGCCAGCGAGGTTGCGTATATGGTCGCGGGCCCGGCCGCTACGTCGGGGCAAACCTTCGAGTTGACCCAGTTCAACAGCAAGCATCCGACGGTCGACCCGGTGACGGGCGCGACGATCACGCCCGTTGGCTTTCATGCGACGACCCAGGGATTCTCGGTGACCTCCGGCCAAGCGTTGCCGACCTTAAATTTGCACCGTGTGTTCGTGCTCACGACTTCCGCAACTTGCTCCGCGAGTGAGTCCATCATCAATAGCTTGCAAGGCATCGGCGTTCAAGTTATCCAAATCGGCTCAACGACGTGCGGCAAACCGTACGGGTTCTACCCGGCCGATAACTGCGCCGTCACCTATTTCTCGATTCAATTCAAAGGTGTGAACGCCAAGGGTTTTGGCGACTATTCCGACGGCTTCACCCCCGGAAATACCGTGGCGACCGAGGGAGTGCTGGTGCCGGGCTGTTCGGTTGCCGATGATTTTAGCCACGCGCTAGGCGACAGTGCGGAAGGGATGCTCGCATCGGCGATGGGCTATCAAGCGACCGGCGCGTGTCCCGTGCCGCCAAGCGGCTTGGCGCCGGTACCGCCGCTCTCGGAGGGCGCGTATGTGCCACCGAGAGCGAACGGTACAAGCATCAAATCCATCTGGCAACAGAACCGCATTCTGCGCCGGGCCGGGACGCACTAACGACTACTTGCGCGCGGCCAAAATGTCGTCCAGCCGTGCGGGTTCCGATGGTTCACGTTCCAGGTGCGGGTAGCGCAAACCGTCGTGATAGTCGAGATTGAGGACGCGAAATCGATCGCCGCTCTTGACGATCAGTTCGATCGGAAGCTTGGACGTCTTCGCTGATCGAATCGCATCTTTGAGTACGTCTGCATTGTAGGCGGCCCCGTTGACGGCCAGTAGGACGCTGCTTTCCGTCACCTTTGCCTTGAAGGCGGCGCTATCCCAGAGCACCTCCATAACGGTGCCGTCCTTGTCATCGAGTTCGACACCGATTGAGAACAGCAGGTTCACGCGCTTGCTCTGATCGTCGTGCGCCCTTAAGTATTCGCTTGGCGTGTCGGAATAGACCAGCTTGTAACCGCCGCGCCGCAGTCCGTCCAATGGCGCCGGCTTACCGATTGAATCGAGGCGTGCGCGCAAGAATGCAGCCCAGTCATAGGATTCGACGCTGTTCAATGCCTTCACCAGATCGTCAAAGGTATAGGTGACGGTGGTGAAGCTGCCGTCGTCGATGCCGAAGAAGCTGCGCGCGAAATCATCCAGCGATCGCTTTCCCTGCGAGCGTTCGCGGATCAAGGTGTCGGCGTCGAGCCAGATCAATTGAGCCTCCGAATAGTAGTCCTCGAAGCGCTGCCAATTGCGCCAGGACATAGGGCGGCGCGGATTGATGATCTCGTCATTGGTCGTGTCCTGTAAGGCGCGCCACCGACGACCTGCTTGGGCCTCGTAGTACGCTGCCGTGAGAGCAAGCTGATCGAGCGCCTGCTGTTGGGTCCACAGGCCGGAGCGAGCTGTCAGCACCTGACCCCAATACTCGGTCTGTCCTTCATACACCCACAAAAGGCTATCCTGCATCGGCACTTGGTAATTGGGAGTCCACAGGTCCGCCGGACGCCGGAACTTGCCGTTCCAAGAGTGAGTGAACTCATGCGCCAGCAGATCTCGGCCGTACGAGGTTTTGCCCCATTCGGTAAATGCCTCAGGATCGCTGCCGTCCTCGCTCGACTGATGGTGCTCGAGTCCGTTCTGCTGAATCTGATCGCTCAACGAATACAGAAAGTCGTAGTGTGAATAGTGGTGCGAGCCGAAAATCTTGTAGGCCTGCTGCACGAGATTTCGGTGCGCCTCGAGCTGCTCAGGTTTGATCGCCAGCAGTTCGGGCCGGTCGGCGAACAGATCCAGATGTACCGGCACCGCCCCGCTGGGATCGAGGTCAAGCCGTGCCGTATACCGGCCCGCATACACCGGACTGTCGATGAAAGTCTCGAGGCTGACGCGTTTGAATTTGGTCTCCGCGCCGCTCGCGGACACGGTTTCCAGAGCCGATCCGAATTTCCAGTCGGCAGGCAACGTAAGACTTGCCTCCACCGGAATCTGCCGCGTGAAATAGCCGGCCGGGTACAGGACCAGAGCGTTCCACTCGAGCAGCAGGATATCGCGTGTGATCTCGATGGCGCCGACTTTAAGGCTGGTTGGAGACAAGTAGTCGAAATCGATGTCGATCGACTTCACCCCGGAGGCCGGATGCACTCGAAACGAGTAGACATCGACGGGATCGCGCGTCCAGGGCACCGGCGCACCGTTGGCAGTTATCCTTATGCCCGCGAGTCTATCGATGGGACCCTCCGGTGCATGCGTTCCCGGCAACCACTTCGGATAAAGCAACACGGTGTCGGTGCCGACTCCGCTCAAGGTCTCGTGAACGCGCACGATACGCCGCTCGAGATCGGATGCATCGACTTTAAGACGAATTTCGCCGGCATATGGCCGATCCTTGGGCGCTGCGATCGGCACCGTGGAGGCGCTTGGGACTGGGCCGGGGCTTGCGTTCGCCGTGGCGAACGAAAACGCCGCGCAGTAGATCACCACAGATATCAAAATTTGCTTCATCGAATTACCTTTTTTTTGCATTTGAATTTTTGTTTGCATTGCGGATCGTTCATGGCCCGCGCAGCATGAATTTCTTACCGCTCAAACCCTGCCGGCCGCTCGGCTGCCACGCCAAACTCACGCTCGAGAGCCACGCCGACCCGCCCGATGGTACCTTCGTCGAAAAGACGCCCGATCAGGGTAACGCCGTGCGGTACGCGACGCGGCGGGTTGAACTTTGGCAGCGGATTCGCGGCATCCGGCGCCCAATCGCTGCGCGCCTCAGAGACTTTAACGAAACCCGCGCGAAGGGTCAGCGAAGGATGTCCGGTGGCGTTCGTGATGACCAGTATTTCGTCCTGCAATGAAGGCACCAGCAACAAGTCGACCTGAGAAAAGACTCGCGCCATTTCGATCGCGACCTTGCGGCGCAATCGATCTGTTTGGACGAAATCGACCGCGGAGAGAAATCTGGATTGTCTGAAGATATTGGGCCAGGCATCGGGAACCTGCATTTTAAGCTGGTTCAGGCCGCCGTTTAAGGTCAGCTCTTCGAAGGCCGCCGCCGCCTCAGCGAAAAGAATCACGTTCAGCGAATCGTAAGGCCAGTCGGGGATCGAGACCTCGGTCGCAGTCGCGCCAAGTTTCCGAACTGTCTCGAGCGCGGCGCGGTCCACATCGGTGGCTTCCTTCATCCACTGAGGAAAATAGCCGACACGTAATCCCGTTATCGGCGCGCCCGCGTCATAGTCGAGCGTGCTCGGCACGCAGGCTACGTCCTGACGATCCGGCCCTGAGATGGCGCGCAAAACCAGCAGCGTATCTTCGACGCTGCGCGCCATGGGCCCTAGTTTGTCGAGCGACCAGCAAAGCGTCATCGCTCCGGTGCGCGGTACGCGGCCATAGGTGGGGCGCAATCCGGTAACTCCGCAGCGCATGCTCGGAGCCACGATGCTGCCGCCGGTCTCGCTCCCCACAGAAAACCCAACCAGACCCGCGGCTGTCGCAGCGCCCGGCCCGGCACTTGATCCTGAGGACCCTTCCTCGAGGAGCCACGGATTCATGGTCTGGCCTCCGAACCAGATATCGTTGAGGGCCAGGGCGCCCAGGCTCAGCTTGGCAACCAGCACGGCGCCCGCCTCGTGAAGCCGCCGAACCACGGTGGCGTCCGCCTCAGGTCTGCGGTTCCGAAATGGTTCGGCACCATAAGTTGTCGCGATACCGGCCGTGTCCAGCAGATCCTTGGCGCCCCAAGGAATGCCATGCAGCGGTCCCCTATATTTTCCGGCCGCAATCTCGGCGTCTGCACGTTTTGCCTGCTCAAGCGCCAGCTCGCGCGTCAGCGTGATGACACACTTAAGCTTCGGATCGAATCGCTCCAGCCGCTTAAGATAGATCTGCGTCAGCCTCTCTGAAGAGAGCTGCCGTGTCTCAATCCAGTGCGAGAGCTGCGTCACGGACGCAAAGGCAATGTCTGGATCGCGGGTAGGTAAACGCAGCACCTCGACCTTGCTGCGAACAAACCGGTCCCGACTGGGATCCATCTTTTGTCCGTACTGATTCGGTTCCCATTGCGAAGCCGGCGCAAGTGCCGCTTCCAACTGTATCTTTTTGGGTCCGGTGCGCCGCTCATAGAGGGGTGCCATGGCGGCTCGCCAGCTGCCGGCGGCGTCATGACGTTCCTGGTTGCTCAATTCGACCTGCATCAATTTTTCAGCTTCAGCGAAAGTGGTAGCGGAAACCTCGGGCCCCACCGGTGGCGAGGTGGCAAATGCAGAGGGGGCGCCAGGGGGTGTACCGGGTGGATCGCCGCTTTGCGCCGGAGCCACTTCGTACGCACCAATGGTGGCTCCGACAACACCCAGGGATGCGCTGGTTAGGAAACGCCTGCGTGAGTTTTTCAATGGATCTCCCGATTCTCCCATTATTATAACTTTGTGACACTTCGAGTAGCGGTAAAATTCATCAGTATATTTCGGCAGGGGGCAAACGATGTCCAGACTCCGTATTGAATGCTTCTCCATTTCAGTCGATGGTTATGGAGCCGGCCCCAACCAAAGCGTTGACAATCCTCTGGGTGTGGGCGGAGTCGCGTTGCACGAATGGGCATTCGCAACCCAAACGTTTCAAAAGATGCTAGGGAACGCAGGAGGTGCCACGGGTGTCGATGACGACTTTGCGGCGCGCGGATTTTCCAACGTCGGCGCGTGGATCATCGGTCGCAATATGTTCGGGCCGATCCGCGGAGAGTGGCCGGACGATGAGTGGAAGGGCTGGTGGGGCGACAACCCACCATATCACGTGCCGGTCTTCGTACTCAGCCACCACCCGCGCGCGTCGATCACGATGGCAGGTGGCACAACATTCCACTTCGTCGCAGATGGCATCCAACCCGCACTGAAGAGAGCCAAGGAAGCGGCTAACGGGCTCGATGTTCGGCTTGGGGGCGGAGTTGCGACAATCCAGCAATACCTTCGCGCAGGTCTGGTAGATGAGATGCACCTGGCCATCGCGCCCACCATTCTCGGTTCAGGCGAACACTTGTTTGCAGGCTTGGACGCTGCGGCGCTCGGTTATCGTTGTGCTCAGCATGTGCCGACCGCGAATGCCACGCACATTGTTCTCACGCGTAAGGGCGCAGCGTCTGCCCTATTGGGCACTGGGGTCGGTATTTAAGGGCAGGCCAAGCGTTGATACAAATCGTCGTAGCGGTGACTCAGTCGATTCGCTTGATGCGGACTGGGCAGACTGCGACGTGTCGGACGACACGCTCCCGCACATGTTTGGCCAGAGTTCGATGGGCAAGGGCGCCAGTAACATCGACGGTGGGATCATCGCGTTGAACTGCAGCAACGCCGCTTTGGTCTTAAATTCTGCGCACCCATACTGCGGCATGCAGTGGCCACAACGATCCGAAACCAACGCGCGATTTTTGTAGCAGCAGAGAGCGACGGGGTGCACGGTATCAGGCATCCAGCCATTATCATAAATTGCTCTTCTTATCGATGTCTGATCGATCAGGAATTCACAGTAGGAATAGTCTGACAGAGTATCTGGATCATTCAGAAGTACCGGCATTGAAAATTTTACAGATCACTCACAGAGTCGCGTGCTAATTGAACCTCGATGAGGATTGATTATCTATTGCACGTGTTTGTGGGTGCCTGCTGGGGAAGTTGAGCTTCAGTTGCGACCCGCCGCGCCCCCGGTACGCAGAATTGGAGTCTGTGGATAACTTGGACTTCCAATTACGATAGCATCGGTGACTTCAGCAGCGCGGAGCCTTCGAAATAATGAGCAATCAGGCAGCAAACACGCAGGAGCCCGCGAGTCCAGAATCGGAGATCGAACTTCTGGCGCGCGAGACTGACACGCCGGTCGAAATCGTTCATGAAATCTACACGGTTGAGCGCGCGAAACTCGATCAAGCTGCCAGAATCAAAACCTACGTGCCGGTGCTTATTCACCGGCACGTGAAAGAGCTTTTGCAAACGCGACGTAGCTCAGTTCACTAACGTAAACATTGTTTTTTGGGGCACGGGCGCCCCCAGTTCCTCCAGCCTCCCGAGGAACAGAGTGTCGAAACGAGCGCCGGTCGTTCGTCGTAGATTTATCGACTCATCAAAAAAAGCCGCAGCCGGCCGTACCACACGAAGCGGGAGAAACGCGATGACGACCCATGCAAAGTCTATTCACGGCGCAGCCGCCCTTCTCTTGGCAGCCCTCTGTTTGCAGGGCGCCCTTTCCCAGGCAGCCGAGACGGCAGCGCCGGCCGCCGTGCCACCCATGGCGCCGGCGGGTCAGTACCAGCTCGATAAGGCCCACGCCAGCCTGCTGATGCGCGTGAGTCATTTGGGCTTTTCCACCTATACGACGCGCTTTAGCCGCTTCGATGCGCAGTTGACGTTCGATCCGAGCAACATTCCTGCCGCCAAGGTCGTCACCACCATCGACGCCTCATCGTTCGAGATGGACGCGGCGCCACAGGTGTGTTTCGACATCATGAAGGGACCGCAGATGCTCGATACCGCTAAGTTCCCTCAAATTGTCTTCAAGTCTGAACGGATCCGAATGACGGGCGCGAAGTCGATGGAGATCTCAGGGACGCTGACGCTCCACGGGGTCACGCGCCCGATGATGCTCACGGCCACCTTTAACGGGGGCTATCCCGGGCTGCCCAATATGGACCCGCATGCTCGCATCGGGTTTTCAGCACACGGTTCGTTCAAGCGCTCGGATTTTGGCATGACATTCGGCATACCCGCGCCGGGCACCACGATGGGAGTCGGTGACCTGATCGACTATACGATCGAAGCGGAGTTCACCGGTCCTGCGCTGGCTGCCCCTGCCGCCGAGACCCGCTAATCTCGGCCACCGAGATCGCTGTTCACTCAGGTACGTCGTTCCGGAGCACCCTGGCAATCGCCTCGATGGTATTCCAGTTGCGGGTGGTCACTGAGACACCGTAGAGCCGGTCCAAGGCACCGAGCAATCCGATGACCTTCATGTGGCGCCTGTACATTCCGATGACGAATCGGTTACGTCTCGTGAGGATCTTCATCAGCCATTGGCCGCTGGGTGGGAATCGCATGGGCGTTGATGGCGTCAAGCGAGGGCGCTGGGACAGTACGCTGACGAAGCGGACAACACCTCCTCGCAGCGACTGTCCCTTATAAGGATCCTTCGAAATCAAACTCGCAATGTCGCGGCCCTGGCAAACAACGATCTCGGCGACAAACGGAAGATTGCGTGCCACTTCGGCGCGTGCTTGATCCTGGGTCATCGGCTGCCGAATGACCAGCGTGCCGGCCGCGCCAATATTGACGGCGCCCAGGTGCTTCAGTGCTTCGGCCAGCTTGGTCGGCCGGAAAGTCCTGTGGCCCCCGACGTTAACTCCTCTCAGAAAAACAACGAGTGCCACTGTATTCCCCTCAGCGAGTCTGGAGAACTTACATTCTACCGACGGACTCTCAACGCCGCAGGCGGGAAGTGAACCACATTCGTCGCAACGATTGTGCACACCCGCCCAGCGTGGGACGATTCCGCTAACACGAATTTACGGGAGCTATCGGATGAACGGACGTGTGGCGTTGGTCACGGGCGGCGGTCGGGGGATCGGACGCGAGGCGGCGCTACTGCTTTCGGCAGCGGGAGCGCGCGTGATGGTCGTGTCGCGCAGCGTAACGGAGCTGGCGGCCGTTGGCCTCGAATACGTCGCGGCCGACCTGGGCACCGCCGAGGGTTGCGCCCTGGCCGTAGCCGAGACCGAGCGACGACTGGGATCGATTGACGTGCTGGTCGTGAACCACGGCATCGGCTCGGCACACGAGCGACTCGTGTGGGAGCAAGATCCCGAGGTCTGGCGCGAGACGATGCGCATCAACCTGGACGCTCCGTTCGAGCTCGCGCGGCTGACGGTAGGCGGCATGTGCAACCGCGGCTTCGGCCGGCTGGTATTCACCAGTTCGACCGCCGGCGAGAAAGCGGAACGTTCCGGCAGCGCGTACACCGCGTCCAAGCATGGAGTTATCGGTCTCGCACGCGCCGTTGCCCAGGACGCTGGGCCGTTCGGCGTAACATCCAACGCGGTGCTGCCTGGCTGGGTGCGAACGGAAATGGCCGAGCGCTCAGCAAAGACGGAGGCCGAACGACGCGGCATCAGCGTCGAGCAGGTGTGGCGCGAGCGCGCCGCCATCTACCCGCAGAAGCGTGTGCTGGAGCCGCGCGAGGTCGCGCAGGTGATCGCGTTCCTGTGCAGCGACGCTGCCGGGGGCGTGAACGGCGAGGCGATCACCGTAGCTCTCGGCGGCATGTGGTAGGCCCTATTGCGATTTATTCAGTGCCTCGATCAAGTTGGCGTCGAACACAATGTCTTCGACCAATTTCTCGATACTCGCATCCATGACCTCGGTCCAAGTGGCTTCAAGGCCACCTCCCGTTTTCTTGGTATACGTGCCGCTATAGCGCGATTTATAGATTACCGCGTTGGTCCGATTCGAGACGAATTCGAGATCGCACTCCACATTGCCGTTGAACTCGATTGTCCAGAAATTCGGCTTTACTTCGAACCAGAAACGCGTCACCGAACCTGAGATATTGATGTCGGAAGGAATTCCGGCACTCTGCCCATTTTGTTTCAGTCCGGCGCGAATGCCTTCAGCGACGAGTTCCGTGACAGGACGCGTGCTGAGAATGTCAGCGGTATTTTGACCAAAGCCGTTCCTCTTCCAGCCGATGCGCGCCTTGTCGGAGCGCGCGTCCTCGAGCGGTTTGATGTCGAACTTCATCGGAGCAACTTGCGACATCGGGCCTTTGAAGTTGGTGTCTGGCCGGGCGGCGATGTTGAGACGCGCGGTGGTGAAGGCACAACCTTGGACCAAAACAACCACCGACAGCAGCCAAATTGTTTTCATTACAATTCCCTATTTCTTATAGATGATTTTATCCGCGGCACGAACACCGGCTCTTTTCAGCACGTCTTCCAACTCCGATTGCGCGAGTCCAGGTTGATTGAGGAATTCGTCAAATTCATACCGGTTGCGTCCGCTGACCTGAATCTTTTCGCTCCATGCCACGGCTCCGGCCGGCTTGAACTTCAGCGTGAGATACACATATGACGCGAACTGATTGGCCGTGGTGTCGGCGAGGTGCAAGCCGCATTCGTCTATCGCGATGTCGACGGCCGAGCCGCTCTTACCCTTTGCATCTGCGACCGCGAAAGATCCTTCCGCGCGAAGTCTGGCGGTAAAGGCATCCAGCAGAGGTTGACTGCAAGAAGCGTCCGGGAAGGACTTGAGCAGCTGTTTTTTCATCCCGTCGTCCTGCGAGGATTCGATTCCGCTCTCGATCGCCCCGCCGATGAGACCGCCGATTACAACGCCGGCGCCAACGGGCCTCATCCGATGGGAGATAACCTCGAGTACTCCAAGCTTGCTGTTGGTGACGCTCAGTGGTTGACCGGGCTGATCTGCGGCGCCCGCTGGCTTAAGAATGAACACGCAGAGCAATGCCGTGGAGCGCCAACCGTTTTTGTATTTCATCGAATTCCCTCTCGACAATCATGACGCGCGCATTTAAAGCCCAGCACCCGCCATTCAAAGGCATGTTTGATTTGCGATAGTCGTTGCGGATCGAGCAACCCTGTCTGAATTTGTTTTTGTAATGTTTGGCCGATTCCAATCGACCCGCACGCCTCCCTAGCGCGAAGGGAAAGAATCAATGAAACACCGATCCTTGTCAACAACCCAGCGAGACAGACTGAACATCGGGTCGGACGCTGGACATAACACAGCATGATCGGCATGCTGGCATGCGAGTGCAGAACGCGGGACCAGCGAAGGCGCCCGATTTGAAAAACAGCGAGGCCAAGAGGATGGCGCGAGGCACGCTCGACCGATCGCGGCGTCTGCTACCGGCGGCCATCAACTGGACCCTGATCGCCTATGCCCTCGTTTTGTGCGCCGGAATATGGGGCTTGGTAGTCCAGCGAATCCAGAGCGACTATCGCTCGACTCTGGAGACAGAGCGCGAGCATCTGCGCAGCGTCAGCGGCACGCTTCAAGCGCAAGTCGAAGCCATGCTCGGCGATGGTGTGGGCGCCGCGCTCGCTGCCGCCAATGAACTCGAAAATCGCACCGATCCCTCGCCTGTCAGCGATGCACAAGTTTCCGACACGCTCACCCACATGCTCACCGGCGGCCCATATGTCCGGTCATTGTTTCTGATCGACGCCCAACGGTTTGTGCGCGTCGGCCGTTCCGCAACACCGGAGCGTCGAACGGCGCCTCCGACATGGCTACTGCCTGCATTGAACCTCAGGTCGGAGTATGCATGGGTGGGGGGCCCAATGCCGGATCCGGATAGCCCGGGCGAGCAAGTCATTCCGATCGCGCGCCGGTTCAGTCATGGCAGCCTGCAAAATATCTGGGCGGGAGCGCTGATCGCGTTCAGCAGCCTCGAAAGCGTCTACGAGCAACCCGAGTCGGGCAGCGGCGTCGGTTTATTTACGAACGACGGCACTGCCCTGTTCCTGTCGATAGCGGACGCGAGCGTGCGCGCGGCCGAAGGGAGCAATATCGGCGACTCGGAAATGTTTCGTCGCGTCGCGAGCGGGCCCGCTGCCGGCGTTATCGAAGGCATCAGCCCGTTTATCGGCAGGCCGACGATCGCGGCCTACCACCGGGTGAGCGGATACCCGATGCTGGCCATGGCCTCGCGGCGGCACGAGGACACGCTCGCAGCCTGGTATGGGCGGCGGCGCAGCACCGTGCTGATGGGAATTGGCATCACCTTGCTCGTGGTCGTGACAACTTGGATGCTCGACTACTTCGTGCGGGCACTGCGTCGGCGCGAACTGCACTACCGGGCACTGTTCAACAACGCCGCCTTCGGTGCCTTCGTGCTGGAAGGCGAGCGCATCGTCGAGGCCAATCGAACCAGCGCGACCATGTTTGGCGTGCGCAAACCGAACGAATTGATCGGCAAGCGACTGTGGGATCTGTCGCCCGCGACACAGCCCGACGGCGCGTCCTCCGAGACGCTCTGTCGGGAACGAATCCACCGTGCGGTCGCCACCGGCGCCGACAGTTTCGAGTGGATCCAGCAGCGGCTGGACACGGGCGCGCCGCTTTCCGCAGCCGTGGACTTTTCGAGCCTCAACGCCGACGGCAAGACCCTGACGCTCGGCGTCATCCACGACGTCAGCCAGCGTAAGTTGATGGACCAAGAGCGCGAGCGCGTGCTCGACGAGTTGCACGAACTGGCCGCAACGCTGGTTCACATCCAAGATGACGAGCGTCGGCGCATCGGACGGGATCTGCACGACAGCACCGGACAAGGTCTCGCCGCCCTGGAGCTCAGTCTCACTCGCCTGGCGCGCATCATCGATCCACCCCCAAATTCCGCGCGCGCGCTGGTTGAGGAATGCATGACTCTGGCAAGGCAGTGTTCAACCGAGATTCGCACCGCCTCGTATCTGCTGCACCCGCCGCTATTGGATGAAATCGGGCTGTTGAGCGCACTGCGGTGGCTGGCCGACGGTCTGCGTCAGCGTAGCGGAATCAAAATCGAACTGGAGTTACCCGAAGCCATGGACCGCTTCCCGCCGGAGCATGAATTGGCGATATTCCGCGTCGCTCAGGAAGCATTGACGAACGTGCATCGCCACTCGAAAAGCCCGTCGGTAACCATCCGGCTGTTCGAGCAACACGACGCAGTAATCTTGGAAGTCGAAGACGTCGGCCACGGCATCCTCGTCCGCGGCTCGTCCGGCAAAGTGACGGATGTTGCTGCTTTGGGCGTCGGCCTGGCAGGTATGCGCGAGCGGATGCGGCAGCTCGGCGGAGCGCTGAACGTGCGCACCAGCACGCAGGGAACCTGTGTGCAGGCCACGCTAGCGCTGACCTCCGCCGCAGGCGCCCGAACTGACCAGCCCGCATCGCTATAGGGGGTACCGCCCATGAACAATGTTCGAATTCTAATTGCGGACGATCACGAGCTGATTCGGCGGGGGCTCGTCTCAGCGCTGGCGGACCGGCCAGAATGGAGCATCGTGGCGGAAGCTGCCGACGGCCGCCAAGCCTGCGAACTGGCCGCTCGCCTTACCCCCGATATCGCCGTACTCGATCTGACCATGCCTGAACTCAACGGGCTCGACGCCACGCGCCAAATCCGCGCCTCGACGCCCAAAACTCGCATTTTGATTGTGACCGCGCATGAGTCCGAACAATTGATTCGCGATGTGCTCGACGCCGGGGCAATGGGATATGTACTGAAGTCGGACGCCGGACGAATACTCGTTCAGGCCATCGAAGCCCTTCTCGATGAGCGGCCGTTTTTCACCTCAAAGGTCGCGCGCTTCGTCCTCGAGGGATATCTGCGTTCCGGCGAGGATTCCGCGACTCAGGCCGCAGTTGCCCTCTCGCCGCGCGAGCGGCACATTGTGCAGCTGCTCGCCGAAGGCAACAACAACAAAGAAGTGGCGCGAGCCTTGCACCTCAGCGTAAAAACCGTTGAAACGCACCGCAGCAACATTATGCGCAAAATGGAATTCGGTTCGCTGGCCGACCTCGTGCGCTACGCGATCCGCAATAAAATCGTAGACGCCTAAGGGCCCCGCGCTCCGTCCGGCGCCGCACTACAGACTCTCCCCACCCCGACTCAGCAAAGTACCCGATTCTAGTGTCCGTCGCGGACGCATAGAGTGCGCCACCCCTAAGCACGGTGAGCACTTAAGCATGAATTCCGCGACCGCGCGCGCGCGCCGATTGTTGTCTCTTTGCAGCGTTGTTCGCGACGCGCAGGCGGAAATGCGCGCGCTCATTGCGAACACGGCGGTGCTGCGAATCGCGATGGATACTCAAGCGCCACTGGTGGAGCTCAACTCCACCGCCATGCAGCGCGTGCTGCTGAAGTTGGTGCTCAATGCATCCCAAGCGATTCGGCGGGCCGACGGTGTCATCGAGATAGGCGTCGCTGCCGTGATAGGCTCGGATGGCCAAAGCCGCCCTTTCGTTCGGCTGACTGTGGCCGACAACGGCATCGGCATGGATGGCGCGACCTTAAGCAATTTGCGGCAGCAAATCGCCGAGCCGGCCGAGTCGCGTGGCGCCGGCCTCGGGTTACGAATCGTCCATCGAGCCGTTTGTGCTCATGGCGGGCGACTGCAGATCGACAGTCAGCCGGGCAATGGCACGACGGTTCGCATCGACTTGCCGGCGGCCTCACGCCAGTCTGGGGCTTGCAACTCCGATGCCTCCGAGGGCGATGACCGCCACTCGGTGGGCTGTCGAACAACATGAGCGAGGATCGATTGGCGCAGCTGCGGCGCCAATATCGAGTACTCAGCGCCAGCAATCGCACGTTGATTTACTCGATCAGCGAACACGAGTTGCTGACGGACGTTTGCCGCGCGCTGGTTGACATCGGCGGCTACCGGTTCGCTTGGATTGGCTGCTTTGGCGCGTACGCCGACGTCGCGCCAGAACCTACCGCATCGGCCGCCTGGGGCAACGGAGCACTCGATCCGTCAGAGCACGGCGGGATGCACGCGCTCGGCGATCAAACACCGGCATTGCGCGCGATGCGCGAACGAGCGCCGCAGATCGTGCTTGAGATTGAGGACGGACGGTGGAGCACAGCTTGGCGCGCACAGGCGCGCCAGCGCGGCCACGTCGCGGCCTTGGCGATGCCGCTTCTTACCGATGATCAATGCCTGGGGGTGCTCGAAGTCTATACAGACCGGTCCGCGGGCTTCGACATGTCGGAAGTGGCGTTGCTCAACGAAATCGCGGCGGATCTCGCCTTCGGGATCGTGACCATGCGTACCCGTCGCGAGTACGAGCGCCAGCGAACCGATATCGCGTTGCTGACGCGCGTGCTCAAGATGCAGAGCGCGATCAATTCCGCGGTGCTGCGCATTCGCAACGCCAATAGTCTGCTGGAGGAAGCCTGTCGCGTCGCCGTCGATGTCGGCTGCTATAACAGCGCCGTCGTATGGGTCGTCGAACCGGCCGCGCGGTGCGCGCGGCCAATCTATCGCACCGGAAGACCAGTACCCCATGTCGCGCCAAAACGACTGCCCATCGGCGATGGCAACGAGCGCGATACGAGTCTGACGGCCCGCGCCATGCGCACCGGGGAAGTCTGCGTGTGCAGTGATCTGACCGATAGCGAGCCGCCGCTGATCGGGCGCGAACTGCTGTTCGCGAACGGCATCCGGTCGGTGGTGGCGCTGCCGTTCATGATCGACGGGGTGCCCGTCGGCGCACTCACCCTGACTTCCACGGACTCGAGTCAGGTAGGGGACGTTGAACTGCTGTTGTTGCAGGACATTGCCGCGTCACTGTCCTTCGCGCTGCGCTCGCAACAACAGGCCGACGCTGCAGAGTACCTCATTCACTACGATCCCCTTACGGGTCTGGCCAAGCGCTCGTTGTTCTGCCGGCGTCTCGACGAAATGCTGCTAGCCCATTTCAATCCCGACCAGACGCCGACGGTGACGGCGCTGAACATCGAACACCTCAATAATTTCAATCACAGTTTTGGCCGGCGCTTTGGCGACCAGCTATTGCAACAAGTGGCTGAGCGCCTCAGGCGCCACGCCGGTAACGATGAGAGTGTGGCAGATTTGGGGGGCGGTACCTTCGTGCTGGTTGAGCCGGCCACTATCAGCGCGGACCGAAGCTTCACCTCTCTGCTCGACAAGACGGTTTTCGCACAAGCCTTTCTGATCGAAGGCCGCAGCATCCGGGTCTCCTGCCGCTCAGGCCTGGCGCGTTATCCGATCGACGGCGAGGACGGCAACACTCTGGTGCAAAAGGCCGAGGCTGCGCTCAAGCATGCGAAGGAAACCGGCGAGCCGTGCTTGCACTACAGACTCGATATGCGCCGGGCAATGTCCGAACGACTGGCGCTCGAACACAAGCTGCGAGAAGCGATCGACGCGCAGCAGTTCGAACTCGTCTACCAGCCGCAGGTCAACATCGAAAGTGGTCGCATCGAGTCGCTCGAGGCGCTGCTGCGCTGGAACGACCCCGAACACGGCTTGGTAATGCCGGCAAGCTTTCTGCCGGTACTCGAGTCTTCCGGCCTGATCGTTCCGGTGGGTCAGTGGGTTCTCAAGCGCACCGTGCAGGACTGTGAGCGTTGGCGGCGTCTCGGACTGCGTCCGGTGCGCGCGGCTGTCAATGTCTCGGCGGTTCAGTTTCGAGGCCGCGCGTTCATCGATTTCATGCTCAATCTCGTCAAAGACTGGCCGCGTGATCCGCACGGCTTCGGCATCGACTTGGAAATCACCGAGACGGCACTGCTGCAGGATATAGACGGCGCCAACCGGCAACTGCGCGAACTGCGCGCAGCGGGAATTCGCATTGCGTTGGATGATTTCGGTACCGGCTATTCATCCCTCGGTCTGTTGTCCAAGTTACCCGTCGATCTGCTCAAGATCGATCGAAGCTTCATCAGCGGTCTGCCCGGCGACCACACCAGCGTGACTCTTACCCGCACGATCATAGGTCTGGCGTCGGCATTCGGATTGCTAACCGTGGCAGAAGGCGTCGAGACGGCCGAGCAGTTCGAGCTGCTGCGAACGCTAAATTGCGATCAGTCGCAGGGCTACTTTCACTGTCGACCGCTTCCCGCGCAGGAAATAGACAAGGTGCTCGAAGAAGATCAGTAGCGCCGGCGCGGCTTGGAGCGGCGCGGCAATCGTTCACCAAGACATCTAAGCATTAACGAAGACATTTAGAGAATAACCATGGATGAAAGCAAGCACGTGACATCTTCATCGACGTCCCAGGCGCCCGCCCGCTCCGGTAGGCCCAGGGTGGCGCGAATCCTGGTTGTCGACAACCATCCAATCGTTCGAGAGGGATTGCGGCGGATCATCGAACGCGAGGGCGACTTACTGGTGTGCGCAGAGGCGGACAGCGTCAGAGGCGCACGCACGGCAATCAAACAGACCAATCCTCATATGCTGATCGCCGACGTCAGCCTCAATCAAGGTGATGGCATCAAGCTGGTGCGTGATGTGCGAGCTCACAATCCGCTACTGCCGATTCTCGTACTGTCCATTCACGACGAGGCCATTTATGCAGAACGCATGTTGTCCGTCGGGGCGAATGGTTACATGACGAAGCAGGCCACGAGCGAGCAGATATTACTCGCGTTGCGCCGCGTGCTCGACGGCGGTATCTACGTCTCGGATGCGGTCGCCGCCGATATGATTCGAGGGGCTTTTGGCGGAATGAGACGTAGACCTGAAAATCCGCTCGATCGCCTGAGTAACCGTGAGCTTCAGGTTTTGCAATTGGTCGGAATGGGATTGAGCACTCGCGAGACGGCGCACTCACTCAGCTTGAGTATCAAAACGATTGAATCGCACCGCCAGCGTATAAGAAGCAAACTCAATTTGCGCAGCGGCACTCAGCTCGTGAGGTTCGCCATCAATTTACTGGTTGCTGAGAATGCCGGCGCAACATCGTGTGTCAATCTGGATCCGCAGGACGCGAGCCCGCTGCGATCGAGTCCGGTAACACTCTAACCGCAGCGGCGCTTGAAGTCCGCCGGCAATGCCACTCACTCGGACTTGGCGGCTTTCGCTTTCGCTTTTACTTCATCCAGGTGGGCATTTGCCGTGTCTTTGCACGATTTTTGCGCATCGCCTTGCAGCGCCTCGCACTTCGCCAGAGCGACTTTTGTTTCGCCCTCAGCTTGAGTAACCGCGGAGTCCACTACAGCGGCGACAGTCTTGTCGGCCACCTTCGCTACCGCATCCGCCCGGTCTTTGGCGGACTCGGCCTCGACTTGCTTCACCTTGTCTTCCGCCTTGGCGTTCTCCGCGGCCGCATCGCTCTGGGCTTTGGCGACGTCCGCTTGAACCTTATCGGGAGATTCGGCCTTGTTGCAGGCAGACAGGCCTAGTAAGGCGCTGGCGAGCAACGCGCAGCTTAACGCTAGTCTCATTTTGAAGCCTCCGGTTTCCACTCGAAGAGGTGGAATGTTAACGATGGAGCTTACGCTTGCGGTCAGCGCGATCCACCCCGCAAAAGCCCTACTCTGCGTGGGACGAATCCTATAGTGCGCGCCGATGCGCGCGGGTCTGTGCGGTAGAGCACAGAGGCTAGAGCGGCGCGCTACGCAAACCGCGCAATGCTTCTTCGAGAAGCTGTCTGACGAGCGCGTCATCCAGCGCTGCATGCCCCATTAGCAACCGAAAGAACAGCGCCCCATAGATCATATCGAGCACAATCTCGACATTGGCATCGGGCCGAATCTCCCCTCGATCGATTGCTTGCAGCAGAAGGGCGCGCCCCTCTTCGCGCCGCGCCAGAACAAAATGATTGCGAAACGCCTTGGAAAGTTCCGAATCGCTGTCCGCGGAGGCAATCATCGTGGTGACGTTGCGGCCGATTGGCGTAGCGAACAACGAGACCACTTTTCGTAATTGCCTATGCAGCGAGAGCATCGGCGATCGGCTGGTAGTTGCGGAGGAAGATACCGCCGATTCGCTTTCCATGAGCGCCGCCATGGCGACCGAATGTCGATCCGGCCACCAACGATAGATTGTCGGCTTGCCGACGCCGGCACGCGCGGCAATACCTTCCACGGTCAGTGCAGTCGGCCCATTTTCGTCGATCAACTCCCGGGCTGCGCGCAATATTGCTTGCCTTGCGCTGTCGCTGCGCGGCCGGCCCCTACTGCGCGTTGCGGGATTCGACGGTGAATTGCCCTTGACTTTCGTCGCCATTTACGGAACGATACGTAACGTATTCATATTATAACAGTCTACCTAAGGAACCGCGTCGTGGAAACCGTCAAAACAGCTACGAACGCTTGTCGTGCACTAACGCCATATGTAGTGGTGAAAGGCGCAGCGAAGGCCATCCAATTCTACGTCGATGTTTTTGGCGCGAGCGAAATCTATCGCTTGGCAGAACCTAGCGGCAAAATCGGTCACGCAGAACTAACCATTGGCGAGGGCAAATTGATGCTGGCAGACGAGTATCCGGATTGGGGCGCGTTGAGCCCGGCATCCATTGGCGGGTCTCCGGTTTCCATGCATCTATATGTCGATGACGTAGACAAGATTGTACAGCGCGCGGTGAGCTTCGGCGCCACAACCTTAAGACAGCCCAAGGACGAGTTTTTCGGTGACCGCGTCGCAATGATCGTTGATCCTTTTGGACATCGCTGGCAGCTTGCGACACGGAAGGAAAATGTTGCGCCCGCAGAAATGCAAAAGCGTTGGACAGAAATGATGAGCTAGTGGCTGTCCTTGGCGACCGTCCGCTGCGACTGTCGCATCGCTAGCCGAATTTGGCCCTCATCCGCTCGGACAGCTTCGACAGGTTCATTACCACGCGTTCGTGTGTGCCGACTCCAATCTCCTCGTTCCCGTCCGTCGCACGAATCGAAAACTCGATGCGCCGCCCATCAACGCCAGTCACTTTCGCTTCGCCGGTGACGCGTCGACCGGCCGGCGTCGCCGCCAGATGACGCACGTCGACGCGAGTGCCTAACGCGCTTTCGCCGGCGTCGAGAAATGGCTTGATCGCGTTGAGCGCTGCGTTCTCCATGACCATGATCATGACCGGCGTCGCCAGGACCGGAGGCAATGTCACATCCTTGAAACGGCTGGCGAGGTGCTCGGGCATGACGACAAGACTGAACGAACCCGTGGACCCGACCGGTATCGATTGCATTGACTTTCCTTGGAGTTGCTTGATCTTAATGCTTGCGGATGAGGAGAGGAGAAAATGGTAACGTGATTCTATGCTGGTCCTTCGTTCCCTCATATTTTCGATTCTGTTCTATGGCTTTTTCGCCCTCAGCGCGGTGGCGGCCGCGGCTATTTCGGTCGTTTCGCCGAAATCCCTGCCGCCGTTCGCCAGACTCTGGTCGCGTTCATGGCTGGCCATGTACCGGGCAATTTGCGGTGTCAGCTATGAAGTTCGGGGTAAAGAAAACCTGCCTCAAGGCGGCTGCCTCCTGGCTATGAAACATCAGTCTGTCTGGGATACATGTGCGCTGTTCGCCATCTTTGATCGCCCAGTTTACGTATTGAAAAGCGAACTGATGTTCATACCATTTTTCGGATGGGCTCTCGCACGTCTCGGTTGCATTCCCGTCAAACGCGGCACAGGTAAAAGCGCGCTGGACAACATGGTCCGCGGGACACGCGTCGCGTTGACGCAAAACAAGCAGGTGGTGATTTTTCCGGAAGGGACGAGAACCATGGTTGGGCAAGCCGCGAATTACAAAACCGGCATCAGCCACTTGTATACAGCTCTGGGGGTGGCATGCATCCCAGTCGCTTTAAATTCGGGAGCGCTTTGGCCAAGACGTAAGTTTCTGCGTCCGCCCGGAACCATTCGTGTTGAGGTACTTTCTCCAATCCCGCCCGGGTTGGGCCGCAAAGAGATGTTTGATCTTTTGGTTGGCAAAATAGAGGCCGCCTCAGAGCGATTGCTGCGTAACTAGGGTGGCAATGGCCTGCCCGATGCCGATGGAGCCTTTGCGGGCATTCGCGCCGCGATTCGGAAAGTCGATCCAGCCGGCGTTGAATCCGTCGATCATCTGCATGCGCGGCGTTGGATTCTGCATGCCTTGGGCGCGAAAGATGGATTCCCACCGGTCGCGCGGCACGGCTTCCGCCCTCACCGGGTGTCCAAGTGCCTTGGCGAATGCATCGGCCAGATCGTTCGACGACACGCGCTTTGCGCCCTCCAATTCGACCACGCGCAGTCCCTCCCAATGCTCTCGCAAGAGCGCAGCAGCGGTGCGGCCGACGTCATCCGTGGCAATCATCGGAACGGGCCGATCCAGCGGCTGAAGGTAGCTCTGGATATTTCCTTCCCTGGCCGAGGCGATGTCCAACGCGGCGTTTTCCATGAACCATGCGGCTCGCAAGAATGCGACGGGCATGGGCAGCGCCTTAAGGGCATCCTCCATCAGACCGAGCACGTTCAATAGATTCGGTTGAGGCGCGTCGGCGCCGATTGTGGACAGTGCAACGACTCTTTTCGGTTTCGCCTCAGCAAGAGCTGTGTAAAGCGGCTCAATGAATCCCCTGGCTTCGGGAAAGCCGGGGGCCGGATCGAAGATCGGAGGCAGCATCGCGAAGACGCCCTCTGCCCCCTCGAAGGCCGCGGCAAGCGCCCGCGCGTCCGCAAGATCGGCGATGGCAATGTCGCAACCAAGGTTTGCCCATTCGGCGCCCTTGCCTCGATCTCGGACAACCGCGCGGACAGGTTGATCGGCGGAAAGAAGGCTGCGGGCCACTGCGGCGCCGACTTTTCCAGTGATACCGGTAACTGCATACATGTTCGCGACTCCTCAGTGAACTGCGCCTGACGGCGTAGTGAGCAGCACTATCGCGCGGCGGCTTTCATGCTACAACAGCGTTTATGTGAATACAGTCGTGACTTTAAATCAGGAATGGAAATGGCATTCGACGGCAAGCTACTTTCTGGGGTGACCGTGCTCATCGCCGTGGTCGAGGCGGGAACAATCGCTAGGGCCGCCGAAGCGCTGGGGCTCTCTGCCTCAGGCGTAAGCCGGGCCCTTTCACGCTTAGAGCAGCGCGTCGGCGCACGGCTGTTGGCGCGGACCACGCGGTCGCTCTCGCTGACAGATGAGGGACGGCGTTTTTATGAACAGGCCGGGCCCCATCTCGCCGGCATTGAGGAGGCGGCCATCGAGGCGTCCGGCTCTACCAACAGGGTTCGCGGACGCTTGCGCGTCAATATCGATTCGTTCTTCGCCAGGATCGTCCTGTCAGGGCATCTCGCGGAGTTTCTGAGGCGTTACCCGGAAGTGTCAGTCGAACTGATTATGAGGGATTCGGTGGGCGATCTTGTCGCCGATGGATTCGACCTAGCCTTACGTTTCGGCGAGCCCCCCGTTGGGTCATTCGTTGCTCGGAAGCTCCTTGAAACGCGGGTACTGACCGTAGCCTCACCGTCGTACATCAAAGTCCATGGTAGGCCGCAGCACCCGAAAGACGTCGAGGGATGCCATTGCATCGACTTTTACGATGCGGCAAACGCAAGACCTTACGACTGGGAGTTCCGGCGGAGGAAAGAAGTGATCCCGCTTCGGGTCAAGGCGCGCCTCACGGTATCGGACTCCGGGACGTTGCTTGGTGCGTGCGAGGCCGGCGCCGGAATCGCCCAAATCCTTGAACTGGGATGCAAGCATCTTTTGGATAACGGCCGACTGGTTGTGCTATTTCCGGACTGGTCGGATGAGCGCTTTCCCCTCTATGCCATATATCCTTCACGGCTACACCGTGCGGCGAGAGTGCGTACGTTCATCGAGTTTTGTATGGAAGTCGTTGCCGGGACATGATTCACGCGTCCATCTGAATCCCGCCACACTTGTCACTCCCACTTGCCGATGGCCCGGTCGTAACCTATCTCACGACCACCACCAGCACGTCATATCGAGAGGAGGGACATATGTGCCCAGCATGCATCGCAAGCGCAGCAGCAATGGTCGCCGGAGCCGGATCGACGGGAGGAATTCTGGCGGTGTGCATCGGCAAGTTCAGAAAACTTTTCAGAGCGAATCGTCTCGGTTTGCTTCAGAAAACAATGGAGACATGAGATGGCAACAAACAAAGCGAAACATCAGGAACACGGGAAAGCGCATCTAGCGATGAACACACCGCCGATCGTGTCGCAGCAGGAGTGGGAGGCTGCGCGCCAGCGGCTCCTCGTGAAGGAGAAGGCCTTGACCCGCTCCCGTGACGCACTGGCCGCCGAACGCCGGCAGATGCCTTGGCTGGCTGTGGACAAGAAGTACGAGTTCGACGGACCCAAGGGCAAGATAAGCCTGCTCGATTTGTTCGAGGGCCGCCGTCAGTTGATCGTCTATCGCGCCTTCTTCGAGCCCGGGGTGTTCGGCTGGCCCGAGCACGCCTGCCGCGGCTGCTCCCT
>Ga0209624_10000574_pt1 | contig 32513 bp, 34 predicted proteins | sample JacPinW_OM2H0_O1_FD_188565 | JGI IMG/M metagenome (GOLD analysis project Ga0209624, IMG submission 188565) | Forest soil microbial communities from Algoma, Ontario, Canada - Jack Pine, Ontario site 1_JW_OM2H0_O1 (SPAdes) (version 2) | ecosystem: Environmental > Terrestrial > Soil > Boreal...
GCACGCGATCGCCGACGGGATGATCCGCCGGGCGGCGGAGGCGGCGCGGATGATCTCCAGCGAGACCGGCAAGCCGATCGGGCAGGCCCAGCGCGAATGGGCGCTGACGATTGACCAGTTTCGTTGGTACGCGGAGGAAGCGCGCCGGATATATGGCCGCATCGTCGAGAGCCGCGCACCCGGGGAGCGCTTCGAAGTTAGCCACGAGCCTGTCGGCGTCGCCGCCGCGTTCACGGCATGGAACTTTCCGGCGGCCTTGATCGCTCGCAAGGTCGCGCCCGCGTTGGCGGCGGGCTGCTCGGTCATCGTGCGTCCTTCGTCGCAGACCCCGGGCGTGGCGATGGTGATCGTCGACTGCTGCCGCGCAGGCAATCTTCCCTCCGGGGTCGTCAACCTCGTCGTCGGGCCGACGCACGCGACCTACGTGCCGATCATGGCGTCCAAGGCGGTGCGCAAGGTTTCGTTGACCGGCTCAACGCGCGTCGGCCAGCAGATGATCCGCGACGCCGCCGACACGATGAAGAAGGTCTCGATGGAGCTCGGCGGCAACGCGCCGCTTATCGTCTACGACGACGCCGACCTCGAGACCACACTGAACGTCGCAGTTCCCACCAAATACGCGAACGCCGGCCAGGTCTGCGTGACGCCGGACCGTTTCTACGTGCATGAAAGTCTGCACGATGAGTTTGTGAAGGGGTTCGCGGCGCGCGCGCGCGCAATCAAGCTCGGCGACGGGCTGGACGCTTCGGTCGGCATGGGCCCGTTGATCAACGGGTCGCGGCTCGCGGAGATCGAGGCGATTGTCACCGATGCGGTTCGCGCCGGCGCGAAAGTCGTCAGCGGCGGCGGCCGTCCGACCGCCTTCAACGCCGGCTATTTCTTTGAGCCGACGGTGCTCGCCGACGTCACCGACGACATGAAAGTGATGGCGGAAGAGAATTTTGGTCCAATCGCGGCGATTACCCGGTTCGGCAGCGACGATGAGGCGATCGCCCGCGCCAACGCGTCCGATATGGGCCTTTCCGCCTATGCTTTTACGCGCTCACCGGCCCGCGCGCGCCGAACGGTCGCGGAATTGAAGGCCGGCATGGTTGGAATCAACTCGTTCGCGCTCGCCGCATCGGAAGCGCCGTTCGGGGGCGCGAATTTCTCCGGGATGGGCCGCGAGGGGGGGAGCGAGGGCATTCACGACTATCTCGACACCAAGCTCGCTCAGATCGTGTTTTGAGGAGCTCGGTATGATTAAGAACAGACTGAAGGAAGGATGGGTCGCGGGCCGCCCCACTATCAATGGATGGTTATCGATCGGCAATCCATTCACTGCCGAAATCATGGCGGCGCAGGGTTACGATTCGATAACCATCGATATCCAACACGGCGCGCTCGACTATTCGTCAGTCTTGCCGATGCTGCAGGCGCTGCGCGCGTCCGCGGTCGTGCCGATGGCGCGCGTGCCGTGGCGCGAGCCGGGCATCATTATGAAGGCGCTCGACGCCGGCGCACTCGGCATCATTTGCCCGATGATCAACTCAGCCGCCGAAGCGGCCGAGTTTGTGAGCTATATGCGCTATCCGCGAGCAGGTCAGCGCAGCTTCGGCCCGACCCGTGCGGCGATTGCCTACGGGGGCTATGACGTCTCGGCCAATGACGAGGTCCTGGCGCTCGCGATGATTGAGACCCGCGAGGGCATGGAGCGCGTCGACGAAATCACCGCCACGCCCGGACTCGACGGGATCTATATCGGCCCCGCCGATCTGACTCTCGGCACGCAGAACGGTCGTCTGCCCCCCGCCTTCGATCGGGAGGAAGAGGAGATGATCGCGCTCATCAAGCGGATCCTCGCCGCCTGCAAGACCAATGGCACCCGCGCCTGTCTGCATTGTGGTACGCCCGACTATGCGGCCCGCGCAATCGGTTGGGGATTCGACATGACGACGGTGGCCGGGGATTCGCGGCTTTTGGCGGCCGCGGCCTTAGCCTCGGTCAAGAAGTGGCGCGAACTGATAGGCCACGATGCGAAACCGCGCGAAGCCGCGAAGGGAGTTTATTAATGCCCCATCTGCTGGTGGCGGGGAAACTGCATCCCGCGGGCGTCGCTCTGCTCCAGCGCCTTCACAGCGATGGATATAGCTACGACTATGTGGAGGAAATCTCCGAGGCTTCCTACGCGCCGCTGATCGACCGCGCCGACGCGTTGGTGATCCGCACCCAGCCGCTTTCGGCCCCCACGGTCGCGCGCGCCCGGCGGTTAAAAGTCGTGTCACGACACGGCGTCGGCTACGACTCCGTCGATGTCGCGGCGCTCGACGCGCGCGGGATCGCGCTGACCATCCTCGGCGACGTGAACTCCATCTCGGTCGCGGAACACGCGATCATGCTGTTGCTCGCAGCCGCGAAACGCGCGCGGAAGGCCGATTCTGCCGTACGCGGCGAGGGGCAGTGGGGCTGGCGCAACAAGCTCGAGCAGCAGGAGATCTCCGGCAAGCGGCTTCTGATTCTCGGTTATGGCCGGAGTGGACGGTATCTGGCCCGCATGGCGACGGGCTTCGGCATGGAGATCATGGCCTTCGATCCCTATCTCGAAAAGGTGGGATGGCCGAAGGGCGAAGTGCAGCCTTTCTCTAACCTCGACGCCGCTGTCGGCTGGGCGGACTATATCTCGGTTCACGTGCCCAAGAGCGACAAGCCGATGATCGGCGCGGAAGAGATCGCGCTGATGAAGCGGGGCGTCATCCTGGTGAACACCGCCCGCGGCGGCGGGGTGTGCGAAACGGCGCTGGCCGAAGCCCTGGAGTCTGGGCAGATCGGCGCCGCGGGCTTGGACGTCTTCGAGGAGGAACCCCCGAGGCCGGCCTCTCGCTTGCTTGCCTGCGACAGCGTAGTCCTGTCTCCGCATATCGCGGGCCTGACCGCCGAGTGCAGCGAACGGATGGCGGTCGGCGCCATCGGGAATGCCATTGACTATCTGAATGGCAGTATCGATCCGGCTCTCGTCGTAAACGGAAGGACTCTCGATGAGCGCTAAGCCCAAGCTACGCGTGGGGCTTATTGGCACAGGTTTTATGGGCAAGACGCATGTGTTCGGTTTCGCGACGGCGTTGAAAGTCTTCGACATGCCTTTCGACATTGAGCTGCGCACTGTTGCCGATGTGACAGAGGCGGCTGCCCAACGAGCGGCTGCGGAGTTCGGCTTCGCCCGCGCGATCTCCGACTGGAGGGAAATCATCCTCGATCCCGAGATCGAGATCGTAGATATCACCGCCCCGAATGCTCTTCATGAGGAAATGGCTCTGGCGGCGATTGGCGCAGGCAAACACGTTTATTGCGAAAAGCCCCTCGCTACCCGGAGCGCGGGAGGGCGCCGCATGGCGGAGGCGGCCGAGACCGCCGGCATAAGAACGCAGGTCGGGTTCAACTATCTGTGCAACCCCATGTTCGCGTGCGCCCGCGAAATGATCCAGTCCGGCGAGCTCGGGGAAATCCGAGGCTATCGCGGCCTCCACTGCGAGGACTACATGGCCGACGCCGCTTCCCCTTTCACGTTTCGGCACGATCCGGAAGGTGGCGGAGCTCTCGCCGATCTAGGTTCCCATGCGCTCGCCACCGCCGAGTTCCTGCTCGGCTCGATCTCAAAGGTCATGGGCGATTGCGTCATCGCGATCCCGGAACGTCCGGTCACGACGGGCGGCACAAGAGCCGTCACCGTCGATGATACGACAAGGGTATTCTTGCGCTTTGAGAATAGCGCCACGGGGTCGATTGAGGCGAATTGGGTCGCCACCGGTCGCAAGATGCAGCATGATTTTGAGGTCTGGGGTACGCGCGGTGCGCTTTCCTTCAGCCAGGAGCGGCTGAACGAGTTGCACTGGTATTCGGTCGATGATCGGCCTGGGCGGCAAGGTTTTCGCCGTATCGAGGCCGGACCGGACCATCCGCCGTACGGCAAGGTCTGCGTTGCCCCGGCCCATCAGCTGGGCTTCAACGATCTCAAGGCGATCGAGGTGGCGGGATTCGTTCGCGCGATCGCGGGAGAAATTGAGGAGCCGTTCGGCTTCCGGGCGGGTTTGCGAATTCAGACGCTCGTCGAAACGATTGCGCGCTCGTCAGCTGAAGGGCGATGGCTTGAGGTGACACTCGAGCGAACGGTGTAAGAATCTTCCCATTCGCGGGAATAGATGCTGGGTCAGGCGGCCTTTTCATCACGCCGCCCACCTCTCCAACGAGGTCGAAGTGATCCAAAACAAGGATTGGCGTTTTGCAATTTTTATTGCAGACTTCGTGGTAGGAGAAACCGATGCAACGAAAGGCGCCGCGGGACTACGAGGCTTTGATTCGGCTCATTCACGAGCGGCACGACCGAATGAGCAAGACATATCAGGCAATCGCCGTCTATTTGACTCAGAACCCGAACGACGTCGCGATTAACTCCGTCACCTCGATCGCGGAGCGATGCGGCATACACGCTTCGAGTTTTGTACGTTTCGCCCAGGCGCTCGGTTACGACGGTTTCAAGGAGTTGCAGGCCCTATTCCAGAAGCGGCTTGCAACGGCGGCGCCTGGCTTCGAGGCTCGGGTCAAGGCGCTGGAATCAGAGCTGCACACCAGAGAGGATCGCTCGGAATTCGGCTTTCTACGCGAACTTGTCGTGAAAGACATCGCGTCGCTTGAAGGGTTGCTGGAGGAAATAAGCCAGGTTGACTTGACGGTCGCCGTCGACGCCATCGTCAAGGCCCATACTGTCTATCTCCTCGGGCAATTGCGATCGTCACCCGTCGTCGAGCTTCTGCGGTATGTGCTCACAATGGTGGGCAAGCGCTGCGTTCTGCTTGATCCTGGCGGCGGTTTGGCGACCCATATGGCCCGCCTGATTGAGGAAGGAGACGTACTGCTGGCGGTCTCATTTCGATTCTACGCGACGGAAGTTGTCAATATCGTCGAAGAAGCAGGAAAGCGCGGTGTGATGATCATCGCGATTTCCGACAGCACCTTATCGCCGCTCGCCAAGCATTCTCGTATCCTCTTCCCTGTACCGGAACGAGATTACACCTTCTCCCGCTCGCTTGCGGCGCCAATGTGCCTTGCGCAGGCGCTCGTCACCGCGGTTGCGGTGCGGCTGCAGCCTGGCGCGACCCCGCGCATTCCGACGGTCACAGCAGCTGAGTGACTGGAGGCCAACCGACAAGATTCAGAGCCCAGACCGAAATTTCTTGGGATACTCTGGGTCTCGAGCGCAAGCTCGTCCGCCAGGCCTCTCAACGAACAGAATCTGCGCTACTTAGGGGTGCGATTAAGCGCGGGTCTCGTACTATGGCCCGCACGACCCCCGGTTCAAACGACGATTGTGCCGCCATATCAAATATTCGATGCAATGTTGGGGGCGGGTTGTTGGTGGGAGATTTTGCATTCCATCGACATTAAGCGCGAGGGTCTATTTAAACGCAATCATATTGATATTTACTTCAGTCTGACAAAGTGAAGATCCCATGCCGATGCCAAGATAACGATGTCTCCACAGCATATCAAGGAGCCGACAGGCAATATTGTTTTATCGTTGTCTTCACCGCTGGCGGCGACAATAACTACGCCTTGCTTGGCGTCGCGAGTGCGCAGTCGGCTAAGCCACGCCCCCAGTGCGCTGCCAAACGCGGTGAGCGCGCCGATGACGATCATCTGGTCCCAGAATTGCGCGCCGACGAGGTCAAGACTCTTAGCGATCACCGCGATCAGCAGGGCGCCGAGAATCGAACGGATTATACTGCCATCGCCGCCCGCCAGCGACGTGCCGCCAAGCACAACGGCGCCAATGATCTGCAATAGTAATTGATCGCCGGCAGTCGGTGACGCCGCGCCCAGCCGCATCATGAATACGAAAGCCGCAAGGCCCGCGAAAATCCCCGATAGCAGATAGACCTGAAATTTCATCCGCTCGACCGCGACGCCGGAGAATGCGGCTGCACGCGGGTTTGAGCCCATCAGATAAATCCGCTGCCCGAACGCCGTGCGCCGTAAAACAAACTCCATCGCAAGGGCGACGCAGAGGCCGATCAGGAAGACTACCGGCACAACCCCGAGATTCGTCAGCCCGAGGTGGAGTAGCGCAGCTGGGAGCCGTCCAACCGAACGGCCGCCGGTGAGAAGGAAACCGACCGCGCGCGCCGTCAGCATCATGCCGAAGGTCATAATGAACGGCTGCAGGCCGCCAACCGCAACGCCGAGGCCATTGAGCGCCCCAATCGCACCACCAGTCGCCAAGCAGGTCAGCAAGCCCAGCGTCAGCGAGCCGGTGTCGTGCATGACGAAGGCGCCGCAGACAGACGCCAGCCCGATCGTCGCGCTGATAGAGAGATCGATGCCGCCGATCAGAAGAACCAAGGTTTCTCCGGTGACGGCGATAAGCATCACCGACAATTGGCGCAGCACGTTCTGCATGTTGCCGACGGAAAGAAATCCATCGATGGTCACGCACAACGCCAATGTGACGATGACCACGACCGGCAGCATCGGAGCCGCGCGAAAAATCGCCGAAAGCGGCGCGAGGCCGGGCGCGAACGCCGACCCCGTCCGCTTCCCGCCCCCCCGCCGGGGGGAGCCGCTGTTCGGAGCGGCCGCCCGGCTTGGTCGTTAGTGTCACTTCGTGCAGCCCCAGACGTTTCCTTCAACCGAAGCGAGGTTGGCCTTGGTGTATTCTACGCCGGGCAACAGCTGGATGCGGTCCTTGTCGGCGATCTTCTTGTGGTCCTTGGCGATGTCGATGATGACCTGCAGAGAGCGTTTCGTCATCTCGGCGATCGGAGTCGCGTACCCCGCATCGGACCAACCGCCCTTGACCGCTGCGCAACCCTGCGGGTCGCCATCGATGGAAAGCACGACGACGTGGTTCGGGTCGCCAACGGGCGCGTAACGGCCTGCCTTCTGCAGCGCCGACCAGATCGGCGGCAAGAAGCCGTCGGTCGCCGCATAGACCGCGCCGAGGTCGTGATGCGCCTGCAACGCGTTCTGCATGCCAGCGAGCACCGGCTCAGGGTGCCATTCGGTAGGGACTTCCGAGACGATCGTGATGTTGGGGTGGCCCTTGATGCCTTCCTTGAAGCCCTTGTCGCGCTCCTGGCCGTTGACCGCGCTGAGCGCGCCCTGAAGATCGACAACGGTCGTCGGCTTGTCGCCAACCAGCGCCACCAGTCGCTGACCCGCGTGCAGCCCGTCCGAGGTCGGATCGCCGCTGATGTGGGTATCGACGGTGCCAAGGTCGGCAGGCGCCTGGTCGACGGTCACGAACGGAATGTTGGCGGCGTGTGCGCGCTCGATGTCCTGAAGCACCGCCTGGTTGTCCCATGGGATCGAGACGATGCCGGCGACCTTCTGCGCGATGCAGGTGTCGACTTGCGACGACTGGCGCTGCGCATCCTCGCCGGCGACCTGCTCGTTGAGCTTGACGCCAAGCTCAGCTGCCGCCTTGCGAAACAGTTTCAACTCGCCCTCGCGGAACCCGTTCGCCTTGTCCAGCGACAGGCAGATGGTCAGGTCCGCCGCCCTGGCCGCGCCGCCGGCCAGCGCCAGCATTGCAACGCTCATCACGCCCCCCGTCAGCCGGCTCGCCTTCAGGTTTCTCATAACGTTCCCTCTCTATGGTGAAGACGGATGTCTTCTGTTTTCCGTCCTGGGACGGCTCTCCCTGTTTCGCCTGGCATTCCCGGCGTCCAAGCTGTGTGCGCCGCCATCATGTGGCGGCGAGGCGTTTGGCAAGCGCGACGTCCACCAGCACCGCGCCGATCAGAATCGCGCCCTTGATGACGTCGTAGATGTAGATCGACGCGTTGATGAGGTTCAGGCCATTGTCGATGACGACCAGCAGGATGGCGCCGAGGATGCTGCCGAGTATGGAACCCCGGCCGCCAAGCAGGCTGGTGCCGCCCAACACCACGGCGGCAATGACGGTGAATTCAAACCCGTTGCCCAGGCCGGCTTGCAAGGTGCCGATCTGACCTATGGTGATCAGCCCCGCCGCCGCCGCGCAGAGACCTGAGACGCCAAACGCGAACAGGCGCAGGCCGTTGACGGGCAGGCCGGTTTCGACTGCCGAGCGCAACGAGCCGCCCATCGCGTAGAGATAGCGTCCAACTGGAAGACGGTTCAGGACCACATAAGCGACGAGACTGACGGCAACAAGCAGATAGACCGGCAGACCGATCCCGAGCCATTCGGTGCGGCCGAGATACATTACTGGACTGTCAGCGAACGCCTTGTCGCTGGAGCCCACCATTTTCCAGGTGACGCCGCGATAGACAAACATTGTCGCCAGCGTGGCGATGAAGGAATTTATGCGCAGGACGTTGATGATGAAACCGTTGAGCAGGCCCAGAACGAGGCCCATCAACAGTCCGACAGGATAGACCCAGGCGTTGACGCCCGCCTGCTGGCCTGCGCCGGCGCCGACGTCAACCGCAGTCATCCACGCGACTGTCATCGAAAGCGACATCAGCGAGCCAATCGAAATATCGATTTCGGCGATGATGAGCACAAAGGTCATGCCAACAGCCGCGATGGCGGTCGCGGATGCCTGAAGCAAAATGTTGCTGAGATTGCCGGCGCTGAAGAACGGCTTTGAGACGCTCGCGAAGATTACGACCATCACGAGCAGCATGACCACGATGGAATAGCGCTGGATGCGCGCGATCCACGAACGGTCGGCGAGGGCGAGCGAGGTCATGCCGCGATCCCCGTTGAAGCCATATGGATGACGGCGGCGGGATCGAACCTCGCGTGGTCGAGTCCACCGGCGATGCGGCCTTTGTGCATCACGAGGATGCGGTGCGAGAGCGCCAGCAATTCGGGCAGATCGGAGGAAATCAGTAGCACGCTGAGCCCCTTGGACGCGAGACCTACGATCAGCCGATGGATCTCGGCTTTGGCGGCGACGTCGATACCCTTCGTCGGTTCGTCTAGGATGATCACGGAAGGGTCCGCTGCTAGCCAGCGCGCAATGATGCATTTTTGCTGATTGCCGCCGAAGAGCGCGGTCATCGGCGCCTCGAGGCTGGGATGCCGAATGTGATATTCGCGCGTCATCACTTCTGCGCGCGCGCGCTGACGCGTGGGCGACAGATAGCCGGCCGCCGACGTCAGCGCGTTTATTATCGTCGAACTGAGATTTTCGCGCACGCTTCGGCCGGGGAAAATCTGGTCCTTGCGGCGATCCTCTGACACCAGCGCGAGGCCGCGCGCCTGCGCGCCTGCCGGCGTACGGTTTTCAAAGGGCAGGCCAGCGATATCGACCTGCCCCTGAGCCTCGCGAATTCCGAACAGGGATTCGGCGACCTCCGACCGTCCGGCACCCATCAGCCCGCCGAGGCCGAGGATTTCACCCCGGTGCAGTTCGAAGGAAACACCGCGCAACGCCCCCCCATCGGCAAGATCGGTTACGCGCAGGACGGGAGTGCCCTGCGGCGCAGGACGGGCGACCTTCGCCTCCAGTTCGGCGTTGGTCTCAGCGAGTTCGCGGCCGACCATCATGTTGGTGAGTTGGCGCTCGTCGATGCTTTTGGGCGTGCCTTCGCCAACGATCCGCCCATCGCGCAACACCACGATGCGGTCGGAGAGTTCGTAGATCTCTTCCATGAAATGCGTGATGTAAATCAGCGCATAGCCGCGCTCGCGCAGACGGCGCGTCACGTCGAACAACCGACGTCGCTCCGGCAGGCTCAGTGAAGTCGTGGGCTCGTCGAGAATGAGCATGGCGGAGGAGCCGTGCAGCGCCTTAGCGACTTCCACCAATTGTCGCTCGCCCAGCGACAACCGGTCAACGGGTTGGTTGGGATCAACGGGGGTCTCAAACAATTCCTCGAGCCGGGCGAGAGTGGCCTTGGCCATCTTTTCCTTGTCGAGCAGACCAAGCCGGCGCGGCAGCCCGCCGACGCCCATATGAACGTTCTCTGCGATCGAGAGGTTCGGGAATAGGCTCAATTCCTGATGGATAGCCGCGATTCCGAGGCTGCGTGAGTCATGCGGGGTGAATTTGGAATAGCTCTTGCCGGCAACCGTCAGTGAACCGACATCGGGCGCTACGAGCCCGCACAGTATATTCTTGAGCGTCGACTTGCCCGCGCCGTTCTCACCGACGAGCGCGACAAGTTCGCCGCGCGACACGGAGAACGTCGCATCCTTCAGCACCCATACCCCGGCATAGCTCTTGCCCACGCCTTCGAGGCGTATCAGAGGCTCGCCATTGACGCCGCTCGAAGTTTCCACCGGATGGTTCCTCTGATTAGGCTGTCGATCAGCACGACAGGCCGCGGTTCCAGCCGCGCGCGCTGTCGCCGAAAGCTTCAAAGCCGTGCTCCTTCACCGCAATCGTGTCCTCGAGCTTGATGAAGCCGCGGGTGGGATGAAGGATCGTCGTCTCGATCGACAGCACCATGCCCGCTTCGAGCGGCCGTTCCGCATCGACCCCGGCGTAGGGCACAGGGCCGGTGCTGGTCAGGCGTGGCGCCTCATGCGTGATGAGCCCCATGCCGTGTGCGACGAAGCTCATATACCCACGATGGGGGGAGCCGCCGACCAGTGACTTGACGGCGTCGTAGATCGACTGGCCGATCGCGCCAGGGCGGATCGGTCGCCTCGCCGTCTGCTGGATTTCTTCGACGTGTCCAAGCAGATCGACAAGTTCCGCATCGGGCTCGCCAAGCATCGCCATGCGGCAGAGATCGCCGATGTAGCCCTGATAGTTGCCGCCGGAGTCAAGCGAGAGGATCTCGCCCTGCTCCCAGCGCGCATCCGAAGGCGAGCGGTTGTGGCTACGCCCTGTCGTCACCAGACAATATTCGAAGTTGAGATCGCGCGCGACCTCTTCGCGCCGCAGCGCCTTCGCCAGTTCCTGTTTGGTTGTGCCCGCGCCGCGACTCGAAAAAACCGCCTGCATCGATTCGACCACGGGCTCGGAGGCGGTGCGCAGCAAGGCGAGTTCTTCCGGAGTCTTGCGGGCGCGCAGGCGCTCCAACGCATAGAGCGCGTCCTTGAATTCAACGCCGGGCAACGCCGCCTGCAGCATCGTCATCGCCTCGGCGGGAATGAACGCGGTTTCGACGCCGATGCGGCGAGCGGGCGCGCCCAGCGCGGCGATATGTTCAACCGCGAGGTTGACCGCCTGCGCAGTCGTCCAGGCGGCGGTCTTCACATGGGGAGTCCAGAACCGGCCGAGTTCCTTCTCGTAGCTTTCCATCGTGTTGGCGATGTACGTGGTCCGCTCTGGCCGCCCCTTCTCGTAGATCAGGAAGGGCAGGTAGCGACTGGTGCCGATGGCGTCGAGATAATCGAAGAAGAAGAACCGATACCCGCCGAGCATATAGGCGACGTTATGTTTGGACGACACGAGCAGCGCGTCGAGCCCCGCTTCCTCCATGAGGCGATCGAGCAAAGCGGCGTCGAAGGGCGGTTGCGACACGGGCGTTTCTCCCAGCTGAGTATTGTTGAGCCGATCAGGCGGCCGTGAATTTCACCACTTCTCGCCGGCCGCTCTTCCACGAACGCAGCATGGTGTCGGCAATCTCGACCGCGCGGTAGCCGTCCTCGAAGGTCGCGGCGAGCGGGGAGGCCTGGGTTTCGCCGAGCACTGCGCGTAGGAAGTGATTCATCTGCTGCACGAAGCAATCGACCCAGCCGATGGGATGGCTGCCCTGAACGCCGCCTTCCCACCAGAAATCGCTGAATGGATGCTCGGGCTTGAGGATCTGGATCGTGCGGAACCCGGTATCGAGGCCTTCGGCGATCTCTAGTTCGTTGAGCCGGCCAACGTCGAAGCGGAGGGAGCCTTTTGTCCCATCGATCCTGATGCTCGAAGTGTGGCCGTAGCCGGCCGCGACGCGCGAAGCCTGAATAGCGCCGATGGGGCCCTTCTCGAACTGAAGAACCGAGACGAAGGCGTCGTCGACCTCAATATCATGGCCTGCGATCTTGGGCACGAAAGTGCGCCCAATGGCCGAGACTTCCGCGATTTCGCCGACGAGAAAGCGCGCCAGGTCGATGTGATGCGCGCCGAGATCGCCGAAAGTGCCGGTGCCGGCGGCTTTCTTGTCGAGCCGCCAGCTGAAATCGAGGCCCGGCTGCAGATAGTTGGACATCAGATATTCAGAGCGGAAGTGGACGACCTCGCCGAGGGCCCCGGTCTGGATCAACTCCCGTGCATAGCGCAGGGGCGGGCACGAAGCGGTAGACGAAGGCGGCGTGATGCACCGCTCTTTGCTTCTCGGCCGCGCGCCACATCGCGTGGGCCTCCGCGGCGTCCATCGCCAGGGGTTTCTCGCAGAACACGGACATGCCCGCTTTCAGCGCAGCCAGAACCGGCGCGTGGTGCAGCACGTTGGGACCCGCATTGACAAACACATTGAGCGCGGGATCCGACACAATGGCCTCCCACGAATCCACGGTGCGTTCCCAACCGAAGCGTCGCTGCGCTTCGTTGCGCGCATTTTCGTTGACATCAGCCAGCGTAACCAGCCGAAGGTCGGCGTCAGGGCGTTTGCGGATCAGAGATTGCAAGCTCAGCGCATAGGAATGGAACGATCCGATGAAGCCTGCCCCGAGCATGCCAACGTTGAGTTGGGTCATCTGACTTAGTCCTCGCGCGAGTGATGTCGTCGAAGGAGCCTAAATAGGCCCCCCGTTGTTTGGTTTGCTGGCGCCGACCTGCCCATCAATCCGCGGGCCTGGCTCAGGGACTGCCGCGCGGCGCGGCGCAGGCGAATAGTTAAGCCAATGGTGACGAAGCGGAAGCCGGCTGTCTCCGGCGGCGGTCCTGCGCGATCCGGCAATCAGTGAGCTCCTACGGAAGATCGATAGTGACGGTGTCTGAGGGCTGCCGCGCCATGAGTTTCGTAGTGGTTGTCGAAGGGATTGCGTGCCAGCCGCAATGAGAGCGCCAGGGTGACCCGGGCTTTCTCGTGGCGCGCCGGCACCGAAGACCTCACACGCAACCCCCCTTTGGCTGAAATTTTTCATTCTTATCTCGGCAGCAATATTCCAACCATGAATAGGATGCACGGACTAGCGGTCAACTGGATTCTCGCAGAATGCCTTACTGCGCTGAAGTTTCGGAAGGACGTTGCCGAGAACTTCAAGAGCCGATACACGTGAAGATAGCGATGGTTGGAAAATTTCAGCTAATTTTTGGGAGGCAACTATTAAAGCTGTGAATGTGGCCGTGCTCGGCGCTTGCGGGTGGATGGGCAAATGTCACTCCATGGGATATCGCAATGCGCCGTTGATGTTCCCCGAGGACGGCATCCGCACTGAAATTCGCTGGCTCGTAGATGAATCGAAACCTCGCCTGGATCAGTTGAGCCCCGCTTTCCCCAATGTTCGTACATCGCGCGAGTGGCGCGACGCGCTCGCCGATCCGGAAGTCAATCTCGTAGATGTCTGCCTGCCCGATCATCTGCATTACGAGGTTGCGCACGCCGCGCTTCTCGCAGGTAAGAACGTATATTGCGAAAAGCCGTTCACCGCGAACGCGCGCGAAGCGGAGCAACTCGCCGATCTCGCCGAGGAACGCGGCCTTGTCACCCGCGTCGGCCACAATTTTCCGAAGAACCCCGTGCATGACCTGACCAAGGAGATCATCGACAATGGCGAGATCGGCGATCTCGTTCTGTTCAAGGCGTCGATGCATGTCGACGTTCTGGCCGATCCCAACACCCCGTTTATGTCGCGCTGCGACGGCAACCTCGCCCCGACAGGCGTCGTCGGCGACGTGGCTTCGCACATCTTCAGCTTCATACACCGGCTTCTCGGGCCGATCGCCTCTCTGATCGCCGACGTCTCCATCGCCCATCCACACCGCGCCTACAGCGAGGGGTTCGGCTACGGCGTCATCAACGCCGCTACGAAGACCACGGAGAGCCGCGAAGTCACCAACTCCGACATGGTCATCCTGATGTGCCGCTTCAAGAACGGTGGACGCGGCGTGATCGACGTGAGCAGGGTCGCTGCGGGGCGCAGATTCATGCAGAACTACGAGATTTACGGCACGAAGGGCGGCGTCGAATTCCGCTATGACGAGGTCAATCGCCTTCGCTTCTACAGCGGCGCCGATCCCGCCGCACGCCAGGGCTACCGCCTGATCGACGTCGGGCCGGAAAATAAGAATTTCGCATCGCTGCTGCCCGTCGCCAATTTCGCGCTCGGCTACAACGAATTCAAGGCGATCGAAGTCGCGGAGGTTGTGCGCTCGGTGGCGACGGGCAAGCCGTTGTGGCCGACTTTCCGGGACGGGACGGAAATCATGAGAGTGATCGACGCGTGTCTGGAATCCTCGTCCCGCCGGGCCTGGGTCGATCTGTGATACGGCTCAGACACTAGAAATTGGAACGCCAATGGCTTTGGCCCATTTATCGACCTACGAAGCGATTGAGCGCGCTATCGTCGAACGATTGGAGAGCCTGAGCCCGGCGCTGCAGCTTGTCGCCAGCTGCATCTCTCGGAACCCGAACGACGTAGCGATCCTGACGCTGTCGGAACTTTGCCGTCAGCACAACATTCCGGCGTCTAATTTCGTGCGCTTCTCCAAGTTACTCGGATTCGCCGGCTTCGCTGAGTTGCAGCGTATCTTTCGCTCGCGACTCGTCGACATCATTCCCTCCATCGAGGAAAGGCTGGAGCGCTTTGACAAGGAGCTGACCAGCGCCTCGGCGGCGCGCGGGGGAATCGGCCAGTTGATCCGCGAAGATTACCGCCTGTTGACAGAACTCGACCTCCTTTCAATCGAAAAAACCTGCCAGAACATGGCGCGGGCGGTGCAAGGCTCGAAACGTGTGTTCGTGATCTCGGCCGCCCGGTTCTTCCCCGTCTCGTTCTTTCTCAACTACGCTTTGATCTATTTCGGAATTAACGCTACGCTTCTCGACAATCAGGGTTTCATGGCGCGGGAGTACGCGCAGAAATTCGATTCCGAGAGTGCTTTGATTGCACTGTCGTTCAACTATTATCATCGCGACGTTGTGGCGCTCGCGGAATTGGCCAAAGACAGCGGAATGAAGATTCTTGCTATCACGGATTTCGAAATCAGTCCGTTGGCGCGCATCGCTGACGAATGCATATTCTTGCCTGGCATGGGTGATAATTTCCGCGTTTCCATCGCTCCCGTCTTCCTGCTCGCGCAACACCTCGTGAATGAGATCGCCGCTGTGCTCGGCTGTTCTCCGCCGCAATATATGCCGAATTTCGCGGAAGAAGTGATCGGGAGGTAGGCTGGGTCCGTCGCCAATTCGAATGCGGCACCGGCGCCCATAGCGCGCTTCATCAGGATATGGGGCCGGGCCTGGCTCTTGCTTGGCGATGGAGGTAGTAGCTGCGGTCGCCACCGTGCACACGCGTCGAGACCGGTGTAGGTCGCATCGGCGGAGCCGCCTCGGACATGGCCTGCAGGGGCCTATGGTCTTGTAGCCCATTTCAAACGGGCGCTGGCCGACCTGGCCGAGCGAGCCCCTCCTTCATCTGGTCGATCTGTGCGGGCAGAGAGCCAGCCACTATGAGCGCGAGCAACTTCGAGGCCATCTTGTCCTTGTATTTGCCGACAGTCGCGCGGTTCGCGTCGGGGATGAACTGCGGGGAAGCCGGTGGTTCAAATGAAGGCGTCGAGATTGGGCGTCTTGGCCATGATGTCTTCGAACTGCTGCACCGAACGCGGGAAGTCGTCGTCGGCAGAGCGGGCAACCCTTCAGTTCCGTCCAGCCGTTTTGACCCGCAAGCGCAACGCCCGGCGACTCATCGGACTTCTTGCCGGCAAGCGTGTCTTAAATGCCCTGCATGCGGCCGTTGTGATTGGCCGCAGCGGCGCCGCCCGACCGGATGCACACCGTGCCGCCCTTGGGCTTGATCTGCATGCCGATCTTGGCAAGATTCACGCCGATCTCGTGGTTGTGCGTGCAGGTGTAGGCGATTGTTCAGGATCTCGTGACCAACGCGATGTACAGGCCATTCGAACGCGCTCTTTGATTCCGTTTTAGCCTTCTTGCAGCCGTCGCGGGCTTGGTCGAAATACGGATTGTTGGTGTTTTTCGGCACCAGCGCAAACATGTTCTTCGCATCCGCGGCATGTCGGAGTCCCGGGTGAGAACCGGAATGCCCGCCGCCTTGGCGGCCTGCAGCGCAACGGCCATGGCCGCGGAGTTTGATGGCATAACGGCAATGCCCTTCACCTGCTTGTCCCGCTCAAGCAAGTAGGCGGCGCGCTGCAATCTCACGTTCCGAAATGCCGGCCCCCCAACCGCGAGATGAAAAATAAGTATTCGAAGGCGACCAGTTCTTCACGCCCGCCATCATGTCTTGCATCTCGTCTGCTGCAATATTCCCGCGTACGGCCGTGGCAAGCGTGCGACCACGGTTCAAGACGATAAAGCGATCGCCTACCGCCAGGGCGTGGCGAACGTTATGGGTTATGAATACGACGCCAATCCCGTTTTTCCGGACCCGATCGATCGTCGCAAGGACGTTTGCCGTCCGGCGGACGCCAAGCGCAGAAGTTGGTTCATCAAGGATCAGGACCTTCGCCCCGAAGTAAACCGCGCGCAATTACCACGGTCTGTCGTTCGCCCCGCGTGCGCAACGCCGGCGAGAGCGCCGACTGAGAGGGCGCCGGCCAGCGCGATGGATCCCAACAATTTTTTCATTCGAACCTCCCTTGGCGATCCCCTTCGCAAGCGCCGCCGAGGACCAATGCGGCGTGCCTTCAGGCGAGACGACGTTTCGCTTGCTCGGTGAGAGCTTCATCCAATCGTTGCTGATCCCAGGATTCTTCGACGGCCTTGGCAAGCAAGTCCTGGTGGCTTGGGGGCGCCAATCCGCCAATTGGCGGATCCAGGTCCAGGTTGGTGGGGAAAGGATACCCGTCGGCCGTTGCGGCAATGACGGCCGCTCGGTCTTTCGGCTGCAATTTAGAGAGATGGGGGAAGATCGCTCGGCTCATCGCCGTCCGGTCCAACTGCTCCATATGCTTGGCGAACGGGGAGGCCACCTGAACCAGGTTCACCATGCGCGAGATATTCGTGGATCGGTTCTCGCCACCTGCGTGAAAGAGTGCGGGACTTAAGAACAGGAGATCGCCCTTTTCAAGCGGCAACTGGACATAGTGATCCTCGAAATATTCCCTGAAGTCGGGACGCGTCGCAGCGACATAACCCTGCAGATAGCGTTGCGAATAGGGAAGCAGCTTTGTTGTTCCGCTCTCGACCGGCATGTCACAATGGGCGATGCCGCCTTGCAGGATCAGCATGGGTCCAAATTTATGAATATGCGCCGGGTATTCGGCCATCTGAGCTGGGCTCATGAAACCAAGGTGATAGTCCCGATGAGCCTGCTGCGCTTTGCCGCCCGGCCGGACCTGGTTGATCTGCGTCGCAAGCTGGTAGCCCGGGCCTAACCAACTGCGACACGCCAGGTCGATGACCGGGTTGGCCATATAGCGGACATACACCTCAGGCGCCCGCAAGCACAGTTTTTGCAAACTGTTCCAGACTCGGTCATTTGCACCTGCAGCCGCGAAATGATCGCCGACGCCTACGCCAGCAGCGCGTTCCGAGGCGATAATCTCGTTGAAGATCTCGGTAGCGGCGTCAATCGACGAAAGATCTTTCCAGGTGTGCTTGACGACGAAGGCGCCGGGCCCATCTGAAAGCACTCGAGTCCATTCTTTGCAGTGGGCGCGCGAGACAACGCGACCGTCGTAAAGTGGAATATTTGACGTGATCGCAATCGCGTACGGGTAATCGGAAGTTGTCGCCGCAACCTCCACCGAGCGCCGAAAGTCGTCCACCGAGATTTCATCATTTGGCGAAAGAGTCGCCGCGGAGTCACGCATCGCCCAATCTCCTCGAAGCAAACCGAAGTAACGACAACGCAAAGGCGCCAAGCACGGTTTAAGAGTGCGCCACCTCTGTTGCTCAGCTTCCTCTCAACCCACGCCGCCGTCTACAACACTTCAACATCCAACGCCATCTCACGTCAGCTCAAAGACGCCGCGTGCTACGCGCGGCGGCAATGAGCACGTGGTCTTGCTCTCACACACTCCGGAAATCTGCCGGCAGGCCGCGCACGCTGGTTTCGCGCTGATGCTGAGCGGACATACGCACGGCGGGCAGACCTGCTTGCCCGGCGGCATTCCTATCCTGCTCGAAGCCGATTTGCCGCGCGCTTTCGGCGCTGGCGCATGGTGACATGCGGGCATGGCGGGCTATACACAAGGGGGCGGGCTCCTCCGTCGTCCCGGTTCGTTTCAATAGTCGGAGATCACGCTGCACCAGTTTGTGCGCGGCGTCCCTCAGTAGGGACGATCCCGCAAGCCAACCATCTAACACGGGCTGTCAGCAAGCGATGTCGCAGCAGCTGTTCTTCTTGCCGCCTGCGCCGCAGTCCTCATGAGGCTGCCGTAGCGGCTGGGTGCGCTGGCTGCCGCTTCCGCAATGGCGGGCGATTGCTTTTCGTCCTTCGTCAAACGGCGGTTCGGGCTTGAGCCGAGCAGCATGACGCTCGGTCTCGATCAGGTCCTGAATCGCTGTTTCCTGCGGTCGCTTGCAGCGTTTACTTGCCGCTTCGTCCTCTCGACCTGGCCTTGATCGTTCTTGGGTTCTCCGTGAGGAGTTGGCGATGTCGCGGCTCTTCTTCGCCTGCGCCGGACACGTCCGCATCGTGCCGCCCTTTCCCGTCAACGAAACAGACTAATCATCGCAGCGCCAACCGTTGCTCAAGACGATTTCGATTGGCGCTTGGCCTCGGGCCGCAGATATCGCGCCAGAATTCTCGATCGCGACCGCGCACTAAAAACCTAGCTTAAGTCCCGCAGAACGTCCGGAAGACGCGCTCATTCACGCTAGGCGGGTTAGCATAGTCGGCGAAAGCTGCTTGATCTTCGTAAGGTCGCGAGAGAACCGCCAGCAGCTCGGCAAGCGGTGAAAAGTCCCCATACTCGATCGCTGCGTCGAGCGCTTGCTCCACACGATGATTTCGCGGGATGAAAGCGGGATTGACGCTTCTCATTGCCTGAGCGCGGGCGTCCGGCTCGAGCCTCTCATCGACCAGACGCGATCGCCACTTCGCAGCCCAACTGTCGTAGGCGGCAGGGTTCGCAAACAAGGCCCGCACGTTGGCGTCAGCTTTCTTATCCGCGGCAGCGTCACACAGCCGACGGAAAGTCAATGTGAAGACCGCGCCGTTCTCGTGCATCGCTCGGAGAAGGGCGTGGACGAGCTCGAGATCGTCTTCTTCATTGTTGGAGAGTCCGAGCTTGTCCTGCATCCCGGCAAGCCAATGTTCCTGAAACCGGGAGGTAAACCCTGAGATCGCCTCGTTCGCGAGTTCGACCGCCCGCTCAGGCTCGGGATCCAAAAGCGGAAGCAGGGTCTCGGCGAACCTGGCAAGGTTCCATTGCGCGATCGTCGATTGATTGCCGTAGGCATAGAGTCCCAATTCATCGATCGCGCTGAAGGTGGTTGCGGGATCATATGAATCGATGAAGGGGCGGGGTCCAAAATCAAGGGTCTCTCCCGAAAGCGCTGTGTTGTCGGTGTTCATCACGCCATGGATGAAACCGACGTGCATCCAACGCGCGACTAGCAAAGCTTGGCGTTCCACGACGATCTGAAGGAGGGTCAGGAAAGGCCTCTCAGAGTTTCGGGCCTCGGGGAAGTGCCGATCGATTACATAGCCGGAGAAGCGTTCAACGGCTTGCATGTCCCCGCGCGCGGCGAAATATTGGAAGGTCCCAATGCGGATGTGACTCGATGCGACGCGGGTGAGTACGGCACCAGGCAACTGGCGGTCGCGGAAAACGGTTTCGCCGGTTGAGACCGCCGCCAGCGCCCTTGTGGTCGGAATTCCAAGCGCGTGAATGGCTTCGCTAACGAGGTATTCTCGCAGGACCGGCCCCAATGCGGCGTGGCCATCGCCCCCCCGGGAGAACGGCGTTCGGCCCGCGCCCTTCAATTGGATATCGCGCCGCTCGCCGTTGCGGTCCACGACCTCGCCAAGGAGGACTGCGCGGCCGTCACCAAGCTGGGGAACGAAATTGCCGAATTGATGCCCGGCATAGGCCATCGCGATCGGCTCGGCGCCGGGCGGAATGACGTTGCCGGCAAATACCGCCGCCAACGCGTCCGGTCCCAGTCCTCGTGTATCGAAGCCAAGTTCTGAGGCGAGCGATTCGTTGAACTTGATCAGGTGGAGCTTTGCGACCGGGGTCGGAGAAAGTCGTGCGAAAAAATGCTCCGGCAGGCGGGCATAGCTGTTGGAGAAGACCGCGATCGGGCTGGCCGTGCGTTCGGCTGCCGGCGGCTTCTCCATTGAGTCAGTCAACGGCATGGTCCGAAATCTCTCTCTGGATGCACGCTATCGGTAGCGCTGCATCGATTGGTCAACCTCGCAAGCCCAAGCATCAATGCCGCCGTCGAGGTCGGCGCTTCGGAGAAAGTCGACGACCATCTGACTGCGAGCGCCATGATGGCAAATGACCACCAACAATTGATTCGTCGGAAGGTCGTCGGTACGAGCCGGAATCTCCGCCATCGGTACATGCAGAGCGCCTTCCAGTAGGCAAATATCAAGCTCTCTCGCCTCACGACATCGAGAACCGTAAGCGCTTTCCCTGCGCTCCGCATGTCCGCAAGCTCGCGAACAGAGATCGCATCTGATGCTTTAAGAGGTTCCGTGGACACTGCGAGGTTGCCACTAACTTACAGTATGGCCGTACATATGTCGGATTGGAAGCAGGACAAGAAACATCGCCTTCATTGTGCCAGCGCTGCAGCCCTCTCGGGCTCTCGCAGAGCGAACTAGACACGATATCGCATCGGGAACTACTGAGGCTCGGCACCGTTAAGCGACTCACGCAAGGGATACGCCGCCTGAATGACACAACTTTCGCCGAAAGGCCTTCGCGCCGTCGAAGAGATCGCCAACCGCACCGGCTTCACTGAGGACGCGGTGACCTCGATGCTGTTCTCAGTGATAGCTGGTCGCGGCAGCATGGCGCAGTTCAGCCATCCCGAGTTCGGAGGTTCGGGACAGTGGATGGCCGGGGGCGCGATCATGATCTCGGACATGTTCAACAACGCGCTCAAGGCGCGGGTCAGCGCGTTGTGCAACGAATTGTCGGCGCTGATCCGTAGCGAACCGGACTTTGTCGCCGCGGACTCTTTTCAAAATCAAAGTCAGGGCGCGAATCGGAAACTGCAGCGTCGATCATCAAACCTTCTCGTGACGGAGGGGCCTGACCAATCGAATTGGTGGCCCGCGGATCTTGGCGTCCCATCCAGCCTCGGAGCACAGAACGATGTTCGCTACGCCTATTTTCCCGCTACCCGGCGCCTCGCCATCGATATCAATGGGAAAGTGACCGTTTACGACACGCAGGACCATCAGATTAGTGGGTTCTCGCAGCAACAGCCGGGATCAGGCTCCCTCAGTTTTTCCAGCCAACTCGGCGGCGTTGATGTAAGCCGCCTGCCGGCCTTCTCCAGCGTGAGTCGAACGAAGACATCGCCCGAACCAATGCCTCAGGCGGCCACAGAACAACCGGCCACGACCAGCAGAGCCGCTGCCGCACATGAGGACATACTCGCCGCGATAGAGCGGTTGGCTGAGCTACACGGCCGAGGCGTTCTGACCGAGGCCGAGTTTTCCGCAAAGAAGGCTGAGCTCTTAGACCGCCTTTAACCGAGCGGCCAAAAGAGTATTTCGCCTGTCCGAATGAGCCTCGTGGATGACGCCCTTTGCGAACGCGGGATGCAATCACGCTATGTCTCTTCAATCGAACGGGCATTAATGGGATTGGTGGTGGCGATAAGAAGGCGACAGCGCATCGCAGCCGTGATCTAAGGAACACGTCAAGGAACTCAAGGCGCATTCGAAAGCTCGATCACCCGTCACAAAGATCGCCAAAGCGATGAAGCGGACAAAAGGCGCGCTCAGGCGCAAAGCGGGAATTCTCGGTATTGGCCTCGGCCATGATCGGTAGCTTTTCGGAGGCGGTCGCAACCGAGCCTCGATCAACGCTTTTCGGCGGCGGGTTCACTTGAGACCTTCGCCAGCGCTCCCCGCGGAAAACCTCGTGTTGCCATCTCGCGGCGGCCGCTCTTTGACGGTTGATCCAATCTCGACCACGCCGTTCCGGCGAGCGTAGGAATGTTTAGAAACTGCTCATTTCGGACATCCGCAACCCCAAGGTCGTGCCCATCTCATCCAAACGGTCCGCTAACTGATTCAGTCCCCAATCGCGCGCAAAGGTCGATGCTGGGCCGCATGTCGGCCGCTGATCGTCGAGCGAGTGTAGCGGCGCTTTCGCATCCATTGTCGCGATCAGTCGATAGAGGCGGAGCATGTCAGCTTGAGTTTGAAACAGACCCGCCTCAAGGATCCCGTCAAGCGTGCCGTACCGTCGCAGCAAATTGAGCGGCGCGTTTCGGTCCTACGCCGGGCGCGCCAGGCAATTTGTCAGAAGGGTCACCGCGGAGCGCAATGAAGTCCGGCACTTGTTTTGGATCGACTCCATATCGTCGCCGGACATCCTCCGGCCCAATGCGTTCTCGAGGTCGCCACCCCTCGACGGGTAGAGGATCATCGTGCTTGACGAGGCGATCTCGATCACCGCTGGCGACTATAGCAGTGCCGCCTGCGCGCTCCTCAGCGGCGACGAGAAAGTCGTCCGCCTCGGCTTTCGCGTTCGCAAACCCAAAGGCGGCGACAAACTCGGGCATGACATTTAGTTGCTCGACCAATTCCTCATCGAACGCGCGCCCGCTCCGATAGGCTGGAAACATTTCGTGACGCTTCATCGGCGCTTCCAAGCTGTCCCATAAGCCCCGCGCCCTGGAGGATGGCGCGGGGCAGCGCGCGAGCTCGCCACGCTTGCGCGCATCGCGCGTCAAGGGAGGGAGAAGCGCGCGCCAGCAATCATCGCGCCGCCGTAGGATGACGCCAAGCATCACAAATGGGGAGGCGGAAGCGGGGGCTGAGCAGAAGCGGTGCTTGAATAACGCTGTGGCGCGCCCTCCCGTCCGAGCGCCCACAGGAAAGCGGCCATCTCGCGGGCGATCGCGGCCACGACGACGGGCGGCTTTTTGCCCGTGGCGCTGAGGCGGCGATAGCGGGCGCACAGACGGACCTGCGCCTTCCACGCGATGTCCCGCACGGGCTTGGGCAGCCCTTCGAGCCGCGCTCTCAAGGTCTCGCTGACCCTCGCCGGGTAGCGATAGGTCCACGCCGCCTCGACCAGCGCCCGACGCGCGCTCCGGTTGCCCGCCAGGGTGAGGCCTTTCCGTCGGATTGTGTCGCCTGTTGAGCGTTCCGCCGGGACGAGCCCGAGGAAAGATGCGAGCTGTCGTGGCGTATCGAACCGACGCACGTCGCCGATCTCGGTGGCAAAGATTACCGCGACGAGAAACGACGCACCGCGCATTGCCTGGTAAGCTTCCACAACCGGCGCCATGGACCAGTCCGGCACGATGAGGGCGACTTGAAAGACGATCTGCTGCGCAACGTGATCGAACTTCTGACCTGCGAGCCAGCGCCGATGCGCCAGCGTCCAGTGGCCGCCGCCACTGTAAATCCGACTGTGACGCAACAAGAAGGAAAGCAGCTGCTGGCGTTTTCGCGGAAGATCGTCCCCCGCCGACTCACCGCGCGAACAAGGTCCCGGACCGCCTCATGGGCCGGGTCGGGCGCCCAGACCCCTGTCAGTTCACCGGCACGGTGCAGACGCGCCAGCGTAACCGCATCCCGACGATTCGTCTTGATCCGCTCGCCCGCTCGTTTCGGGATCAGCGCCGGAGCGACCACCAAGCAGTCGTGCCCGAGAGCCTTCACCTGGCGATAAAGCCCGTATCCCGTAAGCCCGGCTTCGAAGCAGACATGTAGCCGGGCATATCGGTTAGCCAGTCTTTTGATCACCCGCTCGATCGGCGAAGGATTGTTCTCGACATCGCCGAGAAATCGGACCTCTCCCGTACGGCCTCCTTCCGCGAGTGCAACGGCGTGCTTCTTCTTGGCGACGTCGAAAGCCAAAAAGACTTCGCTATACTTTCCCATGGTCCGCCCTCCATGCATGAGGCTAGGCTCGGTCCCCCCGAGCAACCCTCGTTCTTACCAGCACGAAAGGGCGGCCCACCGCCTCAGCCCGCGAACATGACGTCTAGGCGTACGAATCCAAGCAAACTTCGTGCACTGAATGGAGGAGTCGCAGTGCTGAAGGCGCTACCTTTTGCGCAATCAGAGTCATCATCTGGGCTTCGCTGAACCGAATTCGTTTGCTCGCTGATCGAGAACCTGACCCGTCAAGGTCATGAAATACGCTTTTGCGAGCGAAGACCCGCTCACGACCTACTGGTCATTCGGAACCGATCGGCTTGGTCACAAAAGCGCTTGAGCGCGACGTTTTCGTCGCGATTCAATCCTGCGCTTCCAACTTTCTCCCGGACCCCGTTCGTCGCGAAAGACGTAGCGATCGAGGATTCGACTTGTGCGCGTGGTCGATGAAGGTTTGCTGAGAGGCTGTAAGCAGGAGGTTGAACTCACCTGCGCAGTGTGAGAACTGTCGGCGGATCTGCTAGGAGCGTGGTCGGGCTTCCGTTGCCTTTCTGCAGGACGCCGGGTCCGTTTCTTCGACCATGGCGTTGTTGCCTTTTCAGCGCTGAAGGGCGAGGTCGCAGGCTGCTCTAAACGGAATGTGGCGACCGACGGCTCGAGGCCTTCGGCAGGATAGGAGTGCTCGCGAAAATGACGAGCCACTGTCCCGTCTCCTGGTACTTGCGCAGCATGGCCTGCTTTTGCGTCGTGCACGTGGCTCCTCGATTGGGCGCCTCCGGCGCCGCCCTGCCCGGTCACAGGCGCGGCCTCAACGAGGCTCGGAAGAACGCGGCCGGTAACCAGCGGCGAAATGAGGTCCGTTGCCGGTTCGGCCACGACGGTTTTGAACGCGGATATCGCGATTCGATTCGCCTTCCCGTCGATTCCTTTCGGCGCCAGCTTAGCATGAGCCCAAGCGGGTTTCGCGCTTTCAGTATTTGGCCGTCTAGCCTGGCGGTATTCGACGGTGAACGAGGGTGTTACGCGTTTCAACGGCATCCTAGAAATCAATGAAACTTGCCGACCCCAGCCGCCAAAAAGGCGCGAGAAGTCTGGGCCCGTGTTTAGGCGTTCAAGACGTCCTTCACTGCCTTGGCGGGCGAAAAGGAAAGCTTCTTCGATGCGGCAATCTTAATTTTCTCACCGTTGGCCGGATCGCGGCCGTCGCGTTCTGGGGAAGCCTTAACCTTGAACTTACCAAATCCAGCTAAGGAAACTTCGTCGTCCCTCGCCGCGGCCCTGACGATGCCTTTCAACACGCTATCCAGAATCGCCTGCGCTTGCGCCTTTGAGATGTCGTGAGCTTCTGCGACGATTGTAGCGAGTTCGGAAGAGTTCATTTCAAAATTCCTGGAAAATCGGGGGAAGGCGGCTATATCGCACAGCGGTTCTTCGGAGTCATGAGCGCGAAGCACAACGTTTCTTAGCCGAAGCCGACCCCTCCATGCCTTCTGTCCCACCAGGTTACTGAGAAACTAATGCGCGAAATTTCATCCGCGTTTCGTGCGAGGTCACCAGACAGCTAAGTGATTGCGTCGGAACACTCGCGTGCGGCCGTCAATCGCCCTAGAATAACCATCCCAAGGAGAAATGGCGATGGCTACTGGGACAGAGAAATGGTTCAACGCTACGAAAGGTTTCGGCTTCACCCAGCCGACCGACGGCGGGACTGACGTGTTCGTTCACATTAGTGCTGTCGAACGCGCCGGGATGCGTGCCCTCAACGAAGGCCAGAAGATCTCCTATGATGTTGTCGCGGACAAGCGCACCGATAAGTCGTCGGCGGGTAATCTCAAACCAAGCGTGATGGGCATTGCATACGATGTCGCGCTCCGTTTAATTGATACGCCGACGGCGGCGCGCAGGTAGGCAAGAGCACATAAACTCCTGGCGACGACCTTGGGAGAGCGTAGTCGGCAGCACCGGCGGCTTTGATCGGGGAAATGATTTCCGACACTCAGGTTTCTTTTTGTCTTCCAGACGATTGAGCGCGAGGCATCAAGATCTCCCTGTTCATGGTGACGGCCTTCGGCGCCGCCGTCTTCGCCGCGTGCCAGGTCCTCGAGTTCGGCTCGGCCGCCTCCGACCGCGGAGTCTTGAAGGAATTCGAAGCCATCATCGCCGCCGTTATTGGTGGCTGCCTTCTGACGGGCGGCTATGGCTCGGTCATCGGCGCCTCCCTTGGCGCGTTGATCTTCGGCGTTGTGCAGATGGGCATCCTGTTCACCGGCGCGCCGAGCGACTGGTTTCAGGTCTTCCTCGGTGCGATGCTGCTAACTGCCGTGCTGTTCAACAGCTCGATCCGACGCCGCGTGACGGGAGAACGCTGATGTCGATGAACGTTCGAACGGTGGAAGCAGCGGTGCAGCCGGACCGGTTCGGCCGCCCGCTGATCGAGGTCCACAATCTCGTCAAACATTTCGGCCCGGTGGTGGCGCTTGTAGGCGTCTCGTTGACGGTTAGGTCTGGCGAGGTCCACTGCTTGGTCGGCGACAACGGTGCAGGCAAGTCGACGCTTATCAAGACGCTCTGCGGCGTGTATCGGCCGACAAGTGGCGATGTCGTTGTCGACGGCAAGCCCGTCTCCTTCGCGAGCCCGCGCGAAGCGCTCGACGCCGGAATTGCAACGGTTTTCCAAGACTTGGCGATGATCCCACTCTTGTCGATTAGCCGCAACTTCTTCATGGGCCGCGAGCCGGTGAAGAAGATAGGGCCGCTTGCCTTCATTGACATGGCGTTTGCCGACAAGGTGGCTCGCAGGGAGATGCGAAAGATTGGGATCGATGTGCGCGATCCGCAACAGGCGGTTGGCACGCTCTCTGGCGGTGAGCGACAATGCGTGGCGATTGCTCGTGCAGTCTACTTCGGTGCCAAGGTGTTGATTCTTGACGAGCCTACCTCGGCACTTGGAGTGGCGCAGACTTCGATGGTGCTGAAATTCGTTCGCCAGGTTCGGGCGAAAGGTCTCGGCTTGATCTTCATCACCCACAACGTCCGCCACGCTTACGCGGTTGGTGACAAATTCACAGTTCTCAATCGCGGGCGTACGCTCGGCACTTTCACCAAGTCGGAGATCACCCTAGACGATCTCCAGACAAAAATGGCCGGCGACAAGGAATTGCAGGACCTTTCAGAGGACCTCGGTGGGACGGTATGATATCCTCGGTTTATTGGTCATCGCGGTAACCGGACGACCGTTAGCTCGACCTCAGACTTCCGCTCGCGTCCGAAAGATGGCTGCCGGTTTGGATGAAGAACGGGAACGAGGTCCAACCGTGGAACAACGAACGCTATCAAGACATGCGCAAGGTGATGGAGTCTCTTCCAGCCGGACCGTTACGTGACAAGGCGCTGGAGCGGATTCGCCGCCTTGAATGCACCGATCCTGACTCGACGCTCGCCTCTTGCTCCCCACCGGCTGATACCTCACAGTGGAAGTCGTTCGAACACGCGGTCGTGGATGACTTGACCTACACCCAATCCCTCGCGGCCGTGTTAAAAGATCTCGTCTGCAATGGAGTCGACGCTGGCGCGTACTATTTCACTGACAAGGTCTCCTTGGTCCACGACAATGCGATCTTCGTATTGCGCGGGGTGGCATACGCAGACGCGGCACAGTTGACGCGCATTGGGGCAACGGGTCCTGAAGCGCCCTCGCTCGTCGATTTCATAGTGAGCACAGATTGCCCGGTTTCGACCTCACTGAGTAGCGCGGATAGAGCGGTACTCCTGCTGATCCAACGGCTTGTGGGCAAGAGGCCGGGACACTAGCCGACTATGCGTCTAGAGCACGCCGCGTCGTTGCGATCCGCAGGATCAAGCTCTTGCCGGGGCCGCGCATGGCCCTGAGCCGGTCGACCATGCTCGGCTCAAGCGAGATCAGACCCTCGCCCTTCTCGTTGACCTTGTTCTCATAGCCGACAGACCCCAGCGGCAGCGCTTTGGCTATCGCGTCGAACGCGACTCGGGTGATCGCAATGCGGACCATGAGGTTAGGGGGACTCGCCGAGCGAACGTTCGCCGATGCAATGCAATGCAATGCAATGCATTGCACTCACCTCACGGCCGCGCACGAGTACGCTTCATGATGCGCGTGAACGTTAGTCTTCTGGCGAATTATAGTAGCTGACGATCTCGGCCAGATCGCCGCCGGCCGAGCCGGAAAAGGAGTGATCTTTGCGACGCGACAAATCGGCGAGCAATTGGCGGAACGAGTGACACGCCACCCCCTCCCTTTGAAAGACCTCAAGCTCCCGGCGCTCGCGGACTCGTGCATGCACGAGATGGTACTGCCACTGCACGTGCGGCCAGAGTCTTTCGCGGGCCTTTGCCTTCGCATCCGCCTTGAATTTCGATTGCACCCATTCGCTCGCGCACGTTTCGATCTGGTCCGGCGTTCGCGCAGAGGCGTTAGTCCGCACCCTCTTCAAGACCCGCGCCATATCGTCGGTAAGCTTCGCGATGTAAGTGACTGGGCGAAAACTGACCTGCACCTCGACATGCCAGCCGATAACGGACGTGTCCGCCTCGTGCCTGATTGCAAGGAGGTCGATCTCTGCGAGCCCATGCTTGATGCCCCGAATCGTGAAAAACCTATTACGATTCAGCCATTCTTCAACGAGACTTTCCGCCAAAAGCGCCATCGAACGCCCCCATAAGTACTCATAGGCCGGGTTCCTGACCTGGAGCCAGTTCCGACACTGCCCGCTCGCTCAAGTACACGTCGACCCTCTCCTTGCTGGACAAATATAAGCCGATAATATCCAGGCCGTGCCGATAATTGACCTCCCCGACGACGAGCTTGCCGCGGTAGCAGCGGCAATCCGGCGCGCCATCGAAGACGACAAATTTCCGCACGCCCCGCGCCTTGATCCGCTGCGCGCGGGGCCGGCGAGGCTCGAGGCGGCGAAGACGGGCCAGACCCGCACCCGAAGGCCCCGCCGCCGGGCAAAGCCGACAAGCGCGCGCGGCGATAATCTGCGGAGCCCACGCGGGCGAGAGTTATGCGGCTGGCGAGGGAGACGGCGTGATGGGTGAGCGGAAGCTGCGGGTGGAAGCATCGTCGAGCTTGCCGTTCGAGGCCCATCATCGGTCGGACAACGACAAACGCTACGCCGGAACCCGCATTATCTTCATCAGCCCCCGCAAATCCAGCTCGTCGACGAAGACCTCGATCGCCCGCACCGGATTGTCTTCAACCACGTACTCGTCAAGAAACTCGGGGAGCAAAACGCGTTGCGTTCGGTCCCTTGCCCTCCACAAAGCGCTTCATCAAGAACCACGACTCAATCCATCAGGATTCTAAGCCACACTTCCGCTTTGCGCCTGATTTCTTCCGGCAAATGAGAGCGAAGCGCTGTGACGACCGCCGCTGCGCCATGCGCGTAGCCTCTGCGTAGGCCCACTCGCGACTGGGGTTTGACGGCGTCGTCCCGGAAGAGACGGGCCGTCCGGCGTACCATCCCGCGACGATGCTGAGCCTGGCGTCGTACGCCTCCACGGAGATCCTAAGGGCGTCGACCAACTCCTTTAGCTCTCGTTGCGTCTTGAAAACGACCATGGGCTCAAGGAAATTGATGGCCTGCCCAGATCGCGGCGGGTCCGCCGGAGCTTCGCCATGCCCTGAGCCTCAACGATGACGAATACAGCGCCATCATGCAGGCCGCCGCGCCGATCCATCCCCAGCAACGCGACGCCTTCCTCAAAGCCCTTGCGGTCGAGCTTGAGCGGCATCCGGTAATCGGACCGGGGTTCGTGCACGTTGCGCCGCGGACTTGCAGCGGACCTTCGGCGTGGTGGCGCACAGTGAAACGTTGCTCGCCCCCGCGCAGAGGGCGAGCCAGGCCGGGCGCTGAGCCCGCCGGCAGGTCGTTCGCAGCTGTTGGAGCCTTTGGCTTTGTGCAATGCTCGCCTCGATCGACGACAATCGGGGAGAGAAACATGACGACAGTCTTCATAGAGGCCCGCCCGAAAGGTCGGCCGAAAGGGAGCGAGATCGAGGACTATGTCGTCGAGGAGCAAGGGGATCGCGTCCTCAAGACATTTAAGACGCAAGGAGAGGCGATAATCTGGGCGAAGAGTCAGGGCCACTCGCCCCATGTAGCGCGTGTCCGGCTTCTGAACGATGAGAAAATCCCGGACCACTGGCGCGTGGTTTAGCATTCGTCGTCTGTGGCGTACCGCTCCAGCGCGCGACCCACCGGCCGCATGAAGAGCCGTGAGGAACAGCTGACCTGGGCGAAACAGCGCGCACTCATCTGCGTAGACATGGGCCGCTTCTCTGACGCTGTGGCGGGCTTGCGCGCCGACCTCGACGAGAATCCCCTGACCAAAGGAGTCGTGTCCAGCGAGCACGCAATGCGCGGATACAAAGCGGCGATGGACGCTGCGCTCGGCCGAAGTTCGCAAGCGCTGACCGAGTGGATCGAGGGCTTCCGGTAACGCATTGCACGGGGCCCTCAGTTCGCAGATTGCCCGAGGGTGCGGGCGAGGCCAGGGAACCGGTCCGATCCGGCAGAGCCCCCCGAGTAGCCGCCAAACTCGCCAGGCCGCAACGATCCTTTAACCATCTCCGCATGCTGACGGCAACATCGAGGTAACCATAAAGGTTGTTGAACAAACAATCGAGGATCTACCTATGAAGAGGTTGCCAATATCTACCGCTTGCGCGATTTTTATTTGCGGAACGGCTTGCGCTCGCGAAGTAACACTGAGCCCGACGCCCACCCTTCATGGGTCAACCATCTCTGCACGTCACGTCGCGCAATCAACCAGCGTCGTCGGCGCGACCGGCGAATCCTGCACGGCGGAGTACCTTTCAACCCGCGATGACAGGGGCTGGTACGTTCGTAGGTCCGTGGATTGCGAAGATTGAGCGAGGAGGCGCCCGAGGCCGTTGGGAGCGATGAATGCGCGGAACGGATGAACGGTCGGGCGGTCTTTTCAGCTATGTCGATCTGGAGGCGCGGTTTCGGGCTGATCATCCGCTGCGAGCCATCCGATCGATTGTCAACGAGGCGCTGAGAGATTTGGCGCCAGATTTTGGCGTCCTCTATTCGAGGATCGGCCGTCCGTCGATCGCGCCGGAACGGCTGTTACGCGCCATGCTGCTGCAAGCCTTTTATTCAGTGCGCTCGGAGCGGCAGGTGATGGAGCGCTCGACACAGACCTGTTGTTTCGCTGGTTCGTCGGTCTGGCAATCGACGATCCGGTGTGGGACGCGACGGTGTTTTCGAAGAACCGCGACCGCCTGCTCGAAGGCGCGATCGCGGCGAGGTTTCTGGCCACCGTTCTGGCGCAGCCGCGCGTTACAAAGCTGATGTCGAGCGAGCATTTCTCGGTTGACGGCGCATTGATCGAGGCCTGGGCTTCGATGAAGAGCTTCAAACCCAAGGACGGTTCGGGCGACGAACCGCCCTCGGGATCGGGCCGCAACGTCGAAGTCGATTTCAAGGGCCGGAAGCGCTCCAACGGGACACACGCCTCGAGCACGGACCCGGAAGCCAGGCTTTACCGCAAGGGCGCTGGCATGGAGGCGAAACTGGCCTTCTCGGACACGCCTTGATGGAGAACCGCTCCTGCTTGATCGTCAACGCCTGCCTCACTCCGGCTGACGGCCACGCCGAGCGCACGGCGGCGTTGGCGAATGATCGAACCTCTGGCCGATCGCCCGACCAGCGTCACGCTGGGCGCCGACAAGGGCTATGACGCCCGCGTCTTCGTCAATGAGCTCCGCGCGATGAACGTGCGCCCGCATGTCGCGCAAAACACCAATGGGCGCCGCTCCGCCATAGATGGGCGCACGACGCGCCACGTCGGCTACGCGATAAGCCAGCGCATTCGTAAACGCATCGAAGAGGCGTTCGGCTGGGTGAAATCGGTCGCAGGCCAGCACAAGGCCCGGTTTCGCGGCGTCGAGCGCGTCGGATGGTCGTTCGCCTTCGCCGCGACGACTTACAATCTCGTGCGGCTGCCAAAGCTTCTGGCGGCGCCAGCATGAGCGCGCCTCGGCCTGCCCCTGGATCCTCGAGCCCGATCCTTGAACCGACCTCCGCGGTCAGCCACGATCACCACTGGCCAAAGGCGGTGCGGGAACATCGCCATCGAGGCAATCCACATGGCGTCTCGAAGCGAAGGCCGCCTCTTTTTCAGCAGCCTGCTAGCTGTGAGCTTTCAGGAGGTTGTCCATTCGGGTCGGACCGTGAACGCTGATGTCGCCAAACCTCAGTGATTCGCGGGGACCGAATGGACACGCATAATACCAAAGGCTCCGCTGTCTGACTCATACGGGGATTGAACGAACCCGCTTGCGCGGGAGAGGCGGGTCTGTCGTGAGGTGATCTCCTGTCTGAGAGGATCGTGGGTGTGGCAGCCCACCCCCCTCAGACAGGAGTTTCAGATGGCCGAGACGAGCC
>Ga0209624_10000575_pt1 | contig 32473 bp, 28 predicted proteins | sample JacPinW_OM2H0_O1_FD_188565 | JGI IMG/M metagenome (GOLD analysis project Ga0209624, IMG submission 188565) | Forest soil microbial communities from Algoma, Ontario, Canada - Jack Pine, Ontario site 1_JW_OM2H0_O1 (SPAdes) (version 2) | ecosystem: Environmental > Terrestrial > Soil > Boreal...
AGTCCCGGCGGTCGATGGCAGCCTGCTCGGCGTCACATGCCTGATCAACGATCTCAGTGAGTTCGAAAAAATTCGGCGCCAGCAGGAACTGCATGGCGAGCTTTCCGCCGAAATGGCGCTTCAGCTGCGCGTGTCGCTGACCACCATCGCTGGATACGCGCAACAATTGGCCAACAACCGCGATCCCGAACTCGCACAACAAATCGCCATCGACATCGCTCAGGAGGCCGCGCAACTCGAGCGCAGTCTCGGTGGGTTTTTGATGGCTAAACCTGCGGCGCAGAAATCCGCTGCCGCAGCTGCAGGACGATGAAATCGGCAAGAAACGTCTCGGGTCGTTTCGTAGCCTGAGCCGCCAAACCGACTCTGGAGAAGGTGACATGATGAACCGTTTCGCACACGCTGGAATTGGACTCACCCTGCTTCTGGTCGCCGCCGGCCTTCCGGCTGCCGCTCAGAGCCCGGCTCCTTCGGCCTCGCCGAGCGCCGGGGATGCAACTCCCCTTGGAACCTATGCCCGTCAGGTCCGCAAAGATCCTGGCGTCGCCTCCAAGCCCAAGGTGTTCGACAACGACAACCTGCCCAAGGACGACAAGCTGTCCATCGTGGGTACTGCGCCCGCGCCGGCCGAAAACGCTCCCGAAGCAAAGCAGGAAGATTCGGCCGCGGTTCTGGCTGATTCGAAAGACGCAAAGCCAGGGGAAAAGGCCGGCGAAGCCAAGCCCGGCGATGACAAGAACAAGCCTACGGAGCAGGCCGCGAAAGAAGCCGCCTGGAAGCAGTGGGGCGACCGCCTCACCCAGCAACAGAGCCAGATCGATCTGAACACCCGCGAGCTCGACGTGCTGCAGCGTGAATACCAGATTCGCGCGGCCGCCATGTACGCCGACGTAGGCAACCGCCTCCGCAACTCCACTGACTGGGATAAGCAGGATGCCCAGTACAAGCAGCAGATCGCCGACAAGCAGAAAGCTCTCGACGACGCCAAGCAGAAGCTCGACGACATGCAGGAAGAAGCGCGCAAAGCTGGCGTTCCCGCGTCCGTCCGCGAACAGTAAAAATCTATCCACAAACAGCAAGCGCCGGAGTCAGTTCTCCGGCGCTTTTTCATATCCCAATTCCCAACTACACTTTTTCTTTTTCCAGCTTCTCTCGCAGCCGCCGTATCTGCTTCACATGATGCCGTCCATGAACCAGATGAAACTTTCTCCACTGATTCACTGAGAATGGCCCGAGAAACGGATGATCCAGCACCTTCGCCCCCGCTCCAAACTTTGCTGCGCACCGGTCCATGACCTCATCCATGGCGCCGATCGCCGAAATGATCTCAGCCTTCACCTTTTCCGCCGGAATTCCCCGCGGGCTCGCGTGCGCCGGAGACTTTCTTCCTTCTGGCAAATACCCGAACCCAACCACCACCATCGCCTGTGCGCGATTCTTCCAGCTGGCCTTCGACGCCAGCGGCTTGTCTCCCGCGAGCACGCGTCCGAAGCCTTTCGTCGTCCCTGTGTATGTCAAATACAGATGCTCCAGGATTGCCGCCGAGCACCATTTCTCCGGCTCGTGCCAGCTCAACTGTTCGGGAGAGAGTCCCGCCACCGCCGACTCGATCTCCTGCCGCAGTTTTTGTAGGTGAGGGTCCACGAGCGCCACTTAACTTTTCTGGGCTTTCAGATAGAATGTTGCCGCAACTATAAACACATTCCAGTTATATATCAGGAAGGATGCCATGAAAACGGCCAGCCTCGCCACGCAAGAATGTAACGATCGCGAAGGAGACTCATCCCCAGCCGCGCTTTCCCGCACCACGATTCGTCGTCGAAGTACACTGGTTCTCTCTGCTGCGTTCGTGATCGCATTGCTGGCCCTCCTCACGTCTTGCTCGTCCGACTCCAACAAGCCTGCGGAAGAAGCCAAACCGGAGCCCAAGGGACCGGAACTCATCACGGCTCGCTCGGCGTTCCAGAAAGTTTACGTCGCAGCCCGCGGATGGAATCTCGACGCCAAGCCCTACCGAATCGAGTCGGTGGCTAGCAGCGACGGCAATGGTCACGATGGAAAATGGGCGATCTGGCGCGGCAGCTTTGCCTCAGCCACCCAGCGCTCGGAGAAGACGTACACCTGGTCCGGAAGTGCAGCCGATGGAGCCCCGGCTCGCGGCATCAATCCTGGAACCGAAGACAGTTACACTGCCTCGAACGCCTCAACCCAGGTCTTCGACATGGCATTTCTAAAAATTGATTCCGATCAGGCGGAGCAGGTCGCGCAGAAGCACGGCGGCGACAAGATTCTTGAGAAGGCACCCGACACGCCGATCATCTACGTCTGCGATTGGAACCACAACACCAACGAGCTGACCTGGCACCTGATCTACGGAGCGGCGCGCGAGGGTGCCAAGCTGACCGTAGCCGTCAACGCTTCCACCGGCGAATTCATCCGCGTGGAGAAATAGCTGCTTTATTTCCTGCCGAATGGCGAATCAGAATTTACGAAAACTCTGCCCGGGGCCTACCCTAACGTCTTGCGCCGTCGCCGTGCTTGATGTGGGCGTCGATCTGGGAAAAAAAGTTATGCAAAGCCTCAGCCGAAGCGATGGCTCGCTTCAGCGACGTGCGCTCCCCGTACGTCACAATGTCTTGCGGAGCATACTGCAGGCGAAGCCGGTCGGCGGCACAATGTGCGCTCAGCATTTCCACTCCTGCTGCCGCGAGGTCCGCTTTCAGGCGCGCCACGTCAATCTGTTTCTTGCTTCCAGACTCCATCTACTATTCCTCTTGCTTGTTGGGATTGAAAAACAGGGGGCCCGGGGCCGTTTGGGAGGACTGCTGTTGTTCCGGTCCGCCGGACCACCCTGCTAGGTCACTACCCGTACATTAAGTATACAGCGTTAACAATACGATGTGCAAGTAATAAATCGCTATTCTATCCGTGTGGAGGTGAAGTGCCCCGGCATCCGGATCCCGAACTTGAACTGAGGATTCTCAGCGCGGCCTCGCGACTCTGGGCCCGCGGTGGCGAAAAATCCCTCACCATGCGCGCCGTCGCCAAGGCCGCAGGAACCACCACGCCCACCGTCTACGAGCGGTACCGCGACCGCGACGACATTCTCCGCGCCCTCCGCCTCAAGACGCGGAAGGATTTGTTCGCCCTGCTCAGTCGCACTCGCACTCTCCGCGAAGCTGTCGAAGGTCAGCTCGAGTTCGCCCTCGAGCACCCGCATGCCTATGAGGTCTTGTTCGACGGCGTCGGCAAGCCGCCATCGCTGCACGAACCCTGGCCGTCCTTCAACCTCATGCGCCGACGCGTTGCCGATCAGATTGGTGGCACACCCATCCAGCACAACCGCCTCATCCTCGCCATCTGGTCATTGATGCACGGCACGGCCATGCTGATCATTCGTGGGAGTTTCGAAGGGGCACTGCGGTCGCAGGCGATTCACACCTGCACCGATGCCGTCGAAGGTTTGGTGTACCTGGCGGCGCAAAAGAAAGGAATGGCGCACTCCGGCCCGAAATGGCCCGCGAATCTGATTCTTGGGGAAGCCGAACAGAGCAGCGTTGGCGACAGCGATATCACACGGAAATCAAAGCCGAAAAAATCGCCGCACTGAAGAACTTAAGAATAGGCATCACTGGATCGAACCGGCCAGCAGGGAACTAGCCGCAGAGTGAACGCTACTTCGCAGCCTTCGTCTTCGACTCCGCGCTCTTGATCCGCTCGATCGCCTTCTTGGCATCTTCAGACTGCGGGCCGTTCGGCAGGATCTTCAGATAGTTTTCAAATTGCGTACGCGCTTCGAGCGGCCGGTCCATTTTGTCCAGGCAAACCCCCAGCCGATACGTCGCGATTGCATCATTCTCTTTATAGTAGAGCGCCTCGCGATACCGATCCTCGGCCGCTACATAGTTCTTGCGCTTGAAATAAAAATCTCCGACTTCTACATCCTTCGCCGCTTTATGCGGATTCCACGGATGCATCTCCGTCGTATCCCCGCCGCCGGACGAACCCGCGTCTGTCAGAATGTCCCCGCTCTGTGGATGCGTCTTCGTGTCATCCGCAGGAGGACTCAAATCGATCTGCGTATTCTGGCTCGAACTCATTCCATCCGCATTGCCAAGGTCGTTGACGTTGACGCGGTCCGAGCGCGGCGGTGCAAGGCTCGGTGTCCGGCCCGGCGAACCGACGCCGCCAGAGTCACCGGAAGGGGTCTTCGCCGAATCCTTCGATTGTGAATCGGGAGCTTGTGAATCCTGGTTTGGGGAACTCGGAGCCTGCGAATCCGAACTCTTCGAATTCGGAGTCTGTGAATTCGATGAACTTGGCGCGGGCGGATTGGAACTCTGCGCCCACAAGCCGACGCTCGCGCCCAGCAATAAAACAAAAAGCAAACTGCGCATAACGATATTTTACCGTCCTTCGCGCATCGCGCGATATGCTTCCAAGCATCGTTTCGCGGTTTCCAGTTCTGGGTAGCGGCTGCCTTCCTGCTCGATCAGGTAAAATTCCACGCCGCCACCGTTCTCCGCCGCCTGAAAAATCCCCTTCCAGTCAGCTTTTCCTTCTCCGAACAAAACCTTGTAGCCGAGATCCGGCGCCGGAGACCAGTCTTTACAATGGATGGACCGAATGCGTCCCGGGTTGGCTCGGATCCAGTCCACCGGATCCGCTCCCGCTTCGAGACACGTTCCCACATCCAGTTGCAGCATCACGCTCGGCTTCGTGCCGATCGCCAAGATATCCATCGGACGTTTCCCGCCCACCGCTCTCCACTCCGCATCATGATTGTGATATCCCACCTTCATCCCTGACGACTGCAGTGTATCGGCGGCCGCATTCAACTTTTCCGCCAGCGCTTTCCATCCGTCCATATCCGTCTTCGGATCGCTCCACGCCAGCACCATATACTTTGATCCTAAAATCTGATTCAGATCGCGAGCGCGCCCAATCTTGTCCGCTCCGAAATTGTCCAGTCCGTTATGCGTCGAATAGCAACGGATGCCGAGTTCATCCAGCACCTTCCGCATCTGCTTGGCCTGTGCATCGCTCCACTCGAAATACGGGGCGTAGAACTCCACGCATTGATATCCCATCTGCGCCACGGCGCGCACCGTACCGTCGGGATCTTTTTTCAGCGCCTCGCGCACCGAGTACAGCTCAAGGCCAACAGGAATCGAACTCGACGGAGCCATGCCCGACGCGAGTCCCCGGAACGCCCAGGGCAGTGCCGCAGACATGGCAAGAAAAGACCGGCGGGAAAACTGGAAGGATGGCATGGGGAAATATTACGCCTTCAAAGGCCACGCCGCGTCTTGCGTGTCTCTGCCCGGTTTACGATCCTGCGGAACTGGGTGTCGCCGAAGCTCCTGCTTCGCGCCCCTTCCGCTCGTGCAGCATCTCATCTACTTTTTTCAGAAGATCCATACGCGACACCGGCTTCTGCAGCAGCGCGGCTCCCTCGGCAATCAGTTGCTGCGCCACGGGCACTTCCGCATATCCTGAAACGTAGAGCGCCTTAATCTCCGGATGCACCACTCTCAGCCTGGCAATCGCCGACGGACCGCTCATCTCCGGCATCACCACGTCGCTGATAATCAGCGGGATCGGTCCCTTGTGCACGGTCGCCCATTCGATCGCAACCTCTCCATGGCCCGCTTCCAGAACGTTGTATCCGCTCGCAGTCAGAAACTCTCGTGTCACTTGCCGCAGACAGTCCTCGTCCTCCAGCAACAGAATCGTTTCCGTCCCTCTCGGATACTCGCTCGGACTCGGTTCGCTCTTCACCACCACCGCCGCTTTCTCGTCGATGCGCGGCAGGTAGATGTCGAATGTTGCGCCTTCTCCTGGAGAACTCTTTACCCAAATATATCCGCCGCTCTGCTTTACGATTCCGTACACCGTCGCCAGCCCAAGCCCCGTGCCGCGGCCTTTCTCTTTCGTCGTAAAGAATGGTTCAAACACCCGGCTGCGAATCTCTTCGCTCATCCCGGAGCCATTGTCGCTCGCCGCCAGATGGACATACCGCCCCGGTTTCACATACGGATACCGGGCCACATCCTCCGGTCCTAACTCCGCGTTCTCCGTTCGAATGCTGAATGTTCCTCCGCCAGGCATTGCGTCCCGGGCATTCGTCGCCAGGTTCAACAGGATCTGCTCGATCTGCCCGCGATCCGCCTGAATCGACCCAAGCGCCGTTTCCAGGTCGGTCGCCACCCGCACATCCTCCCCAATCAATCGCCTCAGAATCTTTCCAATGTCCCCCACTACTGCGTTCAGGTCCATCACCGACGGATATAGCACCTGCTTCCGGCTGAACGCCAGCAGTTGCCGGATGAGTTGTGCCGCGCTCCGTCCCGCCTGCTTGATCGCCTCCGCGCGCTTTTGCTGCGGTCCGGCCTCGGCTGTTTCCAGCAACAGGTCCGCATTTCCCAGAATCACCCCGAGCAGATTGTTGAAGTCGTGCGAGATTCCTCCCGCCAGCAATCCTACTGCTTCCATCTTCTGCGATTGACGGAACTGCGCTTCCAGGCTCCTCCGCTCCGTGATGTCTTCCACCATCACCTCAAAGCGAAGAACTCTTCCATCGCTTCCGCGGAAGACGCCGCCGTTCATTCGCACCGTAATTGTCTTGCCGTCCTTCCGTCTCCAGTTGGTTTCCACTCCAATCACCCGGGCGTCGCTCTCGTGCGCGCGCAGGATCGACCGCCGAACCTCTGAATCCTCGTAGATGTCGCGCTCCAGGTTCCTCGTCAGCAACTCTTCCTTCGAGCTGTAGCCCAGCATTGCTACTAGAGCCGGATTTGCATCCATTAGCTCCCCGTCCGGCCTCGCCAGAAAGATCCCATACGTCGCATTCTCAAACAGGTTCCTGTATTTCTCCTCACTCGCCTGGATCTTTTCCTCCGCTTCTTTGAGTTCGCTGATGTCCACCCCGATCCCCATCATGTGCGTCGGGCCGTTGCGAACGATCACCCCGTGCGCATCGATCCAGCAAATCGTGCCATCCGGCCGCACCAGGCGGTATTGCGCGCTGTAGTCGTCTGTCTTTCCCTCCAGCACATTCCCGATCTCCACGTTCAATTTTCTTCGATCCTGCGGGTGGACCCGGCGCATAGCATCCTCCACGCGCCCGGAAAATGTTTCGCGTGTGAATCCGAATTGCCGGTACGACTCGTCCGACCAGACCACGGTATCCGCGGTCACGTCCCAATCCCACAGCCCGATTCGCAGGCCGCTCTTCTGCGCCAGTTCCAGCCGTTGATGCCATTTGTGCAACGCCTCTTCGGCTTGCTTTCGTGTTCGGATGTCGCGCAGCACCACCTCGATCGCCGGCGCTCCATTCCACACCATCGGGATTGCCGTCGTTTCCACTGCAACCGTCGAACCGTCGCACGTGATCAGCGTCGACTCCAGCGGAATCGACGCGTTGCCCGTCCGATAGCACTCCTCTATCCGTTGCCGGACCGTGCTCAGGTCATCGAGACTGATGAACTCAGAAATGTCTCGCCCAATCAGCTGATCCGCGCTCTTCGCGCCGTGTAACTGCACACAGCAAGGATTGACGAAGACAATTTTATTCCCGCAATGGACCAGGACCGCATCGGGCAGCGCCTCCACCAGGTTCCGAAATCGGCGCTCGCTCTCGGCCAGGTTTCCCATGGATAGGCTCGGATCGCTCGCGATCCGGATTCCTACCCGGCGTTTTGTTATGGGTTGACTTCTGAACTGCATTCTTTGAGCGTAGATCGGGACTGAACGAGAGGCTGTGATTCAAATCACAACGCGGCGTACCCCCGCGGTTACCTCGGTAACCGGTTAGTGGCAACTTCGCTTGCACATTCCGCGGCGCAATTTACGGTTCCGTGTACGTCCCGCCGGCAATCGCATACTGCGCAGTCTCGCTCGAGGGTGTTGCGATCACGTCAAACGCAAAGTACAAAGCCGATTGCTGGAAGGCAACCACCGACCAATTCACCGACGTGCCCGAGGCCGCGGGCGCGATGAATCCGCTCACTGACGACAGATTAGGAATCGCAACCGAGTTCGTTCCCAGAAATCCACTCGTCGCGTAGACCAGGATCCCATTCGTCGACGAACTCCCCGTCCAATCCAGGGCCGCAATCCATCCCGTCGTTCCGGATCCCGTGAACCCGCTGTATGTGGCCTCGAACGTCGGATACTGCGCCGCACTCGGCCCGCTATACGATACCGGTGCCGGAAGCGTCAGCGTCAGATTTGTCCCCGACGCGAACGACTGTGCTTGCTCCACGACATTGATACCCGTTCCATCCACCGCGGCGGATTGCACTGAGTAGAAATCTCCGCTCTGTGTGTCGCCGGCTGCGATCAGCGCGTAGTTCGGAACGCTGTTGCCGTTGATCGGAATCGTCGCTCCTCCTGCTGTCACGTAATACGCCGATACCGAATTCGAATACCCGGTCGGAATCCCATTCACCATAATCGTCGCGGACCCGGTCTCATCGCTCGTGCTCATCGCGGGAACTGTGATCGGCGCTCCCGTCACATCCACGCCTCTCTGAATCTGCACGCCATACGGAGCCGTCGTGGGCGTCGACCCATACGCCACGACTCCGATGTCCTGCGTTCCGGTGACCACATTCTGAACATTCGCCGCCGAGGTCGGTCCGGGCCAATAGGCGCTGATGTCGGTTCCGACCGCCACAGCCGCGTCCACTGCCCCAGGCACCGCGCTCAAATCAAAATTCACCGTCATCGTCACCGAAGTCGTCGGCGGACAATACAGCGTCGGAGAAGTCGTGTCGCTCGCCAGCGCCTCAAACACCGCCTCGATCTGAATACCCGAGGGTATCGGGGCCGGACACAGGACCGCCACCGCATACGACGCACTCGTCGACGGAACATTGAATGTTGCGGTTGAACCGCTCATCGTCAGCGCCGACCATGATCCTCCCGCAATCTGGGTCGCTGCCAGCATCGGCGTCGCCCCATTCACCGTCAGAGTCACAGGCGTTGGCGGAGTCGTCGTCAGCATGTTATTTCCACCGCCGCTGCTGCTTCCTCCACATGCCACCAGGCACACACTCAAGCACAAGGCGAGAAACGATTGGGAAAGGGATCGCACAGGCGGGACCTCCATTCAACGAAATCTGCAGTCTGTGCGCCAATCTTAGAACCATTGCCGCACTCCGCATACACAAACCGCCCCGAGGAATCGTGGATATAAACACTCCTCCGAGGGTGCCCCAGCTTTGACGCAGTTTGTGGGACAGCGCCTGCCTGAGCAAAGTCGAAAGAGTGAGGATTTTGACTTTCGTGAGGCAGAGATTTCAAGAAAAAAAAGAACAGGAAGGCCATCTCAACAGCTAGCAGCAGCAGAAAGCAAGATGTTCGCGACTTCTCCGGGACTCTCAACGTGACAGTCATGGCCGGTATCCAGTTCATAGACCTGCCAGCCCGAAGCGCGAGCTTTCTTGGCGAAAGGCTCGAACAACGGCCGTGCCGGATATCCTGCGGCCACACAACTCACGAACACGGATGGAACTTTGGGGTTGCGATTCTCGCCGAGACGCACCGGTTCTTCGAAGCAGCGCAGACTGAAATCGCATAGCCTCGCGCTCACAAAATCTCGGGCCTCTCCCGGCTTCAGGCCCCAGAGATCCAATTGACTTTCCCCGCCCGGCAGCCGCCAGCCGTCGCCGTGCTCTCGCGCGACGTTGCGGAAATACGCACCTATATCAGGCGGAAGCAGGTCCAGTGCGCATTGCCCATCTTCTGGAATGAAGGCATCTAAATAGACGAGTCGGTTCACTTTGTCTCGATGTGCCTCCGCCGCGCCGCTGATGACCATACCCGCGTAGCTGTGCCCCACGAGCACCGCTCGGTCTGACAGGGCGACCAACTCCGTCGCAACATCCTCGATGTGTTGATGGAGCGTGATATCCGCCGTCAGATGACTCTGGTCTGTGCCAAGCCCACGAAGAATCGGCGTGATCACCTTGTGGCCGTGATTCTGCAGCAACGGCGACAGGCGATCCCACGTACCGATGGACTGCCATGCTCCGTGTACCAGAATGAACGTCGACATGGAGCAAGAGTGTAACACCCTGGAAAAAATAGGTTGCTGTAACCATGCAGCGGACGTGCCTTCCTCGAAGGTCAGCGACAGAGTTCCCTGTAGTCCTCGGATGAAGTCCGCCAAGATGGGAATATTCTGCCGGGGCTTGGGAGTTGAAAGTCGATTGCCAAGGTAAGCTCGATATTCAAGGAAGAAGGTGGAGGATCAACCGCTCGTTGGCTGGAGAGCGGGTTCAGGTCGGGCCCGCCCCCGTGCGCGGCGAGCGCAGGCCCATTCACGATGATGTCGTGGCGGGGGCTGGCAACACCGCCGTCGGAGTTTTTTCTGTCACTGTTTCAAGTAGCGAAGCGCTACACATCCTGATTTAAAAGGTTTCGACTCAAGAAGTTTTAATTGGCATTTCTCCGACAGGTTGACACCTTCGAACAACCGTCTCCCTTCGCCAGCAATGGTTGGCATAACGACAAAGCGATATTCGTCAATCAGGCCAAGCTCCATCAGTTGCGAAGGAACATCTACACCGCCGACCAAACTATTGTTGCCCTGTTCTTGCTTCAGTTTAAGTATTTCGTCGCGAAGGTTCGTACGAACAATTCTCGTATTTTCATCTTCAGCGCTGGCCAACGATCGTGAAAAAACAATCTTCTTCTTGGAGACGAAGGTTTGAGCAAATTCGATATCCGCTTTTGTCTCGGACTGGCTTTTTGCGATATCGGGCCAATAAGGAACCATCAATTGATAGGTTTTACGCCCATAGACGAGCAGGTCAAAATCTCGCAGGAGGTGCGTGAAATGTTCAAGTACTTCGTCATCGGGGGGCGGATTGAATTTGGTGTGGTCGCAGCAGCCATCCAGGGTAAGGTTGATTGCGAAGGTTACATTTCTCATTTGATCTCCTTTAAAGTTTGTCGGCCGCCCGCCATCACTTGCTTCCGGCGGTTCGCCTGGACTTTGAATTGCCGAATCCCAAACAGACGTATTTCATCCATTCCTTCTTGTTTCCTGTGACTCAGAGCCGTAGCTCATCGTCCTGCATCAGATAGTCGTTCGGGAAACCGAAAATCGACAGCTACTCCATCTTTTAGTCTCGTCGGAGGATGTACGAATACACTTCCTCATCGGGAGCGGACCAGTCGAGGCGACGGTGCTCGTCTTTCACGTTTCCGTCCACGGACATGAGGATCGAGAAGATCAATGACATCAGTCCATCTCCGGCGCGGCTTCCATTGCCATCATCATCGGCAGCCCGAACATCGGGAAACGATCCGGCGGGAACACCACGATCTCGGTGATCAAGCCGTCCTCGATTCGAAGAAGCTCCAGCGCCATTGCCCGCCAGGTGGAATCACCGGGCCGGCACTGATAACAAGCGACCGCTGGCTGCAGGTTGGCGTGGGTCGCAACGCAACGGATGCGGCCAAATCGTTCGGAGCCAAATCCGCTTTCAATCCATAGATTGAAGATCTCGTCACGGCCTTCGGCCGAGCCGAAGTCGGGCGGCATGCGGAAGGTCGCGTCCGCACGGATGATCGATTCGAAAGCCCGAAAGTCTGCCGATTCACTCGGCTCGATGTATTTCTTCAGCAGGTCGCGCTCGGCCGCGCTGGCATCCACGTGGGCGGGCCACGGTGGTTTGCGCGACGGCAGACGCTCGCGGAGCCTGGCCCGCGCCCGCTGCAATGCACTGTTTACGGCTGGGACGCTGAGGTCGAGCAGCTCGGCAGCGTCCTTGGCGGACCAGTCCAGCATGTCGCACAGAATCAAAGCGGCCCGCTGCTGCGGTGTGAGCAGCTGGATTACCGTCAGAAAGGCGATCTCGGTAGTTTCGCGCATCAGTGTCATCGCCTCCGGTGTCGTAGCCGGCGGGGTGGTGGGTTCCAGTCTTGTGTTCGGAATCGGCCCCAACCAGACGACATCTTCCAACTCCCCGGTCCAGCCCTCATCCGCCGCGGCCCGGGCCGCGAGCACCGCTCGCCGCTCATCCCGGGCAATCGCATCGAGGCAGGCGTTCGTAGCCACGCGGTAGAGCCACGGGCGCAGTGGTGCACCTTCCTTCAGGCTGTCGCGATACCGCCAGGCGCGAAGCAAGGCTTCCTGCACTGCGTCTTCGGCATCCGGCAAAGAGCCGAGCATGCGGTAACAGTGGAGCAGCAGCTCGCGGCGATGACGCTCGACGTTGCTAGCGAACTCGCTCACTATGTGCCTCCGTTCCAGCGCTGCCGATGAATCACTGGATCAGCATCGATTCTTACTTGTAATACCGGAGCTGGGTAAAAAACTCATCGCGCAAAAGCATTCGGAGTTTTCCCGAACTCCAAGCGGGCCGGTCATTGCGAAATGGCAGGTTAAATCATCGGAATGCAAAGGATTGTGTCGCTTCTCAAAGAAAACGAGTTGCACCAAGGGCTGAGCCGATGGAGCTTTCGTCGCGACCCGAAGCCTAACGAACGGGCTGTGGTTCCGTCAGCGGCAAGTCGACAGTCATTGGAGGGTGATCGGAAATTCGATCTTCAACAGCCTCATTTAATTCCCGCATAGTGACTGGAAAGTGGGGCGCGAACCGGTAACTTTCTTCTTTGCGCCGCGGTTCGTTAATGAATGGCTTCACGAAGATCCAGTCCAATTTGAACCTTCCAACCAGTCCGCCGAAATCGCGACTGAATGCATACGTGGGAGTGAACCCTTTCCCGGTTCGCTGGTTGCTGTCTGCGAGCGTGCGCCTCCGAGGAGGAAGTGTGCGTTCCTGCTCACCACGAAAATCAAACACATGATGATCGGCAAAGCGAAACTTCTCGATTGTCTTGAATAGAGGACGTTCCTTGTTGTCCCAGAGAATGGGCAGATGGAACGCCGTCGGATCGTGGTATCCGTGGAAATACCGGACTGGAAAGAGCGCGTACTGGAATATTCCGAGCGGATTAAAGTGCGAGACGGCTTGGCCAATCCAGAATTTGTAATCCGTCACTCGCGTCATGATCTCGTTGCGGATCGAGGTCGGGGTATTGTCGCGGCTCGTTGTGTTTAAGTCTCCGGCCATGACGACCGGATTGTTATCCGATTGCACTTCCGAGAGCAATGCCTGCATCTGTCGCCGTCTGCAACCGGGTGGACACTTGTTTTCAAGATGGGCCGCGACTATGGTTGCTTGCCCAGCGGGCAGGTCAGGCACGGAAATATTCGCGATGAGAGCCATTCGTCCGCCCTGGCGCAGTTCGCGGGCTACGCGTTCGCGGAAGAGCTTTTGTGCGGACCATCGCCGGCCTTGCTCCAGTTTAGAGATGGCTTTGTATTCCTTTTCATACCAGTCATAGCAAACTGGCAGGCGGAGTATTCGAGCACTGGCGATCGGATAACGACTCAGAATGGCGGTACCGTGCAGACCATGATAACGCTGACGGTCCACTTGTAAGTCTTCTTGCAGGCGCCGATCTTCCAGAGCATCGGGCAAGAGCAACTCTTCTGTGTCCAGATCAAAGACTGGATCCACCTCCACGAACTCAACGCCAAATGTGTAGTTCATGTGCAGAGCCGCCGCGAGATCCCGGGCAACATCTCTGTATTCAGTTCGCTTCATGCCCCAATCTGCTTCGTTCAGGATCAGCACGTCGACGTCTTGCAGTTTAGCCAGTTGGGAATCGATGAGTTGTTTGCGCCGTGGGTCGATGCCTTGCGTTTTGATCATGCGCTGAAACTCGGTCGGATCGGCGAGCGCAGATCGAATCAGTTCAAAGTTCAGGCCCCTTTCAATATTCCAGAGTCCGACCCGCGCGATGGGCCCCAAACCAGTCACAGTCGGGCGATGGGGCGTGGTGTTCGTTGGAGCGGTCTCGCTGTGAACGAAGGGAGTGTTCAGCAGGGAAGTGAGCCGCGCGGCGAGCCCACCTTCAGGTTTTGCGGTCGCTGCAAGCGCAACCAGATCGTCAAATGAAAGCAACTCCGGGTCTCGAGGTCGCTCTGCGAATCGGCTGTTCTCTTGTGCCAGGCAGGGGCGCGCCCCAACCACAAGCGCCAGGCAGCATATAAGAAAGACTCGCTCCTTCAGCGTCCGACTCACGATGCAGCCTCCGTAGGTTTGATAGTCCTTGCCTGATCCACCGATGCGGGCGAAGACGCGCTCCGTTTAACTTGTTGCCGCCGCTTCCTCGGGAAACTTTCGCCCGATCCAGGCAAAGGTGCCCCGGACGATGAACACGTTCAGCAAAATTGAAATCAGGGATGCCGCGATGACCGTGCTGAAGACGTTCTCGGCTACCATTCCTGACGATCGAGCTGCTTGCATCACCACGAAAGAGAGTTCGCCGATTTGAGTGAGACCCGCCGCGATGAGAATCGCGGTCCGTATCGGATAACGGAAAATCCACACGACAAGCGCCCAAACGATAAACTTGCCGACCACGATCAGGAGAAGCATCAGTCCGAGAAGAGGCAGGCTGCTCAAGAGAACGGTGGGATTGATCAGGGTTCCCAGCGAAACGAAGAAGAGCGCGACGAAGGCATCGCGAAGCGGTACCAGTTGGGTATGCGCGTCGTGCAGGTCGGGCGACCCACTGATGGATAGTCCAGCGAGAAATGCGCCGAGAGCGACCGAGAATCCGACTGCCTGCGCCAGGGCCGCGGTCCCAAGGCACACTGCAATCGCGACCAGCAAGAAGAGTTCGGGGTTACAGGTCAAGCGAACTCGCCGCAGTAGGCGGGGTATTACGGTTATCGCCAGGATCACGAGCGGAATCAGAAGGAGCAATGCTTTACCGAGGGTCCATGCCGCCTTTGCAAAAAGACCGTCTCCGGAACCGCTAAGAACTGGGAGAACTACTGTCATGCAGATGACTGCAAGGTCTTCGACCAAGGTGATGCCGATCATCACGCGTCCAATGATCGTGGACATTTTGCCGGTATCGGTCAGCAATCGCACCAACACCATCGTGCTGGCAACCGAGACGGTTGCGCCGATCACCGCGCCCTCGCGAATGCTGAATCCCCCGATCGAGGAAACTCCGACGGAGAGTGCGACAATCAATAAAATCCCAATTGGCGCACCGGCGAGAGCAACCCACTTCACGCGCATCAGGTCTGGTATGGAGAACTCGACTCCGGTCGAGAACATCAGCAGCACAACGCCAACTTCCGCGAATATCTCGAACGTATGCAGGTCCGACAGATGCGGGCCGGGAGTGAACGGACTGATGACGATACCACCAAGCACAAACCCCAGGATCAGAGGCAGATGAAGGCGCCATGCCAGCAGACCACCCGTTACCGCAGCGAGGAAAATATAGGTCAGATCTCGAAACAGAATCGGGTTTGCTTCCATTGCGTGAGTTCCCCGGTGAAATAAATGAGTTGTCTGCTTGGGTGCCCCGAAGACTAGATTCTTCGTGAGCACGCGATTCTGTCAAATGCTCACTTTGAATTCGAACCTGTGCCAATTTCGAAAGTGCAGAGATTGCAAAGCGTACCGTACTTAGCGATGATGCTCTAAGCGTGCTCGTTCCGATCCTGGAAGACGTTGTTGGCTATGATTCCGGACAGATTCGAACCGTGTTCGAGTCGCATCGATTTGTTCTTCGGGAATGGCGAAAGCGCGAACAAACTCGTAACGATTGCTGCGAGCGCGTGAAGTCAATACCAGGAGGATTGTCGAGTGTGGCTTAACGTAATTGGCTGGACGGCAACAGCGGTGTTCTCAACTTCATACTTCTTCAAAGAACCTTCGACGCTACGGAAGATTCAGGCCGCTGCCGCCTCACTTTGGGTGCTCTATGGAGTGCTGATCCATTCAGCGCCAGTCATCGTCGCGAACGTCATCGTTGGAGTGGCGGCGGTGTACACGTCTGTACAGTTGGCGTTGAACAAGAGAACCGACGTGGAGCGAGAGACACAGGAATCCTGACCTCGAGTTCCTATTAGAATTCCGACCGACGGGAAGAGAAGCAACCTTCGCCAAAGTGTACTTAACGCCTACTCTTCGTCTAAATATTCGCCGGGTACATCGTCTTCCGGGACTTCGTGGGTCCGAACCTCGTGTCCTTCCTCGTTCCCGGCTCGTTCTACGCCCGATACCACATCCGCTTCGAAAGCATTTCCTTCTTCAACCAATTCGTCGACGCTCTCTGAATCCGCTTCCTCGATGCGGGACAGACCTTGGAGATCTCCCGATTGTTCATCCGAAAGTGAGCTGTCGCGATCTCCCGAGAACTTTGTAGGACGCGGTCGTTCAACTTTGTCCCGAATCACTTTCTTGGCGGAGGGTTTCGCCTTCTTCGCATTCTTAGTGGAAGGTGCCTTTTTTCCGGATTTCTTCTGACGCGTGCGCTTTTTCACGACCGACGGCTTCTTGCTGGCGGTCTTTCGAGCCGCTGCTGCTTTCTTTTTAAATGTCTTCTTCGCGGTCTTCTTTTTTGTGGTTTTCTTTTTGGCGGCCATTTCGCGAAGTTTAGCACGACGGGTAGACTCGAGCAAAAATAACTAAGAGCCCGAGATGCCTTTCCGTCGTTTGATTACTTGTTGCCAAGAGCTGCGGCTGTCAGGTCGCGTCACGGCTGTCCATCGGAATCTGGGAGCGCCAGAAGCAGAAGAACAATACCGGTCACGGTAAACATTCGGAATGCAGCATCCTGGCCATTCCAGGTTTTTGACTGCCACATCAGGAACCATTCGCCGCCGACCGTCAGAAACGCAACCAGCCACATCAGTAAAGCCAGGGTGAGGGCAACTACAGCTACGCGCTTTGCCTGGACAAATGCCGCTGCCGAAGCGGCGACCGAATGCGCCAAGCGTACTCCACCCCACCAACTGAGGCACATTACAAGCGACTCCCAAGCGATAATCGAAATATAGAAAGCGGTATGCCACCCGGGCGAATTCATCGCATGCCACATCTCGTGGTTCCCCATCGAATTGGAGTCCATCATCAGAACGTGTCGGACGAATTGATAGTTGGAGTTGTAGTCGGTGATGTTGTTGAAGACGACGACTGTGTAAAACAAGGCAACGGCGAAGACGGTGAGAATCTTGGCGATGCGCAGGGTCATGGTTTCTCGGACAGCTGGAAAGTTCGGAAGTAGGCGATCAGCTTTTGCAACGTCGCAGGGTCGTAGTTAGGATTCGCGGGCATCTCCGCCCTAGGATTCTTCGACTTCGGATCGAGAACGTAAGAGGCGAAAAAGTCCGGGGATGCCGCTGCCCACGCCGAAAGAACGAGCCACGGATGGCCGGCTTTCTGACCTCCTACGTCACCTCTGTCATGACAACGTAAGCAGTTTTGTTGGGCGATGCGATAACCATCCTGAACAGCCGCAGTTGAAGCATCACGCGGCGGCGTAATTTTCGAGAAGAAGTTTCGCTCGTTACGAAATTCCAGTTTAATGACTCCCCACGGGATTTGTGCCTCCTGGTGATGGGCGGCGCCCCGCAGGTTCGAATCGAAGCGGCGATGCGAGATCATGTAGGGTCCCATGGATTGGCCCTGGCCTTCTGCATCCTTCGGCCATCGTTTGGGGGACTGGCCATTCACGGTGAGAACGAGCACAGGCTGATGATCCGCAAGATAGGAACGCGTGTAGTGAGCTTGGTACTTATCGTCACACACAGCAACGACAAGGTCGGAAGCAGCATCGCTAACCAGCGCGCCCCTGAGCTCCTCCAACAAAACGCCAGTGATCTCTGTCGGACCGGCAAAGTTTGGGTCATCGCTAACGGTGTAGGTGACTACAGGCAGCGTGAGTAGATCTGTCCGGCTGAGATAGCGGGTACTGCCTGCGGGCAGTCCGGCGAGGTCTCCGCTGATTGCTAGATCTGTATCAGAGATGCGCTGCGAACGAGCCTTAGCAATCAAATTCTTTGTTGGCGCAGATTCGGTAGCGAAGAGAATATGCGGCGGGAGCGTGACGACAACGATGGCGGCGCAAAAGATCGCCGTGGATCGTTTTAGCATGGCACATGCTATCGGAGCACTGCGAAGCAGGCAAGGGCGCCCTGATCACTGTGATAGAGTGACTCCACTTTACGCGTGGGGAGGCCTGCGAATCGATGGGGACCGGAACAGAAGCGAGGTTGCTGGAATTAGGAATTCAACTTCCCGTGTTGCCCGCAGCTGGCGGAAATTTCATCCCGGCCAAGACCGTCGGGCACATCGTCTATCTCTCGGGCGTGATCTCGATGCATAACGGGAAGATAATCACGGGAACCGTCGGAGTGGACCGCACAGTTCAGGATGGTTACGCGGCCGCGCGGGCTTGCGCTCTGATGCAGCTAGCAGTGCTAAAGAAGTACTTGGGATCGCTTGATGCAGTGCGCAGCGTGATCGGGGTAAATGGATACGTCAACGCTGTTGCAGGGTTTCAGGACTCGCCGAAAGTCATCAATGGCGCGTCGGATCTACTGGTTGAAGTATTGGGCGATGCGGGTCGTCACGTGCGGGCTGCGATCGGCGTTTCGGCGCTACCTCTGAATGCCTTGGTTGAAGTGCAGATGACGGTCGAGGCGTAGAAGGTCATAACAGGCCTGACCATCGCCTGTGGACATATGGCTGGATTTGCCCATCTCGAGTGCTCGGATTCAAGTAGTTCGTGGGTATGGCCGAGCTCCCCCTTCAGTCGCTGGCACGTTGTTGCCGAGTGTCCGGACGTGGACAGTTGAATCCTGTAGCGGACATTCCTACCTGCGACCCGCTGTTATGTTCGAGGTACAACTCAATTAATTTCATGCAGTTGCATCAGCGCCCGATTGGCGCGGCACTTGCCAATCCTTTCCTCGATGGATATCGCTCGCCCAGAGTTTAAGGAACGCAAACGCCGCCGCCAGATTGCTGCCGCGGCAGTGATCGTCGTCGTCGTTGCCGTGTTAACGGTGCTCGTTTACCGATTGAGGCCGGCTGCGCCAACGGTTGAACGCGGAACAGTCTGGACCGACTCCGTGAAGCGAGGATCGATGCTTCGGCAGGTTCGCGGGATTGGATCGCTCGTCCCTTCGCAGGAGTCTGTTCTGCAGATCCCCGCCGAAACCGAGGCCACGGTGGTCCGCATTCGCATGCTCCCAGGGTCGCTCGTCAAGCCTGACACGGTGCTCATGGAAATGAGCAATTCCCAAGTAGAACAGGCAGCCGTGGACGCTCATCTCCAATGGAAGGCCGCGGAGGCCGAGTATCAGAGCCAGCGCATGAAGTTGGAGAGCGATTACATGAATCAGAAAGCGAGCGCGGCAACGGTGAAGGCCGATTACGCCCAGTCTCAACTACAGTCGGAAACCGACAAGGCACTCTACGATCTCGGAGTTATTTCCGGCTTGGCGTACAAGAATTCAAAGGGAAAAGCCGACGAACTTACCATCCGCAATGGTCTCGAAGATCAGAGTCTCGCGAGCACGCAAAAGTCTATCGACGCGCAATTGGCCGAGCAACAGGCAAAAGTCGAACAGATGCGCGTGCTCGCCGAGCTGAAACAACAACAGTTGGATGCTCTGAAGGTTAAAGCGAAGATTGACGGTGTCCTCGTGGAGTTGCCCCTCCACGTTGGAGAGCACGTTTCCCCTGGAGCCATGCTCGCGAAGATCGTTCAGCCGAACCACCTGATGGCCGAGCTGAAAGTTGCCGAAACGCAGGCTCGAGACGTCCAGATTGGCGAACCCGCCTCGGTCGACACCCACAACGGAGTGGTTTCCGGAACAGTCATGCGTGTCGATCCAGCGGTACAAAACGGAACGGTCACCGTCGACGTCAAACTGACAGGCGAATTGCCGAAGGGGGCACGACCTGATCTCAGTGTCGACGGAACGGTCGACCTAGAGCGGCTGGACAATGTCCTTTACGTCGGTCGCCCGGCCTTTGGGCAGGAAAATAGCACAATCAGTCTTTTCAAGCTCGATGGCGACGGACACGACGCGATCCGCGTGCCGGTGAAAGTCGGCCGCGCCTCTGTGAATTCGATTCAGGTAGTAGAAGGACTGCACGAAGGCGATACCGTGGTGCTCTCAGACATGTCTCGCTGGGACAACACGGACCGGATTCGGCTCCAGGAATAAGAAGTACAAATCAAGAAGTTAACACTAAGAAATCGAGGCGAACGCTTCATGACAGACGCTGGCCAATCCCTGATCCAGATTACCGATATGACGAAGGTCTTCTATACCGACGAGATTGAGACGCATGCTCTTTCCGGCGTACATTTGTCGGTCAACAAAGGCGAATATGTTGCTATGTCGGGCCCATCGGGCTGCGGCAAGTCGACTCTGTTGTCGATCATCGGTTTGCTTGATACGCCAACCGGCGGCCGATATTTGCTGAACAGCAAGCCCGTCGAGAATCTCGATTTCGCCGAGCGAGCTCGCATCCGCAATCAGGAAATCGGTTTCATCTTCCAGAGTTTCAATTTAATCGGCGATCTCACTGTTTACGAGAACGTCGAACTGCCTCTGACCTATCGCCAACGGATGCCTTCGGTTGAACGAAAGGGCCGGGTGATGGAAGCGTTGGAGCGCGTGGGTATGGCGCATCGCGTCCGGCACTATCCTTCTCAGCTCTCCGGAGGTCAGCAACAGCGTGTTGCCGTTGCCCGAGCCTTGGGAGGGAAGCCCTCCATTCTTCTAGCGGACGAACCCACCGGAAATTTGGACTCGCGCAACGGCGAAGCCGTGATGGAACTTCTCGCTGATCTTCACAAAGAGGGAGCGACGATTTGCATGGTGACGCACGATCCGCGTTTCGCCAAGCACGCTCAGAGGGAAGTCCATTTGTTCGACGGGAAAGTTGTTGCTGAAGAAGAGCTGAAGAAGCTAATGGCGGATGTGCAGGCATGACCGGTTTGCTGCGGAACATCCGCTAGTCGTTTGACAGTTGCGAAGAGTTCAGCTTTTGAGGCCGATCGATGTGTTCATTCTGATCGCCTCTGTAGCTTAACCAACTGAGTGAGGCCCCGCGAATCGTGCGGCCAATGTAGATCCCATGGTTGCCCTCCGCTACGAATGAGAGGAAAAGGAAGATGACTGGATTTCTGCAGGATGCTCGCTTCGCGATTCGCCAGTTGCGCAAGAATCCTGGATTTGCCTGCACATCGATCTTGATCCTCGCGCTTGGAATATGCGCCAGTGTCGCGATCTTTGGATTCGTCGATGCTGCACTTATCAAGCCGCTGCCCTATGCCGATCCCACGCGACTCGTTCTGGTAACGGAAAGCGTTGCGATGATTCCACACGCCAATCTTTCCTATCCGGACTATCTCGACTGGAAGAGGCTCAACGCGGTCTTCAGTTCGATGGATGTTTGGAACGGAACTGGGTATCTGCTTTCAACGTCGGCAGGAACGGAACCGGTGCCGGGGACGCGAGTGAGCGATGGCTTTTTTCGGACGTTGGGAATTATTCCGATCCTTGGGCGTGACTTCCGCACGGGGGAAGACTTACCGGCAGCACCCCAGACCGTGATGTTGAGCTATGCCACTTGGCAGAAGCGGTACGCAAGCCGCAAAGACGTGACTGGTCAAACCGTTGTTCTAAGCGGCGTTCCCTACACCATCATCGGAGTATTACCGGAGAGCTTCCAATTCGCTCTCCGGGGAAATTCGGAGTTTTGGACAACTCTCCACGCCGACGACTCCTGTGGTCGAAGACGGAGCTGCCACAACCTTACGGGGATTGGGCGGCTGAAAGATGGTGTGGCGGTTGAATCCGCTCGGGCAAACATGAAGGCGATTGCCGCACAACTGGAGTTGCAGTACCCCGACAGTAATCGAGATCAGGGAGCCTTCGTCGCACCTCTTTCGGAGATCGCCGTTGCGGATATTCGACCAGTCCTGCTCGCATTGCTTGGCGGAGCGGGACTTTTGCTACTGATTGCCTGCGTGAATGTGGCGAGCCTGCTGCTCGTTCGCTCCGAAAGCCGTAAGCGAGAGATCGCGGTGCGAGGTGCACTCGGCGCATCGCGATTTAGATTGATCCAGCAATTTACGACCGATGGATTTGTTCTTGTCGCTACAGGTGCGGCGCTTGGTCTGATTGCTGCACACGCTGCGATGAGGCTGCTCTCCAGCTTGATCTCAAAAGACATGATTTCGAGCATGCCTTATTTGCAAGGGCTTGGCCTGAACGCGCACGTCATGTTGTTTGCAATGACGATCTCAATGGGAGCCGTCATTCTGTTCTCGGTCACTCCGATGTTGAGATTGCCGTTGACACAGATCGGAGAGGGACTAGCGGAGGGCGGCCGCGGTTACGCCGGCACGTTGTGGCGGCGGTTTGGAGCGAATCTCGTCGTCGTTGAACTCGCCATTGCAGTTGTTTTGCTGGTTAGCGCCGGATTACTCGGCAAGAGTTTCTACCGCTTGCTTCACGTAGAGATCGGGTTCCAGTCAGACCATCTCGCCACAATGAGCGTCGTCCTTTCGGACGCGAGCTATCCCAAGGATGAGCAGCAGGCTCAAATGGGCCGCAAGATCGTCGACCGGATCGCAAGTTTGCCGGGAGTCCAGTCTGTGGGCACCTCCAGCGTATTGCCCGTCAGCTTCAATGGAAACACGGAGTGGATCCGCATTGTGGGGCGCCCCTACGGCGGCGAGCACAACGAAGTGAACGAGCGGGATACCAGTCCCGCGTTCTTCTCCACCCTGAAAGCAAAGCTTCTGCGCGGCCGTTATTTCACCGACACAGACGACGTGTCGAAGCCGCTCGTTGTCATTATCAACAAAACCTTGGCAGAGAAGTATTTTCCTGGTGAAGATCCGGTTGGTAAGAAGATCGGAGATACCGAACTGACTCCGAAGTCGATCAAGGAGATCGTGGGTGTTGTCGACGACGTGAAGGACGGTTCGCTAGACTCTCAAATCTGGCCTGCTGTTTATTACCCCTTCAATCAGAGCCCGGACACCGAATTCTCGTTGGTTGCGCGAACGTCGCAAGACGAAGCGTCGCTACTACCAACCATGGTTGCAGCCATTCGCGAGCTCGATCCCGGCATCGGCACCATGGACGAAGCCACCATGACTGGGAGAATCAGCAATTCTCCTACTGCTTATCTTCATCGTTCCTCTGCGTGGTTGGTAGGTGGCTTCGCTTTCCTCGCGTTAGTGCTCGGAGTCGTCGGGCTCTACGGCGTGATCGCGTACTCCGTCAGCCGCAGAACCCGCGAGATAGGTGTACGGATGGCTCTCGGGGCGCAACGTGGGGCTGTCTACCAACTGATCATGAAAGAGGCAGCCTGGCTGATTGGAATCGGAATTGGCGCCGGCCTCGTGAGTTCGGTTGCAGCGGCAACATTGATCCGCGGACTGCTCTTCGGGGTCCGCTCGTGGGATGCAGAAACCCTTGCGACGGTGGCGGTGCTCCTCGCTGTGTCAGCTTTGATGGCCACCTATATTCCTGCGAGAAAAGCAGCGCAAGTCGATCCGTCGGTGGCGCTTCGGTACGAATAATAAAGGGAAATCGATGACCGGTCTTTTTCAGGATATTCGTTACGCTGTGCGGCAATTGCGCAAAAGCTTGGGATTCACGACCGTTGCCGCATTTACGCTGGCGCTCGGCATCGGCGCAAACACCGCAATCTTCAGTCTCGTGAGCGGCATTCTCCTTCAGCCTCTCCCGTATCCTCGCTCGTCGGAGTTAGTCAGCGTAACCGGAGATTACCCTAAGGGCGCGTTCGCGGCGATGCGGGGGCAGGTCCACACAATGGAGGTCGCAGCCTACGCTGAGGGACATGAATTCAATCTCTCGCACGTCGGAAATCCTGTTCGTCTGACCGGGACCGCGGTCTCAGCGGAATTATTCTCTGTCTTGGGAGCTCGTCCTGAGCTGGGGCGAAGCTTCTCTTCGGGCGACGACGCGCCGGGCGAGGACCGTTACGTAATCCTAAGCCACAATCTATGGGAGCAGCGTTTTGGTAGTGATCCCTCGATCGTCAGCAGAACGATCGAGCTAGAAGGCATTGGCCGGCAAGTGGTGGGCTTGATGCCAGCCGACTTTCATTTTCCATCATCGAAGACTCAGTTGTGGGTTCCGCTGCATAACGAGCCGAACAATCCAAGCACCTATTGGGCGGGAGATTTCATGCCTGTGATTGGCCGTCTCCGGCCAGGTTCGTCTGCCAAGCAAGCGGGCGCAGAAATACGACTGTTCCAGTCTCACGTCTTCGCACTTTTTCCGTGGACCATGCCCGCGAGCTGGAATGCCGGTGTAAGCGTCGTATCACTGAGAAACGGGATGGTCGCCGATGTGCGAACGCGATTGTTGCTCCTCTTGGGTGCGGTAGCTCTCGTGTTGATGATTGCTTGCGCCAACGTCGCCAACCTAATGCTCTCTCGCGCTGTGGTCCGCGAGAAGGAAATGGGCATTCGCGCTGCGCTGGGTGCAGCTCCGCGGCGCATCATGCGTCAGCTTTTAACTGAAAGCGTCCTATTAGCCATCGTCGGCGCGGCTCTTGGTCTGGGCCTCGCGGCAGCCGGACTGAACATTCTCAAGACTGCCTTACCCGCAGACACTCCTCGCCTCCTCGATGTCCACCTTGATTGGCGCGTGCTGATGTTCACAGGTGGACTCGCCATGCTGACCGGTTTGGCCTTTGGACTCGCGCCCGCTCTTCAGTCCTCGCGCTCTCCTCTGTCGGAGTCTCTTAATTCTGTAGCTCGCGGAGCTGTCGTCTCGGTTTCGAAGCGCCTTCGCGGATCTCTAGCCATCGCCGAGGTCGCGCTCTCTGTGCTGCTTGTCATCGCCGCGGGCCTGCTGATCCGCAGTTTCTGGTCGCTTTCGCACGTCGACACCGGTTTCCGGTCGCAACAGCTCCTAACTGCTCGGATTACCCCCGACGAATCGTTTTGCAACGATCCGACGCGGTGCTTGGCTTTTTACCGCAGTCTTCTAGATCGGATCCAAGCGATTCCCGGGATCAGCCACGCGTCCCTGGTAAATACTCTGCCGCTCGGAGGACGAGTCGCTAAGCGCTCGTTCGATATCGAAGACTTCTCAGTCGCCTCCTCGACGCAAACCCAGCCTCTGTTCTGGCTTGATGTTGTCACTTCTGACTATTTTCGAGTGATGGGTATCCCTCTAGTGTCGGGCCGATGGTTCAACGAGTCGGACGAGGCTGGCGGCCCTCCCGTTGTCGTTGTGACTGCCACGACGGCCAGAAAATTCTGGCCCGGGGGTACTGCTGTGGGAAAGCACGTGAGGTTCGTTGGCGAGAAAGACTGGCGCACGGTGGTCGGCATCGTTGCCGACGTGCGAGCCTACGACCTCCAGAACAACGAGCCTGACTATATGAAGGGCACGGCCTATGTTCCGTACACTTCTATGGCCACCTTGGAAGACGGGCGGGTGCCGGCCGAAATGACGCTGGCCATCCAAACAATTGCAGATGACCCGCGGTCCGCCAATCTCCTGCGCGCGACGCTAACACAAATCATCCCTGACGTTCCGGTCAGCGAAATCCGGACGATGCGAGCGGTCGTTTCGGAGGCGGCTTTCACCTCTGCCTCAACGACTGTGTTGTTCGCTACGTTTGCCGGAGTCGCTCTCGTGCTCGGAGTCGTGGGGATCTATGGTGTTCTTTCGTTTCTTGTTTCACGGCGCCGCAGAGAAATGGGCGTTCGGATGGCTCTAGGAGCGCGGCGCGCAGACGTTCTGCTGTTAGTGATGAAAGAAGGCGGTAGGTTTGCATTGGCGGGGATTGCGGTCGGTTTAATCGGCGCATTTTTCCTTGCAAAGCTATTAGCGGCGCAGCTGTATGGCGTCAGTTCGGTCGATCCGATCACCTATGTCAGTGTTTCCGTCCTGGTAGCGATTGTTACTCTGGCGGCCTGCTTTGTTCCTGCCCGCCGCGCAATGCAAGTCGATCCCATGGTGGCGTTGCGCGGCGAATAGGAGGCACGAATGCTTACGGGACTCATGCAAGATATTCGCTACGCGCTGCGGCAGTTACGCAAGAATTACGGATTCACCTCGATTGCCGTCGTCACTCTGGCCCTTGGCATCGGGTCCAACACGGCCATCTTCAGCAACGTGAACGCCCTGATCCTGCGCCCGTTTGGCTTGCCTCATCTTGATCGTGTTATGGCGATCTGGGAGACGATTCCCAAGGCAGACTCCAGCAGTGTTAAAGCTGCGCCCGCCAACTTTCGCGACTGGACCGACCAGAGCAAGTCATTCGAGTCTCTCGCCGCGATTCATGGATGGGATACGAACTTGACTGGCGCAGGAGTGGCCGAGAGAGTAGAGGGTTATCGGGTCACACCTGAATTCTTTCCACTGCTCGGCGTCGCTCCGCAGTTGGGGCGATCCCTCGGCACAGCGGATTTTCAAAACGGAGCCGCACCTGTCGTAGTTCTGAGTCACGGATTCTGGCAGAGACATCTCGCGTCCGATGCTGCGATCGTAGGGAAGAGCCTCCAGTTGAACGGCGAAAAGTTCACTGTCATCGGAGTGGCTGGGCAGGGTGCCGAATTTCCCGCCGGAGCCGAGATTTGGACTCCGCTCGACTTACAGTCGAGCGAGAGTGCCGACCGCGCCAATCACTTCTTGCTAGTTCTCGGACGGCTGAAGCCGAGTGCAACTGTAGCTGGCTCAAACGCAGACCTCGCAGCGATCGCGGGACGCCTCGGACAGCAATTCCCAACGACGAATGGCGGCCACGGCGTTCGTGTGGTGCCTCTGGCTGAGGATGCGACTAATGGGACCCGTCAGTTCGTACTAGTTCTAATGGGCGCAGCCGTATTTGTGCTTTTGCTTGCCTGTGTGAATGTCGCGAACCTGCAGCTAGCTCGTGCTGCCAGCCGTCAGAAGGAGATTGCGGTTCGGCTGGGATTGGGGGCGAGCCGCTGGCAGTTAATTCGCCAATTACTGGTAGAAAGCACGCTGCTGTCGCTCATAGGGGCCGGCGCGGGACTCGTGCTTTCGGGCTGGGGAATGGGCCTGCTGCGACGCAATATCCCGCCATTCATCATGGAGCATGTCCCGGGCCTGAAGAATGTCGAAGTTGATTTGAGAGTGTTGGGTTTTACAGTCGCGGTTGCTCTGTTCACCGGCGTTCTAGCCGGTCTCATCCCAGCGTTGCGATTCTCACGATGCCAGGCCGGCGAGGTGCTGAAAGAAAACACGCGGGCAGCAAGCGCAGGCACGGCCGCCGGAAATCTTCGAGCGTTACTGGTCGCGTCAGAAATCGCGCTCGCACTGGTTCTCTTGGTGGGGGCAGGCCTTATGGTGAAGGGCTTTCGCCATCTCCTGACGGTAGAAATGGGATTTGATCGCACGCACGTGCTGACTCTTCGTTTGGCGCTGCCCGAAACACAGTACAAAAATGATGCTCAGATACTGGGTTACTATGACCGCGTACTCCGTGGTTTCCAGACGTTGCCGGGCGTTCAATCAGCCGCCGCAGCCACCAGTTTGCCGTCCGGCTGGTCCTGGAATTGGACGGAGTACAGCGCCGAAGGCGCCCCCCCATCAGCTCCGGGTGACACGCCGACCGCGATTTCACAGGTTGTCACTCCCGATTTTTTCTCGATCCTGCGGATTCCATTGATCGAGGGGCGCACTCTCAATACTGAAGACCGCCGCGATTCGGCTCCTGTGGTAGTAGTCAGTGAGAGTATGGCCCACCGCAATTGGCCACATGAAAATGCAATCGGGAAGCACGTCAAACTTGGAACTCCAGAAAGCTCCGAACCGGAGCGTCGGATCGTCGGCATCGTGGGCGATGTTCGCTCGACCGCCTTTGATTCCCAGACCGATCCCACGACCTATATACCGCTCGCACAAATGCCTGCTCGAGCATCTGCCTTTGTGATTCGTACTGCGGGCGACCCACGCGATGTGGCGGGATCTATCTCAGCGACGTTGAGAAGCATCGATCCGGATACGCCTGGCTACGACGTGCGCAGTCTTGAGCAACTCGTTTCCGATAACGCGAGCGGGGTCGAGTCTTCCGCACGCATGATGCTCATCTTCGGAATTGTTGCCCTATCGCTCTCCGCAGCAGGCATCTTCGCCGTGATGGCCTATTCAGTAAATCAACGCACCCATGAGATCGGAGTACGCATGGTGCTCGGAGCGCAGCGCGTCGATGTACTTCGATTAGTAATTAAGTCGGCGATCAAGATGGCGGGCGCAGGGCTAGCAGTCGGATTTTGCCTTGCGTTGCTTCTCGCAAGAGCACTCTCGAGCGCACTCTTCGGAGTCGTGCAAATCGATGGCACGATCTTCGTTATGTTAACCGTGCTCCTGGCGACCGTGGCGGCAGTAGCCGCCTACATTCCTGCGCGCTGGGCGACGAGAATCGACCCTATGATCGCGCTGAGATATGAGTAGGAACGATTGGAGAACAAGATGATTCAGCTGAAAAGTTTGGAACGCAGTTATAAAACTCCTGCCGGGCAGACCTGGGTCTTGCGCCGCATCAATCTGGAAATTCGCGAAGGCGAGTTCATCACCATCATGGGACCTTCCGGTGCCGGGAAGTCTTCGTTGTTGAATGCACTGGCTCTTCTCGACGATAGCTGGGAGGGAGAATATTGGTTTCGCGAGGAAGCAGTCCACCAGATGAAGCGCAAGCAGCGCGCTGAGTTGGCCAAGCGCAATATCGGCATGGTATTTCAGAGCTACCACCTGCTCGACGATCTCACGGTGCAGGAGAACATCGACCTTCCGCTCTCGTACAAAGACATCCCGCGGCGGGAGCGTCAGAGTCTGGTCGCCGATACTCTCGATCGCTTTCAAATTGTTGCCAAGAAAGATTTGTACCCCAGTCAACTCTCGGGTGGGCAGCAGCAGCTTGTGGGAATCGCACGAGCCGTGATCCACAAGCCGCCATTACTGCTTGCTGACGAGCCCACAGGCAATCTTCATTCGACGCAGGCCAAGGAGATCATGGAACTCTTTCGCGACTTAAATCAGCAGGGAACCACAATCGTACAAGTTACGCACTCCGAGACGAACGCCGGCTACGGAAGCCGCACCATCCAACTCCGAGACGGATGGTTGGTTGGAGATACTGCGAACCCCGCTCTTGCCCAACCCGCGGAGGTCAGCGCGTCGTGAGCTCAATCGCCGCAAGAGTCCTCAGAATTGTTCTGATTTTCGGTGCGTCTGTGACGCTGACCGCAAGTCTGTCGGGGCAGGCGCAGAGTTCGCCTGCTCCTCCCGAAGCTCCCGCACCAGCCATTCCGCCATCTACCGTGTTGCAGTTTGACATGCCGAAATCCCACAATCCTTTGAAGGCATACTCCTCAGATACAGTTCCCGAGCCTGCGCTCTCAAATTCTCCTCGGCTCGACCAGCATGTGCGTGACGGCAAACTTTATCTTTCTTTGAAAGATGCCATTGAACTTGCACTTGAGGACAATCTCGATCTTGCCATTGCCCGGTACAATCTGCCGATCGCCAACACTGATATCGTCCGCACCCAGGCTGGAGGATTTTTTCGTGGCGTTAACACAGGCGTAGTGCAGGGAACTCCCGGCGGAGGCGTTGGAGGTTTTGGCACAGGAGCGCCCGGGGCGGGCGCAGGCGGCACGACCGGGGGCGCTGGAGGCGCGGGCGCAGGCGCGTCCGGCCTGGTGCAATCGACACTCGGCGCCGGGACGACAGTTTCGTCCTACGACCCGTTCATCAGCCTTAACGGCGGCGATGAGCATCAAACGTCCCCCGTAGCTAACCGGCAAATCTACGGCGTTCCATCTCTTCAACTTAATACCGTGCAGGTGAACGCACTCTATACTCAGGCATTCGCCACAGGTACGAGCATTAACTTCTCCTTCGGAAACTCTCGTCAGACGACGAACAGTCCATATTTCAACCTGTCTCCTTCTCTAAGCTCTTCGTTTCGTTTCCAAATCCAACAAGAACTGTTGGCAGGATTCGGGTTTGGGCCAAACCTCCGTTATTTGCGCATTGCAAGAAACAACAAGAAGATTTCTGACATCGCCTTCAAAGACCAGGTCATCGCAACGATCACCCAGATCGAGAACATCTATTGGGATCTCGTCAGCGCCTTCGAGCAAACCCGAGTAAATGAGCAATCCTTCAGCTTTGCTCAGCAAACTCTCGATCAGACCCGAAAGCAGCTTCAACTCGATGCAGTTCCCGCGATGGACGTGATGCGTGCCGAGGCCGAGGTGTCGAAGCGGGACCAAGATCTCACCGTCGCCCGCACAAGCCTCCAACTACAGGAGACTTTGATGAAGAATGCGATTACGAAGAGTCTCGACGATCCTGTACTTGAATCGATGCCAGTGATTCCGACCGACAAAATGGAAACCATCGCCATCGCGTCCACCCAGCCGATTCAGGATCTGATCGCTCAGGCCCAGAACGGCCGTCCGGATCTCGCCGAGTCAGACATTGACCTCGTAAACCGCCAGATCAGCCGCAGTGCGGCTCGGAACGCGTTGCTTCCATCGCTTTCGCTTGTCGGCTTTTACGCGGGATCAGGCCTCGGAGGCCCGTTAAATCCGGCGTACAACCTCGGCGCCAACGTGTCGAACGTCCCAACGGATTTCGGTGGAGCGCTTCAGAACACTTTCAACAACTCCTCCCCTGATTACTACGTGGGACTAAATCTAAGCATTCCTATCCGCAACCGTGTCGCCAAGGCGGATCAATTCCGCTCTGAGCTGGAGTATCGTCAAGCAGAACTGCGTATGGAGCAGTTGAAGAAGCAGGTTCGAATCGAAGTGCGCAACGCGCAGTTCGCCCTCGACCAGACTGGCGCTCGCGTCGAGGCAGCTCGTAAGGCGCGCGATCTCGCCCAGCGAACGTTCGACATCACCAAGAAAGAGCAGGAATTGGGATCCGGGTCGAGCTACCAAACGCTTTCCGCCCAACGCGACCTCGCCCTGGCCGAGTTGGACCTGGTTAGCGCCATGACGATTTACGAGAAGGCGAAGGTTGAACTGGATCGCGCAACCGGCACGACCTTGGAACATAATGGCATACTGATTCAGGATGCGATCAGTGGGGTGGTCTCGCGCCACGAACCTTAGAGCTATGCCGACGTCGGCTAAACCCGGAGATGTGGAGCTACAGCCGTTCCGTCATGAATCGGCGGAGCCGATCCGTATATTGGCCGCTGACGACCAGGAGCACATTCTCGAAGCACTCGATCTTTTGCTTCGGCCGCAGGGGTATCGTGTGGACAAGGTCCGCTCCCCCGCGATCGTAAGGGAAGAACTCGCCAGCAATTCTTACGATGCCATCCTAATCGATCTGAATTACACTCGCGACACGACATCAGGTCAGGAAGGACTCGATCTGCTCTCGCAAATTGTGGGCCTCGATGCGACTGTCCCTGTGATCGTCATGACCGCTTGGGCAAACGTGGAACTCGCTGTCGAAGCCATGCGCCGCGGCGCTCGCGATTTCATACAGAAGCCGTGGGAGAACGAACGGCTAGTATCCATCCTTCGCACGCAAGTAGAGTTGCATCGCGCGTTGCAGCACGCCGCCCGCCTCGAAGCAGAAAACCGTCTGCTGCGCGCGGAGGGGCGCCCGGAGTTCCTGGCAACCGCTCCCGCGATGCAGGTCGTGCTGGATACTATTGCTCGTGTGGGACCTTCCGACGCGAACGTGCTGATTACTGGCGAGCACGGGACTGGAAAAGAAGTTGTGGCGCAAACCTTGCACGCGCTCAGTGCCCGAGCTTCTCGTCCGTTGGTCGCTGTCAACACAGGGGCAATTCCCGACGGAGTTTTCGAAAGTGAACTGTTCGGCCACGTGAAGGGAGCCTTCACTGACGCGCGGACGGACCGGATTGGCAGATTCGAGCTCGCGGATGGCGGCACGATTTTTCTCGACGAGATCGGCAACGTTCCCATGCGCCAGCAGGCGAAATTGCTCCGGGTGCTCGAATCCGGAGAGATTGAGCGTGTCGGGTCGTCGCGCTCGCGTCGCGTTAACGTCCGGGTTCTCTCCGCGACAAACACGGATCTTCCTGCAGCCTGTGGCGCTGGGCAGTTCCGCGAAGATCTCCTGTTTCGTCTGAACACTGTTGAGATCCATGTACCTGCCCTGCGCGAGCGTCGCGAGGACATTCCCGTGCTGGCTGCTCATTTCCTCGCGCGTTACGCATCGAGGTATCGCCGTCCAGTGCAAAGATTCGATCCGGCGGCAGTTCAAGCGTTGATGCAATATTCCTGGCCGGGAAATGTGCGTGAACTGGAACATACGATCGAGCGCGCGGTGCTAATGTGTCGTACTTCGGAGATCCAACCCGCCGATCTCTCGCTGAGTTCCCAGCGTGTCCAAACGCAGAATCTTGAAGACTTGAGCCTGGAGGCCGTCGAGGCAGTTCTTGTCCGCAAGGCTTTGCAGCGCTTCCAAGGCAACGTGAGTCAGGCTGCGGAGGCACTGGGCTTGAGTCGTGGAGCCCTTTATCGGCGGATGGAGAAGTATGGGGTCTAGCTCCTCTGGCCCGAAGCGCCCACGCAAACGAGTTCGCCTACTCTACGAAAA
>Ga0209624_10000576_pt1 | contig 32468 bp, 26 predicted proteins | sample JacPinW_OM2H0_O1_FD_188565 | JGI IMG/M metagenome (GOLD analysis project Ga0209624, IMG submission 188565) | Forest soil microbial communities from Algoma, Ontario, Canada - Jack Pine, Ontario site 1_JW_OM2H0_O1 (SPAdes) (version 2) | ecosystem: Environmental > Terrestrial > Soil > Boreal...
CGGTGTATCGGCCGAGAATCTGGTGGGATTCCTGGCGGCGGAACTCGAGCAAGCCATCGTGTCCTTAGGATCGGAGCGCGTCGCCGCGTTCATCTTCGAGCCCATCGTCGGCGCCGCCGGCGGCGTGGTACCGGCCCCCGACCGCTACGCCCAAGCGATCCAGGCCGTGTGCCGCAAGTACGACGTTCTGCTCATCGCCGACGAAGTGATGTGCGGATCCGGACGCAGCGGCACCTGGCGCGCGCTCGAGCACGATGGAATCGAGCCGGACATCATGTGCATCGCCAAGGGACTGGCCGGCGGCTACATACCCTTGGGCGCGACGCTGGTCACGCAGCGCGTGGCGGCGCCCATCAAAGCCGAGCACGGCGCCTTCATGACCGGGCACACCTTCACCGGCCACACCGCCGCCTGCGCCGCGGGACTGGCCGTGCAACACATCGTCGCGCGCGATCGCCTGCTGGAGCGGGTGCGCGCCGTAGGCCCCAAATTTCAAGACGCCATTCGCCGATCTCTGTCCAAGTTCGACGAGGTCGGCGACGTTCGCGGCAGGGGATTTTTCATCGGCATCGAACTGGTTCGCGACCGCCGCACCCGGGCGCCGTTTCCCGCCGAGCGTGCGCTGAGCTTCGACATCGGAGCGCGCAGCTTCGCCGACGGGCTCATTTGCTATCCTTGTACCGGCAACGTCGACGGAGCGGCGGGCGACACGGTGATCATCGCCCCGCCCTACAATGCCGGCGACGGCGAACTGGAGGAGATCGTCACCAAGCTCACGCGCGCCGTCGATTCCGCCCTAAGCAGTTCCTGACGGGGGCGCATCGGGCTCGTTGACCGCGACGAAGATGCAGCAATTCGCGCGCTCGGCCAGCGACGTTCGCTGCGCACTCCCCCACCAGAAACCGCCCGAGGGCTGCGGATAATGCCCGAGCACGATGAGGTCGATCGACAACCGCCGGGAATACTCGACGATCTGCTCGATGGTGTTGCCGCTCGCCAAGTATCCTTCGGCGGCGACGCCGCGCGCCTTCAGCCAGTCGACGGATTCATCGAGCAGCCTGCGGTAGCCGCCTTCCTCGTCGACCAGGCATGCATGCCCCGCCGCGCCGGCGACGACGGCGGCGCCCGCCACCCCGGCGGGAATGATCGACAGCACAGAGACCTGCGCACCGACGAGTATGGCGAGCTCAGCGCCGCGCTTCAGCGCCCGGCGGCCCACCACCGTACCGTCGTAGCACAGCAGCACCCGCTTGAACATGGTCACTCCAGCTGGAACTGCCGGCTTTCATTGCCGCCGGCGGCACCGACGGAATCCCAACTCCACTCATCAAAGTATGCTCGGCCGCGGGCGTCAATGCGAATAATTGTCGAGCATCGGGTACCGTAGTCTCCCGCCCGCACGAAGGCGCTCGAGAGCAGGCGTTCCCACTCGATACTCAGTCCGGTCCGCGGCAGCTCATCATCGGGCGCCGGCCGGTCATCGCGCAACAAGGCGAGCAAGGGCGCGGTGTCGGGCATCTCCCGCAGCGCCGCTTCCAGGCGGCTCTTGGCATGGCGAACCTTGGGCCAGGGCGTGTCGAGCAAGTGATTGGACAGTCCATAGATGCCGGGGCCGAGCTCTCGCCCGGAGCCCCGCACGCTTTCGTAGATGCCGAGCCGCTCACCGTCGGAGAAGATCACATTGAACCCATTGTAGTTCGCACCGACGCGCTGCAGATGGCCGAGGCTCTCCGCCACCGAGGCCCTCGAGTCGAGCAGCGATGCGACGAGCGCGCCGCGGCTCGGCGCATCCGTACGCCGCTGTTCGGGATCGCGGTAATTGGTGAGCGCCGCGAACCGGCCTGCGCGCGTCAGCCCGAGCCAGGTGCCCCCTGCTTGCAGATCCCGCCCGGCGAGAATGTGCGGATGATCCGGCCACCAATCGGCGGCGGCCGTCGGGCGCGCGTGGAATTCGTCCCGGTTCGCCGCCACGACGCAGGGGTACAGCGGATGCACCTTCCAGACGACCAGCACGAGACACATCGCAGCTCCCCTCGTTCAGGCCGGTAACGTCGCCTCGAGATCGAGCACCTCGTCCAGTACCTCGATCCAGTGCTTCACCGGGGTGCTCGTCCCCGACTGCAAGTGCTGAATGCAGCCCATGTTGGCCGACACGATGCAATGCGGCTCGAGCTTCGCCAAGTGGCCTAGCTTGCGGTCGCGCAACTGCAGCGCGAGCTCCGGCTGCAGTACCGAATAGGTGCCGGCGGAGCCGCAGCACAAATGGCTTTCGGCCGCGGCACGAACGTCGAATCCCAGCTCCCGCAGATGCGCCTCGACGCCGCCGCGAAGCTGTTGGCCGTGCTGCAGAGTGCAAGGCGAGTGCAAGGCAAAGCGTTCGAGTGCGTCGGGGCGCAGCCGATCGCGAAGCGCGGTCACGAGGTCCGGCAGATACTCGGAGAGATCGCGCGCCAGTGCGCTGATGCGCGCCGCTTTGTCGGCGTAGTGCGCATCGCCGGACAGGGCGTGTCCGTATTCCTTGATCGCGAGACTGCAGGCTGATGCGGACGTCACGATGGCTTCGACCTCGCCCGACTCGATCGAGGAGCTCCAGGCATCGACATTGCGGCGCATGTCGGCCAATCCGCCTTGGGTGTCGCCGAGGTGCGTACGCAGCGCCCCGCAACAGCCGGCGGCGCCCGCATGCAGCGTCCCGATTCCTGCCGCATCGAGCACGCGCGCGGTGGCGGCATCGATGCGGGGCATCATCGAGGGCTGCACGCAGCCTTGCAGCAGCAACACCCGGCGCCGATGCGCGCCGCTCGAAGCGGCATCCGCGCGTACCGGTGACGGCGACGGCAGGAGTTTCTTGATGGAGGCCGGCAGCAGCGGCCGTAGAGCCTGTCCCAGCCGCAGGGCGGGTCCAAACAACGGCGAGGTCAGACCCTCTTTGAGCAGCCAGCGGACGGTGCGCTCGGGCGCGGGGCGATCCACCCGCGCATCGACGATCTTGCGGCCGATGTCCACCAGGTGACCGTATTCGACGCCGCTCGGACAGGTGGTCTGGCAGTTGAGGCAGGTGAGGCAGCGATCCAGGTGCTGCTGCGTGCTGCGGGTAACTTCCGCGCCCTCGAGCACCTGCTTGATCAGGTAGATTCGCCCGCGGGGGCCGTCGAGTTCATCGCCCAGCAATTGATAGGTCGGGCAGGTCGCGTTGCAGAAGCCGCAGTGTACGCATTTGCGCATGATGGACTGCGCCTCTTCGGCGTCCGGGCTGCCCTGAAATTCTGGACTCAAATGGGTTTGCATGAGGGATCAGAGTTCGGCGTACAAGCGCCCCGGATTGAATATGCAGGCCGGATCGAAGGCCTGCTTCAGGCCGCGGTGAATTCGCAGCAGCGCGCCGGGAAGCGGCGTGAACACGCCGCCCGACTTGTCGGCACCGCGAATCAGGCTGGCGTGTCCGCCTGCCCGCGCGGCGGCCGCTCGCACTTGCTTGGCTTCGGCGGCGGTGCGCCACCAGCGCTGCGCACCGTTCCACTCGATGATCTGCCGCCCGGGCAGCTCGACCGGAGGGGCCGTGCTCGGCAGGGACAGGCGCCAGAGACATTCTCCGCGAGCCAACTCGGTTCCGCTCAAGGCGAAGAATTCCTGCGTCTGATCGCGCAAGCTCAGCCACCAAGCCGTCGCTGCATCGGCGGCGATCGGGGTGCCGCCCAGCTTGCTGATGGCCGCTTCCACGGCGGCAACCGCGCCGGACAGGCGTACGCGCAGCCGTCCCTCGTGCCAGGCGCTGGCATGCATGGGCAACGGCTGCGATGCCCACAGGTTCACCTGCTCAAGGGCGCGACTCTCGTTCCAATCGAAGCACAGAGTGGCCGTGGCCCGGTTCATGGGCAGCACCTTGAGCGATACCTCGCAGATGACACCCAGAATCCCCAGCGAGCCGACCAGCAGCCGCGACACGTCGTAACCCGCGACGTTCTTGGCGACTTGACCGCCGAAGGTGAGAACCTCGCCGCGTCCATTGAGCAGGGTCACCCCCAACACATGGTCGCGAACCGAACCCACGCTGGCGCGCGCCGGCCCCGACAGACCGGCGGCCGTCATTCCTCCCACAGTGCCGCCGGCGGAAAAGCGCGGCGGCTCGAACGGCAGGCACTGGCCTTGGGCGTCGAGGACGGCTTCCAGCTCGGCAAGCGCGGTACCCGCGCGAGCCGTCACCACGAGTTCGGTGGGTTCGTACGAACTGATCCCCTCGAGTTCCTTCACTTCCAGCGGCTCGCCTTTGGGCGGGCCGCCGTAAAAAGTCTTGGTGCCCCCGCCGCGAATGTCCAGGGGCGCACGCTGCGAGCGCGCACGATCGACTTGATCGATCAAGCGTGCCAGCGCCGGATCCCGCGGATCCATCAAAACCTCGGCAGATTGGGGAACGGCAGCATGCCGCGGTGCACGTGCATCTTGCCGTACTCGGCACACCGATGCAGGGTGGGAATCACCTTGCCGGGATTCAAGGATTCCAAGGGATCGAAGGCATGCTTCACCCCCAGGAATTGCGCGCGTTCGGCCGGCGCGAACTGCACGCACATGGAGTTCAGCTTCTCCACGCCCACTCCGTGCTCGCCGGTCACGGTCCCTCCCAAGCGCACGCTGGTTTCCAGGATATCGGCGCCGAATAGTTCGCAGCGGCGCATCTGGTCCGGCTCTTCGGCGTCGAACAGGATCAACGGATGCAGATTGCCGTCGCCGGCGTGAAACACGTTCACGCAGCGCAGGCCGTAGCGCTCCTCCATCTGCTGGATCGCCCGCAGCATCTCCGCGAGGCGCTTTCGAGGAATGGTGGAATCCATGCACATATAGTCCGGGCTGATGCTGCCCGAGGCCGGAAAGGCGTTCTTGCGACCGCTCCAGAACCGCAGGCGCTGCGCCTCGTCGCGGCTGACCTCCAGCCGCGAGGCGCCGGCGGCCTTCAGAACCTCTTCCATCCGCAGGATCTCTTCCTCCACTTCCTCGATGCTGCCGTCGCTTTCGCACAGCAAAATAGCGGCCGCTTCCAGGTCGTAGTCGGCGTGCACGAATCCTTCGACCGCTGCCGTCATGGCCTTGTCCATGAGTTCCAGACCCGCCGGGATGATGCCGCCGGCGATCACGTTGGCCACGGCCGCGCCCGCGGATTCGATGTCATCGAAGCTCGCCATGATGCAGCGTGCGGACTGCGGTTTGGGAACGAGCTTCACCGTGACTTCCGTGGTAATGGCCAGCATGCCCTCGCTGCCTACGACGATGGACAGCAGGTCGAGGCCCGGCGCATCCAGCGCCAGCGAACCGAACTCCACCGGTTCGCCGTCCGCCAGGAAGCCGCGGACCCGCAGCACGTTGTGCAGAGTGAGCCCGTATTTCAAGCAGTGCACGCCCCCCGAATTCTCGGCCACATTGCCGCCGATGGTGCAGGCGATCTGACTGCTCGGATCCGGCGCGTAGTACAGACCGTGAGGCGCCGCCGCCTCGCTGATGGCCGCATTGCGTACGCCGCATTGAACGACCGCCGTGCGGGCTCCCGGGTCGATGCGGACGATTTTGTTGAACTTGGCCAGGGACAGAACCACGCCCCAATGATGCGGCGTGGCGCCGCCGGATAGACCCGTGCCGGCGCCGCGCGCGATGACGGGCACGCCCATGCGATGACACACCTTGAGGGCCGCCGCGATCTCCGCCTCGGTATCCGGCAGTACCACCAGCAGGGGGGAGGTGCGGTAGGCGGTCAGCGCGTCGCACTCATACGGTGCGGTGTCCTCGTGGCGGTACAGGACCGATCGGCGCGGCAGCACTTCGGCGAGCGCGGCCGCCACATCGGCCTGGCGCGCTTCGCGTGCGCCTCGAGTCGGTACCGCGGCCTCCGGGGAGGTATTCATTGCCGGCATTATGCCTCACTGCCGCGGTCAGGCGGTCGCGGCGCGGACGCCGTTCGAGGCGAGTTACGCAAATCGCGGCACTGGAGTAGGATTCGGCAAAAGCAATACCGGCGGCGCAAACGACCGAAAACGGAGCACTGATGTTTCAGCAATTGTTGACCCCCGTCGGCGGCAGTCTGACGCTGTCTTTCCTGGTCGCGATACTGCCCGTCGCCACCGTTCTAGTCCTTCTGGGAATACTGAAACGGCCGGCCTGGCAGGCCGCCCTCGGCGGACTCATCGTCGGGCTGCTGATCGCCTCCACGGTATGGGCCGTACCGGCGCAGATCGCTCTTTCCTCCGCACTGAACGGCGCCGTGTTCGCCCTCTGGCCGGTGATGTGGATCGTCATCAATGCGCTGTTCCTCTACAACATCGCGGTGACTTCGGGCCGATTCGATGCCTTCCGCTCCTGGATCATCACTCACCTGCCGAACGATCGGCGGGTGGTGCTGATCGCCATCGGATTTTGCTTCGGCGCACTGCTCGAAGGCGTCGCCGGATTCGGTGCGCCGGTAGCCATCACCGCGTCGCTGCTCATCATGTGCGGATTTCCGGCGCTCGAGGCGCTGGTGTTCGTGCTGCTGTTCAACACGACGCCGGTCGCCTTCGGCGCACTCGGAACTCCGGTCACCGTCCTGGGCGCCGTGACGGGATTGCCGGCGCCCGCCCTCGCCGCCATGATCGGGCGGCAATTGCCCTTCATCGCCGCTTTCCTGCCTTTCTATGTCATGGCCCTGTACGGGGGATGGCGTTCGATCCGCGCGCTCTGGCCCATGCTCGCCGTCGCGGGCTTCAGTTTCGGCTTGTTGCAGTTTGGCGCTTCCAATTACCTCGACTACACGCTCACCGACGTGTTCGCGGCGCTCGGATCCTTGGCGGTGACCTTGCTGTTCCTGCAGTTCTGGCGGCCCGCGGCGGACCCGGAATTCACCATTTCCCGCTCGCCGGCCGAATCGGCCGCCGCCGCGCCGCGGCCGGTGGCCGCCTGGCAGGGTTGGATGCCATGGCTCATCGTCACGGCCGTCGTGATCGTGTGGACCTACATGAAGGTCGCCACGGTGGGTCAGATCGGCGTTCATTGGCCGGGACTCGACAAGGCCGTGTCGATCACGCTGTATCACGACAAACCGTATGCGGCCGTATGGAGTTTCCAGCCGCTCGGCACCGGCACTGCCATCCTGCTCGCGGCATTCATCACCGCCCTGCTCGTCCGATTGTCGCCGGCCGAGATGGTGCAATGCTACGTGCGCACCATCCGTCAAATCTGGCAGGCCGTTCTCACCGTGATGCTGATCGTCGCTCTGGCGTACGTCATGAACTACTCGGGACTCGCCTATACGCTGGGCCTGGCAGTGGCATCGACCGGGCATGCGTTCATTTTGTTTTCCCCCTTCCTCGGATGGATTGCGGTATTCCTGTCGGGCAGCGATACCTCGGGCAACGCACTGTTCGGCAATCTGCAGGTGGTCGCTGCCCGGCAGCTGCACCTCAACCCCCTGCTGTTCGCCGCCACCAATTCGTCCGGTGGCGTTCTCGGCAAGATGATTTCCCCGCAGAACATCGCGACCGGCGTCTCGGTCACGGACCTCAAGGGCAAGGAGGGAGCGGTGCTGGCGCGCACTTTCCTGCACAGCATCGTGCTGACCTTGGTGCTGGTCGTCATCGTCATCATCCAGCAGTACGTGGTGCCCGGGATCATTCCCGCATTCATCGAAAAGTGACGGTCGTTGTCGGATTTTTCCGGCACCATCCTGTGGAGGCCGCCTCTACACATCGGCTCAGGCGTGCGCTAGATTGATGCGGCAGGCGGGTTCCGCTGCGCGCATCGGGGAATAGCCATGACTACGCCGCGTATCGATCGACAGATTCGAATTGTTGCCCTCGGATGCCTGATCGCGTTCGCGCTGGGCGCTCATGCCCCCGCCGTGCAGGCGCGGACCGAGGCGGAGCCGCCCAACATGAGCGAGGCGGCGTATGCCAAAACGGATTTGGATCTGGCAGAGAAGGTGCAAACCGCGCTGCAATCCGACCCATACATCAACGATACCCACATCGTGGTATCGGTGGACAAGGGCACCGTCTATCTGCGCGGTTTCGTCATGGGCGCGTGGGATCTTCTGGACGCCATCCGCATCGCGCACCGGGTCGCGGGCGGCAACCGCGTGATCGACGAGCTGTCCATCGTCATGGGCGGACGCAAGTAGGATGGATGTCGGGCTTCGGGCGGGGGCACTTGGCCCCCGCCCGCCTCGGGCTCGCTCGCCGAGTTGTCAGTAGACCCAAACAAAGACCGGCTGCGACGCAACGCCGTTCGCAACCACCTCCAAGACGCTGGGACCTGGTTCCTGTACTGCGGGCACGTCGAAATGCGTCGATACGATTGCATCCGACGCCACCGCCATACTGCTGTGGTCGTGGGTACGGCTGTAGAAGACATGGGATGTGTACAAGTTCGTGATCCGCACCAGGGGGAAGTTCGTGGCCGCCTGTACGTCATCCCCATAGGAAGCGCCCTGGGTCACACCATTGAAGCCGGTCCCCTCGATTTGATAGGACCCGCCCGGGGCCAGCACTTGGGGGGTGTCGAGGACCACCGGTGCAATCGTTCGCTTGAATTCCAGATCCCTTCCCGTGACAGTGGGATTGTAGAGCTCGATGTCGCCGGAAAAATCCGTGAGCAGGATCTGTCCGGTGGGCAGCACCAGCATGTTGCCGTAGAAGGATCCATCGATCGGTGCATTCGGAGGTCCCGGCACCTGTTTCAGATTCGTTCCGTCCCATTCGAAGAAGAAAGAGGGTGGGCTGCCGTATTCGGGGCTTGCCATCATCAGCACCTTGTCATTCGGTTCCCACGAGGCTGGACCGTCTGCAATGTTGATGTCGGTTACGCCGTCAACGCTCGGGAACACCGGGCCCGGGTACCAGTGCCGGTCCTTGGTATCGTAGATGGCGGTATTCCCCGTGCCGCTGGGACAGGTATTCGAACCCGTGTAGAACACCGTTCCATCTGCGCGCAGCACGGCGGGCCCCAGCTCGAACGTCGGCGTGGGCGGAGGAGCGTTCAACTCGCCGCACCCGAGCCCGGAATCCCAGAGCTGAACGATGGTGCTGCCGGCACTGTGCCACGACCCCGTTGCGGGATTATAGAGCTCCGAGTTGGTGCCTGTCGGGATGTAGGGGAAGTTGAAGTTGACGTAGGCATCCACCGCGAGCACCTCGCCGTTCGGCAGCAGATTCCATCCCTCCTCGTCGTTATCGTCGTACTTGCCGACCCCGGTCGGCGTCCAGGTCAGGGTCTTCGCGTCGAGCAGTGCCGATTGCTTGGTACAGCAATCCGCCTGCATGAAGATCCCATTTGCCAGCACGACGCTCTGGGCATCGCCGATGGTCTGCACGGGAGGCGCCGGCGGCGGCGAGTTTTGCACCGGGGTGAAGAACGGCGGCGGCGCGACCGACTTCCAGACATCCGCGATCGGATCGTAGATCGCGCCCTGGGCGGTCCAGGCGGGGGTAAAGTAAACGCCGTCGACGACATTGTATTCTCCACCCATGATGATGACCCGCCCGTCGGGCAGAACGGCGGAGGAGTGATAAAGAGGAGCGTATCCCGGCGGCAGTGAGCCGATCTGGGTCCATGTTCCATTGGCATAGCTGCCCGTATTGTCCGGAGTCAATCGCCACCAATCCTGACAACCGGCATCCTGCACGATGACAGTGCCGTCGGTGAGCAGCAGCGGGTTGCCGGCCCCCGGAAAACCACCGTTGCAGCTGTTCGAGGTGAACGGCGGTTGATTGTTGAGTGGTTGCCAGGGCGATGCAGGCGATGAGTTCGCAGACAGCGCGAGGGCTGGAGCGAGCGCTGGAGCGAGGGCTGCCCTCGGCCCGCGCGGCGGGATGGGCTTGAGCCGGGGAAAAGTCTGTGCGTGCGCCAGCCCGAAGCAGGCCAGTGCCGCGAACGAGCACATAATCTTCATCCAAGTAGCGGTTGTGGTTGTCATGGAGATCCCCTTCTTGACGTTTTTGGAGAGAGCGGATCGAGACCGGCAGAATCTTATTTTACTTTGACAATTTGGTGAACTATACGCTGCGATGCAGCTAAACGATCAAAAGTATTCAAGTCTCTCGCGGTTGCTCGAGCTCCGCCAGCAGTACCGCTCCGAGATATTCGCGGATCTGTTCCAACTCCAATTCGGTGGCAGACCAAATCACGTCGTGGCAAGTGGCGACCAAACAAATGTCCGAGCCCTTTTGTAGGGCGTCCGTCACGACGTGAAAGGGAATCTCAGTCAGTCGCTCCGTGCCGCATTTCGGACACGCAACCGGAAATCTGACAGTAGGTTCTTGCATCGCTGCCGCCCCGCGTCATATGTCGATATAGGACATACGTTTGGGGCAACGGACATAATCCACGACGGTTGACGCAGTCCCCGATCTTAGTGAACTAGCCTTGGGGCAAGGCGCGCAAACGCATCCGAAAAATGGTGCCCCAGGCCGGCGAAAATACCCCGTAAATGGGTGATTTTCGGAGGACAGAGGATTGAAATACCCCTGATCGTACCCACGGTTGACGGACGCGCGTTCGGGAAGGGAGACCCTGATTCCATAATGTATATTTTTCGCACCCAAGCTTGTCTATCTGCGCGACCGGTGCTGCAATAATACATATATATCAATGGTTTGTATAAACATCTTCTAAATAACTGAATGTTCGAATCTTGGTGAGATAGTGGGGATTGTCTGGCATAAGTTCGCCCCCACATGTAGTACAGTGACCGCCCAAATACCCGTGACTACATCTCTATGAACCTCTTTAGCACTGTGGCCCCCAACGATGGCCTGAAATTTTTCCAGGGAAACGTCGTCAATATTGAACGTGTCCGCGAAATCACCGGCCTCGATAATAACGACCTAGCGAAAATCGCAGGAGTGCCCAAAGGCTCCATCCGGAACGACTCGAAGGCACCGAAGCAAGTTCGCGAGCATCTGGAGAACATCGCCAATATTTGCAACCTAGTATTTGAGTTCTTCAATGACATCGTGAAAACCAAAGTCTGGCTGCAAACACCTAATCCTATGCTCGGCAACATGAGCCCAAGAGACATGATCCGCTTTGGGCGATTTGCAAAGCTCCAGCGTTTCGTCGCGAACGCAATTGTAGAAGGACGCACAGTTGAAGAAGGGCAAAAAGCGACGACTTAGGCACCAAATTTATCGCACTCCTGTGGGGCAATTGCCTCACATTCCGCCCGGCGAAATACTCATGGAGCATTTCACTGATGCGGAACTTAAAGCGTGGCAAAATCGCGGCGCTGAGTACCAAAGCTACCACTACTTGTGGTACTTCGAACTCGAAGCACAACGGGCAGCGCGTCAAGAAGAACTGCTCGATGCCCTCCGCAAAACTCCAGCAATTGATGTCGAATTAACCGCTGGTTGGGGGCGAGCCCTTCAGTACGTCTATTCCCATACTCCGCTCTCATGTATTGGAAGCCTTAAGTGGGTAGGAGGGCGTTTTAACTACGGCAACGACATTGATAGCACTAGGTTTCCTCCGTTTCCAGCGCTATATCTTGCCGAAAATATTGAAACTGGAATTCGCGAGATGTTCGGGCTCACCAGTCAAGACATGCGGAGCGGCCTAACCGCCCTCGAACTCGGACTTTGCTCAGAGGACGGACTCGCATGGGTGAGCGTCGCGGGCTCCGTTAACAATATTTTTGATTTGACAACCCCCTCTAATTTAAAAGCCTTCACGGACGTCATCGCGTCGTTTCAGCTTTCAGCCCGCGTTAGGCGACTTGAGCGACTGATGGGGCTTGCCCCAATGAAAGTCATTACCGACAGCGCGCAGCTTCACACCACTTTTATGGCTGAAGAGTGGCGTCAATACCCCGTGATGTGGAACACGCCCGCGAACCCTCAGCTCATTGGTCACTTACTGACTCAGGCCGGATTTGAGGGTGTACTTTACAGTTCGACGCGAACAAACAAGCGCAACCTTGCCCTTTTCACTCGGCAATTTCGAAATTCCTCATCGGTGGTCAGCGTGAAAAATCCACCGCCGACAGCTACGTGTTGCGAACTGAGTGCGACTACCTTTGAAGACCTTGAGCCCAAGCCGCCTTGAACAGTATTCTTCGCGTCAACGCGCGTAGACAGATAACCTATGCTCATAGACGTATTTGCCGGCCGACCGATTCATCGGGCTTTATGCCATCGGTGAAATGTGATGGACCAAGCACAAAGAGTGCCCCGGGCAGGAATCGAACCTGCGACCTAGCGCTTAGGAGGCACTCGCTCTATCCACTGAGCTACCGAGGCTTGAGGCCCGAGGCCGGAGCATTGCCCCGGCCTCGCCATGGTGGTGGAGGAGAAGGGGATCGAACCCTCGACCTTCGCATTGCGAACGCGACGCTCTCCCAACTGAGCTACTCCCCCAAAAAGGGCCCGAATATTACCAGCAAAGGCTTCCGAAGCCAAAGTATCGCGCCTCATTCGCTCAATCCTACGTTAGGATGTACTCCGGGAGGGAGAACCAATGATAAAGGCGGACGAACGCGCACCCGAATTCACGCTTCCGGACGAGACGGGTAAGGATAGGTCGCTGACCGAGCTTTTGAGCGCCGGCGCCATCGTGCTGTACTTCTACCCCGCCGACTTCACCCCCGGCTGCACTCGCCAGGCCTGCGTGTTGCGCGATCTGCACACGGAAATCGAGCGGGCGAATCTGCGCGTGGTTGGAATCAGTCCCCAGAGCCCTCAATCGCACGCCAAATTCAAGGCCAAATACCAACTGCCCTTCGTTCTGCTCTCGGATCAGCAGAAGACGGTCATCAAGATGTATGGCGTCAACGGACCCTTGGGTGTGGGCGTGCGCCGCGCCACGTTCTTAATCGACGCGAGCCGGCGGGTTCGCGATGTGGTCTTGGCGGATTTCAGGATCGGCCGCCACTCGGAATTCGTGCGCAAGGCGGTCATGCTGCGCGCCACCGCAAGCCCCTGAGCCTTCCCTAGTAATTCAACCGCAGCAAATTCGCGTGGCCGATTCGCGGCACCGAGACGATGTACATGGTGCCGTACTCCCGATCGCCGATCTCGGGCACGTTCGCATTGCCGCTCAAGGCCGCAACGATCTTGGGAACCGTATCGCTGTGACCGACGATCAGCACTCGCCCGCCGGCGTGCTCGCGCAGCACCCGGCGCACCAGACCCGCGGTGTCGTCGGCGGGCGCGATGGTGGGGGTGAGCCCCAAACGCGCCGCGAGGGGCGCGGCAGTCTGACGATTGCGCAGAGCCGGAGACACGTAGATGGCGTCCAAGTGACCCAAATGCTTCGCGTCGCCGAACATGTTCGCGAGCAACGCCGCGCGCGCCGCTCCCGCGGTGTCGAGCGGCGGTTCCGTTGCGCTGACGGTCAAGTCTTTTTCCGCATGGCGAATGACGATGACCGTGGTTGAGCCGGCGGTCGCCCATGCCCACACCGTCGCGGCGGCGACACACACGACCAGGATCGACCCGAAAGCCCAGATCACCGTCAGCCAGATGGGCGTCAAGAAAGGCCGGCGTTGGAAGCCCACGTGGTCGTTTTTCATGGGAGGATGATAGCAATGAAAGGCCACACCCTGCCCAGGAGCCTGTCGGGCCTGCGCCTGCACGCGGTCATCCTCGCCGCGGGATTCTCGTCGCGGCTGGGGAGCCCCAAGGCCATGGCCCGGGTGGGCGCTCAGAGCTTGATGCGAAGAACGATTGCGTTGGCGTCGAGCTTGAGGCCTGCGGAAATCCTCATCGTGGTGCCGCGCCGGGCATCGCGTTACCGGATCGAAGCGCGCGGATTCAAGGTGATCTTCGCCGCCAATCCGCATCGCGCCGACGGCTTGTCGAGTTCCGTGCGCCGCGGCTTGATTCGCGCGCGTTTCTCCACCGCCGCCCTGCTGCTGCCGGTCGATCTTGCGGCGCTGCGGCGAAGCGACATCGTTCGGCTGGTCTCGCGCTGGCGCGGGCGAAGGCGATGCGTGATCGCGAGACGGCTCGGGAGCGGGGGCGACATACCACGCGGTGGTGTGCCTCTCATCCTGCCGCGGTGGCTTTACTCCCGCGCGCAGGGCGTAACCGGCGACATCGGACTGCGCGGCTTGGTGAGCGGATTGCCGCCGTCGCAGCGGATCCTGCTGCCGCTCGAGTCCGCGGCGCTCGACGTCGATACCCCGCAGGATCTGCGCGCCGCAAGGCGCCGCCTGCGCGCCTTCGGCGCCCGTCTTTAGGAACTGGTTTGGACCAGCCGATAACCGACGGCCGTCTCGGTCAGTATGTGTTTCGGCTGCGCCGGATCGTCTTCCAATTTCTGGCGCAGGTGACCCATGTAGACCCGCACATAGTGACCGTCTTCGGTGTGCGAAGGGCCCCAGACCTCGCGCAGGATTTGGCGATGTGTGAGCACCTTGCCGGAATTGGCGATGAGCAAGCTCAACAGGCGGTACTCGATCGGGGTCAGGTGGACGGACTCCCCGCTTTTATGAACCGTGCGCAAGCTCAAATCGATTTTCACGTCGCCGAACTCGAAGACCGATCCCAAGGCCGCACCCGCCTCGCGGCGCCGGCGCGACGCGGCACGCACGCGCGCCAGCAGTTCCCCGACGCCGAAGGGTTTGGTCAAGTAGTCGTCGGCCCCGGCATCCAGCGCCTCGATTTTGTCCTGCTCGCCGACGCGGGCCGACAGAACGATCACCGGAACGTTGGACCAGCCGCGCAAATCGCGCAGAAACTCCATGCCGTCGCCGTCGGGCAGCCCGAGGTCCAGGATGATCAGATCGGGCTTGCGCGTTCCGGCGTCGGTGAGCCCCTGCCGCAACGTTTCAGTTTCATGCACGCTCCACCCCTCGGCCTCCAATGCGGTGCGTACGAAGCGCCGAATTTGGCGCTCATCCTCGACCAGGATGGCCACCGGGAGCGGTTCAGTCATGGACGGCCTCCGGCTCTTCCGCGGCCGGCGGCGGGTGGCCCAGCGGCAGAGTGAAGATGAATCTCGCGCCGCCGCCGGGTCGATGGGCGCCGATGATCTTGCCTTGATGGGACTCGACGATGGCACGGCAGATCGCCAATCCCAGTCCCACGCCCGGCGTCGCCGATTCACGCTCGCCTCGGGTGAATTTCTGGAAGATCGCCTCCTCCCTGCCCGCGCCGAGACCCGGTCCGTTGTCCGACACGGACACGCTGAGCTGATCGCCGACGATCTCCGCGGCCATCGTGATCCTGCTGCCGGGAGGCGTGTACTTCGAGGCGTTTTCCAGCAGATTCACCAAGACTCGTTCGATCAACAGCGCATCGATGCGTATCAGCGGCAGATTCCGCGGTATGTGCACCTCCACGAGGTGATGTTTCAGCATCTCGCGCGCCGCGTTCAGCGCCGAACCGACCACTTCTTCCAAAGGCTGCCACTGCAGGTTGAGCTTGACCTCGCCGCTTTCGATGCGCGCCATGTCGAGCAGATTGCTCACCAGGGTGCTCATGCGGCGCGCTTCGTCCTGAATGGCCTCCGCGCTCTCGAGCTGCTCCGGCGAGAGCGGCGGTTTGGTGAGCGCCAGCGATTCCGCCAGACCCACGAGTACGGTCAGCGGCGTGCGCAAATCATGCGACAGCGCCGCCAGCAGCGAATTTCGCAGACGCTCCGATTCCATTCGAACCACGGCGTCCTGCGCGACTTTGACGTAGTGCACGCGCTCGAGCGCAATGGCGATCAGCGCGGCGAAGGTATCGAGCAGTTGGCGCTGCTCCGGTATGCGCAGCAGCCGGCGATTGCGGGCCTTGACCGCCAATACGCCCCGCGCACGCGTCGGTGCGCGCAGGGGGACATACAGAACTTCGGTGCCGGGCAAGGTATCGGTGCCGAAGCCCGCCGGCTGGCCCTTGTCGAAGGCCCATTGAGCGATGCCGATATCGACGGTGAGCCCGGCGTCCGGGCGCGAGGAGGTCACGGCCAATTGACCGGCGGCGTTCGGCAGCAGCAGCGCGGCGCTCGCGCGGAAGGTGCGCTCGATGGATTCATCGCTGATTCGGACGACTTGATCGATCTGCACCGCGCCCGACAGATCGCGTGCGATTTCGTACAACGAACCCGCGCGCTCCTCGCGGTGACCGGCCACGCGCGCCTGAAAGCGCAGGCCCGCGGTCAACTGTCCGGTGATCAAGCCCACGGCCAGCATGATGATGAAGGTGAGGATGTACTGCACGTCGCTCACCGCGAAGGAGAAGCGCGGCGGCACGAAGAAAAAATCGAAGGAACAAACGCTCAAGACCGCCGCCAAGGCGGCCGCGCCGCGCCCGAATCGAACCGCGACCAATACGACGGTCAAGATGAAAATCGCCACGATGTTCGAGCGGTCGAAATGTTCGGCCAGGGGTATCGAGAGCAGCGTCACGGCCACGCAGGCGAGCGCCGCCCATAGATAGCGCAGGCGCTTGTATCGGTGGCGATCGCTGGATTCGGATCCCGGAGCGTCCGGCAGCGAGGAGCGCTTTGCATCCCCGTTCTGCATCACTCCGTCCGCGCGCCCGATTTCCACCAGGTCGATATCCGGCGCGAGCATCGCCAGCTTCTGGCCGCTCGACCTCTGCCACGGCCATAGCCGCCGCGCAGGATCGCGGCCGATGACGAGCTTCGAGAGATTGTGGTTGCGTGCGTAGTCGATCACGCTCACCGCCACGTCGGGATCGGCGATCACCGCCGTCGTGGCGCCCAGCTCCTTGGCCAGATTCAGGGTTCCGAGAATCCTTTCGCGCCGCGCCGCCGGCAGGCGCTGCAGCGCCGGCGTTTCCACATACACGGCATGCCATTCCGCGTTCAACTGGCCGGCGAGCCGCGCCGCGGCCCGCACCACCCGCTCCGAGCCGGCGCCCGGTCCCACGCAGGTCAACAGCGCATTGGCGGTCTTCCAAACGGATTCGATCGACTTGTCGACTCGATAGGCTTGAACATCGCCCTCGACGCGGTCGGCCGTGCGCCGCAGCGCCAGCTCGCGCAGGGCCATGAGATTGCCCTTGCGAAAGAAATTGTTCGCCGCCCTCTCCGCCTGATGCGGCACGTACACCTTGCCCGCCTTCAACCGCTCCAGCAGTTCCTCCGCCGGAATGTCGACCAGCACCACCTCCTCGGCGTCGTCGAACACGGTGTCCGGTACGGTTTCCCATACCCGCACATTGGTGATCCCGCCGACCACGTCGTTCAGGCTCTCCAGATGCTGCACATTCAGCGTCGTGAACACGTCGATGCCCGCCGCCAACAACTCTTCGACGTCCTGCCAGCGTTTCGGATGGCGCGCGCCCTGAACGTTCGAGTGCGCGAGCTCATCGACCAGGATCAGGGATGGACGGCGCAGCAAGGCCGCGTCGAGATCGAATTCGATCAAGTCTTTGCCGCGGTACGACATCGGCTTCGGCGGCAGGATCTCCATGTCGATGAGCAGAGCCGCCGTTTCGGTGCGGCCGTGGGTCTCGACGACCCCGATGACGACATCTCTGCCGTCGAGCTTGAGCTTGCGGGCGGTCGACAGCATGGCGTAGGTCTTACCCACGCCCGCCGAGGAACCGAAATAGATGCGCAATTTACCGCGGCGCGCCTCGGCCTCCTCGCGCTTGACCTTGGCCAGAAGCAGGTCGGGATCGGGCCGCTGTTCGCTTAGGGTGGGCATCGCCCGCTATTGTGCGCGATCCAAGTCCAAATTGAGCAACAAGACGTTGACCCGTGCCTCGCCGAATATTCCCCACTGGGGCGCCTCGACGTGGGCGAGGACGAAGCGGCGCATGATGACCGGGTCGAGATGCCGTGCTTGCGCAACTCGCCCGACCTGGTAGAGAGCGGCCGCCGGACTGATGTGCGGATCGAGTCCGCTCGCCGAGGAAGTCACGAGATCCGCCGGAATGGGCGCGGAATTGCCGGGGTCGGCGGCCTTCAGCGCATCGATGCGCGCGCGCACCGCATCGATGAGCGCCGGGTTCGTCGGCCCCAAGTTCGAGCCGCCCGAAGCCGCTCCGTTGTACGGCATCGGCGATGTGGCCGACAGCCGGCCCCAGAAATACCTGGGTTCCTGGAAGGATTGGCCGATCAGCGAGGAGCCGACGGTCCGGCCATCGCGCACGACCAGGCTCCCCGACACTTGATCGGGGAAGAACACCCGGCCAAGCCCCGTGACCAGAAAAGGATAGACGAGGCCCGTCAATACCGTCAGCAGGGTAAATAGCACCAGCACGGGGCGCAGCATCTGTTTCATATTCGTTCGTTCCGTATCAGACCAGCCGCAGCGCGGCGAGTCCCATGTCGATCAGCTTGATGCCGATGAAGGGCACGATGATCCCGCCCACTCCGTAAATCAAAAGATTGCGGCGCAGGAGCGATGCGGCGCCTAGAGCGCGGTATTTCACGCCCTGGAGCGCCAGGGGAATCAACAGCACGATGATGATGGCGTTGAAAATCACCGCGGACAAAATCGCGGAACCCGGGCTTGCCAGATGCATCACATCCAGAACCTTGAGCTGCGGATAGGTGGTGGCGAAGGCGGCCGGAATGATCGCGAAATACTTGGCGACGTCGTTGGCGATGGAAAACGTCGTGAGCGATCCGCGGGTGATCAACAATTGTTTGCCGACCTCGACGATCTCGATCAACTTGGTGGGGTTCGAGTCCAGATCCACCATGTTGCCGGCCTCCTTGGCGGCCTGGGTACCGGAGTTCATGGCGACCGCGACGTCGGCCTGGGCCAATGCGGGAGCGTCGTTGGTGCCGTCGCCGGTCATCGCGACCAGCCGGCCCTCGCTCTGGTACTGGCGGATCAATTTGAGCTTCGCCTCGGGAGTCGCTTCGGCGAGAAAATCGTCCACTCCCGCCTCGGCGGCGATGGCCGCCGCGGTCAGGCGATTGTCGCCGGTGATCATCACCGTTCGTATTCCCATGCGGCGCAGCTCGCCGAATCGTTCCTTGATGCCGCCCTTGACGATGTCCTTGAGTTCCACGACTCCGAGCACGCGGCCGGCGTCGCTCACCACCAAGGGAGTGCTGCCCTTGCGCGCCACCTCGTCGACCGCCTGCGCAACCTGCGGGGGGAAGGTGAATCCCTGCGACTCGATGTACTTGCGGATGGAGTCGGCGGCGCCCTTGCGTACTTCGCGGTCTCCCAGATTCACGCCGCTCATGCGGGTCTGCGCGGAGAACGGTACGAAGGTCGCGTTCAGCTGCGCAAGATTGCGCTCGCGCAGATTGAAGCGCTGCTTGGCCAGCACCACGATGCTGCGCCCTTCGGGGGTTTCATCCGCCAGCGAACTCAATTGCGCGGCATCGGCGAGCTGCTGTTCGGTAATTCCTTCCGCGGGAATGAACGCCGAGGCCTGGCGATTGCCCAAAGTGATCGTGCCCGTCTTGTCGAGCAGCAAGACATCCACGTCGCCTGCCGCCTCGACCGCGCGGCCCGAGGTCGCGATGACATTGGAGGCCATCATCCGGCTCATGCCGGCCACGCCGATGGCCGACAGCAGGCCGCCGATGGTCGTCGGTATGAGACAGACCAGCAGCGCGACCAGCGTGGTGATGGTGACCGGAGCGCCGAGCTTGGCCACGGCGACGCTGTACAGGGAAAACGGCAGCAAGGTGGCGGTCGCGAGCAGAAATACCAGCGTCAGGGCGATGAGCAAAATCGTCAAAGCGATTTCGTTCGGAGTCTTCTGCCGCTTGGCGCCCTCCACCATGGCGATCATCCGGTCGATGAATGCCTCGCCGGGATTCACGGTGACGCGCACCACCAGCCAGTCGGATAGCACACGCGTGCCGCCGGTCACCGCGGAAAAATCGCCTCCGGATTCACGAACCACCGGCGCCGATTCACCCGTGATCGCGCTTTCGTCCACCGAGGCCACGCCATCGACCACCTCGCCGTCGGCCGGGATCACGTCGCCGGTTTCCACCAGAAAGTAGTCGCCCTTGCGCAGCTGCGGCGCCGGGGTCGCGGTCCACTCGGTCCGGTACTTGACCGTCTTTAGTTTCTTGGCGCTGATGGACAGCTTCAGTCCGCGCAAGCTTGCCGCCTGCGCCTTGCTTCGCCGCTCCGCCAGCGCTTCTGCGAAGTTCGCGAACAGCACGGTGAACCACAGCCACGCGGCGATACCGAATATGAAGCCCGCGGGCGCCTCGCCATGGCCGCGCACCGCCTGCGCGAACATGACCGTGGTCAAGAGGCTGCCGATGTACACCACGAACATGACGGGATTGCGCACCTGCACGGCCGGCGAGAGCTTGCGGAACGAATCGGCGATCGCCGGCCCCATGAGCTCGGAATCGAACAATCTCAGAGTTTTGCGAACCATGCCTCGTCCTTCAGCGAATCGCGTAGAGCTGCAGATGCTCGACCACCGGCCCGAGCGCGAGCGCCGGAACGTAGGTCAGCGCGCCCACCAGCACCACGGTGCCGACCAGCATCGCCACGAACAGCGGCCCGTGGGTGGGCAGAGTGCCGGCGGTCGGCTCGATGCGCTTCTTCTTGGCGAGGGATCCTGCGATGGCCAGCACCGGAACGATGAAGGCAAAGCGCCCGAACCACATGGCCACGGCCAGCAGCGTGTTATAGAACGGCGTGTTGGCCGAAAGGCCGGCGAAGGCGCTGCCGTTGTTGTTTGCCACCGACGACAGGGCGTAGAGAACCTCCGAAAAGCCATGCGCGCCGGGGTTGAACACCCCCGCCTTGCCCGCCTCGGACATCGTCGCGATCGCGGAGCCGACCAGCACCAGGAACGGCGTCACCAGAATCACGATCGAGGTCATTTTCATTTCGAACGACTCGATCTTCTTGCCGATGTATTCCGGCGTGCGACCGATCATCAATCCCGCGATGAACACGGCCATGATGGCGAATATCAGCATGCCGTAGAGACCCGATCCGACGCCGCCGAACACCACCTCGCCGAGTTCGATCAGCCACATGGGCACCATGCCGCCGAGCGGAGTGAACGAATCGTGCATGGCATTGGTCGCGCCGCAGGATGCCGCCGTGGTGATGGTGGCGAACAACGCCGAGGCGACCACTCCCAACCGCGTCTCCTTGCCTTCCATGTTCCCGCCGGCCTGCAGCACGGAAGGAGCCTGGTCAACGCTCAAGGGTGCGAATTGCGGATTGCCCTGTTGTTCGGCCGAGATCGCGATCGTCGCCATCACGACGAAGATGACCGTCATTCCGGCGAAGATGGCCCATCCCTGGCGCGAATCGCCGACCATGCGCCCAAAGGTGAAGCACAGGGCGGCGGGAATCAGCAGCATCGAGATCATTTGCAGAAAATTGGTCAGGGGCGTGGGATTCTCGTAAGGATGCGCGGAATTGGCGTTGAAAAAGCCGCCGCCATTGGTACCCAGCATCTTGATCGCCTCCTGCGAGGCGACGGGGCCCATGCTCAAGGACTGGGTGTGCGTCGTCAGGGTCTCGGTAACGGGTTCGCCCTTGGCATCTTTCAGCGGCTGCCCGGCGGTGTCGAGTTTGGGCTGGGTGTACGTCAGGGACTCCACCGTGGCGACGTCCTTGTAGGCGTCGAAGTTTTGGATGACCCCCTGGCCCATGAAAACCAGCGCCAGGAGCAGCGAGATCGGCAGCAGGATATATAGAACGCTGCGGGTCAGATCGACCCAGAAATTGCCGATCCCCTGCGCCGAGCGGCGCGCGAACCCTCGGATGAGCGCGAACGCCACCGCAATCCCGGTTGCCGCGGAGAAGAAATTCTGCCCGGCGAGCATGAGCATTTGCGTGAAATAGCTCATCGTGGATTCGCCGGAGTAACCCTGCCAGTTGGTGTTGGTCACGAAACTGACGGCCGTATTGAAGGCGGAATCCGGCGTGACGTTCGCCAGGCCCTGCGGATTCCAGGGCAGCCATAGCTGCAGGCGTTGCACGAGATAGACCACGACCGCGCCCAGGGCGTTGAACAACAGCACGGCCACCGCGTAGCGAACCCACGGCATCTCCTCGGCGGCGTCGACGCCGGCGGCCCGGTAGATTGCCCGCTCCACCCTGCCCACGAGGCCTCCGATCGGCGTGAGGTCGGCGATGCGCGCCATGTAGATTGCGAGGGGATAGCCGGCGGCGCAGAGCACGGCCAGGTACAACAGCAGCGTAAACCACGCTTGGCCGGTCATCACAGGTCCTCGGCTCGAATCAGAGCGACCACTAGATAGACGAGCAGCGCCAGGGCAATCGCCCCGCTCAAGCCATAGGCCCAGCTCATTTCTTACGCTCCAGCGCCGCGCAGCCGCGGACCAACGCCAGCGTCAGGACCAGGAACACACCGATCAATACCAAGTACACGATATCCACCCGAGCTCCTGCCTCGTCGCGTTCATCGCGAGCTCAAACGGACAATTTAGCCGCGGGCGTGGAAAAACTCGGGTGAATTTGCGGGTGTCGATGTAAAGGCCGTGTAAAGGCCTTCTTCGCTCGAGCCTCGTCTCAATCCCAGCCGGGATAGTCGCGAAAAGCTCTCAGAACCGCCTCGATCTTGTCGCGCGGTACATCCAGATGCGTCGCCAAGCGAGTGCGCGGCGTGATGGTCGCAAGGATGCCCTGGCTCGAGAGGTGGCTCTTCAAATCCGCGGTCTTGGCCGCCGGAATTTCCACATAGACCAGGTTGGTCTGGGGAGGCTCGACGTGCAATCCCAGCGCTCGCAGCCCCTGCGCCAGATACTCGGCGTTCGCATGATCCTGCGCCAGCTTCGGCACGTGATGCTCCAGCGCATAGAGCCCCGCCGCGGCCAGCACACCGGCCTGCCGCATGCCCCCGCCCAAGGCCTTGCGCCAGCGGCGCGCCCGACCGATGAATTCTCGCGAGCCCAGCAGCACCGATCCGGCGGGAGCGCCCAGTCCCTTCGAGAGGCACACCGACACCGAATCGAAGCCGGCCACCGCGGCCCCCTCACCGATCTTGAGCTTCACGATGGCGTTGAAGACTCGTGCGCCGTCCAGATGGGTGCACAAACCGCGCGAATGGACGAACTGCGTCGCCTGCCGCAAGTATTCCGGCGACAGCACCCGGCCGCCGATGGTGTTCTCGAGCGCGAGCAGCCGCGTGCGCGCGAAATGAACGTCGTCCGGCTTGATGGCGTTGGCAATGCGTTGAATCGAGATTCCGCCGTCCGGTTCGTTCTCCAGCGGCTGCGGCTGGATGCTGCCGAGCACCGCGGCCCCGCCGCCCTCGTACTTGTAAGTGTGCGCCTCCTGACCCACCAGATATTCGTCGCCGCGGCCGCAATGAGACATCAGGGCCGCCAGATTGCTTTGCGTGCCACTGGGGAAGAACAGAGCATCTTCGAATCCGAAACGCTCGGCGACTTGCGCCTGCAGACGATTGACCGTGGGATCGTCGCCGTAGACGTCGTCGCCCACTTCCGCGGCGGCCATGGCAGCGCGCATACCCGGCGACGGGCGAGTCACGGTGTCGCTGCGGATGTCGATCGGAAGATGAAGCTGCGAGGCGGTGCGGTGTTCGAACTGTGTGCTCACTGCGAGTTCCAAATGGCAGGCGTTGCCGGCCAATGTAGCACTAGCGCCATGCGGCTGCATGGCCGGCCCGACTCGGGCACAATTCGTGAATGACGCATTTCCCTCATGACGACCCCCGCGCCGCGCTCGCGGTCCTGCGCGCCAAGCTCGTCGGCTGGTTGGCGAACGAGGCGTATCCTCGGTGGGCGCAGCATGGCATCGAGTCCGACGGCGCCTTCTTCGAATCCCTCGGGCATGACGGCCTCGGAATTCCCGATCCTCGGCGGGCCCGCGTTCAGCCGAGGCAGGTGTTCGCCTTCGCCCAGGCGCCGGCGCTGGGCTGGCGCGGCGACGCGCGCGGCATCGTGCGCCGGGGAATCGACCACTTCAGGGCGCACTATCGGCGCGGCGACGGTTTGTACCGAACTGTGGTGGACACCGGCGGCGCCCCGCTCGACGAGCGGGCGGTGCTCTACGACCAGGCATTTGCCCTGCTTGGCTTCGCGTCGGCGGCCGCTGCGCTCGATGCCCGCGGCGAATTCGAAGCGCATGCGCTCGACCTGCGCGGCGCGATCGAACGCCTCATGGGTGCCGGCGACGGATCGTTCCGCTCCGATCTCGAGCGGGCGGACCTTCGGGAATCGAATCCGCACATGCACTTGCTCGAGGCCTGCCTCGCGTGGGTCGGCGTGGGCGGCGACGCATCGTGGTCGGACTGGGTTCGAGGCCTCGTCGAGCTCGCGCGCACGCGCTTCATTCGCACGGACGACGGCCGCACGGACAACGGCGCCCTCGGCGAGCAGTTCACCGCGGCGTGGCAGCCGGTGCCCGGGATCGGCGGCCGCATCATCGAGCCCGGACATCAATTCGAATGGGCATGGCTGCTGCTTCGCTGCGAGCCGATTCTTCGCTCGCCGCCGCGGGCAACCGCGCTTCGGCTCATTTCGATCGCGGAAGAGTACGGCGTGCACAACGGAGTGGCCGTCAATCAGCTGCTCGACGACATGAGTGTCGCGGACGCCGACGCGCGCCTCTGGCCGCAAACCGAGCGGCTCAAGGCGGCGGTACTCGCTGCCACCCTCACCGGGGAATCACGGTACTGGTCGATGGCCCATGCGGCCGCGCTGAGTCTTTTCCCGTACCTGGCGACGCCCGTGGCGGGACTCTGGTTCGACGTGCGCCGGCCGAACGGTGCGCTCACGGGCGCCGCTGCGCCGGCCAGCACCTTCTACCACGTGGTGGGAGCGATCGCCGCGCTGAATACCGCGCTGGGCCCGTCGGGGTGACTCACTTACGCGCGGGGCGCGCGGTGGAGTTGCGAATGACCAGCTCATGATCGAGCAAGTGACGCGGAATGCGCTCGGGCCAGCCGTTGCGGCGCGGCTCCAGCCGGATGATCAGATCGGCGGCGATCCTCGCCATCGCCGCCACGGGCTGGCGCACCGTGGTCAACTCGGGCCATATCATGCTGGCGACGGGCGCATCGTCGAATCCGGCCACCGACAACTGGCCCGGCAGATCGAGCCCGAACTTGCGCGCCATCGAGACCGCCGCGGCGGCCATATCGTCATTGCTGGCGAAAATGGCGGTCGGGGGCTTCGCGGCACGCAACATCCGCTCGGCGCAAATCAAACCGTCGCCGAAAGTAAAGTTGCCGGTCTGAACCAGGTCGGAGTCGACCGGAATCTGGCGCGCCCGCATCTCGTCGACGAAGCCCAGATAGCGCTGCTCGGTGGCGCCATGCTCGGGCCGCCCCAGAATGAATCCGATGCGGCGGTGTCCGAGGGTTACCAGATGCGAAGTGACCTGCCGTGCAGCCGCGTAGTCGTCGATGCCGATCGACGGCGTGGCGCTCAGTTGATGCTTCGGGGCGATGCGAACGATCGGGATCGACGCCTCATGGAGCTTGTTCAACACCACCGGGTGATCGCTCAAGGGAGGCAGCAATATCACCCCCTCCAGCCGCAACTGTCCCAGCAAGGTATCGATTCGCTTGTCGATCCCCGGGCTGTCCACGTCCCAGGGCTCGACCATGAGATGCAGACTGGACTCGCGGCAACGCTCGACGGCGCCGGCCTGAAATTCGCTCAAGTAGTCTCCGGGCCGTTCGCAAAACAGCCCGATCAGAAAGGAGCGATTGCTCGCGAGGCCGCGCGCATTGAGATTCGGGCGATAGTTGAGCTTCTCGATGGCCTCGAGTATCCGGGCGCGCGTGTCCGACCGGACCCGGGGTTCGTTGTTGATGACCCTCGACACCGTCTTCGGCGAGACCTTGGCGAGGTCTGCGACCTCCTGAATGGTGACGGATGCCGGTGCAAGAGTGATGGCCAACTGTAACCTCGCTTTGCGCCTATATTAGCGATTCGCTCAGGGGTTCGCGCTGCCGCCGGGGCATTTCGACGCGGAGCGCGAATTCCTCTCTCGGATACCGGCTTCCGAGATCGTCAGGCCGAAGCGGCCCGCGGTCGACACCGCGAACGGCACCTCCACATGTCCGAGGTCGGCACCCGCCGCCGCAAAGCAGGCGAGGGGAATCGACAGGGTGCGCCAGTCCCCGGCGCGCGCGTCCTTGAAGGCGGATGTCACGTCCAGGGCCGCGCCTTCCCGAGTGCCGCAGAGAGGTTCGGTACAGCGCAAGCCCAGCGTCACGCTGCGCTCCGGCGCCCGGTCGAGGCGATAGCGCACCTCGAGGGTGCCGCCCTGCGAGGCCCGGGACTTAAGGTCGATGGCGCGTCCGGAGATCATGAAGACGCCCTTCTGCGTGCCCGTCCAAGCCGCCCCGCTGCTTTCGCCGTCGGTGACGGCGACGACGCTGCCGCCGGGACTTTCCTGCCGCATCGTCGTCAAGTGGACCTCGCCGCCCTCGTCGGCGACGAAGATGGACCATGGCGCCGTGACATGTCCGGCATGAAACAGGCTCCCCGCCGAAGCGGCAAAGCGCGCCGGTATCCGCGGATCCTCCGGCAGCGGCGGCGAATCGGCGCGGCTGCTTTCGTCGAGTCCCCATCCGCGGGGGAATTGCGCGCCCACCGGATTCCCGGCCGCATCGAACGTCACGGGCATGGCGGTTCGCGGCCAGGAGAAGGCCGTGCGCCCGGTAAAGTCATAGTGCTTGCCGCCGGCGGAGCTGAACAGCACATCGGCCACGCCCTCGCCTTCGCTGCCCGGCAGCCACGCGGCCACGAAGGCGTCCGACGCATTGATGTACGGGTTCACCCACAGAGGCCGGCCCGAGAGAAATATCGCGATCGTGGGCACGCCTCGAGCCCGCAAGCGCCGCAGGAGATCCAGCTCGTGCCTGTCGTTGGGCGAGTATTCGAGAGTCTCCCGGTCGCCCTGGAATTCCGCATAGGGCCCTTCGCCGAAAACCACGATGGCGGCGTCGGGTTTTTCCTCGTATCGGCCGTCCTCGGCAAGCACGGCCGACCCGCCGCCGGCAGCCGCCGCGGCTCGAATGCCGCCGAAAATCGATGTGGCACCGGGGAAATCGGCGTTGCTGTTGTGATTTCCCTGCCAATCGATGGTCCAGCCGCCGGTCTGCGCCGGGATGGAATCCGCCGCATCTCCGGCCACCAGAATCTTCGAGTGCGGATTCAAGGGCAAGGTCGCGCGATCGTTCTTGAGCAGCACGAGGGACTTGCGCACCGCCTCGCGCGCAATCTCCCGGTGCGCCGCCGACCCAAGCCGGGTGAAATCGGCGGCGCCCTCGCGCTGCTTCGGAGCCTGGCGCTTGAACATACCTGCGATGATCTTGACGCGCAGAATGCGCCGCACGGCATCGTCGATCCGCGCCGGCGGAATTTCGCCGGACTTCGCTTCGGCCAACGTGTTCTCGTACAGTTCCCGCCAGCTGTCGGGGGCCATCAACATGTCCACCCCGGCGAGGAATGCCGCCGCGCACCGCGACTTGGTGCAGCCGGGAATTTGTTCCTGCGCATTCCAATCGCCCACCACGAAACCCTCGAAGCCAAGCCTGCCTTTCAATATGTCCGTCAGCAAGTAATGATCGGCGTGCATCTTCTCGCCGTTCCAGCTGTTGTAGGACGCCATCACGATCAATGCGCCCGCGTCGATCGCCGAGAGATATCCGGCCGCATGGATGGCGCGCAGCTCCGATTCGGGTATGTCGGTGACACCTTGATCCCTGCCGTCCCGCGTGCCGCCGTCGCCCAGAAAATGCTTGACCGACGACAGCGTGCGTCCGGGCGCCATGAATTGGGGCGTGCCGCGCTGACCTTGAAGGCCGATGACCATCGCCGCCGCGTAGGCGGCGACCAAATCCGGCGATTCGGAGTAGCTCTCATACGAACGGCCCCAACGAACATCGCGCGCCACGGCCACGGTGGGTGCGAACGTCCAATCGATACCGGTGGCGGCCACCTCCTCCGCGGTCGCCTGGCCGATCCGCCGCAGCAAGTCGATATCATGCGTCGCTCCCAGGCCGACGTTGTGCGGAAAAATCGTGGCGCCCACGATTTTCGCGTGCCCATGCACCGCATCGATTCCGAACAGTATGGGAATGGCGGCGTGCGATTCGCTGCCGGACGTCAATGACGCGCGAAAGAACTCGTCGGTCAAATCCAGCCAGGCCTGCGGCGAGGTGCGCGGATTTCCGCCGGGCGCGGCATTGCCGCCCGCGAGAATCGACCCCAATTTGTAGGTGTGGAGTTCCGTTGGAGTGATCGATGCGATGTCGGCCTGGATCATTTGACCGACCTTCTCCTCCACGCTCATGTGGGCCAGGAGTTGCCCGGCGTATTCGTCGGCGGCCGCGTTCGCCGATGCAGGCGCAGCGGTGGGCCAAAGCTCAGGATGTACACTGGCGGCCGCGGGGGCCGTTACGTCGGCACCGGCGGAGCACGACAGAAAAAACGCCGCGACGGCAAGGGCAGGCAGCGAGGACGACACAGATTCTCCTTTCGTCCACGCAGAGGAGCGACGCGGCGTAAGGTCAGCCGAGCCATTCCGTAGACTTAATACCGTGAACACAAATGCGCTATAAGTATCGGTAAATTATATGTTTTTAACGACCAGGTTCCCCTGGCAATGCCGCAGACATTGCCCCAGAAGCAACAGCTTATGGGATTAGATGGGAAAATGTCAGCGCTGTCAAACTATCGCGCATCCCGCCGGTGAACCCCAGCAGCTCCGGTACCTTCGGTGTGCTCGGCCTACTCGATTGGGCCGTGGTCGCTGTGTATGCCGGCGGCTTGATCGTGCTGGGATTGGTCATGTCGCGGCGGCGAGTCGCCCCGGTGGATTATTTTCTCGCCTCCCGGGCGACCCGATGGCCGGTCATCGGATTGGCACTGCTGGCTTCCAACATGTCCTCGACGGCCCTGGTCGGATTGGCCGGAGGCGCCTACGCCATCGGCGTCTCGGTCTACGACTATGAGTGGTCGGCCGTCGTCATTCTGGTGTTCTTCTGCATCTTTCTGCTGCCCTCCATCATTCGCAGCCAGACCTACACCATGCCTGAATTTCTGGAGCGCCGTTACGACGCCCGCGTGCGGCTGCACTTCGCGCTGCTCACGCTGTTTCTCAATATTTTCGTCGACTCCGCCGGCGTGCTCTACAGCGGGTCACTGGTATGCCATCTGCTGTTTCCCGGGTGGCCGCTGTGGATGATCGTCGCGCTGTTGGCGGGAGCCGCGGGCCTTTACACCACCTTGGGCGGTCTGCGTTCCGTGATCTACACCGAAGCAGTCCAAGCCGTCGTGCTGATGGCAGGCGCGCTCATGATCTCGATCGGGGCTTTCAGCCGCGCCGGCGGATGGCACGCCGTCATGACCGGCGTCCAGCCCGCGGCAATTTCGCTCATTCGGCCGGTCGGCGATCCCGGTGTGCCCTGGCCCGGCCTGCTGCTGGGGATTCCCTTGTTGGGATTTTATTATTGGTGCACCAACCAATCCATCGTGCAGCGGATGCTGTCGGCCGAGAATATCGATCATGCGCGCTGGGGTGCATTGTTCGCCGGGCTGCTGAAGCTGCCCGTGCTGTTCTTGATGGTGCTGCCGGGAACCTGCGCGCTGCTGCTGTTCCCGAAGCTGCCGCATCCGGACCTCGTGTATCCGAACCTGATACTGCACCTGCTGCCGGCCGGCCTCGTGGGTCTCCTGGTCGCGGGATTCGTCGCGGCGACCATGGTCTCCATCGCCTCCATGCTCAACTCGGCCTCGACCCTGATCACCATGGACGTCGTCAAGCAACTCAAACCGAACCTGTCGGACGCACAAATCGTACGCATCGGGCGCGCGAGCACCGTCGGAATTTTGATCGTAGCGGTCGCCTGGGCTCCGCAGCTGCAGTTGTTTCCCTCGCTTTGGCAGTATCTGCAGGCCGTTCTGGCCTACGCGGTTCCGCCGGTGGTCGCGCTGTTTCTCGTGGGCATGTTCTGGCGCGGAGCCAATGCCGACGGCGCCGCGGCCGCCATGCTCGTGGGATCGGCCTTCGGCCTCGCCCTGTTCATGATCAACGTGGTGCTCGGGTGGACGCACCTTCATTTTCTCTACGTGGCGCCGATCCTCACGGCGCTCGACGCGGCGGTGCTGGTCGGCGTCAGTGTGCGCCGGCGCGCATCTTTCCGGGATTCCGCCAATGTCTCGCTGTGGAAATTCGAAGTGGGGAGCGCCGAGCAACTGCGGCGGAAGTTGGCACCGCTGTGGCAGGACTACCGCGTCCAGGCGGCGATACTGCTGGCCTTGACGGCCTCTATCGTGATCGTGTTTCGCTGATCCGCCCGTGGGCGCCGCGCCTCGCCTCGCACAGGCTGCTACGGCTGGGGTTTCTCCGGAGATATGCCGCGGCAACCCACCCCTTCGGCGCAGACCTGGTTGACGGGGCACACCAGCGGCGTTCCCTTCACGCACCCGCGCGCATCGGCACCCGCGGAGCGCGGTGCACAGCGTTCGCGTCCGTTGCACATCCGCTTGTCGTCGCAATCGGCGTCGCTCTTGCAAAGCAGCGCAGCCTCATCGCGGTCGGTGGTCGCGAGTTCGCCCCGCCCGGAGATTACCCCCGACAAGGTGGTGTCGAGCAGCCGCTCCGGCGGCGATGCGCCCGAGGGCAATTCGACGTCCGCGGCCACGATCTCCAATCCCTGCGACGACGGACTGGAGCTTCGGTAGTAAAGGCTGAACCGCACCACGCTGCGCGGGTCCAAGGGATCGCTGAGCTTCACCGGTATCAAATGCGTGGAATCGCGCGGCCAGCCTTCGCCGTTGACCAACGGCAGGCGCCTCACGCTCTTGCCCGCCTCGTAAATGCGCAGCTCCAGAGAGCTCCCCGCGCTCAGTTCCTCGGCGCCGGTGACGATACGAACCTCGAGGCGGGACACGGGTATGGCGGCGGCGCTCGCCGCGACCAGAATCCCGGCGATGAGCATGGTCCAAGCGGATCTCGGTAGGCTTAACATAATCAACCTCCCGGTGAACTGTTGCGCCTATCCTAACTCATTCCCCCTGTTTGTAGACCTTGCCTTCCTTCATGACGAACCCGACGTGCTCCAGCGTGCGGATATCCGCCAGCGGATCGCCGGCAACGGCGATGATGTCCGCCGACTTGCCGGCGGTGATGGACCCGAACAGCTCGGAATGGCCGATGAGATCCGCGGCATTCACGGTGGCCGCCTGAATGGCCTGCATCGGCGTCATGCCGTACTTCACCATGAAGGCGAATTGCCGGGCATTGATTCCGTGGGGGCAAACGCCGGCGTCGGTGCCGAAGGTCATCTTCACGCCGGCGCGAACCGCCTTGGTGAAGTTGCGGCGCTGCGCCTCCGCCAGGTCCGCATCGTGCCGCAGGAAATCGGCCGGAGTGTTCGGATTCGACTGAATGCATTCTTCGTCGTAGATATCCATGTCCAGATAGGTGCCGTGCTGCTTGGCGAGGGCGATGCCCTCATCGTCGATGAGCGTGGCATGTTCGATCGACGCCACGCCCGCGCGAATGGCATTCTTGATGCCCTCGGCGGCATGCGCATGCGCTTCCACGCGCATGCCGAAATTGGCGGCCTCTTCGACGGCGGCACGCAATTCCTCGGGAGTGAACTCGATCGACTTCGGATTGCTGCCATGGGTCAGGACCGCCCCTGTGGAAAGCACCTTGATGTGATCGGCGCCGCGGTGCGCCAGTTCGCGAATCTTCTGCCGCACTTCCCACGGGCTGTTCGCCTCGCCGTAGCGCAGGTCCAAGGGCAGCGGAATATCCCAGGAGAGTCCGGTCATGGCGCCGGCGCCCTGGCTGATGGTGATATAGGCGCCCGCCACATACATGCGCGGTCCGATGATGATGCCGCGCGCGATGGCGTCACGCATCGCCACATCGTTGAAGGCGCGGTACACGCCCACGTCGCGCACCGTGGTGAAGCCTGCCAGTAGTGTGACACTCGCGTTCGGGATGGCCAGATACGCCGCTTCGGCTGCGGTTCGCTGCAACACCTGGAGAGGTTCCGCATCGGCCAGGTCGGCGAGATGGGTATGGCAGTCGACGAGTCCGGGAAGCACCGTCATATTCGACAAATCGACGATCTTGGCGCCTTCCGGTATGGCGAGGTTGGCGCCGACGGCCTGTATTTTCGTGCCGCGGACCAGAATGATCTGGTTAGCAAGAACGCGGCCCGCCTCCACGTCGATGAATTTACCGGCGCGGATGGCGGTGACCGGCGCGGCGGCCGCCGCTGCATCGGCCGTCGCATCGGCGGCTGCCGGACGCGGCAGGCAAATCAGGATCAGGAGCGGCAGACACAGCATCGGGATCGACAGTTTCTTGTTCACAAACGTCCTTTGATTGATTGATGCGGCGGAAACGTGCGGCCAACCCGTACGGCCGCGGAATGATAGACCCCGTGCGGGCCGCGGCGCCACTACTTTTCGAACGTTCAAGTAGCGCGGGCGCGCGGCTCCTGCTGGGTGATGCAGTGAATTCCGCCGCCGCCGCGAAACAAGTCCCGAAGTTCGAGGGACACCACCCGGCGGTCCGGATAGGCGCGCCGCAATGTTTCGGCGACCTGCGCGTCCTCCGCAATCCCATAGGCGGG
>Ga0209624_10000577_pt1 | contig 32468 bp, 28 predicted proteins | sample JacPinW_OM2H0_O1_FD_188565 | JGI IMG/M metagenome (GOLD analysis project Ga0209624, IMG submission 188565) | Forest soil microbial communities from Algoma, Ontario, Canada - Jack Pine, Ontario site 1_JW_OM2H0_O1 (SPAdes) (version 2) | ecosystem: Environmental > Terrestrial > Soil > Boreal...
AGATAGATTTGATAGCACTAAGCGTAGGCTGTCACGCCATAGCTTCGCAGAAGCGACGGCGGACCTGTAACTTTAAAATTTTCTCTGCGCCAAGGCTTCGTATGGCAGGCCAGCTTCTTTAAAGGATTGGTAATAAATATAAGTTCAGTTCGATAGCACGATGCGAAGTATGCCCTTCATGGCTTTAGCGAAGTAGGGCTAGGGCTTCGCTTATCCGGGCCTTCCGGCTCGGCAAGCTTTCCGTCTTTATTCAAGATTACGCCGGACACAGCGCCCTTGTCCGGTGAAGCTTTAGCTAAAACGGATGGCTAGCGCCAGCTTCTTTAATGAATAATCCTAATAAAATTTGCGGAGTTTATCCTGCAAAGTCTGGCGTAGTTTTTAACGAAGACTGAAACTTGTCGAAGAGTCCGGGCATAGCTTTAAAGATAATGGAAGCTTTAATGCGGTCATCGCAACATTAATTCCTTTTTTGCAAATACAAGAACAAAGTTTTTACTCTTTAAAGGCGGGACAAGTTGTTCAAAGAGAAATCTAGCACTCACTGCTAGTTGCGCTGCATGTTCAGCATCATTTGGATAATAGCACATACAGTTAAATCCTTGCTTTTTAATTAAATGCTCTGTGGTAAGATCTAACATCAAAGAACAATTAGAGGGCAGCGTATCTAAAAGAGAGCCCTCAATCTCAGTTAACAAATTATCCAATAAATTTATGTTTTTTACTTTTGTTAATTTCCTCAAATCATCCGCTTTAATAAAATCTAGTTGATTAACACCTAGGTCCAAACCATTTATATTTTCAAGGTCAAGAGAAGAAAAACCATCGAGACTATTGATACCATATGCAAGTAAATTTAGGATCGATCTCTGCGGTGTCACCGTAGGCTTCAAGTTTAACCCCATGTTAAGCAGCTCTTTTATAGAGAAGCCCCAATTCTTGCCACAAACACTTATTATTTTGTTTCTTAGCCTTTCTCTTTGCGGACCAGTTAGAAAATTTTTTTCAGATCCAAATGCAGTAATCCACTTTTGATTTGCTATTACTTGGACAAAATCTGCCGCAAATGGCACAATCAAATTTTTAAATTCTTCTATTTTTGCATCACTATTCAATTGTATATTCATATTGGCAATAAATATACCCGCTACAAAAGGAAAGCTTTCTTTAAAATCTAAAAAGTTGACTGCATTTGCTAGATCAGAAGCAAAAGCCTGTTTAGATTGCCCTGTCTCCGCTAAAACCTTATTTATTTCAGGATTGATGCTTTGTGCACTTCTTGATATTAGTCTGAGAACCGCTTTAAAGTAGTCATTTCTTCTCGTTGGCAAAATATAGCTCAGCAGAGTCAAAATAGTTTGTGGCTCTTTCACATACTCAGAATACATACCGGTAAATGTTGAGTTAATTTCATCTAAGGAAAATGGTTTTAAGGTCATCAATGTCACTACAAATGTCAGTACAGGATCAGAAATATTAGGCAGCGGTATTTCTCCTCCACCTAAATCGTGAATAAGATTTTTGAGTGTCTCAGATTTTTGTGCAGCCCCTAATGGGAGAGTAAACTTTGTATCGGTACTTGATAATAAAGTTACCGTTTGTTCTCCCACTTCTCTTTTTTGTTTCTTGCTGCTTTGGGATGGCTCTTCTTCTATCTTTCTTTTGCCACGTTCTTCCATTTCCATTGCATTACTACTCAATTGCAGTAGCATGCAAACTATTACTAACGCCTTTTTCATGGGTACTCCTTATCATTTTCGCTCATATACTTATAATTCATATCCTAATCAAATCGAATTCTCTAAAACAACTATCTTTCATTGCTTTCTTACGCAAGCCGGGTTGAAATAAGTGGTAACCTTTTATATCTTAAGTGCAAATGCAGATCTTTTACAAAAGTAAGGATGAACTATGGAAACTAACATTGGCCTTTCGGCAAAGACACGCAAAGATGTGACAAAAATTCTCAATGCTCTCTTGAGTGACGAATATCTTCTTTACACCAAATCTCTCAAATTTCACTGGAATATATACGGCATTGTTTTTCATGATTTTCATGCACTATTTAAAGAACAGTATGAAGCGTTGCTGGATATTGCCGATGATATCGCAGAACGGGTGCGCGCACTAGGCGAGCCTTCATTCGGCACTTTTCATGAATTTGCAAAGCATACCCGTTTAAAAGAAGAGCCGGGCGTTATTCCTGATGCGCTTGGTATGATAAAGCATCTTCTGGTTGATCATGAAACCATTATTCGTCAAATGCGCAAAGATTTAGAAACCTGTGCTGAACTGGGCGACATGGGCACCAATAATTTTCTAACTGAAATTATGGAAAGACACGAGAAATTTGCCTGGATGCTCCGTGCAACTGCCCAAAAATAGTCAGCTACAAGCCAAAAAGAGCAAAAGGGAATGCAAAAATTGTAAAACAGCAGCTATTATGCTACTATGCAATAATAAGCGTAAAATTAATTGGAAGGCTTTCCAATGGTCTTTAAAAAGTTTTTATTATCACCATTCTCTTTTGCAATCAGCTGTTTAGCTATTGCAGCAGTTTTGTATGTCATAAATACAAACTTTTTTTTGAAGGAATCTTCCTGGCCACAAACTCACTCAAATACCATAACACTCGCCACCAATATCGATGTTGAAACGCTTCCAGCTCTTGATGCTTCACTCACTCCCCAACAAGTAATAGCTGATCCTGATAATCCTACTCATCAGCTTGGATTTATGAGTAATCAGCAAGAGCTTGCTGATACCCCAACAACTGTTAAAGGAAAGCTTCCATCTTGGCTTTCTGGATCATTTATGGCAATTGGACCAAGCATATTTGAAGTTGGTAGCTCACAAGCGCAACATTGGCTTGATGGTCTTGCTATGGTGCATCGTTTTTCTATCCAGAATGGTGCAGTAGCGTACAGCAACAAATTAATAAAATCACAATATTATAAAGATTGCTGCAAAAAGGGCCGCCTTAAAGGAAGCGCTCCCGAACAGAAACAATCAACGTGGGCAAAACTTGCCGGTGCACTCACCTCATCAAATCGCCCTATTTACGACAACGCTAATATCAATTTGGCCTACTTTAATAAACAACTTTTTGCACTCACTGAAACACCTCATGTCCAGCCACTTGATCAAGCTTTAAATACTCAAGATTCTTTTAAGTTTTCTGATAAAGTTGATATGCATTTTTGCTCTGCTCATCCCATTTTTGATCCTAACACCCAAGAATGGTATGGCATCGCAATTCATTATGCACACACCAGCAGCTACATTGTTTATAAAATGAAAGCAAATAGCACAGAGCGCACCGTTATCGCAACAATACCAGTTGGTTATCCCGCTTATATGCACAGCTTTGCGCTTACGCAAAATTATGTGATTATCACCGAGCATCCCTTTATCGTGAGCCCCTACGATCTGCTGCTCACTGATAATTCATACATCAACACCTTTAATTGGAAACCAAAAAATGGCACCAATTTCATCGTGATTGAACGCACAACCGGTAAAAAAATCGGCACGTTTAAAGCAGAACCATTTTTCACATTGCATCATGTGAATGCTTTTGAAAAAGATGGCCGTATCATTATAGATTTAGTTTCTTATAAAGATCCTGATATCATCAAAGCATTTTGCTATAAAAATCTAGCGCAAGCGAATACGCAGCTGCCCCGCGGACACTTGAAACGATTTACTATTAATCCTTCTACCGGAAAAGTAATCAGCACATCACTTTCCAGCCATAATGTTGAGCTGCCAGCAATTAACCCAGCATATCTCATGCATGAATATCGATATGTATATGCTGCCTGCGCAGAACAAGGCATTGCACAACAATTGATAAAAATCGATCTTAATTCTGCTCGCCATCATATTTGGCAGAGCAAAGGATGCTATCCAACTGAGCCAGTCTTTATCGCAAAGCCACAGGCAAAAGATGAAGATGATGGCATTATACTTTCACTCGTTTTAGATGCGATAGCCCAAAAATCCTTCGTAGTAATTCTGGACGCTAAAAATCTGAAAGAAATTGCGCGCATCTATGCACCACATCATATTCCATTCACGGTTCACAGCAAGTTTTTTAGTGCATAGCTTGCCAAATAAAATATTATTACAATTATAAAATTTTTAAATATTTGATTTTTTTCAAAGTTCATATAAAGTTAGAAGTAGGTTATATTTCTAATTTTTACTATCAATCGGAGGATCTTTTATGAATTTCAGACTAATTCTCAAATCATTAAGTCTTGCTCTTTTAACACTAGGTGTAAACCACATCAGTGCAACTGCGCCAACAAGATTAAAGCTGCTTCGTCAAGCAATCAAAAAAGGACAATTAAAAACAGTACGCCAGCATTTGGATATGTATCCTGGAGATATCAACGAATCAGAGCTTTTTAGTGAACCAGACTTTTTAACAGCTGCTTGTCGTTATGGTCGTTTAGAAATAGTACAAGAATTATTAGAACGTGGTGCGAACGTCGATAGCGGCAACCAAACTCCTTTAAGTGCTGCCTCTGCTTATGGCCACCACGACATAGTGAAGCTACTATTAGCAAAAGGTGCTAAAGTTAACCGACGAAGCAAACACCAAACTCCTTTACATGCAGCTGCTCAATATGGTGACCTAGAAATGGTAAAATTATTATTGGATCATGGCGCAGATGTTAACAAATTTGGCTGGAAGGCAGGATGTTGCGATCCCGCAACATATCCTTTATATGAAGCTGCTGATGCAGGCCACTTAGAAATAGTAAAACTATTATTAACAAAAGGCGCGGATGTTAACAGTCTCAATGGAAGACACTGGCAAGATGACTATACCCCTTTATTTATTGCATCTAAGCATGGTGATCTTGAAATAGTTAGAACCTTATTAGATGCCGGTGCAAACTTTAACCTTTGTTCAGTTCAAGGAATATCACCATTGGGCATCGCTTCCACTTACCAGCATCACGCAGTAGTAAACGAATTGTTAAAGCGCGGAGCTTCCCGATATTCTAACGATAATTAACAAAATTTTTGTTAAGCATAATTGATAACAATGAGGGAATGCTGAAAAATGCATCCCCTCATTTATTTAAATGTTACTTATAATAACCACTACCTAAAACATAGAACGTTTTATCTTTTTCTACCATCTCAAGCAGCGCAACTTTTTCTTGCCCATTAATATGATAGCTCACTTGTCCTGGCCCTTGCCGCACGGTGTTAATAAAGATCTGAATATATGGCTTGCCCGTATCATCCTGCGCATTCATGATATTGCGCCAGATCAGTTCGAAGCTATCTCCCCATACTTGGCAAATACCATCAAAATCGACTACAAAGACAAACAGATCACCACGGATAAATTTGCCATTTACATCAGTAAAATCGCTAAATGCTTTTTCTAGAGGATTTGTTTGCAAATATCCTGCCGCACTTCGCGCAAGAAGCAGTGCTGTTTCTCGCTTTGAGATAGGATATAAACCTGAACCAATTACAAATGAATCGGTGCCAAGATCAATCTTTTCAACATAAATTGATTGGAATGCATTCTTGAGTTTAAAATCAACCCAACCACCGCCGCTTTCAGCCTTCTTAATAATCTCTTGCACATATGCCTTATTATCTTCATCAAGCAGATCCCACTGATTTAATCCTATGGTGTCCATGTTATTACCGTGGGCAATAACTTTTCCATTCATATCCCATACAGTAAGATATAAATCTCCATAGCGATAAGTATCGGTCTGGCGGCCGCTAAACTCTGCAACTGCTGCAGTGAGCCCATGTTTTTTCATAAACTCATAACCATTTTTAACCAGGTCAACTGCTTTGCCAGGGACTGCGCTTGGATAGTAGCCACAGGCAATAAAGTATTGTTTGCCTTCTTTATCGGTCACTTTTTCTGCATAGGTAAGCTTGAGCGCATTTTTTGATCGGTACTCAATCCAAATTCCCTCAGAGGTATTTTTAAGTTTGTTAATAATCTCTTGGTTGGTGAACTTACCTTCAGCATCTCTCACGTTCAAAACATTTGTGCCAATCAATCCTGGGCGATCACCATTTGCGAGCATCTGGCCAGTAAAACTGACTGCATAGAGATACAGATCTCCCATTACAAATCTGCCCACTGGAAAACTGAGCGTACTAAATACTTCGTCAATTAAAAAACCTTTATCAACTACGATATCGTTAAAATAAGCGACCGCAGCTTTTACTAAACCAACCACCACATCTCTTTTTGAATGTGGATAATATCCGCTCCCAACAGCAAACTCTTTGCCATCTTTCTTAAATAGTTTTACGTAACTAACTTTTGTAGCATTACGCCATTGGTACGTAACCCAACCGCCGCCGCCTTTTGCTTTTTTGATGATCTCTTTAACAATATAAGTGCCGAATGTGTCCCGCATTTCAGAGAGATTTCTCCAAATATAGCGCTCATCTTGTCCGTTTGCATATTCAAAACCATTGGTGTCATATACAAAAAGATACAGCTCTCCGCGCAAGAAATGTCTGTTGTGCGTAAAAGCATTCATCGCTTGATCTAAACTGTTTTTCTGCACAAAATCAAGTGCTTCTTCTACTAATGCAACAACCTGCTTTCTTTTTTGCACATCCTCTGCATCAGTTTCTTTAATCGATGCTTCAAGCTCCTGCGTTACCACCTCACTTGCATTTGCTTCTGGATTTGCTTCATCAACTGCAGCTCCATCAATATCCATGGCAGTGCGCAATTCGATTGCCTTTTTGAGTGTGCAATATTTTGATATGGTAATAACGGCACACAAGCTAATACCAGCAAATAGCAAAAAAACTATGGGCGATCTATTTTTTTTCATTACCAAGCTCCTTTAATAATGAGGTGTGAAGATTAATCTCTACGGCGTCCCATAAATTGCAACAGATACAAAAATAGATTTACAAAATCTAAGTAGAGGGTTAATGCACCCAAGATTGCCACTTTGGTCAGCGTTGCGCCATCGGCAGCCAGATCCGTGGTCATTCTTTTAATTTTTTGTACATCGTATGCTGTCAGCAAGGTAAATAATAAAACACCGCACGCTGAGATAATATATTGGAATGTTTCACTGCGTAAAAAGAGATTAACAACGCCGCCAATAATAAGGCCTATGAGGGCCATATAGCCAAAGCTGCCAATAGAGGTTAAATCTGAGTTAGTAAAATAGCCATATGCTGCCATAGCGCCAAACATACCCGCTGTTACCAAAAAGGTGGCAAAAATTGATGTTTGCGTGAACACCAGAAATATTGATGAGAGCGTAAGGCCTAATGAAAGTGCATAAACTATAAAAAGAATCATGGCTAATGCCGCGCTCATACGCTCAAGAAACATGCTCAGCGCTACAACAAGTACCAGTTGAAAAATAAAGAGAACAAATATCAACCATGAGTTGCTAAAAATTGTTTGGTATACCGCCGGTGTTGAAGCGCACCAGTATGCCACTGCTGCTGTTAGTACTAAGGCAAAACTCATCCAGACATAAACACGCATCATGATATTACTGCCGGTAGAAGGTACTGTTTTTTGATTATCCCACATAAAAACTCCTTAAAATAAAGAATAAAAAGATCTTTTCTTTTATAAAGATATCTGCCCAACTAATCATTGTCCAACAGTTGCTTAAACACTTGCACTACACACCTAACCTGCTACAGTATAAAAAGAGGGATGAGTAGAAAATATAGTATCGTAAAAAATATGCTAATTTAATTAAAAAGAATATGAGGAATCCTATGGCAGTATCAATTACTAAAGAAAACTTTGTGCACGAGATAGAGAATGAATCGATGCCCATCGTAATGGACGTTTTTGCCAGTTGGTGCGGCCCCTGCAAATTAATGGAACCACATTTTGCAGCATTGGAAAAAAAACTCAAAGATACCTATAAATTTGTAAAATTAAATGTCGATGAAGGGCGTGACATTTCCATTAAATATGGTATCACCTCAGTTCCCACGTTTCTTTTTATTCACAATAATCATGTTAAAGGTAAAGTTACTGGTTATATGAGCGAAGCTGATTTAAAGGCCAAGATTGAAGAATTCTTAGGATAAAAATGCGCAGGCTTTTTTATGTTTTACTCACCATCCCATTGCTAAATACTATGGAGATGGAAAAGGATAAACAACAAGAGGCTACAGCAGAAAAAATCACTTTATCACCAAGCACCATTGATATATTTATTGAGGATGCTTTTATCAATTTAACCTTAGCTAACAATGTTTACGAGCAGGCAAAATCAGAAGAAAAACCTAAAGAGTTTACCGGAAGTAAATATGAAGAAGCGCAGAAATTTTACATCCAAGCTGAAAGCTTATTTAAAAAAGCACACGAATATGGCCACAAAACTGCTCATGTATTAATGCGTAATATCCATGAAAGCAAAATAGTTCCTATTGAGCACATCAAAGCTACTCTAAGCCATAACTATTCTGTCTCAGAGCAATGGGCAAAGTCTTGTGAAAATCAACGATCAATTTCACACAAAGAAGAAAATAAGAAAATTCCTGGATATTGGTTAGAAGCTTTGGATAATAAAGATTTTCATTCCCAACAAAAACTTACTTGGCATCAAGCGTTAAAAGAGCTTGAAAATAAAAAAATTCCTGCGGATAAAACTGATAAAAAAACGAAGGAACCGAAGAAAAAAGAAAAAAAGTCCCATAAAAAAGATAAAGAGAAATAAATAACTCTATTGCTTTTTATGTTGTCAAAGATACATTTATAAACAGCAATATTCTTAATAACACATAGCATAATAAGGATAATAACTTGCATAAGACATATTTAATTATTATGGCAGGATTTTCTTTGAGTAATGCACATGCTATGCAAGAGAGCGAGCAAGTAAGCGCTCAAGATCTTTTAGCTCAAGCGAATGTTTATCTGCAAAAAGGCCACCAATTCATAAAGTTCGCCGAGGATACAGAAGAAAACCTTACTTCGTTTAAAGGCAGCTTGCGCGAAAAGGCAAAACAGCATTACTATCAGTCCCATAGCAAGCTATTGATAGCTTTCCAAAAAGGAAATCAATCAGCACGTGATCTTCTTGCTTACAACAAAAAAGTAATCGAGGATCTCCATAAAACAGCGGATTCATTAGACGGTTTGTCTTACGATGAAGGTAGAGCTCAATATTCTCTCGAGCTTTGCAAAATTTATGATTTTCAAGAGAAAAGTGCAAAAGATATTGAGAGTGAGGTTACGTGGCCCCAACTCTTAAGAGAAACCTATCTAAGCCAAGGCGCCGTAGAGAAAGCTGAAGAGAGCCTCTTGGGTAAAGCAAAAAGAAAGCTCACTTCTTCTTTGAAAAAAGTAACTAATCAGTAAATATATCTATTTTTTATCATGTACTTCGTAGCCCAATGCTTTCAGCTGTTCGCGCAGTGCATCTGCTTTTTTCCAATCCTTTTGTACGCGCGCTTGCTCACGCTCTTTAATGAGCGCCTCTATTTCAGGCGTTACGGCAACTTCTTTTTCTGGAAGCGGAATTAAGGTTAATCCCAGAACTTTCTCAATAAATGCTTTAACCAAACACAACTGATTTTTATCGTGATGCAGCTGTGCCAATGCTTCAAACAGTACTCCCCACATGCCAGGAGTATTTAAATCGTCTTCTAGAAATTCAAGCATCTTTTGCACAACTACCGATTCACAAATTTGTGTCGGTGAAACTGTTTGATCGCATTGAACTGCAAATGCTTTGCACAAACGCTGATAGGTTTTTTGCATCATCTGCAAATCATCAAATGAAAAATCGAGTGGTGCTTTATATTGATGATTCAAAATATAAAAGCGGACAACCATCGGATCAAACTGCTTAAAAACATCGCGCAGCGTGAAAAAGTTACCCAGCGATTTAGACATCTTTTCTTCATTAATGCGCACAAAACCGTTATGCATCCAGTATCGCACGAATGGGACTTCATTGAGGCCTTCTGATTGCGCAATCTCATTTTCATGATGCGGAAAAATTAAATCCATGCCACCAGCATGAATGTCGATCGTTTTTCCCAAATATTTTTGTGCCATTGCTGAGCATTCTATATGCCAGCCAGGTCTGCCATATCCCCATGGTGATTGCCAGCCAGGTTCACCAGCAGGAGCTCCTTTCCACAAAGCAAAATCAAGCGGGCTTCTTTTTTTATCATTAACTTCCACCCGCGCTCCTGCAATTAGATCCTCCAATTTATGTTTTGAAAGCCGCCCATATGCAGGGAAAGAGCTAATATCAAAATAAACATCACTATCAACTTGATATGCTTTGCCAGCAGCGATCAAGCCCTGTACAAAGGCAATAATTTCTTTCATTGTTTGCGTGACATGTGGTTGATAAGAGGGAGATAAGCAATTGAGCAGCTGCATATCCTGATTAAAAGCGGCAATGTATTTATCACTAATCTCTTGAAACCGCTTGCTATCGCCCAACTCTTTTTGAGCACGATTAATAATTTTATCGTCAATGTCAGTAAAATTGCGGCAATAGGAAACTTGATAGCCTAAAAATAAGAGCAATCGATACAGGAGATCGAAGGTAACATACACGCGTCCATGCCCAATGTGAGCATAATCATAGGGGGTAATGCCGCACACATACAGGCTTATTGTATTCTCTTTTAAGGGGATAAGCTGCTCTTTTTTACCAGAAATGGTATTTGTTACCACAATCATAAGTTATCGATCGTATCGTTAAAATGTTCTTCTTTCACCAGGCTACTATAACACAATAAAGCTCGCTGGCCAATTTCTAAAAAAAGAGTATGATTAAAAACAGTTTTTCTTGATCCTCCAGGAGTGTATATCGATGAACTTTATTCCGCGGCAATTGTTACTTGTAATAACCATTCTAACATCTCTTTTTCTCCCCTGTTTTGCACAAGAGGCTCCTGCGGCCAACGCCGCCGATGACACAGAAGATATAACGTTCCAGGATGCCGCCAGCACTGCTGATGATGCTGACGATCAAGAGGAAAGTGATCAAGATATAGATCTTGCTGATCGCCTTATTCATACTATTATTATCACTGGCAATACCCAAGTGAGCACTGAAGCAATTCGTAATAAAATTCCCTATCGTATTGGACAACGCTTTGATCCGTTAAAAACCCGCGAGCTGATTGATAACTTGTATTACGATTTTAAGCGCTTTAGAAATATTACTATTATGGCAGATCTGCTTGATGATGAGTCAATCGATTTGCATATTATCATTCAAGAAAAAATTCCCGTCAAAGAGATCATTTTTGAAGGTAATTCTGCTGTCACACAAAAAGAAATTTTGGAAAAAGTTACCAGTCTTGATACGCCTGCTATAGATCCAGAAGAGCTTAAAATTTTTGCACAAGCAATTAAAAAATTGTATTTAGAGCGTGGCTACTATCAAGTAACTATTGATACCGACCTTGTTGTTGATGACAATGGCAAAGCAACGATCACCTTTAGAATTACTGAAGGCAAAAAATCATCGGTAAAATGTATTTCATTTAAAGGCAATAAGAATGTCAGTGGAAAAACCTTGCGCAGCATCATGTATACTCGTGAAGACTGGCTTTTAAGTTTTCTTGATAAATCGGGCACCTATATTCCCGAACGGCTTGAGGGCGATAAGCATGTTATTGAAATGTACTATCAAAGCCACGGCTATATGAATGCGAAGGTTACTGCAATCACCCCTGAAATTGATCCGTGTTCACACAATGTGAATTTGCTCGTCGAAATTCATGAAGGAGATTTGTATACCATTGGCTGCGTGAGTGCACCGGGCAATGATCTTGTGTGTGAAGATGTTCTTTTGCAAGCAATTGCCATAAAGCCTGGGGATTTATATTCTCGCGAAAAGATTGTTGATACGATTAAAAACTTAGAACTGTTATGGGGCAATTTTGGCTATTTATATGCGCACATTGAACCATCAATAGAAGTACATGAAGAGACCAAAACAGTGGATTTAGGATTTCATACGGAGCTTGGTAAACAGATCGTTTTAGGCAAGCTTACTATTCGTGGTAATCAAAAAACGCGCGATAAAATTATCAGGCGCCAAATCACCTTTGCTGAAGGTGATACGCTGACCAACACACGCATGGAACAATCAAAAGAGCGCATTCAATCCTTAGGCTATTTTGATCAACGTGAAGGGGTGAACTGGAAAATTATTCGCACTGGTGAAAATAGTGCCGATCTGGATTTAATGCTCAAAGAAGCAAAAACTGGACACATGGGCTTCCAATTGGGCTTTGCAGGAAGTCCTGATAATATTCGAGAACCACTCAAAGGTATGTCGTTACAGCTTGATGTTGGGGATACCAATTTATTTGGCACCGGCATACGCACCAGTTTAAATAGCAGATTCTCCCATGAAGATTTTACCTTAAACTTTAACGTCACCCAGCCATGGTTATTTGATAAACCAATTATTGCAGCACTCGATGTTTTTCATCGGCGCCTTGCCTATGAAGATTTAAATTACACCATACCGGTCAACGAAATTGATAGCGGGCTAACCTTAACGGGAGGAGTAATTGCAAGTTATCTCAATCCTTGCCTGCCCGATGCTTTAATTAGAGGTGTGCTTGGCATCGATTCTATTAAATATCAGCCCGAGCCACAAGGCACCATACATCTGGCAAATCCTGAGGAACAAGAAATTGCGAATGCTAATTATAATATAATTTTGAACAGAATGTTTAGGCCCGGCAAATACGGATCATTTACTATCCATGCCGGTCAAGATAAGCGAAGCCATCCAATGCATCCTATTAGTGGTTATTCATGGCTTGCACGAGCACAAGTTACTTTTAATGCCAGTGATAGATGCCTTGGCTTTCAACGCTATGATTTAGAAGCTCATTGGTATACACCATTAATTGGCAACTATGATCTTATTTTCCATATCCATGGTTATATCGGAGCAGTGGTACCATTCGCTCGCAAATTAATTCCGTATAGAGATCTCTATCACATTGGCGGCCCTGCTAGTGTTCGTGGCTTCTTATTTGGAGAAATTGGTCCCCAATTCAAAATTCATGATATGATTACCAGCACTTCTGCCCGTGGCGATTCCATTGGTGGCACCAAAGCGATGTATCTCAATACTGAACTTATTTTCCCTATTACCCCCGATATGAATATGAAAGGGGTGATCTTTTATGATGGCGGTAGTGGTTGGGATAATCCCTATGTAGATTGCGTTGAGCGGCGCTTTATTCGAAACAATCATTTTAATTACCGCCACGCCGTAGGATTTGGCATTCGTATGTATAGCCCTATGCCACTCAAAATTGATTGGGGCTTTAAGCTCGATCCACGCAAAGGGGAACCTGCGTATGAAGTTCATTTTAATACCAATTATGAATGGTAATATCGGTTAAATATTAAAATTTTAGCTGAGCAGCTGCAAGCACTTGTTTTTTTTTCTTAAATTGAAGTATGGTAATTACTATGTAAAAAACTAGTAATGATAAAAAAGGAGTTTCTATGCATTCTAGAAAATTATCCATACTTGCAGTACTGAGCTTTTGCCTAAGCAACCCAGTTGTTGCTCAGGAGGGTTATAGCTATGAATATAGTGATGATGGAGTAATCACTTTACGTAGTTGTGCATGCCCTTTTGTCAGTGGTGCAACCGGTACTGCAACTTTTTGTAACGTTAATATTCTTAATAATTTATGCGTAGGCGGCACTGCCAGCATCGCCGGCAATTTAGCAATTTGTGGTAGCTTAATTTGCTCCGGATGCGCAATCTCCGGCCCTATTAGTTCAAATGCAACTGCTTGTAATCTTTCTGTTGGTGATTTTACTAATCCAGTCACTAATGGCACTGGCCAAACAGCACTGGGTGAAGAGGCATTAGAAAATAATGGTGATGGCGGTACGGAAAATACGGCAGTCGGTTGCGAAGCAATGCAATTTACTCTTTCTTCAACCCAAAATGTAGCTGTCGGTACACAATCATTACAAAACAATGCCGACGGTAATTGTAACGTCAGTCTTGGCTTTCAAGCTATGCAAAATACCGATGGCACCTTTAATAGCATTGGTATTGGATGCCAGGCATTACAAAACATTACCGACCCAGAAAGTAATAATAATATTGCTGTAGGATCACAAGCATTACAATTTGAAAATGTTGCAGGCGGTACAACGTTTAATATCGCAATTGGCGAACAATCAATGCAAACAGGTGCAGGATTTAGCAATATCGCTATAGGTGAATCGGCTATGGCAAATCCTGGGACTACTAGTACGCCTTCTGGCAATGTAGCCCTCGGTAATTTCGCAATGCAAGGCATAGGTGGTAATAATATAAATAATAACTTTGCCGCACTCACAAATGCTATGAATGATATCAGTGCTTCAAGCGGTAACATCATCATGGGTAATCTGGCAGCACAAATCATTTTTGATTCCAATACCAACGTAGTCTTAGGCGATAGAGCACTGAGTCTCAATGCTTTCGCTCTTAATAACAACGTCGGACTTGGTCCCAATGTTATGGAAGATTCTAGCTTCAGCAATAATAATATTGCTATTGGCCAGCTCGCAATGGCATTTAACTCAGTAGCACTGAATAATATTGCAATCGGTACTCAAGCGGGAGCAACAGGGCTGGGCAGCTTTAACGTCGGTATTGGTTTCAATGCTATGATGAACGCAACATTAGGTGCTACTGGTCACATTGCCATTGGTAATCAAGCAATGCTCAATGCTGGTGGCACGGGCGCTACTGGCAATATTGGCATAGGTGCCCAAACAATGCAAACTGATAACGGTGCTGGCAATATCGCTATTGGCTATCAGGCTATGCAATTTAGTTCCGGCAGTACTAATAATATTGCAATCGGCACCCAAGCACTCACTGGCGCTAAAAATACTAGCAATATTATTGCTATCGGCACTGACGCTGGCTCAGCTTTAGATAACGGTGAAACATTAGATATTTATATTGGTAACACTGGTGTTAATGGCGAATCCAACACAACCCGCCTTGGTGCAAGCGGCGCACAAACTAGTTGTTATATCGCAGGAATTCTCAATACGTTCTTAACCGGTGCTGTTCAGCCGGTCATTATTAATAATAATAACCAACTGGGTGTTGTCAGTAGTACCGGAAGCCTTATCATTAATTCAACTATTAGTGCAAAAAATTTTATGAGCAATAGTGGCGCTTGCAATTTGTCAGTTGGCGATAATACAAATCCAGTTACTAATGGTTCTGACAATACGGCATTAGGAGAAAACGCTTTACAAAACACTGCTGTTGCTCCCTTGCAAGATACTGCTGTTGGATGTAGTGCTATGCAAAATAATTTCGCACCAAGTTTCTTTAACGTAGCCGTTGGAAGTTTTGCTTTACAAAACAATACTGGAGTTTCTAATAGCACCGTCATTGGTGCGGAAGCAATGCAATTTACTACCAACACCGCCAACACTATAGCTATTGGTGTTTCTGCTCTCAGCAATAACTCGGGGGTAAATAATTCTATTGCTATTGGCACCTCTGCTCTAAACAATTGTACTTCCTCTTCTTTCAATATTGCCATTGGCGCATCTTCAATGTTTACTGCTAACAATGATCTACAAAATATAGCGATTGGTAATTCCATACTTGCTAATTCATCAGGAGCAACAAACAATATAGCAATAGGAACACAGGCTTTACTCTCTGGCAAATCACCTACCGGTAATATTGCAATCGGATTCCAAGCGTTAGAAATTGCTCCCAATCCTTCTGGCTGTATTGCTATAGGAGTACGAGCAGGCATCAACTTAAATACCGGAGAAGCTAATGATATTTATATTGGTAACATTGGTGTAGCCGGTGAATCAAATGCAATTCGTATTGGCACCACACAAACAGGTTGCTATATCGCTGGAATTAATGGTGCAACGGTAGCAGCAGGTACTACTGTGATTGTTGGGGCCAATAATCAATTAGGCACTGTACCATCTTCACACCGCTATAAAAAAGACATCTGCGATATCGAAGATGTGCAAGACAAAATGGTACAACTGCGTCCCGTTAACTTTGTCTATAAATCGGATGAAAACAATACTGTACAATATGGTTTAATTGCAGAAGAAGTGAATGACGTGTTCCCGAATATCGTGGTTCATGATGCTGAAGGTCAAATTTATACTATTAACTATATGGCATTAATTCCACTCTTGGTTAAACATAACCAACTATTAGCTCAACAAATAAAAGAGTTACAAGCCAGAATAGGTGCTTAAAATAAAGATTATTAATACAAGATCCCAAAAAGGGAGAACGCATTGTTCTCCCTTTTTTATTAGGAGCTATTTAAAATTCAACTTTGGGATATTTAAGACACTTGTTTTTTTTAAAAAAATTAAAGTATGGTGTAAAAGTACATACATTTGATCATTTAAAAAAGGAGCAATAATGCAGCCCAAGAAATTATTAGTAATTAAAAGTATTTACCTCTTTGCAGCACTTAGTATATCTACCATTATAAATGCAGAAATAATATTAGAAGACAACAACGATATATTCGATTTACGTAGTTGTGCATGCCCTTTTGTTAGTGGTGGGACTGGTACTGCAACTTTTTGTAATGTTAATATTCTTAATAATTTATGCGTAGGCGGCACTGCCAGCATTGCCGGCAATTTAGCAATTTGTGGTAGCTTAATTTGCTCTGGATGTATTCCAACGGCAACGGGGCCTGCCGGAGCTACTGGTGCTACTGGCGCAACGGGTGCTACCGGTGCAACAGGTCCTACTGGTGATATGGGCGGCAGAGGAGTAACGGGAGGAACAGGTGCAACGGGTGTTACCGGTACCACGGGTACCACCGGTGTAACGGGTACTACTGGTGCTACCGGCGCCACAGGAACAACCGGCGTAACTGGCGCCACCGGCACAACGGGCACTACTGGTGCAACAGGACCAACCGGCGCCACCGGCGCTACCGGTGCAACTGGCCCACTCAACTCAAACGTAACCGCATGCAATCTTTCTCTTGGCGATTTTACTAATCCACTTACCAATGGCACCGGGCAAACGGCACTTGGTGAAGAGGCATTAGAAAATAATGGTGGTGGTACAGAAAATACGGCCGTCGGTTGCGAAGCAATGCAAAATACTTCTACAACAACTCAAAGCGTAGCTGTCGGCACACAATCATTACAAAACAATGCCGGCGGTAATTGTAACGTCAGTCTTGGGTTTCAAGCTATGCAAAATACCGATGGCACCTTTAATAGCATTGGTATTGGATGCCAAGCATTACAAAACCTTATTGATCTAGAAAGTAATAATAACATTGCTATAGGATCACAGGCACAACAAAATGAAAATACTGCAGGCGGTACAACATTTAACATTGGAATTGGCCAACAAGCAATGCAAACAGGTTCAGGATTTAGCAATATCGCTATAGGTGAATCAGCTATGGCAACTCCTGGGAATACTAGTATCCCTTCTGGCAATGTCGCCCTTGGTAATTTCGCAATGCAAATCATAGGTGGCAATAATGTAAATAATAACTTTGCTGCCCTCACGAATGCTATGAATATTATCAGTACTTCAAGTGGCAACATCATCATGGGTAACCTGGCAGCACAAATCATTAATGGTTCCAATACCAACGTAGTCTTAGGCGATAGAGCACTGAGTCTCAATGCAGCTTCTCTTAATAACAACGTTGGACTTGGTCCAAATGTTATGCAATTTTCTAACTTCAGTAATAATAATATTGCTATTGGCCAGCTCGCAATGGCATTTAACTCAGTAGCACTGAATAATATTGCAATCGGTACTCAGGCAGGAGCAACAGGGCTGGGCAGCTTTAACGTCGGTATTGGTTTCAATGCTATGGCCAATGCAACCGCAGGTGCTACCGGTCACATTGCCATTGGTAATCAAGCATTACTCAATGCTGGCGGCACGGGCGCTACTGGCAATATTGGTATAGGTGCCCAAACAATGCAAACTGATAATGGTGCTGGCAATATTGCTATTGGCTATCAGGCTATGCAATTTAGTTCCGGCAGTACTAATAATATTGCAATCGGCACCCAAGCACTCACTGGCGCTAAAAATACCACTAATATCATTGCTATCGGCACTGACGCTGGCTCAGCTTTAGATAACGGTGAAACATTAGATATTTATATTGGTAACACTGGTGTTAATGGCGAATCCAACACAACACGCCTTGGTGCAAGCGGCGCACAAACTAGTTGTTATATCGCAGGCATTCTCAATACATTCTTAACCGGCACTGTTCAGCCGGTCATTATTAATAATAATAACCAACTGGGTGTTTTAAGTAGCACCGGAAGCCTTATCATCAATTCCACTGCTGCAAGTACTGGCTGTGCCAATGGTGCTTTAGTGATTTCTGGTGGCTTAGGAGTTGGGGGCAATATAAACAGCTGTGGCAATATTGGTGCAAGCGGCACTTTACGAGGTAGCAACTTTGCAAGCAGTACTGGCGCTTGCAATTTATCAGTTGGTGATAATACAAATCCAGTTACCAATGGTACCGATAATACCGCATTAGGAGAAAACGCTTTACAAAATACTGCTGTTGCTCCTACTCAAGATACTGCCATTGGATGTAGCGCTATGCAAAATAATTTCGCACCAACTTTTTTTAATGTAGCGGTTGGAAGTTTTGCTTTACAAAGCACTACTGGGGTTTCTGATAGCACCGCCATTGGTGCGCAAGCAATGCAATTTACCACCAACACCGCCAATACTGTAGCTATTGGTGCTTCTGCTCTTACAAATAACTCCGGTGTAAGTGATTCGATTGCTATTGGCAATTCTGCACTCAACACTGCTACTTCCTCTTCTCTTAATATTGCCATTGGCGACTCTTCAATGTTTACTGCTAACAATGATCTACAAAATATAGCGATTGGTAATTCCATACTTGCTAATTCATCAGGAGCAACAAACAATATAGCAATAGGAACACAGGCTTTACTCTCTGGCCAATCACCTACCGGTAATATTGCAATCGGATTCCAAGCGTTAGAAATTGCCACCAATCCTTCTGGCTGTATTGCTATAGGGGTGCGAGCAGGCATCAACTTAGGTACCACAGAAGCTAATGATATTTACATTGGTAATGCCGGTGTAGCTACTGAATCGAATGCCATTCGTATCGGCGCTTCGCAAACTGGATGCTATATTGCTGGTATTAATGGCGCGACGGTACCAGCAATAGGTACTCCTGTGCTTGTTGGCGCTAATAATCAATTGGGCACTGTATCATCTTCACACCGCTATAAAAAAGACATCTGTGACATGGAAAATGTACAAGAGAAAATGATACGGTTACGTCCCGTTAACTTTGTCTATAAATCGGATGAAAACAATACCATGCAATATGGTTTGATAGCAGAAGAAGTGAATGACGTGTTCCCGAATATCGTGGTGCGTGATGCCGAAGGTGAAATTTACACACTTAACTATATGGCACTCATTCCAATGTTAATCAAGCACAATCAACTTCAAGATGTACAAATTAAAGAGTTACAAGCATTGGTTGCTAAATTATTAATGGCACAAAACATGATGCAATAATTAATAACTTTTTACGCGGGGAGAGAAATTTTCTCTCCCCGCACAATAAAAGGTTGTATGAAGTATATCTCTTTTTTAACACTGTTTGTTGGCGTACAAATAACGGGAGTGCTCATGCAACTGTATAAACAGAGTCAATTTATTAAGCTTTCGTATCGCAAACAAAGAATTACTCTAGAGCTCGCACACACCATTAAAGAAAAACAAGAAATATTGCATACCATAGCAATGCTCCACGATGCCACATCGGTTAAAAAATTTGCACAAGAGCAGTTAGGATTACAACCTATTGCCCTTAGTCAAATCAAGAAAGTTGCTTATGATCTCAGCCTATAAAAATTCTATCGTATCAATTTTTTTCTTATTCTGTTTCGGCTATCTCATTGTAATTGCCAATCTTTTTTATTTGCAATGCATACAGCATACTTTTTTAACTCAGCTGGGCCAAAGGCAATACCATATCACTATTACCACATTACCGGCACGGGGTGTTATTACTGATCGCACCGGCAAAAAGTTTTTAGCACTTAATAAAGATTCAATAGCTGCGTTTATTTTGCCACAACAAATACAAAATCGTGCTGCTTTAGACACCTTCTTATCGCACTATTTTCCTGCAGCATATCAGCGGCTACGCGAACATCCAACCGCTTATTTTCTCTATGTACAGCGCCGCTTAACACCGCAACAAATTGATCTCATAAAGCAAAAAAATATCGTTGATATTCAGTTTTTACAAGAGCCAAACCGGTACTATCCCCTCTCTCACGCAGCTTCTGTTATCGGTATCACTGATATTGATAATAAAGGGCTTTCAGGCATTGAGTTACAATTCGATGCACTTTTAGGTGGAAAGCCGAGCATTGTTCATTTAGAAAAAGATGCCCGTTCAAATCAATTTTATTTTAATAAAGAAACTATGCATGAGGGAAATCAAAGTTCCCCTCTTTCTTTGACTATTGATAGTGATTTACAATTCTTAGCACACGAACTCGTACAAGAGTGGGTGGATACATATCATGCGCACAGCGGCGCCGCTCTTATTATGAACCCTGAGACAGGAGAAATTTTAGCGTTAGTAAATATTCCTACTTTTGACCCGAATAATAATCAACACGATGTAGAGCTACTTACTAATCCTATTATTTCGCATGCATATGAACTAGGTTCAGTCTTTAAAATTTTTACTGCTTTGGCAGCATTAGAAGAAGATTTAGTAACCTTAGAAGAGCTTATCGATTGCAAGGGCACGTTAACTGCCTATATCGACGGACGAAAAATTAATACAACAATTGCTGCTGGCATCATTCCGTTCAAAGAAGTGATTGCCCAATCAAATAATATCGGCATTGCGCAAGTTGCGCAACGATTAGATTCTCGTTTATATGATCATTATGCCAAATTAGGATTTGGTAAAAAAACTGGCATCACATTACCAGGAGAAGCCAAAGGATTTATTAATCCGCCACATTTGTGGTCAAAGCAATCTATAATTTCACTTTCATATGGGTATGAAATCTCTGCAACACTGCTGCAGTTGGCACGCGCATTTTGTATACTTGCCAATGGTGGTTATTGGGTTGAGCCACAGTTACTTTTAAATTCAAAAAAATTATCGCATACAAAATTGTATCGCGACACAAGTATTGCATTAACACAAGAGCTATTAGAACAAACCACCAAACAAGGTACTGCACGAAAAGCGCACATTAAAGGATACAAAATAATGTGTAAAACAGGCACTGCAAATATGCTGGAAAATGGCATATACAATCCTGATAAAAATATTTTTACCTGTGCAGGTATTGTTCAAAAAGATAATTACAATAGGGTTATTGTTGTTTTTATTAAAGAAGCTGCACAAAAAGATTTATACGCTTCTACAGTAACTGCACCGTTATTTGAAAAAATTGCTGAAAAAATGATAATTAAAGATCGCGTTTTTGCTTAATATTTTTTAAGATTCTACGCTTAGATCGCATACTGTTTTACAATCATCTTTACATTCTTGGCAACATCCGGCTACTGCACCTTTACAGTTTGCTGAACCAGATTTTTTACTGACTGTACATTCACGAACACAGTGTGGTTTACAGGAAGGGCATGCCATTGCACATACTTCTTGACAGTTAATCCTAACAGCTTTCTCTTTTTCTCTCTCTCTTTTTTCCATCGCGCTTCCTCCTACCTGAATTTATAAACGATTTAATATACAATTTTCCCACTCACTCTCGAGCTTAATCTAAAGAATTCGAGTGGGAAAATTTTACAATTTAAAATAAATAAATGGTTATTTACTTCTTGCAGCCACAGTCTGATTTTTTAGCATTGCAGCTTGCGCACCATTCACCTTTGTTATGATCTTTGTGACTTTGATGACCGCCTTGATGACCATGCTTCTCGTTATGACCTTCGTGACCATGTTTTTTGTGGCCATCTTGACCGTGGCCTTTTTTATTATTGTGATCCATAATTTTCTCCTTTTTTAGTTATTCATTATTTAGTTTTTATCTCGTTACTTTTTCGTACCATCATTTTTTTGCTGATTATTATCAGGGTTTTGGTTTTGAGATTGGCCATGTTTTTGTTGACCTTGTTGCTGACCATGCTTTGGTTGATTACCTTGTTGTGGCTGGCCCTGTTTTTGTTGACCTTGATTTTGATTTTGCGGATTTTGCTGTTGCCCTTGTTTTTGACCAGGATTTTGGCCAGGGTTATGTTGACCCGGGTTTGCACCCTTCGGGTTATTTTGGTTATTGTTATTCATAACTATCTCCTTGAGTAAGCTTAAATACACTTAAACTAAACACCTTAAAGCCAAACCATATGGCCTCTTTATCAGGTTATTTTTATCATAATAAATACTAGTGCCATTTGTCAATAATATTAATATTTAACCTATAAATAAGGCATTTTGTTAAAAAACTCTTAATTTTATTCTTTATATCCTGATATAATAAAAATAGTAGGGGAAAACAGTAAAAGCCCCATTAAATATTAAGGAGAATATCATGGCAAAATATGGAAAAAAATCACAAGAAAAAGTAAAACGAGCAATGCATGAAATGAAACGAGGAGAACTCAAAAGTGGTAGATCGGACAAAACAGTAAAAAACCGAAAACAGGCTATTGCTATTGGTCTCTCTGAAGCTCGTAAAGCTGGTGCAAAAGTACCAAAAAAGAGAAGATAAACACATGAAGTTTGTCCAAAATAAAGCTCTATTTTTTGTGATACTTTTATTAGCTTTTAATATAAGTATCCAATCAATGGAGCTCGAGCCTCACCAATATATAACAAAAAAGCAAACAAAAAGACCCATTAGTCTTATTATTGTTAATAAAACAAGTAATGAGTTGGAAGTTGGTCAAACTAACCCATTGCCTTTTACCAAAACAATACCAAGCAATAGTTTTGACCATGAAAATTATGGATTTTTAAAACCTACCGCTCCCAATAATGACTCTTTGTTTGCATTATTTTATAAAGAAAAAAACTCTAAAAATTTCTTTATAATAAGGCTTTATATCGCATCTAAAGAAAATAATTTTGCTGATTATCAAGCTCAAGTTACCGACCTAAAAGGCAATACAATAGTAGCGCAGACGCCCGTAAGAACATTTCTCAAGAGACCCCACCAATTCTATAATATAATTGTAGAGATCAAAGGAAATGAGATGAACAACTTTGCTGGGACTACTATTATAGCTTCTATTAGCGATCAAAAATTATAAAAGGAGGAATTTTTAATGAAACTCAATTTAAAAAAATTATTTTTACTCGCATTCTTAACCAACACTGCAGTATTATCTGCTATGGAAATGGAAAAACAAGGTAATTTAAATTTACCGATTCGGCTTGTGATTAATAACAACACCAATAATACACTGGAAATTACAAAAACGGCTGACCCATCAGAATCATCTTTGCAGACAATAGAAAGCCACGGAACAGTTATTAAAGATTATGATTTCTCTGCAGTTGGCGCATACCGACAATTAAATAGATATTTTAGAGAGCAAGGTTCTTCCATCATGTATAGGATTAGCATTCGTCTAAACAACGCTCAGGAACCCTACTATATAGTTGATTTAGCAAGGATGGTGCCAGAGATAGGCGGCTCTGTCTTACTAACAACTGGTCGAAGATCTATAAAAGCTGATCCAACGCAGTTTTACAATGTTATTATAAATATTAATGGCGATCAAAGAAATGATTTTGTCGGCACAACCATCAGCGCTTCAGCTGGGCCACACAAACTATAAAAAGGAATAGTGTATGCAGTTAAATTATATTAAAATATTTTTACTCACATTCTTAACAACTGCAGCATTATCTGCAATGGAAATGGGACCTGCAGCTGAACAAAAATTTATAGAAAAGCCTATCACCATTGCTTTATACAATTACACTAACAGTGATTTTGTTATAGAAGGCCAACCAATACTAATACCAGCAGGCCAAGGCTTCGTCACAAGACTTAATTTTAATTATATAAACGAAAATAATGAGGCCATTGTATCTTTATCAATTCGTAGCAAAGCATTATCTGAACCTATCACGATAACAATAGAAAAAAAATTTCGAGGGGACGATTTGATGCTTGAAACAACAATTGACTTTGATAATGGAAAATCTCTATCGAAAAGCATACAGATAAATCCTAATGCCAAATTTTATAACATCATTTTTTATATTAAAGGTAACAAACAAAATAATTTTGAAGGCTCGGATATGATTGTATCAGCAAGCAATCAAAGCATGGGCATGTAGATTTTGAATGAGCTCATGGTGAGCTTATAAAATATGAAAAACCCAAAAGGGGGAATTTTATGAAGAACATTTTTAAACCACTATTTTTATCAATAGCACTTTTATCAGGTGCATCATTTGCCATGGAAATGGAAGATAAAGGCAAGCGAAAAATCCCAGAGACTGTTGGAGAAGAACAACCTACTAAGAAACAAGCGGTAGATCTTGAAAATATTTTTTTTGCTACTCATATTGTAATTAACAACAGCACTGATAAAGCCTTGGAAATTTATCCACTTTCTTGGCTCTTGGAAGAACCTTTCACAAAACCAGAACAAAAAATAACCGTAGAACCAGGAAAATCAGTTGTTTACAATTATAAGCTTTTTAAAGATGCTGGACTTGGCGCTTATGCATTAGGATATTTAGGTAAAATATTCTTTAAACAAAAAAATTCGTCCCTCTCACCTCTTAAGATATTTTTCAAAAAAGAATTCCATTTTAGTCGCGCTGCTGGCGACAACCGTCTTAAGCTTCTCGACGAGAATCAACCTATCTCACTCCAACAAAGTATAGCCACTGCAAAAGATTTAACATTCGATGCTGAAATAGCAAGGCACACACCTAGCTATCTACCACTTAAATCAATTACTGAGATAATAAAAACACCCACTTCAGGATCAAACCAATTCTTTAATATTATTGTTGATATTAAAGGAGATGAATCAAATAACTTTGCAGGCTCTACTATTAGTGCATCAGTAAGCGATCAAAGAATATAAATCTGAATAAGCTCATGGTGAGCTTATAAAACACTAACCAAAAAACGGAGATTTTTATGAAGTTAAATTTTACAAAACTATTTTTATCAATAGCAATCTTAACAAATGCAATGCCATTATTTGCCATGGAAAAAGAAGCCGAGCAACCGTCCGAATATTTAACCATATTAAATTCTGCTATACCACTTTTTATGCGCATAAGAGAGGGAAATGAACCAAATATTCAGATTATCAAAAATGATGCAAATGCAAGTCAATATACTATTGCGGGCAACCAAGAAACATTTTTATTTCCACAAAACACAAAAATAAGAATTAAGCTTGACTCAATTGATTGGCCATTGCGGCTTCGTTGGTGGCCAGCACAAAGTAGACCAGACTTAGGAATTAAGGAATATCAACCTACCTCCGATATTGACGAAAATGGAAACTCTACAAGAACATCAGACAATAATGTAAAAAAATCAATTTTTTCATTAGCTATTAATAAGGAAAATCTCCTAGAAACTCCCGACCGTTATATAGAACTTTACATAAAACCTGATAACACAATAGATGGTATGCGTTCTCCTACTGAACCGAAAAAAGGCTATACAACCATTCCTATGATACGCGCTGGCTATGGGAAAGGGGTAAGATAGCAACAGATAATCCGATAATTAAGCTAAAAAGAAGTCCTACAGTAAAACACTATAGGACTTCTTTTATTTTATACAATTAACTATTGAAGTTAGAACATGCCACCTGGCATTCCACCCATACCGCCCATGCCACCCATTCCTGGAGCAGCTGCAGCAGATTCTTTTTTATCTTGCGGCACATCGCAAATAGTTGCTTCTGTGGTCAGCAATAATCCTGCAATAGATGCAGCATTTTGAATAGCTGAACGAGTGACCTTTGCCGGATCGATAATACCACGTTCCAACATGTTCACATATTCGCCTGCTTTTGCATCAAAGCCATTATTGCCTTGCAATTCTTTTACACGGTTAATAACCACTGATGGTTCAAAACCTGCATTGCTTGCAATAATACGCAATGGCTCTTCAAGTGCACGGCGCACAATTTGCGCACCAAGTTGCTCATCACCCGAAAGCTTAAGCGCATCAAGTGCTGCTTGTGCACGAATTAATGCAATACCACCACCGGCAACAATGCCTTCTTCAACCGCAGCGCGAGTGGCGCTAAGCGCATCTTCAATGCGATCTTTCTTTTCTTTCATTTCAGTTTCAGTTGCTGCACCAACTTTGATTACCGCAACACCGCCTGCTAATTTAGCAAGCCGCTCTTGCAATTTTTCTTTATCATAATCAGACGTTGTGTTTTCAATCTGCATGCGAATTTGCATCACGCGGCCTTTGATATCAGCTTCTTGCCCTTGGCCTTCAATAATTGTGCAATTATCTTTGGTAATGACAACACGCTTTGCAGTGCCAAGATCCTGTACATGAATATTTTCAAGCTTAAGCCCAATATCTTCGCTGATCAATTTACCACCAGTCAACACCGCGATATCTTCCAGCAATGCTTTACGGCGATCGCCAAAACCAGGCGCTTTCACCGCAACAACATTTAAGATGCCACGCAATTTATTAACTACCAACGTTGCAAGCGCTTCGCCTTCAACATCTTCTGCGATAATCAAGAGTGAACGGCCCGCTTTAGCAACTTGCTCAAGCAATGAGATGATGCTTTTCATGCTGTTGATTTTCTTTTCAAAAATCATAATCAATGGATGCTCAAGTTGCGTTTCCATCTTCTCTGCATTTGTTACAAAATAGGGAGAGAGATAGCCGCGGTCAAATTGCATACCTTCAACCACGTCAAGCTCATCTTTCATTCCTTTTGCTTCTTCAACGGTGATTACACCATCACGGCCAACGCGCTCCATTGCTTCAGCAATCTGCTGACCAATGCTCGTATCGGAGTTTGCAGAGATAGTAGCAACTTGTTCGATCTCTTTTTTGCCACTCACTGGCTTAGAGCTTTGCTTAACCGTTTCAACCACAACCTCAACTGCTTTATCGATACCGCGCTTTAAATCCATGGGGCTTGCGCCAGCAGTAACATATTTATTACCTTCACGGAAAATTGCTTGCGCAAGTACCGTTGCGGTAGTGGTGCCATCACCAGCCACGTCTGCTGTTTTGCTGGCAACTTCACGCACCATCTGCGCGCCCATATTTTCTAATTTATCAGAAAGTTCAATCTCTTTTGCTACCGTAACACCATCTTTGGTAATGCCCGGCCCACCGAATGATTTTTCATATACCACGTTACGGCCACGGGGCCCGAGTGTCACTTTCACCGCGTCAGCCAAGGTATCAACACCTCTACGCACTTTTTCACGTGCCGCTGCGCCAAAAACTATAATTTTTGATGCCATGTTGCAAGCTCCTACTAAATATTGTCTACAATGCCTAAAATTTCATCTTCTTTGATTACCAAATGGTCTTGGCCCATAACTTCAGTGCCGGCATACTTACCAAAGTACACACGATCCCCTGCTTTAACTTGCATTGGAATAGATTTGCCACTGTTATCAACTCTGCCTGGCCCTACTGCTAAAACTTTTCCTTCTTGCGCCTTTTCTTTCGCCGCTTCCGGAATATAAAGCCCGCCAGCGGTCTTTTCCTGGCCCTCTACCCGTCTAATTAAAACACGATCACTTAATGGTTTGAATTTTTCAACAGACATTCTGCCTCCTAAACTCACAAAAAAACTGTTATTTAAAATGTATCAAAAAACCTTATTTCTAATTTCACTTTCTCAAGGTACACCAACTATAGTATAGAAGAAAATCTCAAAAATTCAAATCACGTTACTTTATAGTAACTCACTCAGATTTTTGATGGTAATACCAGAAAATTTACCTTAGCAGCAGCCTTGGTTTGCACCTTCAGATTTGCAGCAGGATTCACGCTGTGTTGCCTCATCAGCTCGGCCATTGCAGCATGAATCTTGATCTGACATCTTTTGCGCTAAATCTTTTACTTTTTGCGGGGTTGGTTGATAAAGATCGATAATATTACCTGATGGATCCTGCAAACTCACCATAATCCCATGAGTTGCCTCAACTGGCTTATCCAGAAACAATAAACCGTCTTTTTGGGCTTCATAAAAAGCAGCAAGGTCAGCTACCTCAAACACAATGCCAGTACGATTATATTCTATTTTTTCACTGGTCGGGCAAAGGCCAATCTGAAGATCACCAACTTTAAACTCGGCCCACCGTTCTTTTAAATGAAAAATGAGTTTTAATCCAAGCTTCTTATAAAACTCAACCGCTGCTTCTAGGTCATTTTCCATCACAATAACCATCGCAACTTTCTTGACTGCCTGCATAGCAAAAACCTCGAAAAAGAGATACTAATATGCTTTTATTCTAGCACCTTTCGCAAAAACCAACAATGGGCATGATCTACTCTTGGCAATTATTGGCCTATGCGGGTATGCTAGCAATACCCGAAATTAATATTAATCCTAAAAAAGGAGCATAGCATGACAGCCATTTATCCCTCTTTATTGGCAGCAAATCCTAATGCCATCGATTCATTGGTAAAGCAGTTAGAGCCACTATGCCCGGGATTTCATATCGATATCATGGACCATAAATTTGTTCCCTATACCGGTATTAGTATCGAAAAAACTAACTTTTTGGCAAAAATAACCTATCGCCAACTCTGGGTTCATTTAATGGTAGAATCACCAGAGCTTTATTTGTCACAATTGCAACTACCGCCTGATAGCATAGTCACTTTTCATATTGAATCAATCAACCACCCTGAGCAAACCATTAAAACAATATTAGAAAAAAAACTATTGCCTGGCCTTGCAATAAATCCAAAAACAAACGTAGACGAAGTTTTTCAGTATCTTGATCAATTACATCAAGTTCTCATCATGTCGGTGGAACCTGGGACATCTGGACAATCATTTTTAGAAAAAACATTATCGAAAATTGATCCGCTCGTCGGCTATCGAAACACGAGTGGTATTAAATTTAAAATTGCTATGGATGGCGGCATCAATACCAAAAATGTTACTACGTTAATTCAAAAAGGAGTTGATCAATTTGCTATCGGCTCTGACATATTTTCTGCAAAAGTTAATCCCGTAGAAGCGTATAAGATTATTTCCAATATGCACAATGATGCAGGGTGATAGCGTGAACAGAAATAATTTGAAAATCTTTTGCAGGAGCAATTATTGCTCCTGCATTATTATTTAAAAGCGTGCGCGAATTTTTTGAACTGGTGAAGAAGGCCTATCACTGGTGCTCACTACTTTTAATGAAGGCACCTTCGTACTCACTTCTTGATATGCACTCAAGGCTGATTTTGATGTGTCCATAGCATTTGATGGATTCTCACCCGCATGTTGAAAATGTTTCCAAATCACCTCTAATCTTCGTGCAGCACGTTCATATACGTCATTATTAGTTGATGAAGGAGAGGTAATTGATTTTACTGGCTGTTTCTTATCTGCATCAGGAGAGCTTTTCTCACTCGTAAGCAATGAACTATTACTAGGTTTATAATTCTTCATCAAATATCCTTTCAGGCCTTTTTCTAGTCCAGAAAGATATGTATCGGCCTGTTCTGATGATGTATTTGCTCGTTGCCCATGAAAATCACCTTTTTCTGGCAATCCTGTTTCTGTCACATGAGGAGGCGTATCATTTTTAATTGAAGAGGCTCTCATATTAACCATTTGTGTGGCTGGTGAAACGCCAGGACGATTATCTCGCGTAAATTCTTGCACATCTTCTTCAACAACGGCGCTAGTACTTGGATTTTTAGGCAATGGAGAATGTATACTTTCTGGCGCCTTAGGCTCTATTTCACTTACTTCCGTTATTGGCTCAGTAGGCGCAGTTGGCTTATTGTAGTCCTGAAGAAAGTTCTCTACATCTTCGACTAACGTATCAAATTTATTATCTGCTGAATCTATATTATTATTCTTTTCTTTTTGCTCGTTACTTTGTTGTGCAGCAATTACAGATGGTACACGATTATTAGCTGGCGCATTACTTTGCCAATTTTTATATGCCTCATGTGCTAAGCCAGCAGCTCCTGCTAACGTTGACACAGCTCCTGCACCCATAACAACATTTCCAGCATTATTTTTACAATAATTAATTGCTTGTTTAGCTGCATGTATAGCGCCATCTTTACAATAGTTATATGTTTGTTCAGCTTGTTTCTTAATCTCATTTCGATAATTATAAACAACACAGCCACCAATTAGTATCGCTGTTGGTACTGGGTGATCCCATGCAAGTTTCGCAGAGCCTATCACACCATTGCCAGCCAAATCAATACCGGTATGTGCACCATTCAAGACTATGTGGAAACCATTTTTACTAGCTCCAACAACAGCACTTTCTAAAACTTTTTCTACTGCTTTATTTTTTGCTTTTTGATTTAAATAAGAATTTGCGGTGCTATAGGCTGCTAAACTTCCTGCGACTGCAGTAGTAGTACCCAAATTGTTATAAAAGACTTTCGTTGCTTTACCTATACCATCAGCCGCTAAAGATGTACCTTTCTTCACCAATGACCATGCATTATTATTCAATGTGTTGAGTGCACTCGCTAGGTATGCTTTTGTTTCGTTACTTTTCTTTTCTACTTCAGCAGATTGTTCTGTTTTGGTAGCATTAAACGGCCACCATAATGCATGTATCGAGTGTGTAGGAAGTAATATGCCGCTGATAAGCATACTGCTTACGAGTAAAAATTTAATATTTTTCTTTAACATGGACATAACCTCACTTAACATATGAGGCAAGTGTTTGCACACTTGCCTCACAAAATATACATATCATTAGAAGCTCAATAACCGAGAATAAAATATTTTTTATCCTTTAATAATACCCAATATTTCAAACTGTGCAATTAAGCTTATTCAATTTTGTTCTTAATTAAAACAAAATTTGATGGAGTGTCGGATCATTTTTTGCTTGCTCGGCGATTATATCAACATCAATAACATTTGCTGTTGCATCATTAGTAGCAATTGCATCAACAAATTTTGCAAGCTCATCAACGTCAACAATCTCTTCTGCTGGATATAAATCAGCAACTAATTCACCAGTCATACATTTTTCATTAAGGTCAGCTGCCGCAGCTATGCTGTTGAGACCAGCGTCAACATGTGCAGGATTCACTACTTCAACAATACCATCTTGTGCAAAATCAGTTGGTTGCTGCATATAATCAGCAGCATCTTGCATTACCGTGGTTATTGTATTAGCTGTTTGGTTATTTACTGCATCTTCTTGCAATATGTTAAAAGCTTCGTCTATATAATCATAATTATTAGGTTGCTCTGCTAATACAGTAGGCGCTTGATCTAAGAAATCATTGTAATCCTTAATATCTGTTTCAATCGCTTTCTTACCAAAGGTAGGTAAATAAGCAGCTAAACCAGTCACACCAGCGGCAATTTTATTACCGCAGTGCTTAACGCCATTTACCGTATTTTGGCCAGTTGTATACATTAAATTAGACCAGTTAACATGCTTAAGATTTTTAATCTCTTTACCAGCTGCATCAATGAATGCTTGTGCTGCGCCTGTTTTATAGGCAACGCCTGCACCAACTGCAGCAGCAACGCCACCGGCAATTAACGCATTACGTTTGGTCATATAAGGGCTTACTGCATTTTTAACTGCTTGATTTGCTTGAACAGCTTTTGCACCAGTAAATCGAGCGGCAGCAGCTACATTAGAACCAACTTTAGAGCAAGCATTACCACACGCTTGTTTTATTGCTTGGCCTGTTTGAGCAGCTTTTGCGCCTGCAAAGCGAGCAGCATCGGATACGTTACAACCAGCTTTATAGCAAGTTTGCTTCACTGAATCAGCTATTGTCTTTTGATTATTGAGGATATTCAAAAGATTTTGAGCAGCTTGGTGTATATCAAGACATTCTTGAACAAACGAGGATAAAACTTTACGCGTATCTCCGTTAGCATAATCAATTGTCACATCATACATTCTTCTAATTTTACTCATCAATGTTTGTAATTGACCTTTAAACTCTACATGAGAAAGTTTAGCCAAATTAGCTTCAAAGCTTTTCCAATCATGAGTAACCTTAAATGGTTGCGCTTGATGCGATTCAATATTTTTTGCGATAACGTTAGTAATCGCTCGCATCTCATCAGCTAAGCTTGCAATAAGCTTTTTTTGCTGATTTATTTTATAATCAACAACTGCTTGCGCACCTTTCATCGTACCAGCAACTGCACCTGCAACAATTGTAGGAGCTACTGCCGCTACCACTGCTACTTTAGTTGCTGTTGGATGTGCGGCCACTATATCTTTAACAGCACCGGCCA
>Ga0209624_10000578_pt1 | contig 32461 bp, 31 predicted proteins | sample JacPinW_OM2H0_O1_FD_188565 | JGI IMG/M metagenome (GOLD analysis project Ga0209624, IMG submission 188565) | Forest soil microbial communities from Algoma, Ontario, Canada - Jack Pine, Ontario site 1_JW_OM2H0_O1 (SPAdes) (version 2) | ecosystem: Environmental > Terrestrial > Soil > Boreal...
AGCGGCAGCGCCAGCCCGGCCTTGCCCCGCCACGAAATGTGATGATCGCCCAACAGCAGCGAGTCCAGCACCAGAAACCACAACGGCGTGATGGCGATAATCAAAGCCGCCAGCCCCGAAGGCACCGAAAGTTCCGCCCAAGCCAACGTCAGGTTGCCGCCCATCAGCAGCAGAAGCCCCACCACCGAAGCCAGCAAAATCTGCCGCGCCGAATACCAGACCCGCCGTCCCGTAGCCGCACAAACCGCCAGCATCACCACGCCGGCAATCGAAAACCGCACCCCGCACATCAACGCCGGAGGAATCGTCTGCACCGCAATGTCAATCGCCAGGTAGGTAGATCCCCAAAATAAATACACCAGCCCGAACGCAAGGATCACCGCAAACCGGCTCGGGCTCTGAGTTCTGGACATGTTAGTGAGAAAGCGAGGTAAGCTAAAACATATCAGACGAGTGCGAAAACGGTTCGGATTCCTAAAGTTACATGTGGGGACAGCCGCCCTCGGCTGTCCGCCGGGCGTAGCCCGGCCAGTACTTACCACTGGCCCTTTGGGGGTTACGCGACGAGTCTCCTCAAGCTATAATGAGTTAGTGATGTCGACGGTCGCCGATGCTGCGCAACGTTTCCAATTCGTGTTTGCCAAACGCGCACCTGCCCGAGTGCTGGCTGCACTGTCTCGTGTGCCCAAGGCGCTATCGGGCGAATCTGCCGTCACGCCTGCGTCCCAGCCTCTTCGGTAGCGACTAACAAATCCTCCGCCCGATTCTTTCGGTTCCACGTGTGCCCGAACCAGAGCAACGTGCTCCGAGATGCGTTTACTGACCACTGGCCACCAACCACTGGCCACTGCCCTACGGAGGATTCCATGACCACCAAGACCATGACCGCTGGACCAAAAATCAAGACTGCCCTGCCGGGCCCCAACGCCAAGCGCGTTCTGGCAGGCGACGAGAAATATATTTCGCCGTCCTACACCCGCTCCTACCCGCTGGTAGCCAAGAGCGGACGCGGCATCATCGTCACCGACGTCGACGGCAACGAGTTCTACGATTTCTCCGCCGGCATCGCCGTAACTTCGACGGGACACTGCCATCCCCACGTAGTCGCCGCCATGCAAAAGCAGGCCGCCGAACTAATCCACATGTCAGGCACGGATTTTTATTACGAGAGCATGGTCACGCTAGCCGAGCGCCTGTCGAAAATCGCGCCCATGGCCGGCCCGCACAAAATCTACTACGGCAACTCCGGTGCCGAGGCCATCGAGTGCGCCCTCAAGCTCGCGAGATACCACACGAAGAGGCCTAACATCGTTGCGTTTTTCGGGGCATTTCATGGACGCACGATGGGTGCGCTCTCCCTCACCGCCTCGAAACCCCAGCAGCGGCGCCGCTTTTCGCCGCTTCTCGCCGGCGTGACGCACGTGCCCTATCCCGATCTTTATCGCGGACGCAAAGATCCAACGCAAGATCCTGACGCGTTCGCGCTTGGCTGTGCGCGCTTCATTGAAGAGAAGCTGTTCAAGACCACGCTGCCTCCGGAGGAAGTGGCCGCGATCTTTGTCGAGGCCGTGCAGGGTGAGGGCGGATACGTGGTCGCGCCCACCATCTTCATGCAGGAGTTGCGCCGCATCTGCGATCGTCACGGCATCCTCCTTGTGCTGGACGAAGTGCAGAGCGGTGTCGCCCGTACCGGCAAGTGGTGGGCGGTCGAGCACACCGGCGTGGAACCGGATATAGTCTGCATCGCGAAAGGCATCGCCTCAGGCATGCCTCTCGGCATCGTGATGACCCGCTCCGAAATCATGGACTGGGTGCCAGGTTCCCACGCCTCAACCTTCGGCGGCAATCCCGTGTGTATCGCGGCCGCGCTCGCAACGCTCGACGTGATCGAGAAAGAACATCTGCTCGAACACTCCGCCGAAGTAGGCGCGCACATGCTGAAGCGCATGTCCAGCTGGCCCGCAAAACTGAAGCTGGTAGGCGACGTCCGCGGCCGCGGCCTGATGATCGGCGTCGACATCGTCAAGGACCAGTCGACCAAGGAGTACGCCGCCGCCGAGCGCGACCTGATCGTCGAAAAGGCCTTCGAACACGGCCTCCTGTTCCTCGGCTGCGGCCCAAGCTCGATCCGCCTGTGCCCGCCGCTGGTTGTGACCAAAGAAGAAGCCGACGTCGCCATGGACGTGTTGGAAGAGTGCATCCAGGAAGTGGGCAAGTAAGCAGTCTGCGACACTTGAACATCCCCACTCAAGCCAAAACCGGGCTTGAGTGGGCCACCCGCCAGTTGGTCGTTACCATGAGAGAAATCTTTGGCAGAGCCGCTGCAGCAGGCGTTGTCGTACTGGCGTTGAGCGGAGTCTTTACCAATGCCGCGAGCCAGGAGTCGCGCGGATCATCTATTCGATCATCCATTCTCGAGCCCGCGTCGGGTGCGTTGCTCGGGCAATTCTATGGCGCCGGCAGCATCGACCAGACGACGCGGAAGCTCGGCCGCACCCCTGTCATTCATCTCACCTACTACGCGTGGGACGCGGATTGGACCGGGAGCGTCACCCAGGCCGACCTCGCTGCGGGACGCATTCCTCTCATCAGTTGGGAACCTCACCACATCGACTTCGCCAGGATCGCCGATGGGAGCCTCGATGCGACGATCATTGCGCGTGCGAAGGGTTCCAAAGCGCTCGGCAAGAAGTTTTTTCTCGACTTTGCCGCCGAGATGAACGGCGACGAGGCGTGGAGCGGCAACAACGCCCCCCTGTACGTTTCCGCCTATCGACACATTCACGACCTCTTCGTCGCGGCAGGTGCGAACAATGTGGTTTGGGCGTGGTGCCCGAACGTTACCGATACCCCCGGCGGCAATCGCACTACGATGGACTACTACCCCGGCGATGCCTACGTCGATTGGACCGGGGTCGATGGCTACAACTGGGGTACGACCAACGGTGGCTGGCAGAGCTTCCGGCAAGTGTTCCAGGACATCTACCCGTTGCTGGCAGCGAAGAAGAAACCGATCCTGATTGGAGAGATGGCGTCCGCCGAAGCTGGTGGAGACAAAGCGAAATGGATCGACGACATCGTTCCCACGCTGCGCACCAGCTTCCCGCTCATCAAGGGTGTCGTCTGGTTCGACATCAACAAAGAGGCTGATTGGCGCATCAGTTCTTCTCCCGCTTCGGAAGCGTCGTTCATCCGCATGGCGAACAATCTCTATTTCAATCCGTAGGTGCGGGCCGGAAACATTCCAGAAACATTAAAGACTGGCCAACTCCCCGCGAGAATTAGGATCGAGGATAGTATGTTGCGCAAACTAGGCCTCACGATTTCGTATCTCATCGCAGTCATTTACATCCTGTTGATTCTGCTGCCCTCTATTTACTGCTTCCAGCATCATGGATGCAGGGGGCCGGGCGAAGGCGATGCCTTTATGCCCGCCTTCTTTCTTGCTCCACTTGGCACAATAGCTACGGCTTTCTCATTGCACAACGCCGTTCAGAACATCAGAAAAAGACGATCGTGGTCCTGGGCTTTCTGGCCTCCCGCAATTATTTTCGCGATTGTTCTCCTGGGCACCATTGCTTTCATCGCTTTCTTGATTTATCAGATTGCATTTCATCGTCATTAAGGGCGAGTTGCCGCGGCATCGTGCTGGAGAATGAGGCGTGGGTGGTCGCTTAATGTCTGGAAGATCGCGTGGTGCGATCGCCGAGATCGGCGTCCGTGGTGCCCAGCTTTGCAAAACCAGCAAAGCTGGGGTAGCCTCTTTCGCGGAGGTGCGGGCTGGAAACATTAAAGATGGGCCAGCCCCCTTCGAATCTCGGGACTCCATCGGGTCGGCGACCAATTCTAACTTCGCTCATCTAAGCTCTGTCAGTGACTTTAGCGCACCGTACAAGGAGATGAAATATGAAAGCAGTTGTTGTCCACCAATACGGCGGTCCTGAAGTACTCAAGTTCGAGGAATACCCTGATCCGGTGGCGGGTCCCGGCGAAGTACTGGTGCGGGTCGCTGCCACGAGTGTGAATCCGATCGATTACAAACGACGTGCCGGGTTGACGAAAGACTTTAGTCCCATCAACTTTCCGGGACTGATGGGAGTGGACATTGCGGGGACAGTCGTCACGGTTGGGCCCGGAGTGGAAGGCTTTTCCCGAGGCGACCAGGTGTTCGCCATGGCGGCGGACACATACGCCGAACTTTGCGTTGTGAAAGCCGCGATTCTGGCGAAAGTTCCCAAGGGGCTCGATTTGATCCAGGCGGCGGCGCTGCCGCTGGTGACGACGACTGGCAACCAACTCGCTTCCGCAACCGGGATCAAAGCGGGCCAGACGGTTCTGGTCGCAGGTGCTGGTGGAAATGTCGGGCGTTCGGCGGCATTCACTGCGAAGCAACTGGGAGCAGTCGTGATTGCAGGGGTGCTGAGGAGCCAGATGGATGAAGCGAAGACCATCGGTGCAGATCAGTTGGTCGCAACCGATGACGACAATGCGATTGCGAATCTTCCGATGCTCGACGTCGTAGCCGATACGGTTAACGGCAAGACCGCTGAAAAATTGATTGCCAAGGTCAAGCCGGGAGGAGTGTTTGCTTCGGTTCTCGGGGCACCACGAAATGCCGAGAAGTATCCGACCGTGAAGGTGATACCGGTGTATGTGAAACCTGATGTGAAGACTCTTCAGTTCATGGCCGAAGCCGTCCGCGATGGCAAACTGATAATCCCGATCAGCCAGAAACTGCCACTCAGTGAAGCGGCCGAGGCTCAAGCAGCAGCAGAAAAGGGTGGTATCGGGAAGGTCTTGCTCGTGGCTTGACATTATTTTGCGAACAGAGACCACGAAAGGAAAATCGGAAATGAAAAAGGGGCTACGCGGAATCAACACCGCTTCGAAGCCGAGTGGCGATGGGGGTGTGGAATGCCTGGCGTCACCGAAAGGTTGGTGGCTTCATCTCCGCCGGTGTGCGGAATGTCGGCATATCGGTTGCTGTGACAGTTCTCCGAGCCAGCATGCATCCAAGCATGCGGCGGCGACAGGGCATCCGATCATTGCGAGCTTCGAACCGGGTGAGGATTGGTTCTACAACTACGAAACGCAGGATTACGAGAAGCAGGGGACGATCAAGGGTGTGGAGTTGCTTCCGCCGCATTCGCATCCAAAAAATCAGCCCGCTCCTGGACCAGCAGGAAGGGTGCCAGCAAACTGGGAATCGCTTCTAAACTAGCTGCCGATTATGGGGTCGCCAGATGAAACGCTCCCTTTAGCCGTGAAAACACATCAGTCCTCAAGGCATGAGGACAATCTAGCTTTCTTCGCCGGAGTAAGTCTGTGACATGTGAGCATCCCCACTCAAGCCAAAACCGGGCTTGAGTGGGCCACCGGCCGCGTTTTGCGCGTTCTGGACGTTGGTCTCGTATCGATTTCTGGTGGCGGGGGCAGAGAAATCGATTTTCAAGTTCGCCGAGGCCCATTCCATGTAGTCAGCGATAGTGTCGGGTCGAGGAGGGGCGGGCATGGCGCGAAATCCCGAACTAGTAATGGATAGAGTATCTGAAAGCCGGCCCGATCTGGTACTGGAATCCCGCGGGGGTAGTGGGCTGTTTTTAATTTTCACGGAAAATTTGACTGAGCGTGACATAATGGAGGTGGCCGCGTGAAAGCAAAGGCAATAATATACCTGCCCCAACCCAAGGTCGGCGCCGAATGAAGCGCAGTCCTTACGCGAAAACGAAATTGAACACACTCCACGTTTTGTGACATGATCAATTGGTGGGGAGATGGGAGCGGCGTCGAGCGCAATCGATGAACCGCCACAAGCACGTTCACCAGGAGAACGGTGAACCGAAGTCGAAGCTGCAAAGTCTCCGTGTACCGATAGCTCTGTTCTTCATCTTCATATACGCAGCACAGTGGGCGTTCCGTTTCCCGAAGAGAAACCCAGTCAACTTGGCGGCGGGAATTATCTTTGCTGGAGCCGCAGCATTCCTCTGGATACTAAAGCCACGGAAAAATCGCCACAAGGGATGATTTCCGCATTTCAACGAAGGCACTTTATTCAAGACAGCCCACTACCCCCGCGGGTGGCCCGCTCAAGCCTGCCTTTGGCTTGAGTGGGAGCGTGCCAATCCGCTGTTAGTGGAGCTTCCCTTTCTCCGGCTTCGGGCGCAGCAAACGCCAGGCTTCGCGGTAGCACTCATAGCTGTAGCGATTTGCCTTGAGGGGTCGGACGGGAAAGAGCATCGAGCACGTCGCGGGTGGCCCATTCAAGCCGTCTTTTGGCTTGAGTGGGGGAGTTCCACAGCTGGAGAAAGCTTTCCCGCCGCTCGTTCGCGTTTTCGCGCAGTCCATTCCGACTCGATCTCAACCCGTCCCTCACAGCCGGTTGCGTAGTGGCGAAAACTGCTCCACTCCCAGTCCTCCGGACGTTCGCACAGCCCGGCCCTCACCGGATTGCGATGGATATAGCGCAGCTTTTCCACAAACTGCGGGTAATTTCGAATGTTGAAATCGTAATACCTTTTTTGCCAGAAGTGCTCCGCGTCGGCAATCAAACGCCGTGATACTCCTTGCTTCAACGACTTAAGTGCCCCACTCAAGCCAAAGGACGGCTTGAATGGGCCACCTGTGCTCTCGTTGGCTGCTGTTCCAGCGCTGGACGACTGCCGTTGGGGCTCGCTAAGCAGCAAGTGAACGTGCTCCGGCATGACTACATACCCATAAACCTGAAGCCTGAAACTGAGCCGCACCCGCTCCAGAGCTGACTCGAAGATTCGCCGGCTCTCGTCGGTGGTAAGCAAGCGGCGGCGATGGTAACAGCAGAAAGTGACGAAATGACTCTGCCCGCTGTCGTGAAAGCGCATCAGTCCCCATGGCATGAGGACAATCTAGTTTTGTTCCGTGGCTCAAGTCTGTGACATGTGAACATCCCCACTCTAAATTTCGCAAAGAACGCGAAATTTGGAATGGGCCACCCCTCTCATCTCGCGCGGGGCTTTTTCCCCTCTGGTTTCGGGCGGAGCAGGGGCCAGGCTTCGCGGTAGCACTCATAGCTGTAGCGATTTGCCTTGAGGGCTCGGACGGGAAAGAGCATCGAGCACGTCGGTTCACGGCCGCCGTTGAAGAGGACCCGCGCCGGGATGATGTACCAGGTCTTTTGGGGGATGACGTAGCTGGCGAAGAAGTCTAGCTGCTTGAGAGTGTAACGCCGACCGTGAAAATTGGTCTGGAAGTCACAGCGGTATCCGGCCCTGACGCGGTAGCTGGTGGACTTAACCTGGACCCTGACGATGCGGTTGCCGAAGTTGAGGGCGACGTCGAAGGGCTGGGAGTCTCCCCAAGGCTTCAGGACGGTGAAACCGCGACCGAGGGCTTCGGCTATGAACTGGGCTTCTACCCATTCGCCGCGTTCTTTGAAGTTCCTGAACTTGGGCATACTGCTCCTGGAGCTGTTGCGGAATCGGGATCCGACGACCAACAAAAAAGGCGCGGCCCATGGGCCGCGCCTCGTTTTTCTGAAATTTTCAGTCTATATATTCAGTATAACAATTTGAGAGGGGTAAACCCGCCACATTTCCCGGAAATATATCTCCGCTGCTTTGAGCGACTTAAGGTCGATCGTGTACTTCTTGCCTATTGACAAGATTTTGGAGATTTCCCGCCGGGACAATCTGAGGATTGATATACTTCGCGGTCATCTTCAGTTCGAAAACGGACATTGAATATTGGAGGACCAGTGCAGCCCTCATCGATCAGACGGTTCGTTCTACCATTTTTGTTTGCAATCTCTGCGGGAGCGCAGCAGACTCCGGCGCAACCGACGGCGCCGACGAAACCGATCTTCAAGCTTGAGGAAGTTATGATTCCGATGCGCGACGGCGTGCGCCTCCAGACCGTCATCCTTACCCCGCTGGATCAAACCGGCCCACTACCCATTCTGTTTCGGCGCACGCCCTACGGCGTCCCCGAGAAGCCACCGGAACAGATGCCGTCCTCTATAAAAGAGCTGGCCCAGGACGGCTACATCTTCGTCATCCAGAATCTTCGTGGACGCTTCAAATCCGAAGGCACGTTCAATCTTTCCTCCTGGGTCGACCTCAGCGATCCCAAGGCCACCAACGAGACCACTGACGCCTACGACTCGATCGACTGGCTGGTGAAAAATGTGCCGAACAACAACGGGAACGTTGGCATGTACGGTGTTTCCTACGACGGACTGACGACCGCTCTCGCTCTTCTTCACCCGCACCCGGCGCTGAAAGCCATGAGCGAACAGGCCTCGCCTGTGGATCAATGGATGAACGACGATGACCATCGCTACGGCGCCCTGCGCGAGAGTTACGACTTTGAATATGCCGTGATGGAGCAGGCCGACAAGAACAAGAACACTCATTTCGATTTCGAGACTTACGACACTTACCAGTGGTATCTCGACCTCGGACCGCTCTCCAACATCAACACGAAGTACCTTCACGGATCCATCCCTTACTGGAATGCGAGCGTCGACCATCCGGACTACGACGACTTTTGGAAGAAAGAGGCCTGGGTGAACCAGTTACACGCCTCCACGGTTCCCAATCTCAACGTGGCCGGCTTCTGGGACCAGGAAGATCCGTGGGGTCCGTGGCAAATCTTCCGCCACGCGGAGGAGAACGATCCGCAACACACCAACTTCATCGTCGCCGGGCCGTGGTATCACGGAGAGTGGCGGAGCCCCAAGGGCGACCAGATCGGCATCGTTCCTTTCGCCGGACACGAAACCGCCCGCGAGTTCCGCGAGAACATCGAGGCTCCATTCTTTCGTTATTACCTGCATGGCAACGGCGAGAAGCCGGCGTGGCAGGCCAGCACATTTCAGAGCGGATCGAATACATGGCATACCTACGCACAGTGGCCGCCGAAGAATGCGAAGCCCACCAACCTCTACTTGCATGCAGACGGAAAACTTTCATTTGCCGCGCCCGACGAGTCGCCGGAAGAATCGAAGAACGGAAAGGCCTATCGCGAGTACGTTTCCGATCCCGCCAATCCCGTGCCCTATCGCCAGCGCCCCATTTCCCCGACTTATCCCGCCGGCGACTGGCGCACCTGGGAAGTTGCCGACCAGCGCTTCGTCGATCGGCGTTCCGACGTGCTTTCCTTCATGAGCGATACGCTCGACCACGATCTGACCGTCACCGGGCCGCTCGCCGCCAATCTGTTCGCCTCAACTTCCGGCACCGACAGCGATTTCATCGTCAAGCTGATCGACGTTTATCCCGAGAACGCGCAGAAGAACGATTGGAATCCAGACGAAGGCCCAAAGCCCGGACAATACGCGCAGTCGCTGAATGGCTACGAGCTACCCATTGCCATGGAGGTGCGCCGCGGCCGCTATCTTGCGAGCTACGAGAAACCGCACGCTCTCAAGCCGGACCAGCCCACGCAATGGAACATCCCGCTGCGCGACCACGACCATGTTTTCCTCAAAGGTCACCGCATCATGGTCCAGATTCAATCCACATGGTTTCCGGTGATCGACCGCAATCCACAGAAGTTCGTGCCCAGTATCTATAGAGCTGCGGCCTCTGACTTTGTTCCGGCAACACAGAGAATCTATTGCTCCACGACGATGCCATCGCATCTGGTCTTGCCGGTCCTACCCTGAGAAGGTGGAAGAGATAGGACGACGGGTCGTCCATTCAAGCGGTCCTTTGGCTTAAGCGGGACAGTTCGACTCCGGCGATGCGGACGCATTCGTCCACCCCGCGAGCGACGCGAGCGCACATGCGACATATCGGTAAGCCCGAAGCTTGAAACTGTGGCTCAACTTGCTGGAGGCTGCTCAACGATGGTCTCGCTGGCTGCATCCCAGTACTGCTTTTTCCCCGACCAGTACGATTGGGTCGACATCATGCAGGCCACAGAATGGGCGAAGCCATCGTGCACTGTGCAATGGGGCTGCTGGCGTGAACGCATGCACTCGAACCAGTTGGCCATGTGTTCGAGCGAGAGATCATCGATGCCCATCGGCGGAAGCTTGGCTTCTCCAGGCAACAGAATGTCGTGTGACGCTCGCTCTCGGTCGATATCGGCATTCTGTTCGTGTGTTCCCTTTTCTTCGACCAGTTGGTAACGCGGGCTCCCCTCGCCTCCGATGTTGAACAGCGTGGCCTTCTTTCCCATGTAGCGAGTGAAGCCGGGCGAGTCGTTGCCAAAGCTCGTCGAGTAGCTGACCAGAAAACCTTTCGGATATTCGAGCAGCGCTTGAAATGTGTCGGCATTCTCGCGGCCATCGTGCCAGGCAAAAACGCCTCCGTGAGCTATGACCGAACGTGGGTAGCTGTCGTTCATGAACCAGTGCACCAGATCGATGCCATGACTGATCCATTGATCGGGGATGCCGCTGGAGAATTCTTTGTACAAGCGAAATTCGCAATAGACCTGGGGGTCGAACGGACGGTAGGGCTTGGTCAGCAGCCATTTGCGCCAGTCCGTGTCGGCTTCGCGAATAAGCTTGGTTTCCGCACGCCCGCGCCATCTCGGGCCATGATAATTCCATACAATTTCTACCTTGCTGACGTCTCCGAGGACGCCAGTCTGCACCAGGTCGTGCGCGGCTCTGGGATAAGGCTCACTGCGATGCTGGGTTCCTACCTGCACGATCCGTTTGTGCTCGAGGGCGGCGTCGCGGGCGGCCTTCGCCTCTTCCAGCACGTTGCCCATGGGCTTTTCCACGTACGCGTCCTTGCCAGCGTCGACTGCCATCTTCAGAATGGGTGAATGAGAGTGCTCGGGTGTGGAGATCAGCACACCATCTACGTCTTTGAGGGCAAGAGCGTCTTCGAGATACTGAAATGCTCGCGGGGCGCGGCCATAATATTTCGTATTAGCGGCAACCGCCTTTTCGCGATTCACGCTCCACAGATCGCAAACCGTCGTCATCTCCGCGTTGTGGCTGGTCTTCAGTTGGGCGGCGATCCAATCCAGTTCGTGGCCGCGGCCGCCGATGCCGATGTGGCATAACGAAATTCGATCATTCGCGCCCAGGATGTTGGCGTAGGAAAGAGCGGTGGTCGCGAGAACGGTCCCTCCGGCGAGGGCGGCGGCGGACTTGCTCAGAAATGTTCTGCGGTCGATGCTTCCTGCATCACCATTTGCTTGCGAGTCGCTCATTTGTCTTCTCCTGAATTCTTCCATTGCCTCTGCAAGTTCGCAATTTGCGCTTTCCCGGTTTGGAACCAACGACAACCTTCGCCAGAATTTGTCAGGGAGATATTATCCGGTAGCGCTTCAGACAGGTACAGTAAACCTTGAGGGTCTGTTTATGTTTTCCGGAGGCGTCTTTTCTGGACGCGTCTTTTCCGCGCAGGCGACGCGGGCAGCGCTTCGTTTCGTGGACTGGCTTGCGGACCATACTCTGCCGGCGGAGAAGATCGCGGAACATCATCGCACCGGCCGCCGTGGAGAAGAGGCGGCTTACTTTTATTTGCGCATGCTGGGCTACACGATGGTGGCGCGAAACTTCCGCTCGCCGCGCTGCCGCGGAGAAATCGACCTGATCGGATGGGACGACGATGTTCTTTGCTTCGTGGAAGTTAAGACCCGCACGACGCGCGATGTGAAGCCCGGAGAAGCTGCCGTCGATCGGCACAAGCGGCGTCTCGTGGCGGCCGTGGTGCGTGATTACCTTCGGCGATTTCCACCGTCGTGCCAGTGGAGATTCGATGTGGTCAGCGTATACTATCTAGAGTCGAGGGCCAGCCAGCCGCAGATAGAAGTGTTTCGGAATTCCTCCCTGACGGCTTAAAATAAAAGATTCGCCCATCCTGGTAAAAGGGGTTCATAGTGCCTGAGCTTAGAAAAGATCCTATTGTTGGCCGCTGGGTGATTATTTCCACAGACCGCGCAAAGCGTCCTACCGACTTTGCCCGGGAGAACGTGAAGTTGAAGGGCGGATTCTGCCCCTTTTGCTACGGAAACGAGGGCAAGACGCCGCCGGAGATTCAGGCGTATCGTCCGGGATCGAATGGCGGCCCGGCTTCGCAGCGCGACACGCCGGGGTGGACAGTGAGAGTGGTTCCAAACAAGTTTCCGGCGCTGGGGATCGAAGGCACGCTGAGCCGCCAGGCCGAGGGCATGTTCGACCGCATGAACGGCATCGGCGCTCACGAAGTAATCATCGAAACGCCCGACCACAACGCCAGCCTGGCCACGCTGCCTCCGAAGAGAATCGAAGACGTGCTCTGGACATTTCGCGACCGCATCCTCGATCTGAAAAAAGACCGCCGCTTCAAGTACATCCTCTTGTTCAAGAACCACGGCGAGGCCGCCGGAGCATCGCTCGAACACGCGCACTCGCAACTGATCGCGCTGCCGATTCTGCCGATCAACGTCACCCAAGAACTGGAAGGCGCAAAACAGTACTACCTTTATAAAGAGCGCTGCGTGTTTTGCGATATTATCCGGCAGGAGACGGAGAATGGGAGCCGGGTCGTGGCGGAGAACGAGAACTTTTTGACCATTGCGCCTTATGCGCCGCGGTTTCCGTTTGAGACCTGGATTCTGCCGAAGCAGCATGAATCGGCGTTTGAGAATTCGTCTTCGCATATGTTTGAGAATCTGGCGAAGGCGCTGAAGACTTTGCTGATCAAGGCAGACCGGGTGCTGGATAATCCGCCTTACAATCTGGTGATTCACACTTCGCCGGCGCAGGATCCGACCAACGATCACTATCACTGGCACATGGAGTTCATGCCGAAGCTGACCAAGACGGCGGGTTTCGAGTGGGGGACGGGCTTCTACATCAATCCGACGCCGCCCGAGGAAGCGGCGAAGTTTCTGCGGGAAGCAAGTGTGGAAGAGCCGGTTCCAGCGGTCGTGGGGTAGGAGATTTTCAAGCAAGAACGAGAATTTCTGCAAGAAAAAGAGGGCACGGTGAGAGCCGTGCCCTTTGCAGTTGGACGGAGAGAGAAGTTGATGGCCAGGACGAAATGTTTTGGGAGCCCTGCCACAACCGTGTCGGGTTTAATGTTAGGGCGGCGGCAGAAGTTTAATTGTCACGAAATTGTAAAATCTTAGCGGCGGGAGCCTGCTATGTTGTTCTAATCCTTACCTTTATTTGCCAATCCTTGCTTTTGCCTTACCCTTGCGTTCGATCCTGGAATTCTTCGTGCCATGCCATCTGAATGGCTTCGAGCTTGCCTTCGTTCGAGGCTGCGGGGTCACCTTTGAAGTCTGGTAATTGGGTGACGTAATGGTGCAAGTCAGTAAAACGGACGGTGAGGGGATCGACTTCGGGATGAACTTCGCTGAGCAGGATGCCGATGTCTTCGGCGTCGTCCCAGGTTAGAGGTTTTGGCATGGGGAGTTCCTCAATGCGGGCTTCGGTTCAGCTATCGAGCTTCGGCGAATTCTGCATACGCTGAAGCCCGATGGCCGAAGGCTGGTTTTAGTGGTGTTCTTCCGAGATGTAATTGCGGTTCCAGGTTGGGATCTCGACTACTACTTTGCCCGGCTTCGTGATCTGCACCTGGCAACCGAGACGCGAGTTTAACTGCAAGTCGGCGGCCATGTCCAGACGGTCGGCTTCGTCATCGTCCATGGGAGAGAGATTTTCAGCGCCTTCTTTGATCCAGACGTGGCACGTTGTGCAGGCGCAATTGCCGCCGCAGGCGTGGTCGAGTGGGACTCCGAAGTTCAAGGCGACGTCGAGAATCGACTCTTCCTTGCCATGATCTTCGTAGGGCAGCTTGCCGTGCTCGAACTGGACTGTTTTGCCCTCGGGCAGGAACGTGAGCTGCACTGTATTCTCGCCGATCGTATTCTCGCCGGGAGCTTCTTCGGTGGCTGTGCCGGCGCCCTGTGTTTTTTCTTCTGGCATTGACTGCTCCTCGAAAACTTTACGCTTCCACGTTGCTACGCTGCGAGGGCGAGACGCCCTCGCGACAGCCGGCGGGACGCCGGCGCTACTCGAATTCTGCTTTCGCCATGGGATGCGGGGCTGTCGGGCCCTCGCCCATGTCGGCTTCGTCCATGGTTTTGCCTTTTAGCGCGGTGGAGACGGCGCTGTCCATCATCAGCTCGGCCAAGCGCGTCGTGCCTTGGTTGAGCGCGTCGATGCCTTTGCGGATGGCCTGGTAATCGTCTTCGGCTTTTACTGCGATCAGGGCCTTCTCCATTCTCGCAATCTTTTTCTTCTCGTCAGTGGTTAAGTGGCCCCAGGCTGGGCTCTTCTTGCCTTTGTCGAGAGCTGCGAGCATGGTGTCTGCCTCGTTGCGCGCTTCAATGACCTGGCGCTGCCGAAAATCTTCTTCGGCGCTGTCGAAAGAGTCGAGAATCATGCTCTCGACCTGTTCGTCTGTCAGGCCGTAGCTGGGCTGGACCTGAATTTCCGCCTCTTTGCCGCTGCGCTGATCGCGCGCGGAGACGTTCAGAATGCCGTTGGCGTCGATGAGGAATTTGACCTCGATGCGCGCCATGCCAGCCGCCATGGGCGGGATGCCTTTGAGATCGAAACGGGCCAGTGAGCGGCAATCCTTGGCTAGTTCGCGCTCGCCTTGCAAAACGTGGATGGCAACGTTGGCCTGACCGTCGACCTGCGTGGTGTAGAACTGCGTAGCCGACGCGGGAATTGTGGAATTACGCAGAATGATTTTGTCGGTAACACCGCCTGCGACTTCGATGCCGAGCGAAAGCGGCGTGACATCGAGCAACAGCATGTTTTCGGTGGCTTCGGAGCCTCCGCCTAGAATGTTGGCTTGCACCGCTGCGCCTAGCGCAACGACTTCATCGGGATTCAGGTCAGTATGCGGCTCGCGATGGAAGAGTTCTTTGACCAGAGCGCGAACCTTGGGAATGCGCGTCGAGCCGCCGACGAGGACGACCTCGTCAATCTGTTCGGGCTTGAGGCCGGCGTCTTTGAGAGCCTGCTTGCAAGGGCCGATGGTGCGGTCGATGATGGGCTGAATGAGTTGTTCGAACTGTTCGCGCGTGATTTCGCGAAGGTAGCGTTTGCCGCCGGGTAATTCGACATCGAGCTTGACCGAGGGCTGCGACGAGAGCGTGATTTTGGCTTCAATCACCGCATTGCGGATGGCTTGCACGGCTTCGGCATTGCGGCGAAGGTCGAGACCGAGGTCGCCGAGCGTGTCATCGAGTGCGATAGTGATCAGCAGGTTATCGATGTCGTCGCCGCCGAGATGGGTGTCGCCGTTGGTCGAGATGACTTCGAAGATGCCGTCGTGCAGCTTGAGAATCGAGACGTCGAAGGTGCCGCCGCCGAGATCGTAGACTGCGACGATGCCGTTTTGCTTTTTGTCGAGGCCATAGGCTAGCGACGCGGCCGTGGGTTCGTTGACCAGGCGCAGGACTTCGAGGCCGGCGATGCGGCCGGCGTCTTTAGTGGCCTGACGCTGCGCGTCGTTGAAGTAGGCGGGCACGGTGACGACGGCCTTCGTGACCGGAGCTCCGAAGAAGCGCTCGGCGTTGCGCTTGAGCTGGCGGAGGATGAGCGCGGAGATTTCCGGCGGGGTAAATGTCTTCTCGCCCAGTTTGATGCGCAGGACTTCTCCGGCTTGCAAGTCTTCGGCGAGGCGGAAGGGAAAGAACTTTAATTCTTCCTGAATGTCCTCAACTCCGCGTCCCATCAGGCGTTTGATCGAGTAGACAGCACGCTCAGGGGTTTCAGTGAGATATTTGCGCGCGGCATTGCCGATTACGGGCTGATTGTTCTCGTCGAGCGCGACGACTGACGGGACAAGATTCGAACCATCGTCGCCTGGGATCACGACAGGGCTCTCCCCTTGCATGAATGCCACGAGAGAGTTCGTGGTGCCCAGGTCGATGCCGACGATGCGATCAGATGCCATTTGTAATTTTATAATCGGGTAATTTGGTAAATTAACGTTGCAAATTACAAAATTGCCCTATTACCAAATTGCTCAACTCTCCAGCACTTCGTTTACGTCTCGAACCAAATTCCTGATGTAGTTGCGGCGGTTCAGCACATCCACCATCTTGTCGCGCTCTTGTCGGCGTTCCTCTTCTGAGACCGGCTGGCCGTTCGATTCCCGCTGGATCATTCCATCCCAAACCTTCCAACGGCGCTGAAGCTCGTGCAAAAGTGCTTCCTGCTTTTCTTCCAGGTCATGCTTCTGGTTGCCGATTTCTTCGATCAGAGCGGGATTGTCTTCGCCCATTTTCTTCTGCGCACGCAGTTCTTCGAGCTGCATGTTCAGATCAAAGACCTCTGCCAGCAGCTCCGGCGGCACGATCTGTTTTTTTATCTCTCCGGTGGAGCGCGCCTGCTCAGTCGCGGTTTTCGATTGTTCTTCCAGTTCAACGCCTTCGAGCTTTAAAAGATACTCGGTGCGCTTGATCGGATCTTTCAAGGTGCGGTGAGCATCGTTGAGCAGAGAGCTCTGTTGCAGGCTCCACTCTTGCTCCTTGCGGTCTGCCTGGGCATTGAGATCAGGATGCAGTTTGCGGCTGAGCTCGTAAAAGTCTTTATCGAGAACGGCAACATCGAGATCCAGTTTGCGCGACAGATCAAAGAAAGTGAAGTAGTCCACTGGCGCCGGCGGTTGAACCTTGCCACAGGCCTGGCAGAAATGCATGGCGCGCATGGTTCCACACGACCAGCAGGATTGAGTTTCCTCAGGTGCGGGCTTGGCGGTGATCGTGGTTAAAGATGAGTTGGTCATTGCTGCATTTCCTGTCAACTACTACCGACGACGTGGCAAGCCCGACGTAGCCAAACTGCAAGGCGAGGACGGTGGCGCCATAGACATTCGCGGGCGAGGGCGCCCGCGCCACACAATCAAGCGGAGAACGATGTGCCGCAGCCGCACGACTTCGTGGCCTGGGGATTCACGAAGACGAATCCCTGCTGCATCAGCGTCTCCTGGTAATCGAGGATCATGCCGTGCAGGTAGATAAACGACTTCGGATCGACGAAAACGCGTACATCGCCATATTGGAAGATGCGATCGCGTTCGCGCGGCTGCGTGTCGAAGCGGATGTTATAGCTCAGACCGGAACAGCCGCCGCCCTGCACGCCCAGGCGCAATCCACCCTGCTCGGGCGAAATGCCCTCTTTGGCCATCGCGCTGCGCACCTTGACCAGGGCTTTGTCGGTGACCTGAATGCCCTTGGCTGGCGCGGCTGGCAATGTTTGCGCGGTTTGTTCGGTTGCTGTTGTCATTCCAATTCCTGACGCGGTTCCTCAGCGGCTAAAGCCGCCACCGGAGCGGGGCTCTTGCGGCACGAGTTCCTCAAAGACCACGCAGCGCTTACTGCGCTACCGTCGAGGCAACCGGCTTCGCGCTCTCCTGCTTTTTCTTCCAGTCGCTGATCGCGGCGCGGATGGCGTCCTCGGCCAGCACGGAACAATGGATCTTCACCGGAGGAAGCGAAAGCTCCTTCACGATGTCCATGTTCTTGATGGCGAGAGCTTCATCCACAGTTTTGCCCTTGACCCACTCCGTGGCCAGTGAAGACGAGGCGATCGCCGAGCCGCAGCCGAACGTCTTGAACTTGGCTTCTTCAATGACATTCGTGTCGCGGTTGACCTTGATCTGCAGCTTCATGACGTCGCCGCACTCGGGTGCGCCGACCAGGCCGGTGCCTACGTCGGCGCTGCTCTTATCCATGGAGCCGACGTTGCGGGGATTGTTGTAGTGATCAATTACTTTATCGCTGTATGACATTTTTTTCTCCAGGTTTCCAAATTCAAAGTTTCAAGGTTTCGAAGGTTTCAATGTTTCAAAGACTCTCAGCTCCACGGTCCCACGCGAAACCTTGAAACTCTGAAACTTTGAAACCTTATCTCGCTTACTCGCCTGCCCACTTCACGTCCTTCAGATTGATGCCTTCCTTCGCCATTTCGTACAGCGGAGAAAGTTCGCGCAGGCGCTCGACGGTTTCGATGACGCGGTCGGCCACGTAATCGACTTCGGCGGCGGTGTTGAAACGGCCGATGCCGAAGCGGATCGAACTGTGCGCCAGATCGTCGCCGGTGCCAAGAGCCTTCAATACATAAGATGGTTCCAGCGTCGCGGAGGTGCATGCCGAACCGCTGGAAACTGCGATGTCGTTGATGCCCATCAGCAGAGACTCGCCTTCGACATAAGCAAAGCTGATATTCAGGTTGCCGGGGAGGCGATGTTCCATGGAGCCGTTGATGTAGGTTTCGTCGAGACGGTTCATGATGCGGTCGCGCAGACGATCGCGAAGACTGGCCAACTGGACCGCCTCGCGGGACATCTCCTCCGACGCGATGGCGCAGGCTTTGCCCAAGCCGACGATGCCAGCGACGTTTAAGGTGCCGGAGCGCATGCCGCGCTCGTGGCCGCCACCGTCGATGATGGCGGAAATCTGCACTCGCGGATTCTTGCGGCGGACGTATAAAGCGCCGACGCCCTTGGGTCCGTACATTTTATGGGCGGAGATCGACATCACGTCGATGTTCTGCTTGTTCACATCGATCGGAATCTTGCCGATGGCTTGCGTGGCGTCGGTGTGGAAGATGATTCCGCGCTCGCGACACAGCTTGCCGATTTCCGCGATGGGCTGCACTACGCCGATTTCGTTATTCGCAGCCATGATGCTTACCAGGATGGTCTTGTCATCCATGGCGCGCTTGAGGTCCTCGAGATCGATCAGACCATCTTTCTGCACGGGCATGTAGGTGACGCGATAGCCGTATTTCTCGAGGCGCTTGCAAGTGTCGAGCACGGCCTTGTGCTCGGTGACCGCGGTGATGATGTGATTGCCTTTCTCGCGGTACATCTCAGCCACGCCTTTGATGGCGAGGTTGTCGCTCTCGGTGGCGCCAGAGGTGAAGATGATTTCTTTGGTGGTGGCGCCGATCAGCTTGGCGATGCGCTCGCGGGCTGTTTCCACGCCTTCTTCGCCAGCCCAGCCGAAGGAGTGGTTGCGGCTGGCTGCGTTGCCGAACTTTTCCATGAAATAGGGCAGCATCTCCTCCAGCACCCGGGGATCCATGGGCGTGGTGGCGTGGTTATCCATGTAGATGGGCAGCTTCACTCCCTGGGGAGCGGCGTGCTGCGTGACTGGAAGTTGCTGGGGGACTTTTACATCCGTGCTCATAATTCTTTCTCCTACCTTGTTAGATGCTCGAACGTCTTATGGTTGCCTGTTAAACGATCGTGACCAGTTCGACCGGCTTAACCGTGACGCCTTCAGAAGCTTCTGGTTCTTCCCGCATATGTGAAATCTTGATGCGTTTCAGGACCGCTTCGATGCTCTCATTTACCTTGCGCAACGGTTCGCGGATGTTGCAACGGTCGCTCTGACCGCACTCGCCGCGAACGGTGACACAGGATGTGATGAACAATGGGCCGTCGATGGCCTGAATCACTTCGAAGGCCGAAATCGTGTGCGCGGCGCGTGCCAGCCGGTAGCCTCCGTTAGTGCCGTGCTGCGAATGCAACAAGCCAGCCTTGACCAGGCGCTGAAGAATCTTGGCCAGGGCCTCGGGCGGGATGCCGAAAGAATCGGCAACATCCTTGGCGCTGGCGCTGCGAGTTCCTTCGTGAGCGTGGTCGGCCAGGTGCTTCATGGCCATCAGCGCGTAGTCCGCCTTTTTGGTGAGTTTCAGCATTCTTAACTTCTGGAGGACCCGAAGTCCCAACCATAGTGAAGGGATCGGAAGTCCGACCTTTTCCGTCGTAATTCATTCTATGTCCATAACCCAAGATTATGCAAGCCCTTACAGGCAAGGGCTGGAAGTAACATTGAATGGTAACTATCAGCGATTGAACGGTTTACCGCTTGGCGATGATTTTGGTCGGAATTCCGAGTGGTGCGACCGAAGGCAGCTTGAACGCCTTGGTCGGAGTCGGGAAAAAAATTCACCGCGATGCAATGCTAAGGGACTTGACAAGTGGCGAAGCAGGGCTAAAATACCGGGAAATTCCCGCGAATCCGTCTCTCCGCGCTATCGAGGAGGGCGGGGCTTCCGGATTTATGACCTCAAAGCCGTTCTCGCATCCTCAAAACGCGGGCAAGCAACCTTGCAAACATCCTCGCGTGCAAATCGTCAGCCGCGAAGAAGACGCCGAGTTTGTGGAGTGCCTGGAGTGCCGTGAAGTCTTCGAGTCGAGCGAGCTCAAGGATATGAGCATTGAGGAAAACGCTGACGGCGAAGCCCAGGAATCGTAGAGCGACCCTGGTTTGAGATCACCGTGGTAACCCCCGTACTGCGATCCGCCTTGTTCCCGGCGAACTGGCTCTGCTAGTCTGCGGCCCGGGGGCGTGCATTCCGCACGTTGCAAACTCATGCCTGCCGTAGCGCTGGTCGTCGACGACTCCATGCTGATCCGGTATACCGTCTGCCGCTTCCTGGAAGAACGCGGCTTTGCGGTGGAGGCAGCCACCAACGGCCTGGAGGCGTTGCAGATTCTTGAACGCGTGCACCCGGACCTGATCGTTACCGACATGCAGATGCCAAAGATGTCGGGCAGCGAACTGATTACGGCTCTGAAGGCGAACCCGGAGACCGCGAAAATTCCCATCATTATTGTTGCGGGTCGCGCCAGCGGCTTCGATGAAACGGAAAAGCGCGCCAACTTCGCTATCTACAAAGACATCGACATCCAGGACCAACTGGAGAAGGCGCTGGATGCGGTGATGGGGAAAGGCAACGGGCAAGGGGCGGGGAAGTAGTCACCTTAGCTTCATCTTTAGTTATAGGCGTTTAGCTGGCGACGCGAAAACGGACTAGCGCAAGAGAAGACCAGCCTCTGCGGAAAAATCCAAGGCTGCAAAATCCTTGGCCAGGAACTTGGGATAGGCGGCGGCTGCAATCATGGCGGCATTATCGGTGGAAAGCGGCCGCGACGGAAAATACACTGGCAGGCCGTCCTGAGCGCCCTGGCGCTCGAATGTTTCCCGCAACTCATTGTTGGCCGCCACTCCGCCCGTGACGAAAACCGTCGCCACATCGCAGGCGCGGGCCGCGGCGAGAGTCTTGCCAACCAGGTCTTCGACCATCGCACGCTGAAATGAAGCGACCAGGTCGAGAGTCTTCCGATCGCAATTCGCCAGGTAATCTTCGAGTTTCGGTTTGGAGATCTGGGCCAACGCGCGCCGCCGGATCTCGATGGAGCGGTGCATGTCGTGAATCTCCACGTAGCGCAGGACGGCAGTCTTGATGCCGCTGTAAGAGAAGTCAAAGCGCGGGCGATCGGTCTCAGCTTCCTTTTGCCCCCGATGGTTCCTGCGATCACGGTGCTTGATTTGTGCGGGGAGGAACTTCACCGCTGTCGGATCACCATGCGGGGCGAGCCGGTCGACGATCGGCCCTCCGGGATAGCCTAGGCCCAGCAGCTTTGCAACCTTGTCGAAAGCCTCACCGGCAGCGTCATCGCGAGTGTGGCCGATGTTTTCGTAGGTCCAACCTTCTTTCTTCTGTGCAGCCAGGTAAAGGTGCGTGTGTCCTCCGGACACAACCAAAGCGAGCACGGGAAATTGCAGCTCGTGATTGCCTTTTTGCCGCTCTTCCAGCAGAACCGCATGGATGTGGCCTTCGAGATGGTTCACGGCAATCAGCGGCTTGTCGAGAGCGAATGCCAGAGCCTTGGCGTAGCTGATGCCGACCAGCAGCGCTCCGGCGAGGCCGGGGCCCTGGGTGACTGCAATGGCGTCGACGGAGTTCAACGTTTGATCGGCTTCAGACAGCGCTTGCCGGACGACAGGAACAATCGCCCGCAGATGCTCACGCGATGCCAACTCGGGAACAACGCCGCCGTAGGGCTGGTGAGTGGCGATCTGCGAAGCAACGACGTTCGAGATTAACTCTTCGCCGGAGCGCACCACTGCCGCCGCGGTTTCGTCGCAGGAACTTTCGATCCCGAGGATGTAGGCGTCTGGCATGGCACTATATTATTAGAAACTCATGGCGGATTTGCTCCAACAAGTCGCGGAGTCGGGATTTCCCTTCTGTGAACGGTTGATCCATCTGTTTGTGGGTGGGTCCGAACTGCACGGAGCCAAGGTCCAGGGCACCGACGACCTTGACATCTACGGCGTCTACATAGAACCACCTGAGATGGTTCTAGGTTTGGAGTCCATTCCTCACTTCGTTTGGTCAACGGCTGGGGACGACCGGCGCAACGGACCGAATGACGTGGACGTCACGCTCTACTCGCTGAAGAAGTGGGCCGCACTTGCGTGCAAAGGCAACCCTACAGCGTTGCACTTCCTGTTTACCAAAGGTACAGTCCAACATCCCGTGTGGGCAGAAATCGTATCAAACAAGGATGTCTTTCTGGCGCGTCCCTGCGCAAAACAGTTCATTGGCTTTGCCAATGATCAGTTTCAGCGGATGACCGGCCGAAAAGGCCGCGGGAAAAAAGGCCAGCGACCGGAACTTGAGGTGAAGTACGGCTACGACGTGAAAGCCACAATGCACGCTTTGCGGCTGCTCTACGAATGCAAAGAACTCATTCTAGAGGGGCGCATCACCTTACCGCGTCCAGAGCGTGCTCTGCTGATCCGCGTTCGTACCGGCAAGTTTTCGATGGATAAGGTGATGACTATGGCTGAGGAGCTTTTCGCCGAATGCCGCGATGCTGCCAGCCGATCACGTTTGCCGGACTCTGTCGATCGTCATGCGGTCTCGAAACTCGTGACCGGGTGTTATCTCAAAGCATGGGGCGCCGGCTGAAAAAAGGGGCGCTGGCGTCCTCCAAGCCTACTTTCGAAACCTACTCCAGCTTGATTTCATCAATCTGAAAGTCGAACTTGCCGGCAGCCGGACCTCCGACAAAAAGAATCGCGGAGATGTCGTGCCCATCCGTGCCGCTAAACGCGGTGAAGGGGAAGCTGACTCGCTTCCACGCCGGCCCAGCTGCGAAAGTCTGTTGCGACGGCATCCTGCCCCCACTCTCGGTGAAGAACATGATGCGGTAGGTCTTGCCGTCGCCCTTAGCCCAGAAGGAAATGCTCTTCTTGCTGGACAAATTCACCGGAGCAAACGGCTGTGCACCCGGCGAAAACATCACACCCGCCCAGGCAAACGGCAGTCCGCCATCGATTGCTCCAGACACTTCCAGAGAGTGCGCATCGCCGTTAGCTCCCCCGTCGACAACTTTCATCTCAGCAGAGGATTTTCCGCTCATGATGCTGTCGGTGGAGATTATCCAGCCGCTGCCGAATTTCGTGTCGGGCTTGCCATTGTCAAAGTCGCTGATCAAGCCAGCTTCTGCTCCCGGGAGTGGAGGTGCTTGTACAGCTTTCGCAGCCTCCTGTTTGGTATTTTCAATGGCCGCGCGGTAGGCAGCGCGGTCGTCCTCAGCGCCCAGCTTCCAGACGGAAATGATTTCGCGCGTGGCCAGGATGTTCTGCGTGGGGTCGCCTTTTACCAGCACGAGATCGGCGCGCCTGCCCGCAGCAACGACGCCCCGGTCATCGAGATGAAAAGCCGCCGCCGGAACAGAAGTCGCGGAAGCGAGCGCCTCCTGTGGCGTGAGCCCGGAGCGCACGAGCAACTCCAGTTCACGATGAATGCTGACGCCATGCGATGTGCCCGGATTTGGCGCGTCGGTTCCGGCTAGCACTGGCACATGCGCAGCTTTGAGCTGCGCTACAGTCTGCTCGGCATATTTTTCACTCAGCGCAGTTGGAAACTTGGGAAACGATCGCTTGAGGTTTGTCATGTTATCGCTGCTGAGATACGGCGACAGACTCGGATCAGTAGTCAGCGAGTCTCCACTCGCGATTCCACTCACTCCTTCGAGCACTGTGAGCGTCGGCACCACGAACGCGTGGTGCGACGCCACCAAGGTCGCAAAATCCGGAGCTGGCACACTGTCTGCGAACAAATGAGCAAGTCCGTCCGCCCCGGCCTCAATGGCGTCACGCGCCTGCTGCTGGCTACCGATGTGGACCACTGCCATCTTGCCGCGCTTGTGTGCTGCGTCGATCACGGCTTTCATGGTCTCTTTGCTGAGCGTGGGCCGGTGTCCGCCGTAGGCGCTGGCATCGTCATAAATAATCTTGATGTAATCCGAACCTTCAGCAATGCGCGCGTCGACCCATGCCTGGGCCTCGGCCGGGGCGGTGAGCGTGGGAACCTGAACGCCATATTCGGTGCCGTGGCCACCGGGCGCAGTCGCCAGAGAGCCGGCAGAGCGCAGGTCAGCCTGGTCGAGGCCGTTGCCCTCCGCTTGCTGCTTCTTTGTCTGCTGCATGAACTTGACGTCGGTGAACATGTCGAGTTCCGTGATGACGCCGAAGATCTCCGCTTCTTTTAGCGCATCTCCCCAGGCATGGGTGTGCGAATCGATCAGACCTGGGAGGAGAGTGTCGCCGGTGGCGTCGATAGCCTTCACCTCAGTGGGGACCTTCAGGTCCTTGCCGACGGCTTTGATCTTGCCGTCCTCCACCCATACGTCGGTATTGGTGAGGGTTTTATGTCCGTCAAAAACGCGCGCGTGGCGGATCACAAAAGTGTCGCCGGTGTTTGCGCTTGCGGGGAAGAACGCCGGCGCGCATAGCAACAGGAAGAGTGCCATACAGCCAACGATGCGGCGGATATTGGCAGACTGGAATTTCATAGAGTCCTCTCGGAGCGGCTATTCGGCATCATCGCTCTATCGATGGCTGTGTCGCCAGTACAAACCGTCACATGGCCGGCATGACAAATGTCACTGATTTTCAGCTAGTTCGATGTCAGATGATTCGTTTCAGGCCCGTGAGCGAAAACGCGGGCGGGTATGATGGAGACTTTACTGGATCTTTTCGGGTCACAGCGCTTCCATGTCTAAAGATTTCGCCATCTCGATCATCAAGGAGCTGCGCCAGCACGGCTTCCAAGCCTACCTGGCCGGAGGATGCGTACGCGATCTTCTGCTGAAGCGCGAACCCGCCGACTACGACATTGCAACCAGCGCGACGCCTGCCCAGGTGATGGAGATGTTTCCCGACACCTACGCCGTGGGAGCGCAGTTTGGAGTAGTGCTGGTGCCGCTGCCTGAGGATCAGCGCACTCCCGCTGACGAAAATGTGATTTCAAAGACCCGAGCTGTAGAGGTGGCGACCTTCCGCAGCGATCTCGGTTACTCCGACGGACGGCGTCCCGATGAAGTCCGGTTCAGCCAGGATCCACGGGAGGATGTCGCGCGCCGCGACTTTACCATCAACGGCATGATGCTCGATCCGGTGAGCAGCGAAGTGCTCGACTTTGTGGGCGGACGGAGAGACCTCGGAGCCGGCATCGTTCGTGCCATCGGCGATCCGAAAGTGCGTTTGGCCGAAGACAAACTGCGTATGCTGCGCGCGGTGCGGTTTGCGGCGCGCTTTGAGTACGCCATCGAAGCGGAGACGCTGGCCGCGATTCAAGGCCTTGCTGACAAAATTCAGGTGGTTTCGCGCGAGCGGGTTCGTGATGAACTTACGAAGATGCTTACCGAGGGCCATGCTCGGCGCGCTTTTCTCCTGCTGGATGAGAGCGGACTACTGAAAGAAGTGTTGCCGGAGATTTTGGCAATGAAGGGCGTCGAGCAGCCGCCTGAGTTTCATCCTGAGGGAGACGTGTTCGTACATACGCTGCTGCTGCTGGAGAACCTGCCGCAGCCTTGCTCGCCCGCTCTGGCCTGGGGAGCGCTGTTGCACGACGTGGGCAAGCCTGCAACCTTCCGCGTGGCGCCCGATCGCATCCGTTTCGATAATCATGTGGAGGTGGGCGTCAAGATTGCGGAGGAAATCTGCGAGCGCTTGCGATTCTCGAATCACGACGCGTCTCAAGTGCTCGCTCTGGTTGACAATCACATGCGCTTTGGACATGTCACGCGCATGAAGGAGTCGACCTTGAAGAAATTCCTCCGCCTGCCAGGCTTCGAGGAACATCTGGCACTGCACCGCGCCGACAGCCTGGCCAGCCACGGCAATCTGAGCACTTATGAACTGGTGCGGGCGAAGCTTGCCGAGATTCCGCCGGAGAAGATTCGCCCAGCAGCGTTGGTCACGGGCGACGACTTGATTGCTTCCGGGTATGCGCCGGGGCCGAGGTTTCGCGAGATTCTAGACGCTGTAGAAGATGCTCAGCTCGAAGGGCGATTGCTTTCGCGCGACGCCGCGATCGAGTTCGTGAGGCGCGAGTTTCCTCTATGAGCGTGCTGGTCGGCCGAACTCCGCGCGCGAGACTTGGAGTGCTAGAATCGGAATCTCCGGCGGGTGTTTCATCGCGGGAAATTGTCGTTACGAGGGGTTAAAGTGGAGCAGGCGGGCGCGGGACTCGGGAAAATTGTTTTAGACTCGCTGCGGCGCGTGCCGCAGGGCGAAGCTCCGCTGCTTGCCTGGCCTCTGGTTTGCGGGTCGGTTGTCGCCGAGCGGACGCGAGCTCTTGGGTTTGCAGATGCTGTGCTGCGCGTCGAGGTTCCGGATGCCGGATGGAAGCGTGAGATGCAGGGCCTGGCGCCGCGTTATCTCGCCGAACTGAATCGTTACGCGGGGCAGAAAGTGGAGAGGATTGAGTTTGTGATCAGGCAGGGCTGATCCGTCCCATCTTTCAGGTGCGTTCTTCAACCAAACTGAGTCGCAGAAGATGAAAGTTACAGAAAAAGACGTTGCCTACGTCGCCGATCTGGCGAACCTCGATCTTACCGCGGAGGAGCGCAGCGGGATGGTGCGCGACCTGAACTCGATTCTCGATTACGTCGAGAGGCTCAACGAATTGGATACATCGAACGTCGCGCCGATGGCGCAGGTGTCGGATCGCTACGGCGTCGACGAATCCACGCAGGGCAGCGGGAGGTTTGCGTACGCGAGTCGCGAAGATGTGGTCGAGGGACTGCGGAAGTCCTTGTCGCAGGAGGTCGCGCTGCAGAACGCACCTGATGCGGATGGAACGTTCTTCAGGGTTCCGAAGGTGATTGAAAGATAGTTTTCAGTCGTGGACGCGAGATCAGCGCAATCTTCGGAACTGCCTCAACAACATGCAACTAACCCAACTCACGATCGACGCCGCCCGCTCTTCCATACAGGAGCGCACGACGACTGCTCTCGCGCTAGCCGAGGCGCACTACGCGCACATCCAGAAAGAAGATGGACAAATCGGCGCTTATCTCACTCTTTGTAAGGAGCGCGCGCTCGAGCAGGCGGATCGCATCGACCGCATGGCCGCGGAGGGCAAGCCGTTGCCGTCGCTGGGCGGTGTGCCGGTCGGCATCAAGGATGTGATGTCAACGCGCGGTGTGCGCACCACGGCGGGATCGAAGATTCTGGGGCACTACATTCCGCCCTATGATTGCACTGCGGTAGCACGCATGGAAGCAGCGGGAGCGGTGGTTCTTGGCAAGACGAACTGCGACGAGTTTGCCATGGGATCGTCGAATGAGAACTCGGCATTTGGTCCCGTACACAATCCGCGTGACCCGAGTCGCGTGCCGGGAGGATCTTCGGGCGGATCAGCCGCAGCGGTTGCGGCGGACATGGCCGTGGTCGCGCTGGGCTCGGACACCGGAGGGTCGATCCGGCAGCCGGCTTCGTTCTGCGGCGTGGTGGGATTGATGCCGACCTACGGTCGAGTCTCGCGTTACGGGCTGATCGCGTTTGCGTCCTCGCTCGATCACATCGGGCCACTGTCGAAGACAGTGAAAGACGCGGCGATTGTGCTGCGCGCGATTGCCGGGCGCGACCCCATGGATGCAACCTCGGCCGATCTGCCCGTGCCCGACTACGCGGCCGAAATCGAAAAGCCCGTGCGAGGACTCAGATTGGGCGTCGCCAAAGAGTATTTCGGCGAGGGACTCGACGGTGAGGTCCGCCATGCGGTTGAGTCTGCCATCGACAAGTTGAAAAGCCTGGGCTGCGAGATTGTGCCAGTTTCGCTGCCGCATACGCCGTATGCGATTCCTACTTATTACTTGATCGCGACCGCGGAAGCGTCCTCGAACCTGGCTCGTTATGACGGTGTGCGCTACAGCTATCGCGCTGCGGGAGTGAAGTCGCTCTCGGAGATGTATCGCCGCAGCCGCGATGAGGGCTTCGGGGCTGAAGTGAAGCGGCGCATCATGCTCGGCACTTACGCGCTGAGCGCAGGCTATTATGACGCTTATTATCTGAAGGCCCAGAAAGTGCGTACGCTCCTGACACGCGATTTCGAGGAAGCGTTCCGCAAAGTGGATGCGATCGTGACGCCGACGAGTCCGACCGCGGCGTTTCGGCTGGGCGAGAAGTCGAACGATCCGCTGGCCATGTATCTGGCTGACATTTACACGGTGACGGCAGATTTGGCGGGCATTCCAGGCATCTCAATTCCGTGCGGCGAAACGAAAGAGAAGCTGCCGATCGGATTGCAGATCCTTGGGAAGCATTTTGATGAATCGACGATCCTTCGCGTAGCGCACGCTTATGAGCAGGCGGCTTAGATCGGCTCGTAGTAACGTTCCCCGGCGCAGGCGCGGCAAAGAATCTTATCTTTATCACCTTTATCTTTATCCTTGCTGCGGACTTCTCTCCGGAAGTTGATGCCTTCGCCGCAGGCTTCACATACCACGCGTTCCCCTTTGTATCCAGGAAATTCTTCGGGCGGCAATTCGACTTTGACCCACTGCGTGGTGAACAGATCATCATTTGTAATCTCACGGTAGGCCAGCATCTGCTGCTGGTTCTTGTCGGCGATTTCAGGATGCATCTCGCGAGCCAGAGCTTTGGAAGATTCTTTTGCAGCAATGCGGATTGCCTTGCCGGTGCTGACGTCGACAAAAGTCGCTGCGACTTTTCCCCAGTCGCGAAACTTCAACGCACGCTTGCCCAGGCGACAACCGGTGACGACGGCCACGGCATCGGTGGCGCAACGGTCGATCTCGACGAAGGTAACTAGCCGCTTGCGATCTTTACCACGGGGGTCGTCGATACTCAGCTTCTCAAGACCCAGCATCGCCAGACGGACGCCGAGGACTTGTCCAGCGCAGAGATGGCCGTGAGCTTGCTCAGCATCACAAAGATATTCGTCGAGGGATTTCATAAGAGCTACGGGCTTTCAGCCGTCAGCTTAACATCTCAAAAGCTACTTTCTGCGCCAGCGCACGCCGTCCTTTGTATTCTCGATAACGATTCCGGCGGCGGTTAATTCCGAGCGCAGAGCGTCGGACACCTTGAAGTTGCGTGTACGGCGGGCGGTTTCCATCTCCGCGATTTTCTTTTCGATATCGGCGTCAGAAAGTTCACCGGACTGAACAGCCTCCTTCAGTTCAGAGCTAACGTCTTTATCGCGGCCTTCGGTGGATGCCCATTGGAACACTTGCTTCATCTTCGGGCCATCGTCGTCTTTGAGAACGGCGAAAATCTCATCGAACTTCTCCAATGCCGCGAGCAGCGGCGTGGTGTCGTCTTTCTTGATTCCACCCGAATCTAACGCGGAATTGGCGGCGCGCACCATCTCGAAGATGGCAGCTTGCGCCTGCGCGGTGTTGAGATCGTCATCGAGGGAGTTTCGCATGCGGTCGATGGTCTCAGCGGCGAGCGATTGCATCTCAGGGTTCGAGCCAGCGGGAAAACTGCCCGCGGTCAAACGCTGGCGGAAATTGCGCAAGCGTTCCACTGAGACCGCCGCCTGCTTCAGTCCGTCAAAGGTAAAATTCAACTGATTGCGATAAGGAACCGACGTGAGTAAGTATCGGATCGACGAAGGCTTATGGCCTTTCAATACCAGGTCGCGCAGCGTGTAGAAGTTTCCCAGGCTCTTCGACATCTTCTCGCCCTCGACGAGCAGGAAACGCACGTGAAACCAGAAACGGGCGAACGTTTTTCCGGTCAGTGACTCCGATTGCGCGATCTCGTTTTCGTGATGGGGAAAAACCAGATCTTCTCCACCCGCGTGCAGATCAAAACTCTCTCCGAGTTCTTGCATCGACATAACCGAACACTCCAGGTGCCAGCCGGGGCGTCCCGGCCCAATCGACGTATCCCAGGAAGCCTCGCCCGGCTTGGGCGCTTTCCATAAGGCGAAGTCGCGCGCGCTGTCTTTGTCGTATTCGTCAACGTCGACTCGGGCCCCGTCGAGCATTCCGCTGAAGTCTTTCTTGGAAAGTTTCCCGTAGCGCGGAAAACTTGCGATGCGGAAGTAATATGATCCGTCGTCGGTGCGATAGGCGAAACCTTTCTCTACTAGCCGGGCCACGAACTCCGCCATCTTGGCAATATGTTCCGTGGCGCGAACCAGTACCGGTTGTTCGATGCCTATCATGGCGGCGTCTTCGACAAATGCCTTCTCGTATTTCGCGGTGTACTGCTGAACACTAACTCCCGCGCGCGCCGCGTTGTGGATGATCTTGTCGTCCAAGTCGGTGATGTTCATCACGTAACGCACTTTGTAGCCGGACTGACGCAGGAATCGCTGCAGCAAATCAACCGCGATGAAGGTTCGAAAGTTGCCGATATGCCCGTAATCGTAAACGGTTGGGCCGCAGGCGTACATCCGCACTTCCTTGTTGCGGAGCGGGTGGAACTCCTCAACCTGCGAGGACATGGTGTTGTAAAGGCGTAAGGCCATAGGCGATGTGGCGCTCAGACAAGAACCTCCAATTCTAGGTGTACGCCGGAAAGAGGGTCAACTGGCCGACACGTCGGAGGGAGTATGCGCCGGCAGGGCGTGAGAGTGCGACCGCAGGCGCTGTTGCACGAGGAGAACATAATGCAGTGCGGAGAGAATGGTGAAGGCGAACGTGGCGCGCAAAAAGACGGTGCGCGTGATCCAAACCCAGCGCGCCGGCCTTATTGAAAACAACAGCACAAAGAACACGGCGGCGATCTGCGAAAAAGTGTTCGCTTTTCCGAAGATGCTGGGACGGAAGTTGCGCAGTCCCGCGATGGCAAACAGCACCGCACTCGCGGCCAGGATGGAAATATCGCGGCTGAACACGAGCACGGTAAACTTCCACGGAATCTTGTGCAGGATGGAGAGCACCAGAAACATGGTGCTCAGTAAGAGCTTGTCCGCGATGGGATCAAGATACTGGCCGAGCAGGGTCTGCTGGTGCAACTTGCGAGCCAGCAGGCCGTCCAGTCCGTCGCTGAATCCGGCGATCACGAAGAGAATCAAGGCCCAGAAATAGCGGCCCTCGACGAGTTCGATCACAATAAACGGAACGAAAACCATCCGCAGCAGCGTGAGCTGGTTGGGCGCAGTGAAGATTTGTGACAGCTTCATGCCGAGTCCTCAGTGGAGTGAATCGGAGGACGCGAAGGTGGGGTACGCGGATCTGCGCCGCCAACCTTGGGATGGCCTAACAGCACAGCGGGATCGAGGCCGGTCCTGGCTGAAAAGCGCTGCGAAAGTGAAGGCAAGCCGCCGTCGGGAAGGTCGAGTTCGATGCGTTCGATCCGGTGCATCGGGAAAAAGACGACAGCTGGGCTGAACGGTTCGCCATCTTTGACCATGACGACGAAATCGTCGAACGACGCCAGCTCGATCCCACTCATGCTGAGTCCTTCCGCAGCCAGCGCCAGAACCATGCCCCAGAATTTGTCCCGAGGATTGCCCAGAGTCACGACCACCATGGATCCAGGCGAGAATGGAGCGGGCGCCTGCGCAGCCGAACTGACGTCAATCCGCTTAGAGTCTTTCGGCATGGAACGATTGTCACCGCCGCACGCAGCGCTTGGCAACTGGCAATCGCGGTTCATCACGCCTTCGCGACAAAAAGCCCTTGCCCAATGTTGCGGGAATGAGCCTGCGATATCAGCATAAGGGCCCACGATCCTCAGGTTTCTCGAAATCAAGAAGGAAATTACGCCTCAGTAGGCAACTTATTGGGAACGACCGCCACTCTGTGTAGGAGAGCGTCGACAATAACACGGCCTCAAGAAGAGCCGGATAGGAGAAGGATGGCATCAGGCGAAGTCGATCAGAACCCTAACAACGAGCCGGAACTTCATCTCCTGCTGACCGACACATTTGAGCCACTGTGGGAGTCGCTCTTTCGTGGCTTCGGGGAATTCTTTTTTCCAAAGAAACATCCCCCGCTTAAGCTTGAATCGAAGCCAATCCCGGTGAAGGATCTTTGGGGCTTCTACAACTACAAGAAGAAAGGCGCTCTGGGTTCAACTGTGGCTCACGTGGTGGTGCTTGGGTTGATCATCGGGGTCACGTTCGTCAAAATACCCCATCCGGTCCCAGCTAGATTCAAACCTCAGATCAACGCCAAGTGGATTGATCTAGGTGACTATCCGCTTAAGCCCGCGAAGACACAGGCTGGTGGTGGCGGCGGTGGTGGTGATGGGGATGTGCTGCAGGCTTCGGTGGGTCGTTTGCCGAAGTTCTCGATGCGGCAGATCACGCCACCGGCCGCAGTCATACGGAATCCGACTCCCAAGTTGGCAGTTGAGCCCACGGTGATTGTCCCCCCTGATATCAAGCTGGCCATGAACCCCAATATGCTAAACCTTGGCGACCCAAAATCCTCTGCCGTGATTCTGTCGAATGGTCCGGGGGCGTACGGCGGTATCGGTCCAGGCTCCG
>Ga0209624_10000579_pt1 | contig 32416 bp, 30 predicted proteins | sample JacPinW_OM2H0_O1_FD_188565 | JGI IMG/M metagenome (GOLD analysis project Ga0209624, IMG submission 188565) | Forest soil microbial communities from Algoma, Ontario, Canada - Jack Pine, Ontario site 1_JW_OM2H0_O1 (SPAdes) (version 2) | ecosystem: Environmental > Terrestrial > Soil > Boreal...
GCATTCAACAGTGGAATCGTGGCATAAAATTTTGTTGGACAAAAACTAAAGAGTCTTTTCTGGCATTATGCCAGTTTGCCTCTGCAGTTCACAATTTTAGACTTGTTGGAATTTTCGGATAAGCTCTAAGGTTGGTGTTTTCTAGGTAGCGGGAATCTGCTCTTTGCGTGGCAATAAGTTTTATCATTAAACGCTCTTTCTCATCAGTCCAATTTTTAGTATGAGTTGCCCAGTACTCTTCGGTGATTTTTCCGTCAATCTTATCAAGATAAGTTTTATCGATTCTGCCTTGAAGAAGCTTGATCTGCTTTTGCAACTGTTCGACCAGGTTATTATGGTATTCAATTTTATCCTTAAAGCTGCTGCGTACGCCTTTTAGAATGCTTTCTTGAATATCATTAGGTATTTGGAGATTTTCTAGCAGGGCTTCAAACTGAGCATCAAGAGTTTCTTGGCGGATATATGTTTGCTCGCAGTTACCCTTATACCCCGTGCAGTGATAGTAGATATACTTTCCTTTTTTAAGTTCGGCAGTTAATGCACAGCCACACACTCCACACTTAATCAGATTGCTATAAGTGAACATCCCTTTTCTAGATTTACTCTTGTAGGGGTTAGTCATTATTGCTTGTACTCGATGGAATAGTTCTTTGTTAATGATTGGCTCATGCGTTGCATTTTCATATCGCTTACCTCGATAGTGAAAAATGCCGGTGTAAAATTCATTTTTTAAGATAGTTTCAACTACGCTTTTATAAAAATTTTTGCCGTTGCGATAGACCATGCCATCGGCAAGCATCTTTTTTCTCAATGTTTTCAGTGAATAGCTGCCGGTTGCATATAGTTCAAACATCTGTTTAATATAGGCTGCTGCTGGGGGATCGATCTTGATGATACTTTTACCATTTTCACGAATATTCACGTAACCATAGGGTGCGGTTGATGGATAAATACCTTGTGCTGCTTTTTCCGCCATACCTTTTCTAACTTCTTCAGAGAGGTTATCCACAAAGTTTTTTGCCATTAAAGCTTTTATTCCGAAAATAAATTTGTCGTTTGATCGTGAATTTTTGCCTAGTGTGGTGCCTTCTTTGACCAAATGAACAGTGATATCTGAATATAATATTAAGCGGTCAATAAGAGCATAATCAGGTATATTTCTAAGCAGTCGATCAGTTTTTTCAACCAAGATATGCTTAATGTGTTTATTCTCATCGATAAACGCGAGCATTTTATTAAATTGAGTACGGCCCGCTTTTTTGGCAGTTTCAACATCAGTAAACTCTTGAACAATTATGAGGTTATTTTTAGCTGCGTAATCTTGAAGTGCCTTGATTTGAGCAGGAATTGAAAATCCCTCTATTTCTTGATCTTTGGATGATACACGGGCATAGATTGTTGCATAATTCATAACTGTCCTTGCTTCTGTAATTCTGATGTAGATGCTTTAAGTTTACTACTATTTATTGGGTTCTGGTACTAATTCTTGCCACGCTTACCATGTTTATGGCATTGCCTAATTTCTGCTGGCTTGCTCTTTGATTAATTTCGGCGGTGGATAGGGTAAAAAGAGTAGTTCGCGGACAGATAAAGCCTTAACTCTCATGGTATAAAATTCAGACTGACAATTTAAATATAATTTAACTTGCTATTTTTGTTAAATTAGAATATATATCTAAATATGAATGGTTTATTTTGGAGGCTATTAAGGTGGTAACCCTTATTCAAAAGCTTTTATTGCTCTTTAATCGTAAAAACAATTTTTGCTCTGGGCTAGTGCAGTCTACCCCTATTGAGGAATGCTTGGGCGTTCCGCGTGCTGTTGTTAAAAAACAGTCTCGTAAAGGGAAGATTAGCGGCAAAAGAACGAGAAATATTTATGATCCTCTTTCGGTTGAACCTTTTAAGGTCAGTCGCAGTAAGCTGGATCTTTTTGTTAGATGTAATCGATGTTTTTATATTGATCGTAAGTTTGGTGTTAAGCAGCCGCCTAGCTATCCGTATAGCCTAAATAATGCTGTCGATGCACTTTTAAAAAGAGAATTCGATAGTTATCGTGCTTTGCAAAAGCCGCATCCTTACTGCACCGAGAACAATCTTGAGTTAGTTCCTTTTAAGCATGCTGATATCGATAAGTGGCGTAACTCATTGCACGCAGGAATCCAATATTTGGTCCCAAATACAAATATTATGCTATACGGGGGATTGGATGATGTATGGCTTGATCTAAGAACTAAGGAACTGGTGGTTGTTGATTATAAAGCGACATCAAAAGAGGGAGAGATTTCTCTTGATGCTGAATGGCAATTGGGATTCAAGCGGCAGGCAGAGATTTATCAATGGCTTTTGCGTAAAAATGACTTTGTTGTTTCTAATACTGCTTATTTCGTTTATTGCAATGGTAAAAGTGATGCTGGCACATTTGATAAATGCCTGAAGTTTGATGTAGTACTACTTCCTTATCATGGAGATGATTCTTGGGTTGAGCAAACGATCATAAAGGCATATGAATGTCTACGGTCTGATGATATCCCAGCTTTTACTGCGACATGTGATCTTTGCAGTTATTCCCAAGCAGTTAGCCAATATTCCTCAAATGCTTTAAATCCGGAGGATGATCACAGTAATGTTAAGTAAAATCAGGGTTTGCTGTAGGAATATATAATGGATATTAAAATTCAAAAAATTAAGAGAGAATCACTTAACATATCAGATGAAAACCGTCGTCAGTTGAAGACTCTTTTCCCATCCGTTTTTGCTGAAACGATGAATGAGCAAGGCGAGCCTGTAGAAAGTATTGATTTTGAAAAGTTAAAAGCAGAATTGGGCGCGTTTACGGATCTTTTTGAAGGCCGCCGCGAACGCTATGGCATGGAATGGCCAGGTAAAAAAGATGTGCTTCGCCTAATACAAATATCGACTGCTGCTACCCTAAAGCCATGCCGCGATGAATCGGTGAATTTTGACACTACCGAAAACTTATTTATTGAAGGTGACAATTTAGAAGTGCTTAAGCTTTTACAGAAAAGTTACTACGGCAAAGTAAAGATGATTTACATAGATCCTCCTTACAATACGGGCAAAGAGCTTATTTATCCTGATAATTTTACCGATTCTCTTGGCTCCTATCTTGAATATGCTGGACTTGCTGATAGCAACGGTAAAAAATTCTCAGCTAATTCTACCAATGAAGGTCGTTTTCATACTAAATGGCTCAATATGACGTATCCACGTTTATATTTAGCAAGAAATTTATTGCGAGATGATGGGGTTATTTTTATCAGCATCGATGATAACGAAGTGAGCAATTTACGTAAATTGTGTGATGAAATTTTTGGAGAAGAAAACTTTATCGCAGAGCTGATTTGGAAGAGTAGACAAAATGTTGACAGTAGATCTCTCACTGGAATATCGAATGACCATGAATATATATTATGTTTTTCAAAAACAAACCAATATAGTTTAAAGGGACAAGAAATAAATAAAGAAAAGTATAATAATCCAGATAATGATCCTAGGGGAAATTGGATGAGTTCAGCTCTTGATGGTATAGCTACCAAAGAGAAGCGACCGAATCTTCATTATACGCTTATAAATCCTTTGACTGGAATTAATTATGATCCTAGTCCAGCTAATGGTTGGCGTTTTCAAAAATCAACTATGACCAAGCTTATAGAAGAGAATAGAATTTTATGGCCTAAAAATCCTGCTTCAAAACCTAGATTCAAGAGATACCTTAATGAATTGAATAGCTTATTTACGGGTTTTCCTTCTTTAATTAATGGAATTTTCACCCTTGAAGGTACAAGAGAATTAAGAGAAATTATGGGCATGGAAACAGTAAAATTTCCTAAGCCTGTCAATCTTATAAAAAAGCTTATTCAGCAAGCTTCCGAAGAGAATGAAGATATTATTCTGGATTTCTTTGCTGGGTCAGCAACCACCGCACATGCAGTACTTGACTTGAATAAGCAAGATGGTGGTAATCGTAAATTTATTCTTGTCCAACTTCCTGAACCGTGTGCGCCGGATAGCGAAGCGTTTAAGGCTGGCTATAAAAGCATAGCTGATATTGGCAAAGAGCGTATAAGAAGAGTAATAAAGAAGTTTAATGAAGAAGATCATGTCCAACCAAATGGAGATGGCAAGCGGGTGGATCGAGGCTTTAAGGTTCTTAAGCTCAGTAAATCAAATTTTAAGCAGTGGCAAAAGCTTTCACCGGAAACAGCGCCAGAAGAAATTGAAAAGCAGCTTGAATTGCATGTTGATCATATCGATCATAAATCAACCACAGAAGATTTGCTTTATGAAATTCTGCTTAAAGAAGGCTATGCTCCTACAGAAAAAATTGAGGCTAAGACGATGGCAACTAGTTCTGTTTTTTCTATCGCTGGGGGAAAGCTTTTAATTTGTCTTGACGATGCAATAACCAAAGAATTAATAAATGCCGTTGTTGAGGCTTGCCCTGAGCAGTTTATTTGCTTAGACAGCGCATTTTGCGATAACGATCAACTCAAAGCGAATGCAGCGCATGCTTTCAGCAATATAAACAGTGACCAAGCGAAAGCGGTTATCTTTAAAACGGTTTAAGAAGGCATACCATGAAGTTAAAGTTTGACCCCAATCTTGAATATCAGATCGAAGCGATTCGATCTGTTACTGATTTATTTGAGGGGCTTCCACAAGGGCATGGCGAGCTCACAATTGATTTTGGAAAAATTGATGGGTCTTTCTTGCCTGGGATTAGCAATAATCAAACTTTGTCCAGTGAACAGTTATTTAGAAATCTTGCTTCCATCCAATCGCGTAACTCAGAGCTTCCAAAATCAAACAGATTGATCGAGGAAGGATCATCGTACCAGTTTCCTAATTTTTCAGTAGAAATGGAAACAGGAACGGGCAAAACGTATGTTTATCTTCGTACCCTTTTCGAGCTTAACAAATTATATGGATTTAAAAAATTTATTATTGTTGTTCCCTCAGTGGCTATTCGCGAGGGCGTAACAAGCTCTATTAGAGCTATGAAAGAACATTTCAAAGAAATGTACGACAATGTGCCATTTGACTCTTTTGTGTATCAGTCTAAGGATTTGAGCCGTGTTCGTCAGTTTGCGTTCAATAACACAATACAGGTTATGGTGATTAATATTCAGGCATTCCAAAAAGATGTAGGCGATAATGTAGATTATACTGAGCTCTCTAGCTCAGAAATAAAGAAGCTTAATATTATCCATCAAGAACAAGACAAAATGGGTGGTCGGCGTCCCATCGAATATATACAGCAAGCAAATCCTATAGTAATTATTGATGAGCCACAAAGCGTAGATAATACTCAAAAATCTCAACGGGCGATTGCAAGCCTAAATCCACTTTTTGCATTACGTTATTCGGCTACCCATGCTAATCCTTATAATCTCTTATATAAGCTTGATCCTATCCGTGCTTACAGAATGAGACTTGTTAAGCAGATAGAGGTTATTGATGCAACAGATGGACGAAATTTTAATAAAACAACTGTTCGACTTGATGAAGTTGGCTATTGGCCAAAATCCTCAAAAGTGCCTCAAGCAAAGATTACTATTTTTGAAGATACACCAAATGGCCCACGTGAAAAGCGGTTAAAGGTGAGGCAAGGGACTGATCTTGCCAAGCAAACCAATCGCTCTGATTATGAAGGCTATCGAGTTACTAACATTAGTGCTGAATCGGGGAATGAATACATAGAATTTCAAAATAGCCGTAAAGTTGAGCTCTTTTATGAGGCAGATGGCATGGGGGATGAGCGGATGAAAAATCAGCTTCGTCAAACTATTGAAGAGCATTTTGCCAAAGAGAAAAAATTAAGGGATAAAGGGATAAAAGTTCTTTCCCTATTCTTCATTGATCATGTCAAAAACTATCGCCAGTTTGATGAAAATGGCAATTGCCAAAAGGGAAAACTAGCCCTCTGGTTTGAAGAGTTATATTCCGAAATTAACAATAAATATAACGGGTTGCTGCCTCATGCTGCAGATTTAGTTCATGATGGTTACTTTGCCGTGGATACAAAAAAGGGCAAAGTTATTGAAGAATTGGATACAAATGGGGTGACAGCAAAAGATGATGACGCTTATGCCTTAATAATGAAAGATAAAGAACGTCTACTTAATATCCAAGAGCCATTACGCTTTATTTTTAGTCACTCTGCGCTTCGAGAAGGGTGGGATAATCCGAATGTCTTTCAAATTTGCACTCTTCGTGAAATGGGAACAGATAGACAACGCCGCCAGACTATTGGACGTGGTCTTCGGTTGCCCGTAAATCAACATGGTGAACGTATTGATGATAATCAGATTAATAGACTTACGGTGATTGCAAATGAGTCCTTTGAGGATTTTGCACGCGGTTTGCAGGCTGATATGTATCCAAACGGGATAGCTGAGCTGCCGCTGAGGTATGTTGAAAATGCGCGTGAGCGGAAAAAACTTTCCTATAACAAGCGTATTGAGCTTAATCACGATTTTAAAATTTTATGGGAAAGAATTAGCCAGAAGACACGCTATTCCATAGAGTTTCAAACAGAGGATCTTGTTAACCTTGCCATCAAGAAAATAAAAAAAATGCCTGAAATAACAGAGATACAAATTAAGACTAGTAAGCGAGGGCTTAACATTCAAGAGTCAGGTATTGAAGGTGGTCAAATTTTCAATGTTGGGGCATACCAGGTCAGCAACTTGCAATTATTGCCAGATATCTTGGCATTCTTTCAGAGAGAGACAAAATTAACCCGAAAAACCTTGGTTAGAATTTTAAAGCAAGCAGGCAACCTTGAGTATTTTGTAATAAATCCAGCGATGTTTATGGCAGAGGTAGCAAAATGCATCAATAAGGCAATGCATGAGCTAATTATTGATGGGATCAAATATGAGCCTATAGCTGGAAAAATGTATGATATGCGCCTTTTTGAACAAAAAGAGATACAAAGTTATTTGAGTCGGCTCTATGAGGTGAAGCGGGCAGACAAAAAAACGCCTTATGATTATATCGAATATGAATCGGGCATAGAGAAAGAAGTCGCAGAATTTTTAGACGATAGCGATAAAGTAAAATTTTTCTGCAAACTACCGAGCTGGTTTAAGGTTGGTACGCCTCTTGGAAGTTACAATCCTGATTGGGCTGTGGTAATTGAAAACGACGAAAAGCTTTATTTGGTTCGTGAATCAAAAAGTACCCATGACAGGGAAAAGAGGCGTGAGCTGGAAAATGCCAAATTAGATTGCGGAAAAGCGCATTTTGAAGCTCTGGGCGTTAATTTTAAAGTAGCTACCAGTATTCATGAGGTTCTGCAGAAATAGTCTAATTTACATGCTGCTTGAATTCTTTGGTTGGGCAATTAGGTTTTTTAAGTTTCTGATCTCATCTTCGGTAAGCGTTGTCTCATTGTTTTTGCCCAGGCTTTTCATAACTTCGCCTTGCCTATATTCATCGATGGTGCCATAACTAGTAAAGGTGGTTAGGGGGTTATTATGACCTATATTTTGACTGACTACTCTGAACGCTTCAGGGTTTTTACACACTGTGTAGGCAAGCCTTACCAATGTATCGCGGAATGAGTGGGGGTTGTAGTAAGGTAAGCCGGCCGCTTGAAATGCTGCCTTGAGAATATCCCTAATAGCTGTTGTTGATTGCCAAGGCTCATTGCTCAAGGATTCTCTTTTAAATTGGTCGTTGTGATCAAGTTCCAGTTTTGTTCTTGGAAATAAAGGGGCATCGTATCCCAAATGCTTTTCCACCTTGAGATAGTTGACCCAATCAATAAAAATATTTTTGAATAGGTCATTAACCGGAAAAAAGTAGGTGACTATTCTTTTGCCAAATTTTGTCTTTACTTCATTGGGATCTTGCTCAACACGTCCTTCCTCAATAGAAACGTGCTTCAATTTAAGTGAGGTTACGGCGTTTACCCTCATACCCGTTAATATTAGGAATGCGATCAATGCTCGATCTCTTTTTTGAACTTCTGTTTCGGCAGGCATTTTTTCAACCACACGCTCTATTTGATTGAGCGTAGGGATTTTTTTTGTTGGCTTTGAGTATGCGATCTGCATATCTCTGTCGGACAAGTTAAAATAGGCTAGGTCGGGTGGGCTTATTCTTTTTTTGTATCCCTTTTGTGAGCAAAGCCATATAAAAAAGCTTTTCAAGTACTTGGTGGTATGCAGCAGATATATTTTGCTTACAGGTGCCTTGGTTCTCTGATTCTTCTTTTGCATTAGGTCTTTTTTAAAGGCGATGATGGTCTCCTTGGTGAGCTGTTTGAACGAGCTGAACTGAGTGAATTCCTCAAAGAGGTATAGGGCTGCTCGTATATTGTTGAGCGTCTGATCTCCTTTGCCATTTGCTTCTTTTTCCCAGCCTAAATATTGGCGTTTAATGCGTTCATTTTCTGGATTGAATTTGGCCATGCTTTTCATGCCTCCCTTTTGCTATCGATAACGCTGGTGTTGGCACACTCTAATAAATTTTCGTGCACTACCGTTTGGATGGTGAAGGTTTTTTTGTATTCTTCTATTTTTAAGGATGATCCAAGCTTGTTCATTTTGCTGCCACATTTTTCGCATGTGCCTACAATCATCATTTTTGCAGGGTTAATAATGGTAATAGTTACCGCATTTTCTAAAGATTTGTGGGGAAGCTTACACTTGCAACAGAATAATTCGTTCATGTTGGTTTTTATCTTGTGCTGCCGGTTCTTTTTATTAAGAAAGTCGATCAAGTCTGCTGCGAAAACCAGGCAGGGTCTTTGATTGTCGATGGGCTTTAGGCCGGTCGCATACCAGCGATTGATTGTAGGAATGCCAACCTTTAACAAATCTGCTATTTCTTGAGTCGAATAACTTTGTTTTTGCTTGATGATTCTGGTATTGATGAGCCTTTTAAATTTCTTCACTTTTTTAATCTCCTTCTATACATCTTCGATCGCATCTGATTGCCAAAGTCTTTGCGGGCTTATTCACAGATCGCTATGAACTTTTTCAAATTCGGCAATAATTGCTTGCTCTATGGCGGTTGCTATTTCTTTGTTAATCGGGTGGAAGACAGGGAGTGTGTTTTTTGTTGTTTTGCGAGTCGGGTAAGTTAGCCGATAGCCGCCCTGTGGGCGAGTGTATATGCCTATAGAGCCGAGATAGAATGTATTGTCAAAAACAACGCTCGCAAATCCCACAAGCCCATCTTTAGGCTTTATGGGAATTATTTGAATTTCGCTGATACGATTCTGCATCTTTGTCCTTCGCTACATTTTCTTGTTGATCCCATTCCATGAGCAACCCAAAAAAATCGATCAATAACTTTTGATTCGAGGGTGACTGCAAAAGCTGAGCATCAGGTGATGGGGTGTGAATGTGCATGGAAATACTTTTTTTGATTTTCATGCAAAAAATAATACACCTGCGATAGTTTGCATAGTGAGCTCGTTTACGAGCTCGTAAATAATCAAACAAGTGCTGAAAATTATTTATAGAAAGCACAAATGAGGAGCTTTTAGTGAGATTTTTGGATAAGACGCGCGAAGACTTGATTTAGATGTGCCGAATACTTTTCAAAAGCGATAAAATCAACTATTCCGAAATCAACAAAATCTTTTTCGAGCGCGATACGCAAATTTATTTTTTCGATTTTTCTGTAAAAACTATCATATGTTGCTTTGTTGGCAATGAAAGGCTTTGCGTTCTTTTGTTGCAGTGGATAAAAATCTTCAATATCGAACTCGTTGAATGGGTTATCAAGAAGCATTTTTAATATTGAAGCAGTTTCACCGGAAAATTGGATATTTTTTTCATTAATCCATAACTTGAGCTTTGCCTTCTTTTTACCTTTTTTGGCGATATAGGCATATCGTATTTCTTTGATTTTGAGGAATGATAACTCGGCTGCAAATAATAATTTTTCCATGAAGAAGCGGCATATATTTTGAATATCAATGGTTAATGTGTCCGCTTCTTGATAATCATTGACTATACCACTAAAATTTTTCAGGTTCCTAACAGACTGTAAGAACTGAGATCTTTCATGGTATTCCGTTTGTTCTTTTTCCCAAGCAGTAATGGTTGGATTACTCCGCAAGGTTTTTTCTGCGCCTTGTTCAAAATCTTTTTGGACAAAAAACCATAAATCTAATGCCCCTTTGTTTTCTAACGATGCATGAAAGTATAGAGCGAGCAGCCTTCGTACCTTAGCTAGCTTTGCATATACGGGATTAGGTATGCTTTTGTCAGTGGGTAGTTGAAGCATCTGATCTCTTTGAAAATCCTCATTGTGTACAAGGGCAGGCATTATATGTTCCTCGACTGAATCAAGGTAAAAAAGAGCAAAGTTCTCAAGTTTTTTTTGTAAGATTTGCGATTGGACGTTTTTATTTTCCGTTATGTTAATTACCTGAACAAGCGTAGAATGCCCAAGCAGCTTTTTAAGCGAATTTCCAACCGAGCTAAGTTGCGCAAATCGCAATGGACTTGTATTGATCTGTTCAGAAATAGCAATCAGTTGTGTGAGAGGTTGGCGAATGTGCCGTTGCCGTTCATATACCATTTCATTACTTCTTCTTAAGTGTTTACAATCTCTCCCTAGTATAAAGTTTTTTGAGGACAAGGCGTAGAACAACTTTTAAAACTTTAATACGCAACGATTGCGCCTGCCTCAGCGAGCATTGGCTCGATATCACGTATTATGTTATCATCGATAGTGTAGTTGCTGAAATAGCCCGATAGGGCACACCATCCTTGACTATTGAACAAATCTAGTATCAAATCGAATCGCTTTTGTGCCTCCCAGAGCAGATTCTTTTTATCTTCTAGCCGAGTTCGATAGTTTATTCTTCTTCAGGAGTAAATATTAACGTAAATTCTCGTGCAATTTCAAACAGATCTTCTTCAACTCCTTCAGAAACATCGCCTGTTTGCGCAATATTGTCGTACACCGGTTTATACAAAGATTTAACAAAGCTGACAAATTGCACAGCAAATTTGCGCACATGCTTTACCGCAATTGCATCTAAAAAGTTGTGCTTGAGCAGAAAAAGCATCAGTGTCTGATCAACAAAAGAGTAGGTGACATGCTGTGGCTGTTTGAGCAGCTCAATAATACGAGAGCCGCGCGCTAATTTACGCTGTGACACTTCGTCAAGCTCGGTGCCAAATTGGGCAAAATCGAGCAGCTCATTATATTGGGCAAGCTCTAAGCGCAATGCTTTCGTCATTTTCTTAATAGCTGCCGTTTGCGCTGCACCGCCAACCCGTGAAACGGAAAGCTCAACATTAATTGCTGGGCGAATGCCTTGATTAAAAAGGCGCGTATCTAAAAATATTTGGCCATCGGTAATTGAGATAAGATTGGTTGGAATGTAAGCAGTGATGTCGTCACTTTGGATTTGCACAATGGGCAACGCCGTAATTGAACCGCCAGCAGCAAGTTTGCCAGCACGTTCTAAAAGCCGCGAATGCAAATAAAAAACATCGCCTGGATATGCCTCACGGCCAGGGCTTCGGCGTAAGAGCAATGACATTTGCCGATAGGCAATGGCGTGATTAGACAGATCATCATATATAATTAAAACATCTTTTTTTTGATCTCTGAAAAATTCTGCTATCGTGCAGCCAGCATAGGGAGCAATATATTGATTTAAGACCGCCTCACTCGAATCAGCACTCATGATAATGCTATAGCCCAGCGCTCCCTTTTCTTCAAGCTCTTTGACTAAGCGCACTAAGTTTGCTTGGCGTTGGCCGATAGAAACGTAGATACAAATAACATTTTTATTGCGCTGATGGACAATAGTATCAACGACTAATGATGTTTTTCCGGTATTACGGTTACCAATAATAAGTTCTCGCTGCCCTTTACCCACCGGCACTAATGCATCAATAACTAAGGTGCCCGTTTCTAACGATTCATTGACCGGGCTGCGCTCAGTGATGCCTGCAATTACAGACTCTATCGGCATCAAATGATCTGCTTGAATCGCACCAAGCCCATCGATGGGGGTACCAATGGCATTCAAAACGCGCCCTAACATAGCATTGCTCACCGGAACTCTAAAAACATCACGCGTCCGTTTTGCAACTTCCAGTTCCGCCACGGGAATATTAGTATCAAGCAGAAAAATTGCTACTGAATCTTCATCTAAATTAAAGATAATGCCGCTATTGCCCCCTTCAAACTCAACAAGTTCTCCATAGCGCGCATCCTTTAAACCGTGCACTAAACATATGTTATCAGCAACGGTGATCACAAGACCAATTTCAGCAAGCCTTTCATCAGAAATTCCTTTGAGTGCATTTTCGAACAACGAAACCAGATCGGTTGTTTTGATATCCATAAAAATCCTTTAATCAAGCAAACGTGCTTGCAATTGCTTAAGTTGCTTGGCAATTGAATATTCCCATATATGTTCTGCACTCTGCATACGAATACCGCCAATCAATTGTTCATCGACCACAAAAGTACAAGGCACACGCGCATCCGTTTGAGCAGCTAAAAATTCCTGAATAAAGGCACTATCTTGAGCAGACAGCGCATGTGATGTTTTGATAACAAAAGGCTCCATAGCATGCCGCTCTTGATACAAAGATATTATCTGTTTAAAAACAGCACCAACTAAACTGATGCGCCCTTGATGAGCCAACACCCACACTAGCTCTTTACACACTGCCGGCACATTAAATTTTTGCAACACATATTCATCAACAGCGGCAACTTTTAAGGCAACGCTCATTAAGGGCACCTTGAGTAATGAGGTAATTTGTTTATGGGCGGATAAAAAATCGACTGCCTGCTGTATATTCTTTAGATTAGCATCGGTAAGTGTAAAAAGATTAAGAAATGCCTGTGCATAGCGGCGAGCCAATACAATATCTGCTTTCATGCATGAACCTTTTTTAATTTCTCCACCACTGCATGCACATAATTGCTGCCGTCATTCGTGTGTGAAAAATCCTTGCGTAACGTTTTTTTGGCATCTTCTAATGCTTGTGGCAAAACTACTAAAAGCTTTTTTCGATTCTCTAAATATTTCATTTTAATCGTACGTGCTTGCCATGCTGCCGCTTGATACTGCTCGAACTCTTTTTTCTTTTTCTCCTGCTCATTGTTAACTCTTGTGCCCCAATCTTCGACTTTATGCTTGAGACTATTGGTTTTAATAATTTCTTGCTTTTTACGTTCTTCCAAAGCATGAAATCTGCCTTCTAGAAAATATCCTTGCTCTTCAAGCCCTTTAAACAATGCCTCTTTTTCATTGATTTTTTCTTCAGCACGTGCTTTTACATATTTTTTATAGAGATAATAGCCCACACCAGCCAACACTGCAAAATTAAGTAACTTAAAAAAAGCATTTACCAAAATATTAACGTACATCTTTAACCTTTTGTATAATAATCTGCTCTAATTCTTGTACGTCACGCTTAATGTCAGCAGGATTTAATGTGCTCATGTTTACAGAAGAACTTCTACTGACTGGTAATATTAGCGTTGATGATGGTATGGTATGTGCAAAATGCACATGCGCATGCTCCCATACTGCAGCTATTTCGTCTTCTTTGTCTCTAATTTTTTGTTGGTAGTTTTGTACCGTATCGACCAACGATTTTTGTGCTGCTTGTTCTGCTTGAATATGTGCCCAAATGGGCTTGAAAAAGAAATATTTTATAAGATAAAAGGCAATAAAGAAATGGAATGCTTGTGCCAGTAAGGTGCCATTAATAATTGACATACGTACTTACCACGTTCGTCTGAAATTTACATCTTAAATGCTAAGAAAATGAGCGCTCCTGCTGTTAAAGCAACCCATAATCCCTGTGTTTCTACGATACCCATACTTAAAAACATCACGTTACGAATCTGACTGGCGCTCTCGGGATATTTGCCAATATTCTCACATGCTTTCATACCAATGCCGCCCTGCCCTAATGATGGGCCAAGCACCCCTAATCCTACGGTGATTGCTGCGCTTAAACATGCCGCTGCTTTAGCATAAAAAATACCATCCACAACCATATTCGTTGCCTTTCTGTGATTGGGTCATTTCATCATTCTTATGATACTAACATAACGCATACTGTATATTATTCTAGCCCCAAATTATCCTTTTTTACAAGAGCTTTTTCACGCATTACACAATATTGCAGATAATTCTATTAAAATATTAAACAATTACAGTGTTGCAAATCCGTCGTTTTATTGCACGATCACTTATGCATAAAGGGCCACAATTTGTCATGGATAACAAAATAGAGTACTCTGGCAGAAAGTAAGCAAATCTAATCTAAAAAAATCGGCTATAAAAAATGAACTTTAAACTATACCTGTTTATAGGCTGCATAGCCTTATCGCTCTCTATGCTTGCCACTACGCCGGAAAAGCCGCGTGACTCATTTGATGATCTGCTCGATTTTGTAGATAATCCTGAAATGAGTGATTTGATTAGTAATACTGAATTTGACACCACGCGGCAAGCCTCTAAAGAAACTGTTGTTACGGTCTTAAATGAGTTAGGAGTTCCTGCGCTTTTACAAGAAAATTTTTTTCTGCGCAGCAATATCTTAAAATCACGCAGTTTGCTTGATTATATAGAATTTTTCCCCTTTCGGCATGATAAAGATAAGCGGGCTGTATACGTTGATCTTTTTTATAATCAAACATCACGCGCATTTTTTAATAAACACAGCAGTAATATTTGCAGCTATTTAGCTATTAGCCAAGCAGGGTTTCTGGGGCAGTTTGAAGCTGTTATCCGGGAAGCAGCCAAAATACTTCCCGAAGCAATTCCTAATCCCGATCAAATTATACAGCTGCTGACACTGCTTCAGACATTTACCGTGCAAGAGCGCCGCTTTGGTTTAATGATAGGAGGAAAAACTTCTTGCAACCGATGGCATTTTAATATTATGGCTCCTTGGTATTATTTAGAGCGCAATCATTTTGTCGATCAAAAAGTGCAAGAAAACCTTGCTGCACTCACCACCGATCTTTTTGGGCCCCCTACCAGTCCAGGGGAGGCAAAGATGCGCCTTAGACAACAACATGCTTTTGAAAATGCACATTTAATTAGTGACGCTTTTGGTATTGGTGACACTCGCTTTTATGCAGACTATCCCATTATTAAGAAAAAGTATTGGTCAACACGCTTAGGATTACTCGCAACTATTCCCACTGCATTCCCATTTCAACGAGGATTACGCGGCTCTTCATTTCACCGAGTAAAATATCCACCAACATTAGATCTGGTGCAACTCTTTGACACCTTCATGCCCGGCGGGCCACCAACAACCTCAGGACAAAATGCAGCCTTTGATTACGTACTTACTTTTATAGATAATCTCAGCGCTATGCTTATTCAAGCACCGATGGGCAATGGCGGCCATTTTGGCATTGGTATTTATGCGCGTAATCGATCGCCACTGACTGCATTCATACAGCAAGCATGGGCACACCGCTGCATATTGCGCAGCTTCATGTCGTTGGAATATCAATTTCCAGCCACTGAGTGGCGCAGCTTTCGAGTCCCGGTTGATGAAGCATTATTTAATTCACGTAACTTTAACGATACGGAAGATATGGCAGTGCTCAATAGCAATTATGAGTTTTTGCTGCAACAAATTAATGATCGCTTTTTTCCGCGTGCCTACCAAGCAACTATCTGGCCGGGCATTATATTTCGCTGGAGTTCACAACTGTGTTACGAAGGGAATAAGAATGGTTTTACCATCGGCACTGATACGTATGTACGCAATCCAGAAAAAATAAGCTCTATTAATGCCACCCGTGCTGATATTGCCATGATTGATAGGCAACATGCCACCTATCCCGTTGCCTATCAAGCCAAAGCGGTCGGTTCAGTATTCTTTAAAGTTGAAAAGCCAGATAAGCTCTGGGTGCTCTCTTTTATTGGCGATTATACCTTCATGAACCATGGCATAGGTTCTGATTTTATGCTAGCATTCAATGTTGATGTCACCTTTTAAATAACAGGAAATTTTCATGAAAAAAATAGTATTATCAGTTTTTTGTTGTGCTCTGCTTTTATCATCAGCAAAAGCAGAAGAAGCTAAAGTAGAGCCTGAAGTTTTGCCAACGTTAATTTTAGACAATGAAGTTCTGGCACTCTTAGATGGCCTTATTATTAATGAAAAGCAAGTGGGTAGCATGATGCAGCTGCGTATTGAAATCAATAAACGGCGATTGGGAATTAAGCATGCTGCCGGCTTGGTCGGTAAATATACCTATAAAGATGGCAAACAGTATTCCATTTCCCAACTAAAAGTTATTGAACAAAAAGCATCACCTGCTGATATGCCAGCATTACAAGCACTGCTCAAAGAAGTTAAAGATGAGATGATTATCATCTTGCATGCTTTCTTAGAAGAAGCAAAAGGAGCAAAAGGGCAAATGATTGCACTTATTGCTGAATGGGCACAAAAAGCACATCGCAGCAATAGTCAGCTTTTAGAATGGGCAAAGTCAAAAGATGAGAGCGAAGTACAAAATAGCTATAAAAAAATTACCTCTTTTCATGCGCTCGATCTGTTTTGCGGTGATTTAGTCCACTTTTTAGAAACATTATTACGCAGCTGCCCAAATGCCTGCCAACAGTTTAAGCTTATGATGGAACAAAAACAAAAAGAACACCACGCTAAATAATCCATGGATCAAAATCACGAAATAAAGGGAATTGTTAATCGATTCCTTTTTCAAAATAATGAAAATGGGTATGTTGTGTTTGCCCTCGAAATGAATGCAAATACCAGCGTAACGGTCTGCGGCTATTTACCGAGCATTCAAGCAGGCCAAGAGGTAATTTTGCAAGGTGATTGGACTTTGCATCCCAAATTTGGCAAACAGTTTGAGGCTCATTCTTGTACCGCACAAATTCCAACTACTATTGTTGGCTTAAAAAAATATTTAGGCTCGGGCATGATCAAAGGAATAGGCCCGGCATATGCTGAAAAGCTGGTTTCTTATTTTGGCGCGCACGTTCTTGAGATTATTGACCAACAACCCAAACGCTTGCATGAAGTGCCTGGCATTGGCGCAAAACGAGTTGAGCTCATTAGCACCGCATGGAAAGATCAAAAAGAGATTTCTAATGTGATGGTTTATTTGCAAGATAAAGGCGTTTCTCCCGCGTATGCTGCTAAAATTTATAAAGCATACGGCCAAAATTCTATCGCCATGCTCACCGAGAATCCCTATCGCTTGGCAGAAGATATCTGGGGCATTGGTTTTAAAACAGCTGATCAGATTGCACAAGTTATTGGCATCGCGCGCAATTCGCTCAAGCGGGTGAAAGCTGGCTTGCTTTTTGCAATCAGCAACTGTGTAGGTCAAGGCCATATCTATGCTGAATTAACACACCTTAAAAAAGAGACTATCGCTTTATTAGAATTAGAAGAACAAGAAAGTGAGCCACTCTTAAAAAGCGCACTGCACGATCAGTATAATGATGGCAAAATAAAGTTAATTACCCACAACGATCTGCATTATATCACCCTCTCGCAATACTATTTTTCTGAAAAAGGAGCTGCGCAAAAGCTCAAAATACTGCGTGAATATCCCCAAAAACATATGCTTGATATCAATGCTATCTATACTGCGCTTCGCACTACCAATAAGCCTGGTGATATTATTCTTAACGAAGAGCAACAACGGGGCATCATGGCCTGCTTGCAGAATAAATTGACGGTGATCACCGGCGGACCAGGCACCGGTAAAACAACACTCATCAAAAAACTGCTGGCGATTCTTGATGAGCATAAACTGGTCTATCGGCTTGCAGCGCCTACCGGACGCGCAGCGAAACGGATTACTGAAGGTACTGGCAGAGTTGCGCTCACTATTCATCGCCTTTTAGAATTTGATGCCTCTTCCTACGGTTTTTCTCGCAATGAACAAAATGCACTTGCGCTCGATTTTCTTATCATTGATGAAGCATCGATGATCGATATTTTTCTTGCCCACGCAATTTTAAAAGCGTTACCACAAAAGAGCCATCTCATTTTAATCGGTGATGTTGACCAACTCCCTTCTGTTGGCGCTGGAAATTTTTTACAAGATCTTATCGCTAGTAATGTTGCAACAACCGTTGCATTAAAAGAAATTTTTAGACAAGCACAAGATAGCTTAATTATTGTGAATGCACACCGCGTGAACCAAGGTCAGTTTCCTGTTTCATCACTTCCTGATGCAAAACGAGATTTTATTTTTATTAAAGAAGATGATCCGGGAATGGTCAGCGCTCATCTTAATGAACTATTCACCAAACAAATACCGCGCATGGGCATCCGTGCAGAAAATGCAATAGTACTCGTACCTATGAATCGTGGTATTGTTGGCACACAGCAACTCAATATGCATCTGCAAAATTTACTGAATCCTCCGCAACAAGACACCAAGCGTATTTCCCATGGCATCTATAGCTATACAATTGGTGATCGCGTTATGCAAATTCGCAATAATTACGACAAAATAGTTTTTAACGGAGACACGGGCACTGTGCAGGATATTAATCTTTCGGATAAAATAATGCTCGTTAACTATTATGATCGAATTGTCACCTATGAATACAATGAACTTGACGAACTGGTACTTGCTTATGCAATCTCCATTCACAAAAGCCAAGGCTCTGAATATCCGGCGGTTATCATTCCCTTATTCATGCAACATTTTACTCTTTTGCAGCGCAATTTAGTGTACACCGCTATCACGCGTGCAAAAAAATTGTGTATACTCATAGGACAAACGAGGGCTATTGCCATGGCTATTAAAAATAATAAAAATCATGAACGCATTACCTTCTTAAAACAATTTCTGACAACTGACTTACAATGCCGTTAAGATATCTTTTTTTATTGCTTGTCCCTTCAGCTCTTGTAAGCTGGCCATTTAAGCCTGTAGCGCCAGAGAAAATTATAATTATTCTCGAGACTGCTGGCGACGCGATACATCCCGGCCGCTCATTATATGATAACTTTGAAGCAGCACTCACCTATGCACTGGCACAAGAATTAAAAACAGCATTGCATCAAATGATTCCTCAGGTAAAAATTATGATTAACCGTACACCGGCCGATATTGTTGCTCCCTTACAAAATGCTACATTTGCCAATAGAATCGATCCCTTTGTATACATCAGCATTCATGCATGCACAATCCCAACAACACCAAAGCCAATTATTTATGCATACAACTTCTCGTATAATGATCAATTTATAGCCAAACAAGATACGTTAAGCTTTTACACTGTTGATACTATTTATTTAGTACATAAAAATAAAACTGCTTCATTTTCCCATGCCTGCATACAAGCGCTCAATCAATATCAAGATAGTATCCTGACAAAAGGGCCCCTTGCAATACCGTTTAAACCACTGCTTGGCATTAAGCCAGCGGCGCTAGCATTAGAAATCGGTTTAGGGCCTAACGATAATTGGCATGATATTGTGCAACCGCTCGCATTGAGTATTGCGCAGGCTATTACGCATGAGAACAGCCTATGAAAATGCAGCAGCTCTATCTTTTTTTATCACTAGCAGCATTGGCAATCGGCATATTTTTTTTCGCGTATCAGCATAAGATAATCATTATTAATATCCCCTCTGCAAGTCTGCCTTCTGATAGAGCTCCCATTGCACAAAAAACAGCCGTCTCTCTTTTTTATTGGTACCATAATCAATGGCATACTGAGCAGATATATCTTTTGTTCTCTCAAAACCAATCCGATGTTTTATCTCTGCTCATCAATCGCTGGCTCTCTTTGTTACATACCGAAAAAATAGTTAAGAAAAAGTCATGCGTGCAAGCAGCATTACTCAGTTATGATGGCAAAACAATCTTTATCTCCTTTGATAGAGCACCATGGAATAAAGAGAGCAGCACGTATGAAAAATGGATGCAGGTAGAAGGATTACTCAAAACAATTAAAAGTGCCTTTGCTACTATAAAAAAAGTAGCTTTTTTGTCTCATCATCAACCACTGCAAGATCCGCATTTAGATTTTACTAATCCATGGCCAATTGATGGCTTTCTGGATTCACAATAGTCACTTGCTTATTATCTTGCCCTACTGGCACAACGGCGCCAATAATGCATGCTTTTTGCCCTGATTGCTGCAATTGGTTTATAACATATTCAGCATCTTCTTGTGCAACGATAGCCGCCATGCCAATACCCATGTTAAAGGTAGCAAACATTTCATCAGGGCATATGTTACCTAAATGTGCAAGCCACGTAAATACTGCTGGAATTTCCCATGATTGTGCATCGAGCTGCACCGCGCATGTTTCTGGCAAAACACGGGGAATATTACCCGGTAGTCCGCCACCAGTAATATGCGCCAGCGCTTTTAATTTATTTTTACGAATCAGCGGCAATAAACAGCGCACGTAAATTAATGTTGGTGCAAGCAAAATATCGGCCAATGTAGCGCAATCACTAGCAAATGGCGGCTTCGCTAAAATATCGATATTATTTTGTTCAAGCAGTTTACGCACTAACGAATAGCCATTCGAATGAATGCCTGAAGATGCTAACCCAATAACCACATCACCAGGCCTAGTGCAATCAAGCCGCGGCAGGATATGTTCACGCTCTGCAATGCCTATAGCAAAACCGGCCAAATCATAATCATCACCGTGGTACATGCCCGGCATTTGTGCTGTCTCTCCGCCAGCAAGCGCACATCCTGCTTGTGTACAGCCATTGGCAATGCCCGCAATAACTTTGGTTGCATGCTCTACGTTTAAATGCGCAGTGGCAAAATAGTCAAGAAAAATAACTGGCTCACCGCCATGCACCACAAGATCATTGACACACATAGCCACTAGATCAATGCCAACTGTATCATGCTTATCAAGCGCGATAGCAAGTTTTAACTTGGTACCTACACCATCAGTGGTACTCAAGATAATAGGATCTTTATAGTGAACCTGTGCCAAATCAAATGCACTGCTAAAGCCACCAAGAAGTGCGTTGACTCCAGCCCGCGCTGTGCTCTTTGCCAAAGGGGCAATTCTATCAACTAAAAGATCTCCTTGCACATCACTCACCCCCGCCTGAGCATAGGTTATTGCGGCAAGAGAAATAGGATAATAAACAGGTATAAGGCAGAAGAATAAGGCAAAGGATACAAGCATGGAAAAACTCCTTTTTTGTGATTTTAAGCAAAAAAAACAGCATTTTTTGCTCTATTTTAAACTAAATTGGTTTTTTTACAAAAATCAGTGATTTTTTTAAGCCTTTTTGACCTGAAAAAGTAGGCTTTTCCCTGCGTTCTCTTACAGGATAAAAAAAGGCCTATTTGCCCCTTGCTTTTTATATAAATCCTGATAAAATTAATTACAGATAGTTAATGTTTATACTTAAACTTACCTGTATGGAGGATATTTATGAAATTACCAATAATTCTTTTAACCATAGCAATCGTCGTTAGCTCGTTGAATGCCATGGAAAAAGATACCAATATAGATCAAAAAACCAAGAAAAAAATTGTTACTCTTTCACAAAAAGGGGAATTATCAGATTTACAAAAATTATTAGGACCAACCCTTACTGATGCTCACAAATACGCCCTTGAGCAAGCCCTCTTAGCACAACGATGCGATATAACAAGCTGGCTTCTGGATATGGGAACTGATATTAACAGTACCTATGCAGGGGAAAATACCCCACTTCATATAGCAGCAGAGTCTGATAATGCACCACTAGTTATTTTACTTTTAAAGAATGGCGCAGATGTCAATTCACAAAATTTATATAAAGCAACACCATTAAACGTATCAACCTCTCGTAGTAATGGTGGCGTTGCTCAACTGATTGCCGAAGCCAAAGAGGCCCAAGAAACAAAGAAAAAACAGCAAGAAGAACAAGCAGCAATAAAAGCACAGCTTTCAATAGAAGGTCGCCTCAAACAACAAGAGCGGCTCATCAATTACCTAACTGGGCAAGCGCTCCCACAAAATCTTGAACAGCTTCTGCTCATTCAAAGAGAAAGAGTTAAAACTCAAGACAGTATTGAAGATATCAAGACAATCAACAATGCAAAGCTCACTACTGAATTGGTAGCAATCAAACCAATTCAAATGGTAAAAGAGACACCTAAGAAAGGTTCCCCAACTCTTGCGAGAGTAAAAAAAGAAGTTAAGAATTTGTTCTTACGCAACTCAAAATAATCAAATAACTGACGGAGGTTTAATCATGTATTTAAAATTATTTTTTGCATCTTTAGCACTATTGTTCTTAGTAGCCAATGTCAAAGCAATGAAAAAACCAAAAAAGCCTATAACTCCTGCCTACATGGCTCAACTTATAATTAAAGACAAACAAGAAAAGCTCAAACAAATATTAGGAAATACTCCTAATGAAAACCATGTTTTAGCTCTTTCACAAGCAGTTAGCAATAAAAAAATTAACATTGCTGAATGGTTATTATCTATCGGCACTAACACGAATGCTCAATATACATTTAATAATACACTACTTCATATAGCAGTCGAAAACAATGATGAAATAATGGTCAAGCTATTGATAGAGCATGGTGCAAATCTTCGTGCACAAAACAAATTCTGGCAAACCCCATTACAAACCGCACATTTTCATTGCAATGACCACTTAGCAAACATACTCACACAAGCATCTAAACAACAGGCGGAAAAGGTCAGCAAAAAAATGGTTCTTTTGGCACAACAGCAGCTCATCATAGATAACCGTCTTTTAAACTATTTAGTAAATAACAATCCACAATTACTATCATGCCAACAACTTCTTGCACTCAAAAGAGAAACAATCCCAGCACAAAAACTTACAATTCCAATAACTAGCCCAACAATTATGTCAACAATCAACAATGAGCAACAAATTAAACTGGTAAAAGAAAAAGAACATTCTAGTAAATGCATTATTTCTTAAATTAAACGGAGATTATTATGAATTTTAAATCAATTTTCCCTATTTTCATCGTTGCATTCATAGCATATACCAACATGCACGCTATGGACCACAACAAAATTAGTAGTCTTGTTTTTAATAACAACTTAAACAAACTTAAAAATTTGATCGGAGAAACATTAAGTCCCGCGTATTATGTAGCTCTTCAGAATGCTGTAATCTATGAAGCAGATGAAATTCTTACATGGCTTCTCTCCCTCAAGCCAGATCTTAATAAAATTTCAGATCACTATTGGGGAGACACACTCCTTCATAAAGCTGCCATGTCTGGCAATATAACAATAGCAAAAAAGCTTTTAGACAATGGTGCGAGTGTAAACAATAAAAATGCTCATGGCAATGTCCCTTTAGTAAGAGCAATAACGTATAATAATATCCCTTTCATTAAACTTTTTATGGAATACGGCGCAGATCCTTTTATTACCAATAACAATCATGAAACCGTTTTTGAGCGGGCTCAGGACAATGGAAATAATCCAGAGATCATGGCTTTATTACATGAACATCCTAAAAGAGAAATGCAGCGAAGAATTGTAAACCTCGCCAATCGGCTGAATGCACAACAAAACCCACAATCACTTTTGGCATTAAAACGAGATACAAAAGAATCAAAATGATGAGATGGAGATTATCATGAATCTTAAATCAAACTTTCCTATCTTTTTAAACATATTTTTACTGCTAGCCTGCACCGGCGTTAATGCAATGGGAAAGCTCAACAAATATGCTGATATTTTTGAAGCTGCAAAAAATGGCAATATTGAATCGGTCAAAGAATTTCTTGATCAAAAGACATACATCAATAGTAAAGATAATAACAAAAATACTGCTCTTCATCACGCAGCCTATAATGGTCATCTAGAACTCGTAAAGTATCTTATTAAAACTGGTGCTCATATTAATAAAAAAAATAAGAACAATTATTTGCCTCTTCAATTAGCAGCGGAAGCCGAGCACACAGAAATAGTTAAATTTATTTTTGAACTAAGAGCGGGTTATTATGATCTTTGTAAGCTTTTTATTCACATAGATGAAGAAACAGCAATAAAAATAGTACAAATCTCTCCAAAAAAAACTTTTGTTAAACGTGAAGAAGGCTGTATCCCACTTTACTATGCTATTAAAAAAAATTATTTAAAATTGGCTAAAACAATTCTATCTTTAGATCCCACTATCGCTGATGATGTATTCAATAACCACACTTTTCTTATTCTAGCCACATATCAAAACAATCCATACATGATTAAAATTATTTTAGATCACGCTACTAATGCAAGTCTTATCGATTGGGAAGATGATTGGAAGTTTACTGCGCTAACCCATGCAGTTCGAGCTGGCAAAGCCGAGGCAGCAAAGATGCTTCTTATTTATGGGGCTAATTCGAACCAAACTGATAAATATGGAGAATCATTATCAGAAGCGGCTTCTGCATTTTCAAGCTTTCACATACTTCCGTTCTTACATCCAAAATCAGTTACAGCACTTAAAAACTTCAAAAAATGCTTTTCGATCTCAGCACCATACCGTGAGCTCTATGCAAATTTACCGGGAGAAACTGTTAATCAAAAAGTTATTAATATGACTTTAGAAAATAATAAAGACGTGCTTCACTCACTAACTCCCTATTTATCAGTGCGCGCGTCCAAAGGATTACAGTTGTATAAATATGTAACATTATCAAACTCTTAACAAATGAGGTTATTATGAATTTAAAACTAATTTTTTTCCTATTTTTTTCAGCACGCGCAATGCAATCAATCAAAAAATCCGCTTTACTATCGCTCTCCACTACTTAACTAAATGACCTCGCTCTTGTACGGCTAGTACAGAAATCGCCTTTTTACTTGCATTTAGCCCTAAGATCATTATCCTCATTGCAGATAAATATCTCAGTATAAGGGCACATATGAATTTCAGAATAACCGTATCTCAATATACAAACATATTTTTAATTTTCTTTTGTATTAATAGCAATGCCATGAAACAGTATTCTGATATTTTTGAAGCTGCAAAAGCAGGAAATAGAAAAGCTGTTCAAGAATTTTTAAACAATAATATCAACGTCAATGCCCCTGATACATTCAATAATACCGCATTACACTATGCCGCATATTATGGCCATTCCGAAATACTAAAAGATCTCCTTAAACGCAATGCTGATATTAACAAACTAGGTTTTAAAGGTTCAACAGCTTTTACCTGCGCATTAAAGGGAAGGTATCCACAATTAGCCCAATATCTCATCTGGGCCAATGCAAATGTAAATATCGGATTCAAAGACAACAAACATCCGATACTATATGCCATCAAAAAAGGGTATTTAGAAATTCTTCCACTGTTGTTAAAAAATACGACTAAACCCTTACCTGAAATTAAAAATAAATTTAAACAAACTCCTCTTCACATAGCTGCTGAAAAAGGATATCTAGAAATTGTCAAACTTTTGCATGAGTCAGGGCTTCCTATAGATGCCCTGGATCATAACAACCATACGCCTCTTGCTTGCGCTGCTAATAAAGGCAATACCGATGTGGCGCACTATTTACTAAAGTCGGGAGCAAGTGTTAATAGCGAAAGCACAATTGGCCTCACTCCTTTGGATTTAGTAACAAACAACAATCATATTACTACCATGCAAACACTCAGCTGTTTTAAAGCAAAGTCTGGCCGGAAAACTAACCAAGGCTTAGCATTATCGCAAACCCCAAAGCCAAGCATTACAGAGAATAAACCTCTTCAGCCTTTGGAGGATAAACCGTGCACCAATATATTTGAAGCTATTAAAGCGGAAAAAATTGAAGAGGTTAAACTTTTTCTTCAAAAAACTGATGTAAATACAACCGATAAATATGGCAATTCCCTTTTACATTATGCCGTTAAAACGCATAATATATCGTTAGTGCAGCTTCTTCTTGATCATGGGGCTGATATGAATATCCTGAATGATGAGGAAAAAACTCCTTTGGCATACGCGGTTGAGGAAAGCTATATCTCTATAACCAAAAAGCTTTTAAAAAGTGGTGCAGATGTAAATCGAGGCGCTCCTACGCCATTATTTATTAGCTCAAATTATTATATAACTAAACTTCTATTAGCTTTTGGCGCTGATACAAACATAAAAAACGCCCCTAATGAAGCAGTATCTGGCAAGTGGACCATCAATGGCAAAGTAATTACATTAAAAGATTTATTGTCTCTCGACAACATTGAACAACTAAAAAAGCATTATAAAGAAACAGTTAACTATGCCAACGTATTTGAAGCAGTACAAACAGGCAAAATTCCTGTGGTCCAACTTTTTCTTGAAGACGATTCAATTGACTCGAAAGATAAATCAAACAATACGCTATTGCATTACGCAGCATGTCATGGCCACCTAAACTTAGTAAAATTTCTTTGTAATCAAGGTACTCACATTAATTTAGTCAATATAATGGATCAAAGTCCACTCATATGCGCTGCTCAGAAAGGCTATTACCAAATAGCTAAATATTTGATAGATATTGATGCACGCATTAATAGTATCGACACATCTAAGCAAACAGCTCTCGATTATGCAACTTTAAACCAGGACACAGCTATGCAAAAATTATTATCACAGAATGGCGGAAAATATGCGCAAAAGATGCCGGTACAAAACAAAATTAACCAGCAGCTTATCAAAGCCGTAACCGATAATAACGTAATTGAGGCTGAATCACTCTTAAAAGGAGGTGCGGATACAGAAATTACCAGCTTGATGAATTACACTCCTCTTTGTATTGCCGCAGAAAAAAATTATCTTGAGATGGCTCAATTGCTTTTGCGCTATCATGCCAATGTGCATGCTTTAAATAGTCTTGGCAATAGTCCCTTAAGTATTGCTCTGAAAAACAATGCACATGATAATTTAATTGAAACTTTAATAGAGCATGACTCTAATATCAATAACAACAACGGAGCTCCTCTCTTATACGCCCTTGCCAAAAATAATATTACGGCCACTAAGCTCTTATTACAACAACCTGACATTCGGCTGAATTTTAAAGGCTCGGCAGGAGAAACACCTCGTGAATGGGCAATTCGTACAAAGAATTCTGATTTAATTTACTTACTTTCTGATGAAAATATGGCGCAACTACAAAAAACCCGCACCATTAAAAATATTACCAAAAGTATTACGCAACAGGTATGTGATAGCTCCTCCATACAAAAAAGGGATACCATAGCACAGGTATATCAAAAAATGATAATTGGCAAAAAAAATCTCCGTTTAGAGCCATATATATCTGCTCGCGCCCCTCAGCTTAAAGAATTCATTAATCATATCAATTAACCTCGCAGCAAACAGCAAGATATTAAAATAGTTATAAAGGAAACACTATGAATTCAAAAATTTTTTTCGGTCTCATTATTATACTCTCAGCCACTCTCGCTCTCGAAAGTATGCAATTAAACTTTATTAATGGCTGGCCGACCATAACTACTGCGGAGCAGAGATACATGTCCAGACAGATAGAGTTAACTTTCATTCATAAGGCAATCTTTAATAACAACATAAAAGAATTGAGAGATATTTTGTTCGAATCTTCTTATTTTGATAAAGAAACAAAATATGCATACGCATTACATTATTCAGTTGATCAAAATAATATACTTATTGCTCGATGGCTCTTAGAAAATGGTGCCCTCGTTAACAAAAGTCTCAATGGGAAGTTTCCCCTTCACATGGCTTGCGACGAAGGCCACTATGAAATGACTACATTACTTTTAGATAATAATGCATTTATCAACAGCAAAGACAGGCGTGGCAACACGTCACTTTCCATTGCTGCACGTAAAGGACATATTGATATAGTTAAATTACTTCTAGAGAAAAAAGCTCTCGTTAATTGCCAAAATAATGATGGCGATACCGCACTTCACTTAGCTGTTTTTCGTAAAAAAAGATATGCGCCATACTCGGATATTATTAAGATTTTGGTAGAACACCGTGCAAACATACATATTGCAAATAAAGAATCTTGCACGCCTTATGACTTTGACGGAAAATATTTAAACCAGCTTCTTAGAGATTCTACGGATGCAGCCCAGAAAACAAAACTTTATCATGAATCTCTAAACAATCGCATAATGAAATATTCCATGAAGCATACTTTACAACAAAATCCTGAATTAATGGCCTTAGTACAACGCGATAAAAAAGAGCCATCTATTGCAGTAGTTAATAATGCTCCAGTACCTCAACAAACCTTCTTGCAGAGAATATTAATTTAAAAAATTTTAGCGCATATTCAATGCCAACATGATTGAGCATCGCTTGCTTTATAATTAATTTAAGTAAAGAAAAACCTTGTAAAAACAGTATTTCTTGCAATCAAATAAATAACTGTTATATTTTTTTGCAAAGAATATAAATAGTTACAACTTCTTAATGAAACAAGTGAACTGCTATGAATTACAAATCTGTCTCATTTCTTTTGATAAGTATTTTATTTTTCAGCAATAGCAACAGCATGGAAAAACAAAAAAAATATGACAACATGTATCAAGCAGCTCTAGCAAAAGATTGTGAGTACATCAAAAACCAGTTACAACAAGGGTTTTCTATTGATAAACCCATAGTCTTTAATAAAACAACGTTATTGCATGTGGCAATACAATATGGCTATAGAGAGCTTGTTAGTTTTCTGTGTACTTATCGACCAAATATGAATGCACAAGATGATAATCGTTTTACCCCTCTCGGTCTGGCTATTCGTTCCAATAAAACCCCAGATATAACAAAGTGCTTACTACAATATAATGCTAACCCATTACTCCCAGGACAATACGATACAACCACCGGGAAGCTTATTCTCGATTACCATTCAAATGAGCCGGAATGGCTTGCATTGCTTCCAGTTCTTTCTCCCCAAAATATGTATCAAGCTGCTCATGCAGGAGATTTTGAGTATATTCGCAACCAGCTACAACAAGGATTTTCTGTTGATAAACTTATACTCTTTAATAAAAAAACTTTACTGCATGAATCAGCACAATGTGGTCACAAGAATCTCGTTGAACTTCTGTGTAATAATTATGGAGCAGAGATAAATGCGCAAGATGATAACGGCTTTACTCCTCTTGCTCTCGCTATTCTTTTTAATAAAACTCCAGATATAGCCAAGTATTTACTAGAACACAATGCTGACCCATCAATTCCTGGACAATACAACATAGTTGCAAAAGAACTTATTGTTTATTGCCGTGAGGATCAACCAGAATGGCTCTCCTTGCTTCCTGCTCTCTCCTCCCAAAAATAGTAATTAAAAATCGTGAATACTGTTGTTTTCTTATGTAGCTTAATCATTGCAACAAGTTCTTCAATGAGAAAACCAGTTCTCTTGTTTTTTTATAAAACACCGCGCTAAATTAATTGCAAGTAGGTAATTGCCAATATCAAAAGACAAGGAGAATAGTGTATGAAATTGCGAATAGTTTTATTAGTTAGCTTACTAGGCATTGGATCCCTTCATGCCATGCAAAGGGAAGTTACACTCGATAAAAAAACCAAAGAAAAAATTGATAATTTTGTCAAAGCCAATGATTTATCAGAGATACAAAGATTGTTAGGCCCAATTTCAAACGATGCACATCGATACGCTCTTGAACAAGCTCTTATCAAGAATAAACGCGAAATAGTGGCATGGCTACTGGATATGGGCGTTGATGTTAATACTACTTATATCAATGGCAACACACCTTTGCATATTGCCGCAGAATATGATGATATCACATTAATTAATTTACTTTTGAAGCATGAGGCAAATATTAATGCACGCAATGCCCGTCAAAAAACACCTGAAGATATCGCGCTTGCTTATCATAATGAAAATGTTGCTCGGTTATTGCAAAGAGCAAAACTTGATCAAGAAGCTCGGTTAACCGTACCGGTAACACCACGCCCAAGATCAAGCATCATGCCTAAAGGTTTAAAAAAATAGTTATTACAGAGCAAAGAGCATATACGCTGCCATCAAGCCCATGATAACATCTTCTGCTAAGGTAACATAGGTCATGGGTATTTTAAAAACAGTTCCCAAGCAAGCGCAAACTATTTGCTTGTTTTGTGATAGTTCATACGCAACGCCAATACTGCCAATAATCATTAAGGCAAGCGTAACCCAATTAGCGACAGTGACGTGAAAACGGGTAAGATACATTAAACCTAAAGCAAGCTCAATAAACGGATATATATAGCCATAGAGCATAGAGCGTTTGGCAACAATATCATATTCAGCGTAGGCATTGGCAAAATCGGTAAGATTAAGAAGCTTGAATGTGCCGAACACCAAAAAAAATATCCCCATAAAATCGAGCATTGCTCCCTCTATGCTCCAGCCAAATAACCATTGCTTTAACAAAGTGAGTGCAATGATACAGACAAAAATTATGATGAGTGGCAAAAAATCTTTGATTGAATAGTTTGCTCCATTAGGATTGTTCATCTCCTGATTCATATATACCCTTTCTTAATTTTTTTTAATTAATCATTGAGTTCTCTCAGAGCTCCAAGATCTATTCTCCAAAGCCGACCATTTTTATCATAGCGATAATTACCAACATTTAAATTATCACCTAATTGTAACTCGTCTTGCATTAATGCATCATTTACCTTTTTATCAAACTCTATCAACTTATTCATATCATTTTTAGAGACAGAACTTTCTAAGAAGGGTGAAATTGAATATCTATACTTCTTATTTGTTATATTTACTTCTATAGGCACATTGATAAACTCACGAGATTTTTTTGCTTTGCTTATTACTAAACGTTCTGCCTGAAGCCCTGGGGCTGCAGGATTATAATAAACCTTCAGAGCAAACTCTTTTCCATGCAGATCTCTAATTTTATACACTTCTGCTTCCGAACCGCTTCCTAACCGTTCTATGAATGTATATTGCTCACCTCCTAGACAATATATAGTTTCATCCTTGTGCCCAGTAATCTCTCCTTCTGATATAAATTTTTCCCACAAAGCTTCCATTAAACGAGCATCACTTTCTTTTAACTTTTTAATATCATCGTCAGAACTTTCATGTGCGCTACAATCTTTATGAGTACCAAGGTTCATGCCGCAAAGATAAACCGGCGTTAGCTGGACCAGTAAACCCAGCCACAATATCTGTTTTTTATACATATAAAAAACCTTCATTAAAAAGCCCGATACTAAAAATTTCTATTATCCAATATAAGCAAAAAAACAATGGCATTTCAATGATTTTAATTATCCAAGCAAAAATATCAATACACAAAAAATATAAAGCCAGGGTAGCCGTTTATACCATAAAAAAATTTTCCAACACAATGATTTCTTTTAAAATATCTAAAAACATGCTATATCAATCACTTATTAATAGTTGGTTCAACATCAAGAAAAAAGGATTGTATGTTCCCTCGCCTGTTTGCCTCTCTTGTTCTCGCAACTGCTATCATTGCAACACCACTTATTGCCGATGAATTTAGTGCTCTTGGAGATCCAGAAAATGTTTTTGATAAACCCTGGCCCGAAATACTGACACATCCTATTTTCCCCGTAGAGCTTAAAATTACTGGTTATGTGAAGGGAGAAGGAATATGGGATACGCGGCAAAATGAGACATTACGCGATGGGCAGTTTCTCTACTTCCCGTTAGAAAAGCTTCCCGATATTTATGGGCAAGATATTAATGCGCGCGGTGATTTTGATACCTATGCAATTCAAACACGCATAACATTGGAAGGCAAAGGCCCCGACATTAGTTGCACACAAAGCGGTTTTGTAATTGAATCAGACTTTTTTGGTCGCACTGATGACACGCTCGATACCTTTACAATACGTCTTGCTTATTTATTTCTCATATCAGACACCTATAATTTCTTGGCAGGCGAATTCTGGCATCCTATTTGTTTTCCTTTTGATTTTCCTGAAACAATTTCTTTCAACGAAGGAGTGCCGATTGCACCATTTGCACTCACGCCGGAATTTTGTATCACCTATCATAATGATTATCTTTCTATAACCGGCTCAATCATTGGATTTTTGGGCGATAGACCATTTGGACCAACAAATGCTGGCGATAAAGCATTCCGTGATGCCATAATGCCCGACTTAAATCTTTTAATACAACTTAAATATGATGATGATAACTTTATTGGCACCGATTTAGATGTGATGCGTATCGTGCCGCGCTTGGTCACCGACGACGATGTAAAAGAGGTAAACCCATTTACTGCATTTTCAGCAACCGCTTTTGCCTGTGTCGCGTATGAAGATGCTGTTTGGGCAAATAAATTTACCTATGCAGAAAATGCTTCTATTTTTGAAATGATTGGTGGGTTTGCGGTACACACACGGGACCCACTCACCGATCTGCGCACCTACACGCCACTGCGTACTATCTCCTTTACCACTGAATTTATTTGGCGTGGTGATATTGAG
>Ga0209624_10000580_pt1 | contig 32288 bp, 21 predicted proteins | sample JacPinW_OM2H0_O1_FD_188565 | JGI IMG/M metagenome (GOLD analysis project Ga0209624, IMG submission 188565) | Forest soil microbial communities from Algoma, Ontario, Canada - Jack Pine, Ontario site 1_JW_OM2H0_O1 (SPAdes) (version 2) | ecosystem: Environmental > Terrestrial > Soil > Boreal...
CCAGCTTGCGACGACTTGTGGTCAGGGGAAAGACATAGTAAGTACGAACACCGAGTCGGCGAAGCGACTGTAGGAAAACGGGTAACTTGGGTTCGGCATCCAAATCCTGGACAAGTACGGATCGTTGATTTTTCCACACACGACCGATTGCACAGGCGTCCGCGGGAAGGGATTCGCATTTGCTCTCCGCCTCCCCCGCCTTGCAAATGCTCAGATGGATGCTTTCCGCACTTGAGTCATAAAGACCCAATGTGACAACGTCAAAACTCGAGGCATGATGCAGGCGGAGTGCCAGCCCGGGCAGAAGAACCCCTATCGTGCGCTGACTAAGTCCAATCTGTACCAGATCCAGTAAATTGAGATGCTGGCCGACGGTCAGATCTGAGGAATCAGGGGAATCGGCGGAATCAAGCGCAAGTCCAAGCTCCGGCATACTCTCTCACACATCCTAAATGGTTTAGCTCTTCGGAGCGGACTATGTTTTACGGTATGACCTTTCAGGACCGACGAAACCACAACACCTTTGACCGAAGAATCTTCCTGATTGGTCGATCTTGACAACGATCTGGTTTTAGTGCTAACTGTGCTCATAGAGGGTAACAATTTGGATCATAATGGTCCAGTCACTATGTGGGAACATTACGACGAGCGCCGCATGAAGCGAGGATTCGAATGACAGAGCAGTGCCGGAACATTGGCACCGGTGCATGCGGACGGCACCTTTCCGCCGTGCTCTCAATGGCGCGGCTGGTTTTGTCGAGTGGCCCTTGTGCGCATTGTTACTTACTAACATCAGTGAGCTGGACAGAGAGTAGCGACCTACCGCACTAAACCTTCGTATAGCTTCGCTGCGCGAATAGTCATTTGCTTTCGTGGCACGCTGCTAAAGTTCGCAACCGATATTACGGCGGCCTGAGGGGGCACCGCTTCTCATGCGTTGTTCTGGGGCGTGAGTGCAACTACCTCTACCACAAAACGAAAGTTCCCGTCTCGAAAGTCTTCGTGGCCTTCGAATTCTTGGGACTTCTCGCGAGCAAGTGTTCGACGACATTGCCCGTCTGGCCGCTCTGATCTGCGATACGCCAGTCGCCGTCATCGCTTTCATCGATGAGCAAAGGGTATGGTTTAAGGCATCCATCGGCCTTGAGTCGCATGAGATTCCGCGAGAGGGCGCGTTCTGTGCCTATGCAATCTTGCAACCCGACGTCCTGATCGTCCCGGATCCGCTCTCGGACGAAAGATTCGCGAGCAGTTTCTTGGTGAAGCAAATCGGGATTCAATTCTACGCCGGGATACCGTTAGTTATCGATGACTCCCACCCTCTGGGTACGCTGGCCGTGATGGACCGAGTGGCACACCTCCTGACAGAGGAGCAGCGCGATTCGTTACGCATACTCGCTCGACGGATGACGCGTGAGCTAGAACTACGCCGCACGGGAGGAGCTCAATCGCCGCACAGGCAGCCTCACCTCGCAATGCCTGACCAGCGTTCCATCACCATCTTGATCGTCGAAGACAACGACAACCTTCGAAACCTTCTCTATCGGGCGCTCGAAGGCAATGGGTTTTCCGTCCTTCCCGCCGCCGATGGTGCAGAGGCACTCCGCTTGTGCGAGCAACACGATGGCACAATAGATCTTGTCGTGAGTGATATTGTCATGCCCCGTCTCAACGGACTTGAGCTCGAAAAGCGAATTCGCGCGGCTCGTCCCGAGACGAAGTTTTTGTTTATTACCGGCTTTGGTGACCAGTTTCCCGAATCGCGCGAACGGATCAAGTACGGCGCAAACATCCTGGAGAAACCCTTCCTTCCTTCCGAACTTCTGCGTAAAGTGGAAGAGACGCTCAACCAGGGGACGGCAGCAACAGGTACCGACGGATAAGCCGTTCTCCATTCAGATTCGCCTGATTGGCTGCGCTGCGATCTGTTGCCGGACTCGCGGAAGGCAGAACGGGAGACGCAGGCGCGACGCCAGCAGGCACGGTTGCGGGCAACGCTCGGTGCGGCAGCATCGGACGCGGCTGAAGAAGCGGCCCAGCAGGCCAGTCCTTTCCCATGAATTGGAGTCGTTCCGCTCGTTCTGCATGCCTTTCCCTCGGCTTTGCTGCAACCTGCCGAAGCCTCTGTTGAAATGTCCTATAAGTGCTTATTCTAGCCGTTTGACGATACATCTGCATCGATATATGCTTCAATTCGAGATTTGAGCGCCCAAATACCTCCAACTTGCATGTGCGCGAGGCGCGGACCTCGACGGCGGAGCTCGAAGAAGGACACGATCCGCAGCCGTCAGGTTGGAGTTCAACACGGGTTGTGAGGACCAGCGTCAACCATGCCGGGTGAACTCTTCGATAAAGTCATCGTACTGACGGGCGGTGGCGAGGGAATTGGGGCGGAATGCGCGCTGGCGTATGCGCGCGAAGGCGCCACCGTAGCGATTCTCGATCACCACATCGAAGCCGCGGAGCGCACCGCGGCAAAAGCCGGCGCGGGATCGATCGCGCTCCATGCCGATGTAGCCGAAGGCGCGATGGTCGAGTCCGCCATGGCGGAGGTGCAGAGGCGCTTCGGCCGAATTGATGCGTTGCATAACAACGCGGGAATCGCCATGCCCTCTCTACCTCTACATGAGACCAGTGAGGCGCAATGGGATGTGCTGCAACACGTCAACGTGAAGTCGATCTACTGGACGACCCGCTATGCCTTCCCCGCGCTCGCCGCATCCAAGGGGGCCATTCTCAACACCGCCAGTATGGTGGGTCTGATTGGTCAGCAAGATCATGCCGCCTATGTCGCCAGCAAGGGCGCGGTCGTTTCGCTCACCAAAGCGATGGCGGTCGACTATGCCCGGCGGTCGATTCGTGTGAATGCGATCTGCCCGGCCGCTGTCTGGACGCCCATGCTGGAGCGCTGGTGTGCCGAACAGCCGGACCCGTCCGCCATACGCCGGTCTTTAGATGAGGTCCACCTTCTGGGACCATGCCCGCACGGCGACGTGATCGCGGACGTCGCCGTTTTCCTGCTTTCGCAGCGGGCGCGTTTTATGACTGGATGCATTGTGCCGGTCAGCGGTGGCGCGGAACTGGGCTATCGACGTTAGCTGCAGGAGTCATCATGCCAATGTGGGTCATCGACCGCATCACCGCATTTGATATGAAATACCCCCTTCCACCGGGTGCGGGGACGGATGCGGTTCATACCCGGCCCGAATACAGTCTTGCCGTCACTTGTCTGCACACCCCCTGCGGCAACTCCGCAACCGGCATTACCCTCACGCTGGGAGATGGAAACCGGCTGGTTTGCGATGCGATTGAACTCCTTGCCCGGCCGCTGCTCGGGATGGCCATCGATGACATGATGGCGGAGTTCGGCAGCATTTCGAGGTCTCTCGCCGACGATCCGGCAATGCGGTGGCTTGGACCGCACAAAGGCGTGGTTCACCTGGCGCTCTCTTCGATCACGAACGCCTGCTTTGATCTTTGGGCAAAGAGCCGTGGCCTTCCTCTTTGGAAGCTGTTGCTCGATCTCACACCCGAACAGCTGGTCTCGGTTCTCGATCTTAGTTATCTGGAAGATATTCTCTCAGCGCAGGAAGCTCTCGACCTGTTGCGCACGCATTGGTCCACCCGCCAGGACCGGGAACCGATCCTTTACAGCGGCTATCCCGGATACGATACCTCCATCGGCTGGATGGCGTATGACGACCAGAAGGTCCGCGAATTGACGCAGCGCGCCATGAGCAATGGGTTTACCGCCTTCAAGCTCAAGGTGGGATCGGCCGACGAAAGCCGTGACCTGCGCCGCGCTGCCATGCTGCGAAAATGCGCCGGAGAGGGCAGCACCGTCATGTTCGACGCCAATCAGCAATGGGACCTGCCCACCGCCTCGCGCATGGTCCGGCAACTCGCGTCTTTCAAGCCCCTGTGGATTGAGGAGCCCACGCACCCCGACGATCTGCTGGGCCACGCCGAATTAGCGCGTGAGATTGCACCGCTAAAACTTGCTGCCGGCGAACACATCCCCAACCGGGTTGTGTTCAAAAACTTTCTTCAGGCACGCGCCATACACTACATCCAGGCGGACGTCACCCGGCTCGCCGGGGTCAGTGAGTTTCTTACCGTAAGCCTGCTTGCCCGGAAGTTCAACTTGCCTCTTGTTCCCCATGTCGGAGATATGGGACAGATTCATCAACATCTTGTGTTGTTCAACCGGGTCGCGCTGGGCCACGAGGTCCTGTTCCTCGAATACATTCCTCATCTGCGCCCCCACTTTGTGTTCCCCGCGCAGGTGGAGGCAGGGGTTTACAAAACACCACAGGAACCGGGCGCCTCCTCCGACCTCACCGAACTCACGGGCATGCATTCTGCATGACTTCGTCCACAGCAGCAGGTCTGGTGCTCACCATCCTCGCGGGCGTCATGTCCGGCAACTGCATGCTCCCCGTCAAGTTTCTCCGATCCTGGAGATGGGAGAACATGTGGTGGGTCTTCAGCTTGTTGTCTCTCGTGGTCTTTCCCTGGGGCCTGGCGCTTCTTCTCGTCCACCATCTTGGCGGCGTGTACGCAGCGCTCCGTCCCTCGCAACTGCTAGCGCCGATCGCCTTCGGAGCGGGCTGGGGTATCGCGCAAATCCTTTTCGGGATCTCGGTGGCGCGCCTGGGCCTCGGCATAGCGTACGCCATCATCGTGGGCATCGGTGCGGTGCTGGGAACGCTCGTGCCCCTGTTCGCCGCACAGTACAGCGCCGTGAACTCGAGAGCCCTTTCTCTGGTGCTGGCCGGGGTTTCGGCGATGGTTCTCGGCATTGCGATCACTGCCTGGGGAGGACATCTCAAGGATCAACCTTCGAAGGCAGGCAGTTCGCCTTTCCAACGCAGCAGTTACCCAGCAGCGATTTTGCTTGCGGTGCTCTGCGGATTCATGGCTCCTATGCTGAACTATTCTTTCGCCTTCGGTCAGGACATCGCGCTGCAAGCGGTGGCGCGCGGAAATTCGCCCTACCTGGCTGGGTATTCCGTGTGGCCGGTGGGGCTGGCCGGTGGATTTCTTCCCAATGCCGCATATTCCGTGTATCTGCTATCGCGCGGCCGCAGCTGGTCGGCATTTCGAGCGCCGTTCCCCGATATGCTCTGGTCGTCTCTTATGGCACTGCTCTGGATGGGCGCGTTTGCTCTGTATGGCATGAGCACAGCATTCCTCGGCACGCTGGGAACCTCCGTAGGCTGGGGACTTTTCCAGATATTCATGATCATGACCGCGACCCTATCCGGCATCCTCACAGGAGAATGGAGAAAAGCTCCAGGGCGAGCCAAATTATTTCTGAGTACAGGACTGGGGCTGCTGATCATTGCGACGCTGTTCTTTACATCCGGCAACGCGCACTAAGATCGCCCCCAAAGCTTCCCCTGCAAGCCAGTGCTCGGCGCTGCTCGCCTGGCCACGAATCAACACCTTCCCTCCTTCGCTCATTCGCAAGTTGGAACCAGGTTCGATCCGCTGCTGTGGAAGGGAGATGATTGCTGGCCAGGTGCGGATCCATGGCTGCCAAGCGGACGAGCCCATGAAGCTCACCGCCGATTACGTTTGGGCACAGCCGGCTTCTTTTCCCAATTATCGTAGGCTGTCGCCGCAAAGCGAGCCATCGCGCGCTGGATGTACTGCTCCGCCACCTCTCCCTGGCCCTCTTTCAACAGGTCCAGAATCCGTTGATGCGCCTCCAGATCCTTCCCCCACACCGACGTATCCTGCCCGCTCGACAGCACGAGGATGCGCACAAAGGCGAACAGAGGCAACAGCACCTTGCGGGCATGCTCGTACACATAGGCGTTCTCTGAGAGCCGGCAGAGCTCCAGGTGAAACTTCAGATCCCCATCAATCAGCTCCTGCGGAGAGTCATTCTTCATCGCCCTGCGCATCATCTCGAGCCCTTGCTCCAGGGGTGTCAGGTCCCGGGCTTTCTGCGCCAGCAGGCGTGCAGCCAGTCCTTCCAGAGCACCGCGTATCTCGTACATCTGCAGCACGTCGTTCTCGCTCAGAGTGACCACGCGGGCGCTGCGCCCCGATGCCTTGGTAACAAATCCCTCCTGGGCAAGCAGGTTGATGGCTTCACGAATGGAGCCCTGCGCCACTCCAATTCTCCGCGCCCAAGTTCCCTCTACGATTCGCGCGCCCGGCCGCAAACCGCCGCTGGCAATCTCGGCCCGCAGGCGATCCGCCACCGTGTGCTTCACCAACGCTTCGCTCCCGTTGTTTGTCGGAACGGCTCCCCGAACAGACACGATTATTTCTCCCCTCTCAAATCATAACCCCGTCGGCCTCTTGCACTGGCATTTAAGCACTCAAAGCATGGGATGCAATGCTAGATTGCAGCGGGAACGGCCTGCGCGTTCGACGCCGAAGACCCTGAAAGGGCTGCAACTGGGATTGCTCCGTCTTTGTTCATTGGTTCGCGGGTCGCCCCGGCTGCAAAATGCATCGCCTCGCAAGACCCGGCACGGTTTCGCCGCGCTAGAGTTGTTCGACGCGCGACCCTACTGAAATGCCGCCCAGGAGCCCGTAGAAACGCGGCGAAAAAGAGGCCTCGATCGGAACTTTGTAAACCCTCAAAACCGCGCCAAGTGCATCTTCAGTGATGGCGTTCACTGACCTCATGCATGGAGCATGGCGCCGCCTATCCCGAATGGTCTCGCCAAAAAACAACCCCTCGGCCGATTCCGTTTCCATTTGCGAAATCACTGATTTAACGATTTAACTATTCATTCATCAGAAAAAACCAAAAGAGCCCGAAGCGGAATTCCCACTAGATTGTACTTTATTTTTCATGTTTTCAATTACTTACATGGAAACTATTGACAGATGTCCATTTGAGCGCTTAATTTAGGCACCGCAGGATAAGCGCTTAATCTCGCAGGCGCCCGTGGATCCGAAACGTGTCGCATACGCTCAAAAGCGATCCCTTCTACATCCCTTTTGCCCACGTTATCGCTGCCATTTCCGAGCGCCTTCAGAGCACCCCGCTGACCTCAGCAACCGAACTGCAAATGGAGGCAGAACAATGTGTAGCAAATTCACCCGTAAATATCTTCGACTCGTCGGGCTCGCTTCATGGAGAGTGTCTTGCCTGCTTCTTTTTCTGTTTCTCGGGTTTCTGGCGCCTGCGGCAAAAGCGCAGGTGGATCAGGGAACCATTACCGGTTCGGTGCAGGACTCCTCGGGTGCAGTTCTTGCGAATGCCCACGTTACGCTTACCAATGCTGATACCGGGTTGGTCCTCGACCGGGACACCAATGCCAGCGGCGTTTATGTTTTCTCTCCGGTAAAGATTGGGAATTACAAGCTCAGTGCCACCGCCGCCGGATTCCAAACGACCTCGCAGGAAAACCTTCATCTCGATATTCAACAGCGTCTCAATGTCGTTCTCTCGCTGCAGCCAGGGTCGGTATCGGAGACCATAACGGTGTCGACTGCGCCAGCGGTGCTACAAACGGAAGAGGCCACGGTGGGACAGGTGATCAGCACCGATACCATCAATAACACGCCCCTCAACGGACGCAACTGGGTGTACATCGCCCAGCTGACTGCAGGCGTCGCACCTCCATTCGGGAATACGCGCGGCAGTGGAACGGGCGACTTTGTGGCCAATGGCCAAAGGGCCGAACAGAACAACTTCATTCTTGACGGCGTGGACAACAATACCAACCTCGTCGACTTCCTGAACGGCTCCAGCTTCGTGATGCGTCCTCCACCCGACGCGCTGGCTGAATTCAGTCTGCAGACCAGCAACTACAGCGCTGAATTCGGACACTCCGCCGGCGCAGTCATGAATGCCAGCATCAAGTCCGGCACCCAGCAAATTCACGGTGACCTGTGGGAATATCTTCGCAACACAAGTCTTGATGCCAAAAGCTGGGATGCTACAACCATCCCTCCCTACCATCAGAACCAATTCGGCGGGACGATCGGCTTTCCGATCTGGAAGAACAAACTCTTCTACTTCGGAGATATTGAGGCGAACCGCATCTCGATCGCCAATCCCACTACGATCACGGTTCCGACGGCGTTAATGCGTACCGGTGACTTTTCCGAGATGCTGAACCCGAGCCTCAATAATTTCGGATATGGAGTTCAGCTTTATGAGCCCAACTCAGGCGGCGCCGAGACCCTCTCGTGCAACGGAGCCAACAATGTCTTCTGCCCAAGCCAGATCAACCCGATCGCGCAGAACATTCTTAAGTTATACCCGCAGCCCAATATTGGGATCGCCGGGCAAACCTATCTAAATTACCGTACCAACGTAGGACGGGCGGATAACACGGTCCAATGGGATCAGCGGCTTGACTGGAACGCAAGCCAGAAGGACCAAGCTTATGTGCGCTACAGTTACGCACACGAAATCATCACCCACGGCCTTCCCCTGGGGCCTATTCTCGACGGCAGCGGCTTTGGTGGTGAACGTGACACGAATCTGGCCGAAAACTTAATGTTGAGTGAAACTCACGTCTTTACTCCTACTCTCGCCAATGAATTTCGTTTCGGCTACAACTGGATTGCGTCCCGATATCTTCAGCCGAACGCAGGCAACACCGGACTGGCGGCGACCCTCGGCCTGGGCGGTGTTCCGAATCTGGGTCCCGGTCTGGGCGGTCTGCCCCTCGGCTATTTCGACGGGACCATTGGTATCAATCAGTGGGGATCGGTTGGTACGCAGGATGAAGCGCAGAACGTCTATCAGATTCTGGATAATGTCACCAAGATCATCGCTGATCATTCGCTCAAGGCCGGCGTATCGTTTCAGTCGATCCGTGTCTTCGACCGCTATGCCGCGGCCCCGCTGGGTCAATACTTTTTCAACGGTCAGTTCACATCACAGGTCGGAAGTTCTATAACCACCGGATCGGGAACGGCAGACTTTCTCGTCGACCAAATGCATCAGGCCGACATCTATACCACCCCCAGCATCAACGACGCCCAGTGGTATGACTCGGCTTATGTTCAGGACGATTGGAAGATCAAGCATAACCTGACCCTGAATCTTGGCGTGCGCTATGACTACTACCAGCCGTACAAGGAGAATGCTGGAAACCAGGCAAACTTCATTCCCACTGGGAATCTTGGCATCGGCACCGGAACCGGTACTTACGAGCTTCCCAGCCGGTCGCAGGGTCAAGACCTGGGCGCACCCTTCCTGGCTGCGCTCGCGACTGACCATGTGACGGTCCAGTATGTAGGCAACGATCGGCTGGCAAATGGGCAAAGGACCAACTTTGCGCCGCGTATCGGTTTCGCGTACCGAGCTACCCCCCAAACCGTATTGCGCGGCGGCTTCGGTATTTTTTACGGTGGGTTGCAGAGCCAGGGCAACACGAACCTTGGCACGAACTTCCCCTGGTCCAATAACGTCTATCTATACGCGCCGGATTGCGGGAGTGGCAATTGCCCCTCCCTGGCCTCGGAGGGCATCAATCTGGAGAATGGACTGACCGCGAAAACCGGGATCGGCTTACAGAACTTCGTGTCAGACCCCGGCCTTCATGGAATTGACGCCAACGTCAAGACTCCATACACCATGAGCTACAACCTGTCGGTGCAACGGGCGATTACTAACAATCTGGCGGCAACGCTCGGCTATGTGGGCAACGAGTCGCGCCATCTGTCGCTGTATTACGATCCCAATACCCTGCGTGGCCTATTCGCCCCCGGCGTTTCCACCCAGCAGTTCATGCCATTTCCGGACCTTGGCGGCATCGGCATCATTCACTTTGGAGGCGTCAGCAACTACAACTCGCTGCAAGCCAAGCTCGAAAAACGGACCTCTCATGGTCTGGGATTTCTTGCAACCTACACCTGGGCACATGCGCTTGACGACACCAGCGATGCGGGAGGCCTGTCAACCGCGATCGGCGACCGCAACATGGCGCTGATTCCCTACACTCAGGAATATACCAACTCCCCCTACGACGTTCGCCACCGCGTCACTCTGAATGGCAACTATCAGCTGCCTTTTGGAAGGGGACGTTCGTTCTTGAACACATCCCGCTGGGCGGATGAGGCCTTCGGAGGTTGGTCCACAAGCCTTACCTTCGCAGCGCAGACGGGCATCCCATTCACGGTGTCTCCGAGCATCAGCACGGCAAATGGTGGTAGTGCGAGAGCGATCCTCGTGGGTGATCCGTTTGCTTCCGGCGGAACACCGGACACCGCGAACAACCCAAGTCTCACGTCGTGTCCCACCCAAGTCAGGACGAGAGACAACTGGTACAACCCCTGCGCCTTCATGAACCCCCTCGCGGGGAACCTGATCACGGGTACGAATGTCGTGACCGATGAGCAGACGGCAATTGCTTATCTTGGCGGGCGTTCAAATCTGATCTACGGTCCCGGGTACTACTCTGTGAATATGTCCTTGTTCAAGAACTTCACCATCTGGCGTGAGCAGTATCTGCAGTTCCGCGCGGATGCTTTCAACTTGTTGAACCATCCAACCTGGGCTAATCCTTCCAACCAGGGCATTGGTCCACAAGGGGGTCAAATCACAAGTGAGAAGTTCTTCCAGAACAACACTCCTGACGCGCGCTTCCTTCAATTGTCCTTGAAGTACGCTTTCTAGAGGGTCCTGACCGGGACCGGAGGGAGTAGACTCTCTTCATTCTGCTCCGGCGTTACTGCGACGAAGAACGATTCTGTGAACGACAACTCGTCCCGGCCTGGTTCTGTTTCGAATAGGCAACGAGCGCTCCGTGGTCCTTTACACCTGCATCTGAAAGGACAAGATCGTGCCTGCAACCAGACGTAGCTTTCTCAAGGCGGGGTTCGCTCTTGGCGTCCTGTCGCCCTTCGCACGGGCGCAGCCGGAGCAAGTCAGGGAGCAAAGTGCGGGCGAGGAACTCTGGTATAGCAAGCCGGCCGAGCGCTGGCTCGAGGCGCTTCCCGTGGGCAACGGGAGACTTGGCGGTATGGTTTACGGCGGCATACAACAGGAGCGCATTGCGCTTTCAGAGTCGACAGCGTGGTCCGGGGCACCGGCAACAGGCGAAATCAACCCCGGTGCCTTGTCTCATTTACACGAGATTCGGCAGCTCTTCTTCTCCGGGAAATACGAGGAAGCACAGGCGCTTTGCGGCAAATATCTTCCCGGTCATGCCAAGAATTTCGGAACGAACCTTCCGCTGCCGGAGTTACGGCTATGCTTCGACCGCGTAGGCGAAGCGAAAGACTATCGGCGCTGGCTCAACATCGAGGAAGCGATCGCGCACGTGAGCTTACGAAGCGACGGTGTGCTGTTCCGCAGAGAGGTTCTGGCCTCACATCCGGACCGCGTGCTGGCCATTCGTCTCACGTCGAGTCATCCGGGGAATATCGCATTTCGCATGGAATTCGGCAAGAGCATCCTCCCGTCTACGGTGAGCACGAGCGGTCGCGACAATCTCATCTTTGACGGCCATGCCTGGGAGCACATGCACAGCACGGGCCATGACGGAGTCGCGCTGCAGATCCGCGCACGGGTCATCGCCGAGAGTGGGATGGTCACATCGGCGGAACAAGCGATCGAGGTGCGGGATGCAAACGCGGCCACCGTCCTGGTGGCCATCGGGACCAGCTTTCATGGAGCCAATCCGGAACAACTGTGCACGCAGGCTCTCGAGGGGGCCGCCGGCAAGACCTTCGCACAAATACGGCGAAGCCATATCGCAGATTACCAGCCACTCTACCGGCGTACCGCAATCAATCTGGGCGAAACTCCATCCGAGATGCGGCAGCAACCCACCGACATACGGCGCAAAGCCCTCGAAAATGGCGCGGCCGATCCCGAGTTGCTGGCGTTGTTTTTCCAGTACGGACGATACCTCACCATCTCCGGCTCACGTGCCGATTCCCCACTCCCCCTCGCAGTGCAAGGCATCTGGAACGATGGTCTGGCGAGCAGCATGGCATGGACGGACGACTTTCATCTCGACATTAATACCCAGCAAAACTACTGGCCGGCCGAGGTGTGCAATCTCGCAGAGTGTCAGATGCCGCTTTTCCAATTGATCGATCTGCTGCGAGCGAGGGGCCGCGAAACCGCGAAAGACATGTATGGCGCTCCGGGATGGGTCGTTCATACCGTCACAAACCCATGGGGCTTCACGGCTCCGAGCAGTCCGGGCTGGGGAATATTTGTAACCGCTGGCGTCTGGATTGCGCTGCAGCTATGGGAGCATTGGACGTTCCATGGCAATCTCGAATTCCTGCGCACACGCGCCTATCCGGTGCTTCGCGAAGCGGCCGAATTCTTCCTTGCTTATATGGTTCCCGAGCCGAAGCATGGATGGCTGGTTACCGGGCCCTCCGATTCTCCGGAAAATTGGTATGTCGCCCCATCGGGCGCGCACGCAACCGAATCCATGGGCGACACCTGCGACCGTACCCTGGTGTACGCACTCTACACCATGTGCATCGAGGCATCGAAGGCACTCTCTGTCGATCCGGAATTCCGCAGGCGCATTGAGCGGGCACGGGCCAAGCTGCCGCCGTTCCAGATCGGCCGGCATGGCCAGCTACAGGAGTGGCTGGAGGATTTCGAAGACGCAGAGCCGAATCATCGGCACACGGCGCATCTGGTCGCACTCTTTCCCGAGCATCAGATTGCACCCAGAACAACTCCGGAGCTGGCCCGCGCAGCCGAAGTCACGATTCAGCGGCGGATGAACGCGCCTCATTGGGAGCAGAGCGAGTGGGGTCGCGCCAACTTAGTGGTGTACTACGCAAGACTGCTCAAGGGCGACCAGGCGCATCAGTATCTTGTAAGTCTCGTCGCCCAGGCTGCCGACGACAACCTACTCACGTTTTCCAGCGGAGGCATCGCCGGAGCCGAACAGAATATCTTCGCGATCGACGGCAATACAGCCGCCACGGCGGGGATCGCCGAAATGCTGCTTCAGTCGCAGGGTGGCGAGATCGAACTTCTGCCGGCCCTCCCCGCCGCATGGCCGAACGGCTCTATTCGCGGCCTTTGTGCACGTGGCGGGTATGAAGTTGATATTGCGTGGAGCCACGGCCGCCTCGTCTCGGCGACAATCTTCAGTCGGCTCGGTGGCATTACGCCTGCCCGGTATGGCGATGGTCTTATCACGGTTCGCTTTCAGCCAGGACAAAGGCAGCGACTGCGCCCAGAGAACTTCAGGCACAATGATCAAGATTCGGGCCCCGGTAGGATGCGCTGAAACTCGGGTATCCCATGAGAACCTATTCGGCCAATTCAGCCGTATCTTCGACCACGGCTTTTCTGAGTTCCCGGGCTCCGCGAATGCTGTTCACTCTTCTGCTCGTAGCGGCGATTCCGGTGCCTTGCCGCGCGCAGAAGCCCGTGTCCACTCCCGAGGATATTGAATGGACATGGGAAGTTCGGCCGCCGCATCCCAATCCCCAACTGCCGAATGTTCTGCTGCTTGGCGACTCAATTTCGCGCAATTATTTTCCGCAGGCCACAAAGGATCTGGCAGGCATGGCGAACGTCTACTTGATGGCCTCATCCACATCGGTCGGCGATCCTCGCTTGCCGCATCAGATCGCAGAGTTTTCGGCGCTGGAAAAGGTACGGTTTCGCGTCGTGCATTTCAATAACGGTATGCATGGCTGGGGTTATAGCGAAGCGCAATATCAGGCTGCATTCCCTTCCTTTCTGAGTACCCTTCGCCATCTGGTAGGCAAGCACGGAACTCTGATATGGGCAACCATCACTCCGGCGAGGCCGGACGCCAGCAATGGCGCAACCAATCCTCGCATCGAACGGAGAAATGCGATTGCCCTATCGTTGGTGAATGCTGCGGGAATCGCTGTCGACGATCAGCACGCGCTCATGATGCAGCATCGCGACCTCTATGAGGACTCCACACACTTCAGCCCCGCTGGAGCGAGCATCCAAGGCGATCAGGCAGCTGCCACGATCCGCCATGCTCTGAGTGCCGCATCCCAAAACGAATAGCAGCCAGACTCACGGGTCGGACATTGCCCGTACTCGGTCCATCCATCGGTTGAAGCAGTGGGTCTGTGGCAAGGGATCAGAGAGAGGACGCTTGCCTGGTCGCTGCTGCAGAAGGTGAGCGATACGCACCTAATTAAGGGTCGACGCTGAAATAGCTTCACAGATTGGGTGAGATGGTGTAGTTCCACTAAACGACAGTGATCGGAGGCGCCCCAATCTTTTTGAGCGACGGCTGGTGCAGTCTCATGCGACCGTCGTCATCCCACTTGACCACAGCGTCCTCTTCGTTCGTCCGCTCAACTGTGCCGAATTCTCCAGTCGGCCTTCCGAAGTTGCCCAAACCCTCGACCCGATCTCCGGGAGTCAACTCCTGGCCGGTGGCAGCGGGTTCGGAGAGGGGTGGCCTCTTGGCACGATCCGCGTCGGGGACCGCCCCAGCGTGTGACAGGGGTGGTTGGGGTGCTTTCCGCAGTTTCGGTATCGGCTTATTGGTGCTGTGGACCATGTTCATTTTTCTTTCCCATGAGAGCTAGAGAAGTGCCCTCGCTGGAACGGTTTAGCCTCATGACGTTGGACTCTAGATTGGCGTAGATAAAATCAGGGCTCCATTCAGAGAAACAGTAAAAATCTGAACTTCACTGCCTTGTACCCTCCGCCGATCTTCTGACACTGTTCGTCTTCGATAGTCCAACCCTCAGACCCTGTGAAAGGGACACGCTTGCCTAACACTTTCAGACTACGTTTCGAAGGCTGGTACCGTCTGTTCAAAACTGCTCGGTATGACGACAATTTTCAACTTCTCAAACTGCCATTCTTGTTCCAAATAGACGGTTGTCCCATTCAGAGAATCAGTACGGCTTGAACAGAGCAAGGTAGGTGAGAATGGGCAGGTCACACACGAAGCCGGGAGGGACTGCCGGCTGGACTGAACCCTTCCCTTCCCTTGAGACAATCGGATAAGGCGGCGCACCTTGCAAGGGAAGGAAACTGCAAGTGGCAAAGAGACCAAAGGGACCGTATCCGAACGAGACTCCGTCGAATGGGGCCAAGCGACGAAAACGTTTTGCGGGCATCGTAGCGCTGCGGAGGAGTTGGGCATACATCGGCGGTTGTTTGTGAGCAATCTTGCTCAGACGCTGAGCGAGCCAACGCGTTAACGTTGTTGAGTTAGGTAAATCGCGGCTTCGCCCCACCTTAAGCCAGGAAGCTGCCCTCGTCGTTCCCAATTCTCTTTGTCGGCAAGTTAACCGCCGACGTCGCCTCAAACATTGTCAACAGCACGATTCGGGAGTGTGTAATGAAACTCAATGTATTAAATGCAATATGGATATCGGCCCTTACAGTCGGGTTTATCGCGTTCGTCACACCGCAGCCCGCCGCGGCTCATCAATCGCAAGAAAACCAGAACCCCAACCACGTCGACAGTAAGGACAACGCGAACAACCTGATGTATCAGCAGGGCCTTAGCCACGGACAGGCTGACCGCACCAATAGTCAGCCTCACCAGTATCGCTTGCAGCCAAATGATTCGGCCGACCGCCGTGCTTATGAGTCAGGATACGATCAAGGCTATCAAGGTAATCGCAGTGCCAACAGCGATTCCAGCCTGCAGAATAGCCAGTCCGCTCCTGGGTCTGAAGCCAATGGCAACGTGGCAACCCAGAACGGTTTTCAGGATGGCGCAAACGACGGTTTGCAGGATCGGCAGTCAGGCCACAGCTCTCGTGCCACGAAACATCGCACCTATGAGCGTGGAAACCGTGGCTATGAAGCCACCCTCGGTACCAAGGACCAGTTCAAGGCCACGTACCGTCAAGCCTACATTCAAGGATACGAGAAGGGCTATAACGGCGTAGGCACTGATAACCGGTAACCCGGTAGTCCCCCCCCCCTCGAATTTGCGACCGAGATTCTTGGTGGATTGAGGTTGGTCACACCCCCGAGCGAGCCGAGTGAGTGAGGCGGAAAAGGGAGCTGCAACTCACTCGGTCTTTTTTAAGACCGACATGGTAGGACGCTGCACTTATGACAAGCTCTGAAGAGCGGATTTGGGGCTTGCGTTAGGCGTGCAAGACGCCTGGCCGCGAGGCTGCCTGGCTACTCGATCGCAGGCAATTGGTTGGTGCGGAGACTTACATCCCGCGAGATTCGGTCGGGGTAGGCATGCCGATTACTCAGCACTCCCCCGCAGAGACTGGCGCTACTCGACACCCATCAGAGCCTTGCTTTGTCACTGCAGGAAACTCGAAAATGGCAAAGAAAGCTCCCGGCAAACATGGATTTTCCCAGTAGGTAAGGATACGGTCACGCTCCCGGCATTCATTCCACATTGACTGTCGTCTGGTATGTTCTGTTCGGTGCAACTTCTATGCTCGGAATACGGTCCAGACGGGCCTTGAACCGCGACATATCGGCCCACTCCACATCCCAGCCGTCTTCGATCGTAAGAATCTTGTAGCGACCCGGCAGCACATCGTGCAATGTGAATGTGCCATCGCTATCGCTTTGGTCCCGCCTGAACAGTGGCAGATTCTTTTCCGGACTTTGAGGCACCAAAACGATCATTACTCCGGCAAATGGTTCATCGTTGCGCCGCGCGATTCCGTTGATTGTGGATAAACTCTTGGACAATTCGATCCGCAACTGGATCGGATTGGAAGCAGTGACCCGAATCGTCTGGCCTTCGACCTGCGCGCCCGTGGCGGATAAACTGCCAATGGTCGAATTCAGCCCACTCGCTACGAACACGGAATAATTTCCCGGCACGAGAAGATCGGGGCTGAATTCGAATTGGCCCTTATTGTCAATGGGCGCCTCTAATGCCTCATTCCTCCTGAGGTTCCAAAGCAGTACAAACGCTCGCGGCGTCAGGTTCAGACCGCCATCCTTTTGAACGACGCCGCGGATGGACGGCGCAGGCAATGCGGCGTCCACATCGAACTCCATATCGGCGGTGACATTAACGGCTGTTGAGTGCTTCTCCCGGACGGCTCCATAGGACTCGATATTGATCACGTACTGACCTGGAGCCAAGCCTGCTATTTCGCGAGAGTTTTCGTCAGCTTGCGTCTCTCTCTGTCCGGGCAGATAAATCTCTGTTCCAAACCATCTCGTGCTTAATCTCGCATTCCTTGGTTGCCCAGGAGAGTTGTTGAAGTGGTTGAGCCGGAGATGAAGACTGGGAATCGCATTCAAAGCAAAGTCTGCGGTGAATTCCTGGCCTTCTTCCAACACAAACGAAGATGCCGATCCGATGTCGGTGACTCCGGGATAGAGAGTGACGGGGAACGTCACGTCGAAAGCCGCCTTGTCCGCCCCGGACTGGTTGCCGTTCGCACTTACCTGCGCGAATGGGCCAAACCACGGTTGCGCCGAGACCAGCACATAGTACCTGCCGGACTCGATATGCGGCAGACGGTAGTACCCACGATCATCCGTGGAAGTCTCGGCTCTCTGAAAGATTTGCTTGAATCCTCCGCTCGGATCACTGCGAAACAAATAGACCGTCGCGTTCGGCACGGGTTCCTGGTTTTCATCGACGACCTTGCCCACGATTCGGCCATCTGGACGAAGCCGAAAAACCAGACTCTCGGAGACGAGGCCCGGGCCCACCACGACCGCGCTCGAGAAGGCGCCGTGCTGTTCGTAACTTTGCCGGCTGAAACCGTTCCTTTGCCCAATCAGCAGATACTTCCCTGGCTCTAAGCCCGCAAAGGAGAAGCCCCCGTCATCTGTAGTGAGCATTTTTTGCAGGACCGAGTCCCGTTGCTCGACTTTACTGATCGAAACCTCAGCCCCAGCCAGCACTTGACCGGTTACGGCACTCACTGTCTTTCCACTGATGCGGAATTTGCCGGGCGGGTTTTGCGCCGCTAACCGACACGCACCGGCAAGGACTAGGACCAGGGAAAACAGAATCGTCCGACGAAGCATTTTTACCTTCCTGTGGGGAAGAGACTGAGGTTGACGTTCGCGATCCCATGCGGTTGAAGACTGATGTGCTCCGCCTTCGAAAGATAGGGATTGAGCACTTCGGGATTTTCGTATTGCAGGCGATCCTCACCTTCGAAGGCCAGGAGCAAGTAATCGCCGGGAGTGACGCCGTCCATTTCAAATTTTCCCTGGAACGCGCCACCCACTTTGATCCGATTTCCTGTGCCGCGTGGCTGCACCAGCAACACGGTTACCGGCGCCATGTCATCGGCAGGTGCTACGGTTCCGCGCACGCTCGCCGCGTCGTCTCGGAGTGTGACTTCGATAGGTTGCGGCTGCGCTCCCTCCACCACCGTAAGGTCCTCACTGAGCAGGTCGATGCCTCCGCTGCGCAGCGATTTTACGTACCACGTCCCGGGTGGACCATTGGCCTGAACCGTATATACGCCGGGAGCAACGCCTTGGAATCCGTCCGATTGACCTGGCGCCCACCAATAGCTTGCCCCAGGAGCACCCGCCGTTCGTACCAATTGAAGGTTGATTCCGATGGAGCGTAGCTGTTCGGGAGTGTTTCGCTGCGTGCTTGCTGAACTGCTTTCCCTTTGCAGTTCCACCCGAATCCCGGACACGGGGCGCAGAGCAACGTTTAAATTTGGGTTGTCGGAACTGACGACCACGCCGGAAGCCGCCAGTTGTATTCCAGTCGCAGTCGATCCGACTACGCGGAAGTACCCCGCGGGAAGTTTGATTTGAAATCTGCCGTCTTGCACCATTGCACTCTGAAAAAAGTCGTTACCGTCTCCCGCTTTTCTGAAGAATTCGACCGGCGAATTCAGGTTCTCCTGGGTGGTCACAATGCCGGAGACTTCATAGAGCGGTTCGGCGGCAATGGAAAAGTTCGCTTCGACTTCGCGGCCGCCAGTCAGCTCAATTGGCGTCGCCGAGTTAAAGTCGGCGACACCGGGATAGAAGACTTCGGCATAACCCTGTTCCTGCGGATTCGGAACTCCTCGCCCGCTTAATGTGGTTTGCTGATTTTGCCCAACCTGAAGACAGTACGTATCCGCGGGCAGGCCTGCGATGCGAAAGTTACCGTCGTCGTCCGTTGTTGCGCGGAACGGGACAGGAACCCATTGCTGCTTTCCACCGACCGTCTGTTTCGAAATCACCTGTAGAGGGAAGCCTTCCAGGGGCTGCTCATCGCTGCCCGTCAATCGTCCAAAAATCGCTCCCGTGGGATCCATCTTCAGGAGGACAGGCGAAACATTGCGAGTGACCTGCACGGAAGTTCCCGCAGGCTGGCCGCGGAATCGATTTCCGAGCCCTGGTTTGATGGCGCTGATAAATGCACGCCCTTCTGTCAAACCGTTAAACTGAAAATGGCCGGAGTTGTCACTCAGGGTCGAGAGAGCGATTTGGCGGCTGATTTGTGCGGTGTTGATCGCCACGACAGCGCCTCGCACTGGCTCCCCGGTCAGAGTGTTGACGACCATTCCGGTGACGGAGAGTGTGTTGTCTGCGGGCTTGGAATTGGCGCTTGAGTCTGAAACTTGTGCGGGCTCTTGCGCCTGCGACTGCTGCCGTGCCTCAGCCAGCGTCAGGCATAGCCCCATCAAACAGACCCCAAAACGCAGCAAATGAGTCGTAGCGGTTCTTACCATCTGCGGCTTCACCTCATGCATGCGCGGGCCTCGCGACCGTGATGGTGACAGACTCCGGCAGACGCTACTAGGTTCCCAAGGTCACAGGGGTAAGCTGGTTTTCGGCGCAAAATTACGGTTCGATCAGCATCCTCGTCGGATCTGAACGACCACCGTTGCCCGCACATTCATTGGAAGAGCGAGCATTGGCAGAGCGAGGGCGTCCGCTGAAACTACTTTCTGACACTCAAATCGCGAAGATCCCCGTTACTCCTATGGAACGTTTTCAGCAGCTGATGCTGGCCACCCGAGCCGGACGATTTTATTCGGTTCCTGAATTTTGCAACCCAGTAGTTTAAAGATGGTGGACTTGACCCCTCAAACAAAAGCAACGGATGTGGGTCTGGAAATGCATCTCCAGAGCAAGCATCCTGAGCCCTGCGGTTGGGGTGTCCGATCGTCTATTTCGGGGAGAAGTCTCCCTGCTGCTGACAGAGTATCCGGGCGTATCCCTACGTGTTCATGACAAACTCCACTGCAACTACGTCGATCTCACAGAACTGGAAAACAATACAACCGGTCTCATAAACCAGACGGACCCATGGCCGCCTGTTCGCCTCCGGACATCACGGTCCGAAAGTGGACAGCTTTGAACGAGAGCTGTGTTCTCTTGTCTCTGTACTATCAGTGGTTTAGGCCCTGCACTATATTGGTAAGAGCATTGCGCGCAGCTTTGCAGCGGATGCGATCCGTTTTGCCTTGTATGGGCCCACGGAGTCCGCTTGCGCAGGAGAACGAACCTGAGATGACCGGCCTCGCACAGGACGTTCGCTACGCGCTGCGGCAGTTCGGCAAGAGCCCTGGATTCGCCACTGTCACGGTAATCACGCTGGCGCTCGGCATCGGCGCCAATACGGCGATCTTCTCGGTCGTGAACGGAGTATTGCTGAACCCCTTACCGTTCCACGATGCCAACCACATCGTCTCCATGTTTGAAGAAACGCGAAACTTTCTCAAAGGCTCGATTTCTTATCCCAACTTTCTTGATTGGCAGCGCGACAATCGTTCCTTGGAAGCAATGGCTGCATACCGCTCGACAGATGGCAGCATCACAGGCGTGGGGCAGCCTGAGAATGTGCGGGCACAGCGCGTGTCTGCAAACTTCTTTCCGATTCTCGGAGTGAACCCAATCCTGGGACGCAATTTCACTTCCGAAGAAGACCGGCGCGGCGCCAGCCCGACGGCCCTGATCTCGGAAGGGTTATGGAAGCGAAAATTCGCCTCGGACCGGAACGTGATTGGCAAACGGCTCATCGTAGCAGGGCAGCCGCGCACGATCATCGGCGTCATTCCAGCTTCGTTTCGATTGCACGTCTTCAACTTTAGAACCGCCGATGTGTACGAAGCCATCGGGGAAGAGACCGATCCGGCCTTTTACCTGCGGGATTCGCATTGGGGCATGGACGCTATTGGCTTGTTGAAGCCTGGGGTCACGCTTGCGCAGGCGCGTGACGATATGAAGCGCGTGAATGCCGGCCTCGCGGATGCCTATCCCGACGTTGACGGCAATATCAAAGCCAACATCATCCCTTTGAAAGACAATATCGTTGGTGACATGCGGCCAACGCTGCTGGTGCTGCTGGGGGCGGTGGGATTCGTCTTATTGATTGCCTGCGTAAATGTCGCCAATCTGCTGCTTGCCCGCTCGACTGCGCGCCAGCGAGAATTCTCGGTTCGCGCTGCGCTGGGAGCCGGGCAGATGCGGATTCTGCGCCAGTTGCTTACCGAAAGCGTTCTGCTCTCGGTGCTGGGCGGCGGGTTTGGGCTGATACTGGCGAGGTGGGGAACCGCCGCGGCCCTTGTGGCAGTCCCGGAAACCGTTCCGCGTGCCGAGGAAATCGGGCTCGATTTTCCGGTACTGCTTTTCACCATCTTTGTTTCGGTCCTTACCGGAATCATGTTTGGTTTGCTGCCTGCCATAAGGATGTCGCGCACCGACATCAGTGGAAGGCTCAAGGACAGCGGGCGCGCCATCTCCGGCCCCCGGACACGCATGCAGTCTGCCTTGGTGATGGGCGAAATGGCCATGGCGCTCGTGCTGCTGGTGGGCGCCGGACTGATGTGCCGCACTTTGGTGCAATTGTGGAAAGTCGATCCTGGGTTCGATCCGCGCAATGTGACGTATTTCGAAGTGACGCCAGCGCCCTCTTTAGTCAATCAACCTCCGGATGCGATCCTCGCCGCGCTTCGGCAAATAAATGCGACCCTCCGCAGCGTGCCGGGAGTTGAGGCCGTGTCCTTGCATGATGGCGCGCGTCCCATGGAATCGGACAATGAGACGGGTTTTTTGCTCGAAGGGCAAGAGCTGCCCACGCAGCGAAATAATAATTTTCAGCAAACTTTGGAGTACAAAGTGGAACCGGAGTATCTGAAAACCATGCGCATTCCGCTCCTTCGGGGACGCTTCCTCAGCGACGAGGACAATGAGAACTCGGCGCGCGTGGTGGTTCTTGATGCGAGCTTCGCGCAACAATATTTCGCCGGCCAAGATCCACTCGGCAAACACCTCCGCATTTTTCAATTTGACAGCGATTCCAACCAACGCGTCCTGATACCGTTGGTAATTGTCGGTATCGTCGGCCACGTGAATCAGTGGGGACTCGCCGAAGACGCCAGCCGTCCACTGCACGCCCAGATGTATCGGCCCATCCTGCAAAGCGAGAAGGCGGAGTTGACGGGCCTGGCGCAAGGATTCGACGTGTTTGTTCGCTGCAGCGCGCCGCTCGCCTCCGCAGCGTTTTTCGAGTCGATTCGCCAGAAACTTCTGGCGAGCAACCGAGACATGATCATTTACGACAACGAATCCGAAGAGGAAGTGGTGGCACAGTCGATCGCGAGCCAGCGTTTCTCGCTCATCCTGCTGGGCGCATTCGCAGGGCTGGCTCTGTTGCTGGCCGGTATTGGAATCTATGGCGTGCTGTCGTACCTGGTGGGGCAGCGTACACGGGAAATCGGTGTGCGTATGTCTCTTGGAGCGCAGCGGCTTGATGTGCTGCGCATGGTGCTAAGAGATGGCGTACGTATGACGCTGGCCGGCACGGCGATTGGAATCGTCGCCGCCCTGGGATTGACCCGACTGATGGCGAGCATGTTGTTCAGTGTTAAGCCGACTGACCCGATTACATTCGGCTTGGTCGCGGTGGTTTTGTGCGGCATCGCCTTATTGGCCAGTTATGTGCCTGCGCGGCGCGCGGCGAAGGTCGATCCCATGGTGGCGCTGCGCTACGAGTAATCGCTTACAAACACCTCAGCATGATTCTCATGCAGCCGGGGAGGACCATGCCGAGAAAATTCTCGATGTGATATTCGTAGCGCGTGACCAGTCGCCGGAACTATTGCCACCAGGCAAACCACCGCTCGACACACCAACGTCGCTTGTAGCGTCGCAGATTACGCTCAATGACTGGCTTTTAACGTAACTGCATGTTCAAAGCTTGATTACAATATTGTGGCAACGCAGGTTAACGGTGGAACGCGAACAGCGTCCTGGTTTATAGGGAAACGGGGGGGACTCATGATGACTCGCTGCATGCTCGCTTTGCTCGTGCTTCTGGCTGGTGTACCTCTCGCGTACAGCAAGGGTTCGCCTGCCCTGATCCTGATCTCGGGCGGCGGTCTTGCCCAGCCCATCGAGATCACCGACCCAGCGTTGTTGCAAGCGTTCGACCCGTGGACGGGACAGTTCGCCGATTGGCAAGAGAAGCCGCTCGTTGACGCACCGTGCTTCCGGCGCTCCTTCGAAGTCCTTTTCTATATGAAGTGGCCGGGACGCGAGTCTTCGTTGGATCGCGGCGATCTGCAGATGATCTACGCCACGCGCTACTGCTCCACGGGTCTGGCTGGGTACGTTTACGTCCCTGGTCCGGGCGAGCTTCAGTATCGTGGGAATAGTAGAACCATCATCCGTGGCGACCAGGACGGGAAGTGGCACCCCGCGATTGCTTCATGGGACTCCCTGATGGGCGACGCGGTCGCCATGAGCGAGCAGCAACAGAAGCCGGACATGATCCTGATCAGCGGCGGCGAACTCAAACACCCGGTCGAAATAACGGACCCGGAACGGCTCACGGAGTTCAATCCCTGGACTGGCGCGTTTGTGGATTGGGATCGGCCGGTCTCGGGAGGGCGTTTGGGCTGGGAGTACGAGATCCTATATTTCAAACGAGGGATAGGGCCGACGACTCCTTACGATCGGGACGGCCTGATTATGATCTACGGTCTGCGGTACTGCGTTGATGAGGATGGCGGACCCGGTTCTGTGCACCTGGCAGGCCGGAACGATCAATTCGGGCCGGAAAATGTCCGGATGGTCTGGGACGGCACCTACGCTGGGAGGTGGAGTCGTTCGACGCCTTCGTGGAAAACGTTCATAGAACGCACGGTCGCTGGCCAAGGACGCGGCGAGTAACTGTTGTAACATCGCCATAATGCATTGACCGCGTTCCAAATCGCCGTGCATGCCCACTGCGAGATGTCTTGGGTGTGAGCGAAGGGAAGGTCTCTCAGAAATTGCAATATTGACGCGACCGAACTCCCTGCTTGAGTATCTAAACCTAATCAGCTGTTTATCCTGAAAGTCTTTCGTTTTGCCAGGGAGTGATATGGCGAAGCCCATCCTGCTGACGGTCGATGACGACCCCGATGTGTTGCGGGCGATCGAACGCGACCTGCGGTCTCAGTACGGCGCCGAATATCGCGTGATCAGCAGCGACTCGCCGGTCGGCGCTCTGGATATTCTGAAGGAACTGAAAGTCCGCAACGACGGTGTTGCGCTGCTTCTTGCCGACCAACGCATGCCTCAAATGGACGGCGTCGGTTTTCTGCAGGCCGCGCGAGAGATATTCCCGGACTCAAAGCGTGCGCTGCTGACTGCGTATGCTGACACCAATGCCGCGATCAGCGCGATCAATCAGGCCGGCCTCGACTACTTTTTCATGAAGCCGTGGGACCCGCCTACGGAACACCTTTATCCGCAGCTGGATGATCTGCTCGATGACTGGAAGGCTTCGTATCACCCCGCTTTTCAGGGAATTCGCGTGTTGGGGACGCGCTGGTCCCCGCGGTGTTACGAATTGCGTGATTTCCTGGCGCGTAGCCACGTGCCTTATCAATGGATCGATGTTGAGACTTCGGCAAACGATCCTGAGACCAAGCGGCTGCTCGAAGCTCTTGGCCCGGATTCGAGTGATCTTCCCGTGGTTCTTTTTCCGGACGGGGCGAAATTGCTCAACGGCGCTCCGGCCGAAGTTGCGCAGAAGGTGGGCCTGCGCACCCGCTCCGAAACCAGCTTCTATGATCTTGCGATTGTCGGTGGAGGCCCGGCGGGTTTGGCGGCGGCGGTTTATGGTGCCTCCGAAGGATTAAAAACTGTGATTGTGGAGCGGGAGGCGCCGGGCGGTCAGGCCGGAATGAGCTCGCGCATTGAAAACTACCTGGGATTTCCGAGCGGGCTTAGTGGGGGCGATCTGGCCCGGCGCGCCGTCGTGCAGGCCCGGCGATTTGGAGTGGAGATTCTCGCGCCCCAATCCGTGGTGAGCATGCGAACCGAGAATTCATACCGGATTGTGAAATTGGCGGACAACAACGAAATCTCCTGCCACGCATTGATGATTGCCACTGGAGTTCAATGGCGATGGCTGGACGCTCCGGGGGTCGACCGGCTGCAAGGGGCTGGAGTTTATTACGGAGGTGGCACAACCGAAGCCCTGTCTTGCAAAGGAGAGATCGTTTACGTCGTCGGCGGCGCCAATTCGGCCGGTCAGGCCGCGATGAACTTCTCGAAATACGCCGAGCGGGTTGTCATCCTGGTTCGCGGCGACAGTCTTTCTAGCACAATGTCGCAGTACCTGATCGACCAGATTAAAGAGACGACTAATATTCAGTTGTGGAGCCACGCGAGCGTGGCAGAAGTGCATGGCGACACCCATTTGGAAGAGATTTCTGTGCTGTGCTCGGACACAAATAAAGTGGAGCGAGTTCCAGCCACTTCGATGTTCATTTTCATTGGGGCTCTTCCTCGTACCGATTGGGTGGGCGACGCGATTGAGCGCGACGAGCGCGGATTCATCCTCACCGGCCCCGATCTGACGCAAGGCGACCAGCGGCCCAAAGGATGGACGCTCGAACGGGATCCGTTTCTGTTGGAGACGAATGTTCCTGGCGTGTTCGCGGTGGGCGATGTGCGGCACGGTTCTGTGAAACGAGTCGCTTCCGGCGTTGGTGAAGGATCAGTTGCGGTGCAATTTATCCATCAGTACTTGAGCAAGGTCTAATGGCCGGCACACTGGATCTACTGCGTCGTGTTCCCACGTTTGAAGGGTTGCCTGACGACCAGATCGCCTGGTTTCTCAGTCAATCGGAGGAACTGCATCTCAAGCCCGGCGATTTCTATACGCGCCAGGGCGACCCCGCCGACAAGATGTCTGTCGTCCTCGAGGGCCAACTGGAAGTACGAGGGGAGTTGAGCGGGGAATCCATCGTGATTCCCATGAAACCGGGCGACGTCACTGGCAAGCTCCCGTTTTCCAGGATGAAGCAGTTCCCCTTGAGCGGGCGGGCCATCACCAACAGTTTCATCTTGCGATTTCCGGCGGACCGGTTTCCCGAGCTCGTGCAGAAGATGCCCGAGCTTACGCAACGTCTCGTGGGACTGATGTCGGACCGTATCCGGGAAATGACTCGCCTGGAGCAACAAAGAGACCGGCTGGCCGCTCTGGGCAAGCTGTCGGCCGGATTGGCTCACGAACTGAATAATCCCGCATCAGCCGCGAAGCGCGCCACCAGCCAGCTTCGCGATCTCCTGAAAAAAGTGCGAGATGCGAGCCACGAGTTAGGGCGCCGTGATCTGACGGCATCGCACCGAGCCGAGATCGAGAAACTGGAGGCATCCATCACGCAAATGGACGGCCCGCCGCCGGATCCATTGACTGCCAGTGCTCTCGAAGATCAGATCGACTCCTTATTACGCAGCCATGGCCAGAACGATCTTTGGCAGCTGGCAGCCGATCTGGCGCGCAGGAACTTCAAGCCTGCGGCCCTCGAACAACTGTTTGCCACTCTCGATCCGAATTCGGCGCGCGCCGCTTTAGTGAGAATCTCTGCCTCGGTGGAAATCGTCGGGCTGTTGAATGAAATCGAAAGCAGCACGACTCGGATTTCCGACCTGGTCAAGGCCATCAAGGAATATACGTTTATGGACCAGGGGCCGGTTCAGAACGTTGACATCGTCAAAACTCTCGAGACCACGCTCACAATCCTGAATCACAAATTGAAGAAGGGAGTTGCTGTTCAGCGCGACTACCAGCCCGTGCCGATGGTGAATTCGTTTGGCAGCGAACTGAATCAGATTTGGACAAATCTGATCGACAATGCCATCGATGCGATGGGCGGCAAAGGCGAACTTCGGGTACGCACATATCGTGATGCCGAGTGCGTCGTTGTCGAAATCGGGGACAATGGGCCCGGAATTTCCCCGCAAGTGCTGCCTCACATTTTTGAACCTTTCTTCACCACAAAGGGCGTGGGCGAAGGAACTGGCCTAGGGCTCGATACGGCCCAGCGAATCGTGCGGAAACATCAGGGCAACATTCAAGTTCAATCCGAGCCGGGGAACACTCTGTTTCAAGTTTGGTTGCCGATCACCCAAAGTGCTCGGTAGGAGCGGCGCGGTACACCTTGGCGTTTGCAGGGAAATCGAGCAGCCTCGGGAAAGGAAGCTTATGAATTCCGGATTCGTTCTACTGCTGGCGCTTGGAATTGGCATCGTCGCAGGCCTGCGATCCTTAACTGCGCCCGCTGTGGTCGCCTGGGCCGCGCACTTCGGCTGGATTCATCTGGCTGGCTCTCCGCTGGCTTTCATGGGTTCGAAGTGGACCGCGGCGGTGTTTACTCTCTTGGCGTTAGGCGAACTGGTTGCCGATCAGCTTCCAGGTACTCCTGCCCGAACCGCGGCGGTGGGGCTTTCGGCGCGAATCGTCACAGGAGCACTCTGCGGCGCGTCCTTTGCCGTTGCCGGCGGGGCAAGCCTTTGGCTCGGTGCGGTGGCCGGTGCGATCGGCGGAATTGCCGGCGCGTTTGGCGGCTATCAGGCGCGTGTCGGACTGGTTCGTGCGTTGCGCGTTCCGGATTTCGCGATCGCAATTGCAGAAGACATGGTTGCCATCGGACTCGGATTATTCCTCGCCTCTCGATTTTAAGAACGCATCCTAGATACCGGACTTCGCAGGGCTTCGCTAGCAAAGAGCGGGAATGACAACTCCGCAACAATACGATGCCATCATCATCGGTTCTGGACAGGCGGGCACGCCGCTATCCACGGCGTCGGCCAAAGCAGGCATGCGTACCGCCCTCATTGAACGGACCCATGTGGGCGGCACTTGCGTGAACGAAGGATGCACTCCGACGAAGACGATGGTGGCAAGTGGACGTGTGGCTTATCTGGCGCGCCGGGCAGCGGACTATGGAGTGCATACCGGACCAATCAGCATCGATCTTCAGAGAGTCCGCGAACGAAAACGCAATATCGTGGACCGCTTCCGCAACGGTAGCCAGGCAGGGATCGAGAAGACTGCAAATCTCGAACTCATCTTCGGAGAAGCCAGCTTCAGCGGTCCCAAGACGGTTAATGTTCGGTTACAAGATGGTTCGGAGCGCTCGCTATCTGCGCAGCGCATCTTCATCAATGCCGGCACTCGAGCTGGGCGGCCGAAGCTGGACGGACTCGACGCGGTGCCTTTTCTCGACAACATCTCGATCATGGAACTGGCGGCGGTACCTGATCGTCTTTTGATTTTGGGCGGAGGGTACATCGGGCTGGAGTTTGGGCAGCTGTTTCGCCGCTTCGGAAGTGGAGTCACAATCATTCAATCCGCGAATCAACTGCTGAGGCGAGAAGATCCTGATGTGGCGGACGAAGTAACAAAAATCCTGCACCAGGATGGCATTGAGATTGTGCTCAACGCGCAGGCGACACGAGTCGATCAATCGAGTGGAGAAATCCTGATGCAGATACAGTCCAGCGGAAATTCAAAGACGCTGGCTGGTTCTCATCTGCTAGTGGCTACGGGGCGTGTGCCAAATTCCGACACTCTCAATCTGCGCGCAGTTGGAATCCGCACCGATGAGCACGGATTCATCGAGGTCAATGATCGTCTGGAAACCACAGCCGAAGGAATTTACGCTTTAGGAGACATCAAGGGCGGACCTGCGTTTACGCACATTTCGTACGATGACTTTCGGATCGTCCGCGCTAACTTGATCGAGAAGAAGAGCGCCTCGACAAAGGGGCGTCAGGTGCCATACTGCCTTTTCATCGACCCTCAGCTGGGTCGCGTCGGCTTGACCGAATCCGAGGCTCGAGCGCAAGGGCGCAAGATTCATGTAGCAAAACTTCCCATGACGTCGGTCGCCCGCGCGCTCGAAGTGGATGAGACCCGGGGATTCATGAAAGCCATCGTGGATGCGGACAACAATCAGATTCTCGGGGCAGCGGTTCTCGGCATCGAAGGCGGGGAGGTCATGTCCGTCCTCGAGACCGCGATGATGGGGAAGTTGCCGTACACCGCGTTGCGAGATGCCACTTACGCGCACCCAACGCTGTCGGAGTCGCTCAACAACCTGTTCATGGCAATGGATCGCGCTTAGCCGAAGCGATTGCGGTTCAGCAGATCGGAACTGAATGGACGTATATCTCATCGACGGAACCTACGAATTGTTCCGTTACTTCTACGCCGTACCGGCGAGCCAGGATTCTTCCGGCCAGGAGATTGGCGCGGTTCGAGGCGTTCTCGGCTCTTTACTGTCGATGATCGAAGCCGGAGCAACTCACTTAGCCGTCGCAACCGACCACGTCGTCGAATCCTTTCGAAACAACCTTTATCTCGGATACAAGACGAGCGAGGGTGTACCTCCGGAACTGCTGTCGCAATTTCCGATTCTTGAAGAAGCGCTGCGAGCGATGGGAGTTGTGATATGGCCGATGGTGGAGTTCGAAGCGGACGACGCGCTCGCTTCCGCCGCCGCCAAAGCTGCATTGGATGAACGCGTGCGCCAGGTAATCATCTGCACGCCAGACAAAGATTTGAGCCAGTGTGTCGTTGGGACGCGAATTGTGCAACTTGACCGTCGCCGCAATATCGTGCGCGATGAGACCGCCGTCGAAGCAAAGTTCGGAGTAAAGCCGGAGTCCATTCCGGACTATCTCGCCGTTGTTGGCGACAGCGCAGATGGTTATCCGGGAATCGTCGGATGGGGAACAAAAGCGGCAGCGCAAGTGCTTTCGCAATATTTACACCTCGAAAATATTCCGAAAGACTCACGCCAGTGGAATCCATCGATCCGGAGGGCTCGCCCTTTGGCGGAATCTTTCTTCGCTGCCTGGGACGATGCTCTCTTGTTTCGCACGCTTGCGACGTTAAGGAGCGACGCGCCGGTCTTCAGTGCTGTGGACGATCTCAGGTGGACGGGACCTCGCGCCGACTTTGAGCAATACGGGCAGCGGCTGAAATCGCCGGAATTGCACCGTCGCGCGTCGACCAAGGCTAAGTCCCTCGCCTCATCGATCTAGCACCGTTCCGACGTATTCCATTGCACGATGGTCGCAATTCGCACCGCAAACCACGACACAAACGCAGACGATAACTCCAGCCACGCCCAATGGTGAGGCCATTCCTTCAGCAGCAGCGGGGCCTCTCGAGGACGTTTCAGAGTGCTTCGACGCTCAAAATGGTTTCCAGCATGGGGTGGGGTTCCTTGCCCCCGAGCCATGCTGAGCCGCAGCTGCGGTATGAAACAGCGGGGAGAGCATTGTTTAAGCTTAGTTGGTTCGGTGGTAACGCTTGCCAAATGGGGCCGTCTAAAAGCGAAAAGGAGGATTTCTCCTGCGAATGCGTTCGTTCATGACGATGGCGGTTGTTGGTTGCTTCCTCATCCTATTTCCGTGTGGGCTTAAGCCGAAATCGAGACCTGCGCCAGTGGCGGAGATACCGCTGGAACCATATCTGCGCGCTCAGGCAGTAGTCCACGCTGTTGTGAACGGAAAACCTGGCATATTTTTGTTCGACACGGGTGAGGGAGTGTCGAGCTTTTCGCCCAGCTTTGCCGAGAAAATCGGATGTCGCCCCTGGGGCCGAATCAGTGGTTTCCGGATGAGCGGTGAGCGACTCGACAACAAACATTGCGACAACATCCCATTCGATCTTTCTGGGCAAAGGCTGATTGCGCCCGTCGTCAGTACGGTTGACATCATGAAATTTCTCGGCCCCGACGTGCCTCCGGTGGACGGCTCGCTTGGTCTCGATCTGTTCGCCCACCGAACGATCACGATCATCCCGCGCAAGGCGATTGTTTTGGAGAGCCCGTCGAGTTTGGCCGAACGCATAAAAACGGCGCGTGAACTCCCCATACGAATCGTTCGGGACGTGGAAGGCATTGCCTTATCGGTTGACGGCGCAGTGCGCACACCGGAAGGTCTGGCTTGGATGGAGTTGGACAGCGGTAACGGAGGATCGCTGGTCATCGCGAATCACATCGCGCCTCTCCTTGGGCTGCCGACCGATATGACAACGCCGCAACAGGGCCATCTTGAACTGGCAAACGGGATTGCAGTCGAAGGGACAATCCGCACCCGCGACCTGATCATGGATGGCAACATCGCCGCGCAATTCCTCAACCAATGGAGCTTAACATTGGAACTAGAGCACGGACGAGCTTGGCTCTCCCCATTGCCGCAAGACTGAAACGTCAATTACCACTCAACATTGGGATCGGACTCGCAGCCTGCTTTTTCCCCGCCCGAAAGGCTTCGCACCTCAATCCGCTGATCACCCTCCGCTACGAATGACCAGCCTGGTGGAACATTCGACGCGCAAAATCCCAACTCACACGGCTGCACTCTCCTTAATTTAATTTAGCTATGTTGTTCCCGAGGCGGCGCATCTTCAGTAGAAGCGCACATTCCGGCTGCCAACTCAATATAGCGAACCTACCATTAATGCAGAGCATTTTTAGCTCGGCGGCGCGGCTACGGGCAAGGGGCAAGGAGCGGGAAAAAATCGCAGAGCCGCGCCGGTGAGCTAAAGCTTCATTGGGCTAAACCGCAGGCAGGATGTGTGCGCGATGGGTTTTGTTAGCGAGTAGGGATCCATATGCTCGTCAACGCGAAGTGACAAATCAGCAAAACCGCACTGGGGGCAACTTGTTTCAACCCTGTGGCCGGAATAGTTTCCTGATTACTCGTGACACCCAAGGGGTGCCAAATCTACGCTTCCGCGCGCTGCGCCCAGAACTGCGAAAACGTTGACGAGCCCAGACCCCCGTCCTTAAGATGAATGCTCCGGTGACATGCTCTCCCATGATCGGCCAAACCATCTTGCACTATCGCATCATCGAGAAGCTGGGCGCCGGCGGGATGGGCGTAGTATTCAAAGCCGAGGACACCAAACTCGATCGCTTTGTTGCGTTGAAGTTTTTGCCCGACGAAGTGGCCAAAGATGCTCAAGTCTTGAGCCGCTTTCGCCGTGAAGCAAAGGCCGCTTCTGCCCTGAACCATCCCAACATTTGCACAATTCATGAAATCAACGAGCAGGATGGGCAAACGTTCATCGTGATGGAGTTTCTGGATGGCGTCACGCTCCGGCACCGCATCGCGGGACCACCATTAGAGAGTGAGACGCTGCTGGAGGTAGCCATCGAGGTGG